>Ga0255045_10000219_pt1 | contig 12432 bp, 11 predicted proteins | sample BC1_12_23_MG_FD_183652 | JGI IMG/M metagenome (GOLD analysis project Ga0255045, IMG submission 183652) | Seawater microbial communities from Strait of Georgia, British Columbia, Canada - BC1_12_23 | ecosystem: Environmental > Aquatic > Marine > Strait | place: Canada: British Columbia...
ACCGGAAAAAGATGCCCACCTTATCCAGCTTGCAGCTGCAGCTGCCTCCAAGGCCGAAGGTGCAGTGCATTCACATGTCAGGCGCGCCCTGGAAGCAGGGGCCACCCCGGAGGAGATCTACCATACAATTATTCTCCTCACCAGCACCATCGGCTTTCCGGCAGTTGCTGCTGCCCTGTCATGGACCAAGGATACTGTTGAAGGCTAATGCTTAAGATAAAAGATTTCCGGAATCATAAAGACCTCACTTCTGAGCAACAGGAGGAACTGGAAATTCGCCTGCACCAGGCGTCCCTTGAGAGCCGTGTTCCTTGCGCCAGTGCCCTGGAGATAGCTAAATCACTGGGAATCACTGCTGCTGCAGTTGGCAAAACCGCCGACAAACTAAATATCAGAATTAAAAAATGCCAAATCGGCTGCTTTTAAATAGCACCAGCAAGTCCAGCACTATCTATGAAATCCTTACATGAAGCCCTTATCATACGAATGAAGGGTGATGATATTGAAGAGGTAACAGATCAAGTTGCCTCTGAGATAGGTTTCACTCTCAACGTCAATGAAAAGCAGGTTGTGACCCTACTCTGCACCCCTTCTGAACTTGATGCCATGGCAATTGGCTTTCTGCTATCCGAAGGTATTCTCAAAAACAGGGAATCCTTGCTTGATGTGCAGATGAATGAAAAAGAATTCACTGTTTCCGTAACTCTGAAAGATCTTCCGGACGACATTGATGCGACCTTTAATAAAAAGACCATAACTTCCGGGTGCGGTCAGGGTATAACCTATACCGATGCTGAAAGCCTTAGAAGTCTTCCTCCAAATAGGAGCATGCTGCAGGTTTCACCTGATAATATCAGGAATATGCTCAAAGAATTCAGGACGATTTCCGAACTTTTCACAAAAACAGGTGGTGTCCACAGCGCCGCATTGGTTGACAAAGAAAAAATCATCCTTTTTTCTGAGGATATCGGCCGCCACAATGCAGTGGACAAACTCCTCGGCAAAGCATTTCTGGCCGGGATTCCCACAGATGACAAGATCCTGCTTTCCAGCGGCAGGATATCAGGCGAGATAATGACCAAGGTTATCCGCAACCGCATACCTGTTATGATAAGTCGTACAGCACCAACCTGCATGTCTATCACTTATGCAGAGGACCACGGTGTTACCTTGATAGGCTTTGCAAGAGGCAGCAGAATGAATATATACACGCATCCGCAAAGAATAATATTTTAGATTTCATGGCAAATGGCACAAGGCGCCTGGAGTAAATAAAATATTCGACTCCTGAGGGACTCTGTCTTGCTAACCCCTTGAAGGGATTCTATTATCTGCTGATCAAGATGGGCTATCACGACTCACAAGCCTGACCTCTTCCGGCATACTCCAGCAACCTTATATTGCGCATTTTGTGATAATGATTATTATTTATTGAATTGCAGGCTCATTAATCTTCTACCTATTGAAACTTCATGTATCCCAAAAAACTATATCTCGAGGTTACCACCAACTGCAATATGAGCTGTGGAATGTGCGTTAAACAGGCGCCAGGCAGTTCGATCTCAAACAAACACCTGGATATTGCAGTATTCAACAAACTGCTGCCCCACCTTCCCCACATACAGACACTTGTGCTCAACGGCATTGGCGAACCTCTGCTGCACCCTGACTTACTCTGGATGATTTCCAAGGCTCATGAACTGATGGCAGATAAGCGAGCCAGCGAGACTTCGGATAAGCGAGCTTGCGAGACTTCGGACTGCTGGATTGGCTTTCAGACTAACGGCCTTCTACTCACTCATTCACTTACAGAACAGCTTTTAGATGCCGGGCTGAATCGTCTCTGCATTTCCGTGGATAGCGTTCCCGAGGAGCAAAAATGCGGAATTTCTTTAACCCATAGCAACAACCTGCCGGCCTCTCCCTTTGCCATGGTAAATGCTGTACGCAGACAAAAAAATAAATCCCGCTTTCAACTCGGTGCAGAAATTGTCCTCCTGCAGGAAACATTGCCGCAACTTCCCCAACTCATACAACGGCTCGCAGAAGAAGGTGTTGATTTTATCCTGGCCTCCCACCTCCTGCCCTATCGCAAAGAAGCCGAGCCCCAATCTCTCTTTACCCCCTACACTGAAGAGGCAAGAGCAATCTACCTGAAATGGCAGAAACAGGCAGACAAAGAAGATATAAACCTCTCTGATCTTACAACCATGAACTGGATCGCAGCAAAAGTTGAGCAGGAGCTCCGATTGCAGCAACTCTATAGAAACATGATGAAAGATGCACGGGAACAGGGTTTATGGATAGATGTCAAGAAACTGGTTGAATTGGATGAAGAATCAATTACCACTACAAAAGAAATCTTTCGCAAAGCCCGTAAAATTGCCACAGATTACAATGTGGAACTATCGCTTCCGCCTCTTGCAGCTAAACGGAATCGCTCCTGTACCTTTATTGAAGACGATGCCGTCCTTATTGATGTGAATGGCACAGTCACCCCCTGCCATCAGCTCTGGCACACCCAGACAGTACACATGAATGAACCCAAACACTTCAGCTGCAAGAGCTTTGGCAATGTGCTTGAACAGGATCTGCTTGAAATATGGAGCTCAACTCCGTATCAGCAATTCCGGCAAGCGGTACAGCAGTACGACTATCCATTCTGCCATAGTTGTACATTGGGACCATGTACGGACATAACTGGTGAGACTGGATCCTTTATCAACGATTGTTTCGGTATTGAGGTTCCCTGCGGGCACTGCCTGTGGGGATTCGACGCCGTGCGATGCCTTTAAGCCGCCATTTTTGCAAATGACCCTGAACCTGGCACGAATGACCCAGCCCCCCCTCATCATTCTACCGATATATATGGGACAAAATTTCTGATGATAAATGGCGGGAAGTAACTGCTCAGCTATCAGAGGTTTTTCATGCTTTCATATATAGATGGTGTTAGTCATTAAATAAACCTTCTCATGAATCTAGCTGCTATGCGGTCTATATTTTGCGAGGTTACTTTTAAATCTGCATATTTGCGTTCAGCATATATTCTGAGCTCCGGATCATTCAGATCTTCCAGTCGGGAAAAAATCCCGGTACGGCGTCCGATCTGGTAGAGCCTCTGCTCTTCAATCCCCATGGACAGAAATCGTTTAATGACACTGGTCATTCGTTCCTTACCTTCAGGCAAGGTTCCCTCGACCTCCTGAAAAAGGTTAACGATATGATCGCTTTTAACAGTGGTTGTTATACCTTTCAGGGATTCGATAAACAACAGGATTTCCTCTGCCACCATTGAGTCGCTCATGGGCTCAAATGCACCCGCACTTAAATCCTTGAAAAGTTCGACATCGTTAGGGACAGCGAGTGTTCTTAGCCGAATGAAATCGGGGTTGATTTGATTAAGAGCGTCAGCTGTCTCCACTGCATGTTCTTTCGAAAGCACCTTGCCGCCAAGACCGGGTATAAAATATTCAGATAATTGCATACCGGCCCGTTTCACTTTACGGCCGGCACGAATTTGCATGGCTTTGTCCGTGCCCTTTTTGACCAATGCCAACACCTTGTCGGATGCGGACTCCATGCCGACATGGATACGGTTAAGACCTGCCGCTGCCATGCGGTCAAGATCCTGGTCACTGATCCGTGCAATCGTATGGGACCGGGCATACGAGGTGAGCCTTTCAATTTCCGGGAAGGTATCTGCCAGATATTGCAGAATTGTTACAAGATCGTCAGGTTTAATGATCAGACTGTTGGAATCCTGAATAAATACGGATTTCATCCCGTTCCGAACCCAGGTCAATGCAGCGTAAAAAGCCATATCATCACCCTGGCTGGTTTGAGAATACGTTGTGTCACCATTTTTAATCCTCTCGACATATTTACGAATGAGATCTATATCCTTAAGGACATGGCTTACCGGGCGCAGACTGAATTTTGTATCCTTGTAAAGGGTGCAAAAAGTGCAGCGGTTCCAGGGACAATTCCTGGTAACACGGATCAACAGGCTACCACTTTCACTGGGCGGGCGGATTGGGCCCTGCTCAAATCCGCTATATGGTTCATCTTTTTTCATTCGACGTATTTACTCCCCATTTTCAGATAATTTAAAAGGTTCCAGGGTGGCATCCAGTTCCTCACCGGTATACGATACGGTACCGTGATAAGATGAAAGTCTTTCCTTGTAAAACATGTCAGGTAGACGATCATCCTCTTTAGTAAGACCCGCCCTGCGGTTGAACTGTACTTCTGCTGTCAGACAACGGACCCCAAGTTCCTGCCACTCCCGGTTTCCGAAATCCTTGCCTGTAACTACGGAAATTGCCTGAAACAAGTTGTCAAATCCTCCGGATTGAGCAAACATGCACAGGCCTACGCTATCGATTGCAGCCATATGGATCTGCGAGGATTGGGAAGCCCGGATAAGCGAGGCTGTAGATGAGCCGCCCCCAACAAATCCGGCGGTATGATCCGCTCCCATGGGCGACGTCGCATAGGTTACCCCCATGCCCTGCATTGCTCGCGGGTCATACCCGGCAATACTTTGCCCCTTAACCGTAGGAACTCTGGAGTTGCCGAAATGTTTGCCGGCAGCATCCGGCCCATTGCCGATTATCCTGCCAAGTTCAGTCCCTTTTGCCACTTCTTCAACCATCTCAATTGCTGCAGCAGCATCGCCAAAGGATTTGTAGCCGGCATCCATGGCCACTGCCACGGCTGTCCCCGTATTCATGGTATCGAGACCGATGTCATCGCAAAGAAAGTCCAGACGGGCAATAACATCAAGATCGCTGTTTTCAATCATGGCGCCCATGGCCCAGATGGTTTCATATTCCAGTCCGGATGTGACAGGTTTCCCGGCTTCATCCACGTAGATATTCGAACAGTTGATAACACACTGGCTGCAACCTTTGTGAGCAGTCTTTCCTCCCCGCTGCTTTATGGTTTCAGCCATAATTTCACCGCTGATTCTTTCCGCACCATCAAAACTTCCCTTGCGAGCGTTCGTGGTCGGTAACGCCCCCTGTGCATTTATGTTGGCAACGTTACTGGCTGTGCCGAATTCACGGAGCACCCGACCGCTCCACCCATCGTTTTTTATTGCTGAAGCAAACCGTTTTGATACTTCTTTAAATGCGCCAGGATCGGCAATTGGCCTTATTGCTTTTCCTTCTTTTGAAACCACCAGAGCTTTCAGTCCCTTTGATCCCATAACCGCACCGAGTCCGCCTCGTCCGGCAGAGCGACAGGGTTTGCCATCGGTATCTGTTGTCTGGATGGTTGCGCTTAGAAGTTGCAGTTCTCCTGCCGGGCCTATGGATGAAATACTGTTTTTAGCGCCGTACTCAGCCAAAAGCTTCTCGGTTAATTCATAGTTTCGCATTCCTTTACAATGATCACCAGCCACCAAGTCAACTGAACTGTCTTCATTTATTTTAAGAAAAAACATGGTGCCGTCAGGGGCCTTACCCTCAACAATTATTGCCGTGACCCCGTGACTGGCCAGGGCATTGGCCATTGTACCGCCAACATTGCTTTCTTTAATGCCACCAGTTAAGGGACTTTTTGCCCCAATGGAGAGACGGCCTGTGTTTACAAGCGGTGTCCCGTTTAATAGCCCTGGAGCAAAAATCAGTCTATTGTCTGAGCCCAAAGGATTGCAATCAGCAACCACTTTATTGTTAATCATTATGGATGTAAGTCCCCGGCCTCCCAAGCCAATATAATCATATGGAATTTCTTCCATATATGTACACTGCGCAGTCATATCGACTCTTAATATCATCAGATTAAAACCTTGTTATTTTATTTGTCTGTATATGGAAAAAGTTAACTTCCAGATATGTATTTCACAGGGGTATATTTTATATATAATTATCCTTGACATTCCATCCTGGCAAGAGTACAAAGACACAACAGACCGACCGGTCTGTCTGACGTATTTTGTACTAAGACATAATGAAAATGTCCAGCATTTTTTCCTGATTTTATCTACATGCAAGAAGACAAAAAACGATGAGTTTGAAAGAAAAAATAATCCACGATTCCCTGCGGCTCTTTTCTCTTAAAGGTTTCCTCGGCACATCCCTGCAGGATATCCTGTCCGCGGCCGACACCTCTAAGGGCGGTTTTTATAACCACTTTGAAAGCAAGGAAGACCTGTTTTATTACGTGCTTTGTGAAGCAAGGCGAATCTGGCGTTCTAAAAATCTCGCCGGACTTGATGAAATTGATGATCCGGTTGGTAAGATCATCAAACTTCTGGAAAACTTCAGGGATCAATATTTAAAGGATTCGGAGGATTTCCCCGGCGGCTGTGTGTTTATAACACTTTCAGTCGAACTTAATGACCAACGCCCCCACCTCTCACAAGAGATAACCAAAGGATTTGTCGGACTGAAAAATATGATTCACCGCCTGCTTGAACAGGGAAAAGAAACCGGCAAATTAAATAACAGTATCGACTCCAGCGAAGTTGCAGAAATTTTGTTTGCAGGCATGTTGGGCGCTTCGGTTATTTTTGGTGTCGACAAATCGGCTGAGAGCCTGGAGCAATCCATAAATGCCTTAATCAGCTATGTGGAAAATTTGAAAGAGTAATTTGTTAGCAAGCGACTTTAAGAAGAAATAGACCGAATATTCACAATTATTAAAAACAGAAGAAGGAGGATGGTCAAAATGATTGATTTTACATTTACGGAAGAGCAGGAAATGTTCAGAAAAATGGCCCGTGAATTTGCTGAAAACATAGTTGCTCCCCATGTCGCGGAAATGGAAGAGACAGGCGATGTCAATGATGATGTCATTCGTGCCCTGGCCGAGGCCGAAATGATGGCTATAACCATTCCGGAAGAATACGGCGGACTTGGACTTGGATATACCGCCCGGATGATCGCCGTCGAAGAAATCAGTAGAATTTCGGTTGCCACGGCCATGACCCTGCAGGTATTCGGCCTTGGTATTGAGCCGATTCTGAAATTCGGCAACGATGAGCAAAAAAAGAGGTTTCTGCCGGGCTTGGCCAAAGGCGACAAATTAGGAACCGCCGCCATAACCGAGCCCACTGGCGGATCCGATCCGACCGGCGGCCGTACTGTGTATCGGAAAGATGGTGACGATTATATCATTAATGGCCGGAAATGCTTTATCACCAACTCCCATATTGCCGACACCATCACCGTTTTTGCCAAAGATGAGAATGACCCCAAGGCCTTTTGCGCCTTTATCGTAGAAAAAGGCATGGAAGGTTTCAAAGCAACCCATGTTGAGCATAAAATCGGCATGCGGGGCTGCAATACAGGAGAACTCTCTTTTGAAAATTGCCGTGTTCCAAAGGAAAACTTACTGGGACAGGAAGGTAAAGGTATGCGGGTAGTCATGTCAGCAGTCGGTGATGTCGGCCGTGGCGGCATGGTGGGCTGCGCCCTGGGGGTTCAGGCAGCCTGTCTGGAAGCGTCTATTAAATTTGCCAACGAGAGAATTCTTTACGGCAAACCGATCAGTAGACTGCAGACTATTCAAAATAAACTGGCTGACATGAAAATAGACCTGGAAGCAGGAACCCTCCTCGCCTACCGTGCCGTTTCCATGCACGATAAAGGTGAGCAAAGCAGTAATGAATTTGCGGTTGCCAAGTATTTTACCACCGAGGCAGCCCAGAAAGCAGCCAAGATGGCCGTTGATATCCACGGCGGCTACGGTTGCATGGTTGAGTTTCCGGTAACCCGCTATCTGCGCGATTCATTTGTCCTCGGACCATCAGCCGGCACCTCCGACATTATGAAGGTTATCATAGCCCGCTGGACATTATCCTAATCCGTAAACGCTTTCAGGCGCCGAATCTGCACATTTTCAGGGCAACCCGCATACAGATTGTATAGCGGGTCACCCTGAAAACGCACATCTCCCACACCTGTAAGCGTCTACAATAACTTTAAATTAGACAAATTTTGTGTCTTAGCTAAGTGCTTACATAACTACCAATTTTTTTAAAAGAGAAACTAGAATGTTGAATATAGTTGTCTGCGTTAAAGCAGTACCAGAACCAAAAGAGAGCTGTAAAATTACCATCGATCCTGTCAGCAAGACTTTGAACCGCTGTGAGGTGGCGATGGTTTTGAATCCATTGGATAAAAATGCCATGGAAGCGGCCCTGCAGTTGAAGGAGCAGTATGGCGCCCATATCACCGTTCTCAGCATGGGGCCACCCCAGGCATCACCAATTGTCAAGGAATGCCTGGCCCTTGGCGGGGACCAGGGATTTTTACTTTCGGATCGTGCCTTTGGCGGCGCTGATACCTATGCAACTGCTTTTACCCTTGCCAGCGGCATAAAAAAAGTTGGCAAACCTGATATCATTTTGTGCGGGATGGCTAGCAGCGACGGTGCCACCGAATGGGTCGGCCCGCAAATCGCTACCTTTCTTGATATGCCGGTCGTGACCATGCTAAAGGAGATCGTAAATTCCGCAGGAGATTGTTGGCAGGTAAAGGCGAGCCTGGAAGACGGCTACCGCCTGCTTGAAGTAGACCTGCCGGCGCTGTTCACCGTCACCAGAGATCTGAATGAACCAAGAGCGTTGAGCTTTTCAGGAATCATCAAGGCCCGGAAGAAGAAAATAACCGTCTGGGGAAAGGAAGATCTTGGGGTACCGGAGGAATCTTTAGGATTACCAGGGTCACCGACAATTGTCAGCGAGATGACCACCACCGATAACAAACGGCAAGTCGAGATCATAACCGGCAGCCGGGAAGAAATGGCTGATCAACTGTTGTTAAAGCTGGTTGATGCCGGTGCTATATAATTATTTTAAGATACGAGGTTTTCATTAATGGAAAATTCTAAAGGCCCTGTATGGGTTATCGGCGAACAGGTAGACGGACAAGTCGTCACTGTAACCCTGCAACTGATCGGACAGGCCCGGAAGCTTGCCTCTCAACTCGGGACCACGGTGGAGGTTGTTCTGCTTGGCGACAATATTGAGGAGCAGGCCCGGAATATTTTTTCCTTTGGGGCCGACCGGGTATACCTGGGTAATGCGCCGGTACTGGATCAGTATCAATCAGAAATTTATACTGACATTATTGTCAAGCTGGCCAAAGAGAAAGAACCGGAAATCATACTCTTAGGCTCAACCCACATGGGAAGAGAACTTGCTCCACTAGTGGCGGCCAGGCTGCAAACCGGTCTTACCGCACACTGCATTGACCTGGTGCTCAACCAGGAAAACATTCTGGAACAGAAAATTCCTGCCTATGGCGGTTTAATTTCAATCATCTGCCCGGAAAAACGTCCCCAGATGGCCACTGTGGCCAAAGGGGTCTTTCCGTTGCCTGAAGTAGAGACTGGCCGTACCGGCGAACTTATAACCCTGGAATTAGCCGCTGACCTTAAAAGCCGGGTCCGGACTCTGGAAATTGTCCGCACCAAGCCGGATGGTGTCCCTCTAGGGACTGCAAAAGTCGTAATTGCCGGCGGCGCCGGCGTTGGAGATACCAATGGCTGGGCTGAAATTGAAGAGCTGGCCGGAGAATTGAATGCTGCCATCGGCTCCACCCGTCCTGCCATGGATAATGGCTGGGCTGATCCTGAATCGATGATCGGACAGAGCGGCAAGATGATTTGCCCCGACCTGTATATTGGCATTGGGCTATCCGGCGAACTTCAACATATGGTAGGAATTTCAGGATGCCGGATAATGGTAGCGGTTAATAATGATCCCAAGGCGACGGTTTTTGAGCAGGTAGACTTTGGGATTGTTGATGACTGCCGTCAGTTTATACCTCTATTGACAGAAAAAATAAGGCAACACCGGAGTGGATAATTTTTAAAGGAATAAGGAGAATAAAATATGGAGTGGACAGGACTATCACCTGATGATGCACGGGAAAAGCTAGAACAAAAGGACAAATCGAAAAGAGACAAAAGGATGTCTCTGACCGAAGCTGTAAAAGAGTTTGTCAAAGACGGTGATCATGTTGGTGTTGGTGGTTTTGTCAATAGTCGCCCACCCGTCGCGATTGCCCATGAAATTATCCGGCAGGGAAGGCAGGATTTAAGCCTCGCATTTCAGTCCGCCGGTCTTGTGCCGGATTACTTGATGGGTGCAATGGCAATCAGGCCTGATCATCTTTCTATTTCACGCCTCGAATTTGCCTATGTCGGTCATGAATATGCCGGCACATCCTCCATGCTGCGCTACATGACCGAAAATAACAAAATAGTTATTGAGGATTGGACTAATTATAACATGTCGACACGTTTCAAGGCCGGTTCCATGGGACTTCCATTTTTGCCCACACGGAGTGGATTGAGCGGCGATATAGAAAAATGTAACCGTTCTCAGTACATCAAATGTCCTTTCACCGACAGAGATATCCTCCTGGTTCCGGCATGCCATCCCGACGTCGGTATCATCCATGTCCAGGAGGCTGACATATACGGAAATTGCAGGATCAAGGGGCAGACCTTTACCTGTCCGGAAATGGCCATGGCCTCTAAAAATGTCATTGTTACCTGCGAGAAGCTTGTTGAACATGATGTTATTGCTACAGAACCGACCCGTACATCAATTCCTTATTTTGCGGTTGATGCTGTTGTCGAACTGCCGTTCGGATCATTTCCTGGCCTTTGCCATGATATCCACTATTACGGCAAAACCCACCTGGAATACTATAAAGGGCTCACAAATGGTTTTAGAAAGGGTGTAGTTGAGCCGCTGCGTGAATACTTCGACAAGTATGTCTTCGGTGTTAAAGACACCGACGGATTTATCGGCCTCATGCCTTATGAACAGCTGAAATACGCCCGGCAGGTTGAATCAAGAAGTCTTCATCTGCAACAGGGATTGCAGGATCCAGGGGCCTGATATTGAAGCAGTTAAAAATTAAGAATTAGAAATTAGAAAAAATCTATCTGTAATAGGAAGGTAACAAAATGACTGAATATGCAAACGATTTTTCTGAATATGCAACCGATTTTTCAGCGAGCGAAATGATTGTAACCGCCGGCGCCCGGCAGCTTGAAAATAAAAAAGTGATTTTTGCCGGGACAGGCCTGCCCATGGTAGGCATCACCCTGGCGCAATTAACCCATGGTCCGGATATCATTCCTGTGTTTGAGGGTGGTGCAGTGGGCCCAACGCTAAACAGGAGTTTACCGCTTTCTGTTGGCGATTCCCGTACTACAAGTAAAGCCAATTTTATCCAGGGGCTCAATTCTTCATTTGAACTGACCCAGCGGGGGTTCATTGATGTCGGCTTTATCGGCGGCGCTGAAGTTGATCCCTACGGCAACCTTAATTCGACCATGATCGGTAATTTTCCGGAAAATTATATGAATCCTGATGTAAGATTGCCAGGCAGCGGCGGGGCCGGTGACATGTCCTGCTCATGCACCTATACGATACTGATTGTTCAGCATGAACTCAGACGGTTTGTTGAAGAATTACAGTATATGACAAGTCCTGGGCATCTGGATGGATCTCCGGATGCCAGAAAAAATGCCGGCCTGCAAGGAAAAGGTCCCAGGCGGGTGATAACCACCAAAGCCTTAATGGGCTTTGATGATGAAACAAAGCGCATGAAGATCCTAGCGACAATGCCTGGTGAAACAGTCGAATCCGTTCAGGCTGCGACCGGCTTTGAACTACTCGTCGACGAAAATCTCTACGAATTTGAGCCGCCCACCAAGGAGGAGATCAGACTCATCAGAGAAGATATAGATCCAACCCAGATATACTGCAAAAGATGATGGTAACTATTGTAAACTATTCAGCATGGATACAAAATGAACATAAACTCCAAACAACCGTAACCATTCTGATGTGGCCCAGGTTCGTACAAGCAGGACGGTGAGGCTATAGCCCGTCTATGCGAGACGGCCTGATCGTGCGAAGATGGCGTGCAGTTGAATGGTTACAAAAAATAAAGGCTTTGATAATGAACCAACACATGTCAGGCGCCAGCAAGTATGTACTGGATAATGAGCTGGCCAAAATCGTCAATGTCTCTTTAACTCTTGAAATGCCTCTATTAATAAAGGGTGAACCAGGTACCGGGAAAACAATGCTTGCCCATGCCATTGCCGAAAACCTGGGAATGTCTCTTATTATTCTCAATGTCAAATCGAGTATGAAAGCGATTGACGCACTGTATCAGTATGACACCTTGACCAGACTCAATGACAGTCGGTTTGGTGATTCAGACAGAGATGTAAGCAAGATTAATGACTACATAAAAATGGGAAAAATAGGTATGGCTTTCACGTCAGTGGAAAAAGTTGTCCTGTTGATTGATGAAATTGATAAGGCAGATACCGATTTTCAGGATGACCTACTAGATATCCTGGACCAGATGCAATTTGATATTATTGAAACCGATGAAACAATTCGTACCCAAAAACGTCCAGTGATCATTATCACCTCAAACT
>Ga0255045_10000220_pt1 | contig 12429 bp, 13 predicted proteins | sample BC1_12_23_MG_FD_183652 | JGI IMG/M metagenome (GOLD analysis project Ga0255045, IMG submission 183652) | Seawater microbial communities from Strait of Georgia, British Columbia, Canada - BC1_12_23 | ecosystem: Environmental > Aquatic > Marine > Strait | place: Canada: British Columbia...
TGATTTCAAATTTCATAGAGTCACCAATCCGCATACTTGGTTCCATCGATCGCGACGCCCTCGGAGCTGGTGCGAACGTCATAGATGTTCTCACCCCCCCAGCTGGTCGCATCATGTTCGTCCTGGTAGGAGCGAAGCACCCAATCATCGCGGGTCATGGGGTCGATGGGGATGCGGCGCAGAAACCTCATTTTGGTTTCCTGGCCCACGATTTCGACCCCCTCCACCAGCTCCTAAAGCTCCTCCGGGTAGCCCTCGCCACCAATCTTGACCGGTATCATCCCCTGGTCGGACATCCGCTTGTACTCGTCGATGGCGGTCCGGATCTGGCGCAGGGCGAGCCGAAGCTCGGCCTCCTTCTGGCGTTTGACCGTGAACTTGGCCACCGGAAGAGCCATCGCCGCGAGCACGGCGATCAGGGCCACAACCATCACCAGCTCGGCGAGGGTGTAGCCCCTCGGACGTCTCGACCGGTGCGTCACCGCTCCTCCGTGACCTGCCCGTTACCATTGACGAAGAGGGCGCCGTCCGATGCCGCCACCGGCACCGGCGTGCCCTCGTCGGTCACCGCACCGGCGGTGGAGAAGACCAAGGGTACCGGCCCCGCGTCAAGAGCCTGGATCTGCAGCGCCGCCACCGCCTGACCGCTCTCCATGGCGTTGGCGACCACGAGCTCGAGGTCGATCCACCCCCGTGCCTGATCGATAGCAAGGTGGAGGATGTCCACGCCGGGCGCCGACAGGACGTCGTGGACCCACACCCGCGTCGGATCGTAGGAAAGGCCGACGGGAAGCCGGTAGGATCCCGACCCTCCTCGAACCACGATCTGGAGCACCGTCTCCTGGCCGGGGCGCAGCGAGACCACCGAGGGCTCGAGGCCAACCAGCATCGGCGGCACCGAGGGATCGATGGTGTCGGTCGGCACAAACTCCGGCACGGCGTCCCATCCGACGTCTTCCGGCGTGGCCTGGTTTTCAGACAGACTCCCGCTTTTGGGTTGTGGAACGAGCTCCGTGCCCTGATCTCGCTGCTGCTGTGGTTCAACCCTCCGCGGAGCGGTTGGCCGCCGTGTTGTGGGTCTACCGAAGGGCTCTTCCTCGCCTTCACTGCTTGCAGCACCCGATCGCTCGTCAAATGGGCCGGTCGGCGCGCGGCCGGACCGGACTCGCGGCCGGGTGCCGGAGTACGAGATTCGACTCTCCGTTCCGACCCAGACCGGCGCCAGATCCTCCTCGTTGATGTCGGGGAAGCGGATGATCTGTGGCGTCAGCGTGAGCACCAGATCGGTGTTCTTATCGGTGACGGTCTCGTTTCGGAAAAGGCGGCCGAGCCACGGGATATCACCGAGCAGCGGCGTCTTGACCACACCCCTGGTCTTGTCGCGACGGATGAGGCCGGCGAGGAGGCTCGTCTCACCGCTTTTCAACCGAATCACCGAGGTGATGGTGCGGGTGCCGATGGTGATGGCTTCCGTCGTACCGACCTTGACCGTTTCCCCGACGTTGGAGATTTCTACCTTGAGGTTGAGGGTGATCTCGCGGTTGTGGTGGACCCGCGGTTCGACCTCGATCTGAATGCCCACGTCCCGGTACTGGAAGGCGGTGATGGGCACCACGTTACTGCCGATGGAGCCAGAAGTGTTGAAGCTGGTGACCGGGATCGGCACCTGGTCGCCGATCAACAAGCTTGCCTTCTCACCCTCGGTGATACGAAGCTGCGGCTGCGCCAGCACCTCGGCCTCACCCGATGACTTGGCGAGGTTGATGAGGATCGAAGGGACGTTGATGAACCAGTCGCCCCGGGAGATGTTCGCAAAGTCGTCGAGGCCTAGGGTGCCGTCAGGCGCGTCGGGGTTGATGGAGGCGGTATCGAGCCCAAGGTTGAAGCTGTAGGTCGAAAGCGCCGTTCCAATATTCGAGTTTTTGGACGTGGCCATGATCAGGATCTCGACGTCCACCAGCACCTCGGCTTTGGCCTTGTCGTTGATGCGGATGAGCTTTTCGGCGATCGCCACCTTGTCGGCGGTGTCGCGCAGGGTGATCGCGTTGAGCTGCTCATTGGTGGAGAGCCGGCGCGCCTCGATCAGCGATCGCAGGAGCTTGTCGATGTCCTTGACGTCGGCGTTGGAGAGGAAAAAGGTCTTGATGACCAGGTCCTCGTACTCGCGCCGGTTCTGCGGACTGTCGTCGGCGATGATGATGGAGTGCTCGTCGAGCACCTTGTAAAAGTGGCCCGCCGCCTGCATCACCATCTCCAGCGCCTGCTCGGCGGTGAGGTCGCGGAGCTCGATGGCGAGGCGGTCATCCTTCAGCTTGGGGTCGAAAAGGACGTTGAAGCCGTACGCCTTGCCAATGGCATTGTAGATCTCCTTGACCGGTTTCGGGCGCGGAAAATTGAGGGTGATCGGCTCCCCGGATGTGGGGTCGAGGACGGGCGGCTTGACCTTTGCCTGCCGCGCCTCGTCCTTCATCTGCTCGAGTCTGCGGGCGCCGTCCGGCGTTGACAGGATCTCCATGTCCTCGATGACATCCCCGAGGACCTGCTCGGCGTACTGGTTCGAGGGATCGAGCTGGACCGCCATTTGCAGCTCGTTGCGTGCAGCCAGCAGGCGACCCAGCTTGCGCAGCATCATCCCGTTGTCGAAGTGTTTTTGTGCCGCCTTCTGGCGTGCGAACGCGAGCTGCATCCTGTACTCGACGTTATCCGGGTCCTCGGCCAACGCCTGGAGATAGTGGTAGACGGCCGCATCCCAGTTCTGGTGTTTGAAGGCATCCTCGCCCTCGTCGGCCGTTTGCTTGGCGGTCGAGCACCCTCCAGCCACCATCAACATGACCACCGTTACGATGATCGCGAAGAAGCGGGACCTATTTTTCAGACAACGGTACACGAGTGTCCTCCGAAGGGGCGTAACCGACAAAGCCGATGACGACCGATTCCAATCCGATTTCACGCACGACGAATATCCCGTCGAGCACGGTACCTACCGCCGCAACGTCGATCTCGGTCGAGCCGGGATTCTCGCCGTCTTTACGAAACGCCGCCACCTGCACCGATCCCGGTCCGAAGTGCCCGATGTACTCACGGTTAAAGGGCGGCGGCGGCGGTTTGGGCAATCCGTCAGCACCGATCACGATCCGCGGCGTCGGCGTCGGGCGAGGTGGCATCGTGGGGCGCGGTATTGCCGTCGGCGGCGGCGTCAGATTCGGGGTTGGGGTTGGTGGCGGACGGAAGGCAAACGGGTTGCCTCCGGATTCCACCGGCCGGTCATCCCTCCGGCCAATCGCATCGGTCTCGAGCAACTTCAGGTTGCGCGCTTCATAAAGGAGCTCTTCGGACCGCGACCCACCGCCGCCGATGCCGCCACCGCCGAGGAGTCGGACCGCAGCCACAACCGCTACCACTGCCAGCACAGCCAGTAGGATTGCCAGCCGGACCCGCTCGTTGCCGAGCTTGCCTTTAGCCTGCATTTCTCACGAGCTTTCGTCGCGAGGCCGGCGAGGTGCCGGGCCTCGGGGGGGCGCAGAGCACGTACTCGACAGTACGTCGAGCACCCTGAGGCGAGAAAACACCGCTGGGTGCGGTGCATCGCCGGCCGCAGCAGATAGTTGGTGAGATATGCAGGCTAACCATCAGAAGATTCCCCAGCGTTCGTAATGCCGCCGGTGAGCCGGCGAAGCTGGCCCTCATCGACCTCGGAGAGGAAGGTCGCAATGTTCACCGAGATACTCAGCTCCCGACTCACCGGGTCCTCGTCGCCAGATAGGTTGAGATTTTCAACGACGAGAAACTCCGGGCTCGATTGCAGAGCGGCCAGCATCTGCCGAATCTGTTGGTATTCCCCATCCACCGAAAAGCGGACGCCGAATCGAATGAACCCGGTCGTCTGGTCGTCGGCCGCCGTGTAGGAGAAAGTGCTTGGCAGGAGGCCCGCCTCGCGGGTGGCGGATCCCACGGCGCGAAGGATCCTCGTCAACCGCTCGTCGAGGTCACCGAAAACATCTCTGTAGAGTATGTCGAATTGACGGTCGATCTCAGTCACGGTCTCGCGATCGGAGGCAGCCGCTTGTTGCAGCTGCTCGAGGTGCGCGATTTTCTGCTCGTAATCGTCGATCTCGCCGCGGATCTGCGCCCGCCGACCGCCGGACTCCGAGGTCTGCCACACATAGAACGCTGCTGTCACCGCACACAATGCGACGGCCGGGAGCCACACCGCCATGAGACGGCGCCACGGTCGAAGATCGATAGTCACGGCGCCTCCGCAATCGGATGGTAGTTGACCCGAAGGTTCATGAGGTAGCCCGCAGCCGTGCTTTCCTCCGGTGTCGACTCCGAGGACGGCGTCGGTTCAGAAAATCGTGGATCGGCGACCAGATTGTCGAGCAACTGAAGCATCGCTTCCCGGTTGTGGGCGATCAGCGCCATCGACAGGGTCACCTCGTCAGTGCCGACACTGGGCGCAACCCTCGTCAGCCGTACGTCGTACGGAATAACCCGTTCGATATCGTCGAGCAAGCCGAGCCACGAGAAGGCGTGTTCGCGAAGGATCACGTTGGTTGCGTTGACGCGGCGTGTCAGCGACCGCCACGGAACCTTCTCCAGAGCCTCGATATCCTTCTCCACCTCAGCCTTGAGAACCCTATGCCTCTCAACGAGCGCGTCCCGCCTTCCGGCTTCGTCGTCGAGGGCGCGGTTGGCGACCAGGAGCAAGCGCAGGTCTAACCCGAGCAGGATGACCGCCGTCACTCCTGCGGCTGCAGCCACTAGCCACACCGGTCGGGTGTTGAGGAATGGGCGCGTTGCGAGGTTGGGTGTGATCACCGCAGCTCTCCCGAAACCACCGCCAGGGCGGGCGCCAGACGAGCCAAACCAAGCCGGTTGACCACGGTCACCGGACCGCAAGGTGGAACCTGCGTTTCCACAGCCGGCACGAGATCCGTCTGTTCGGCCAGCCAATCGCGCATAATCGTATCCATCTCCGGTCGTTCGCACGTCAGCCTGACCGCGATCTCGCCCTCGATACCCACCGACTCACGGATGAAGCCCAGGGTCATCATCGCTTCTCGCAACACCGCCTTGCCATCTCCGTCGGAGCGCGCCAGAGGTTTCGTCCGCAGCAGTCGCGGGACGCCGTCAACCAGCAGGAGCAGTGAAAGAAAGCTCTCCTCGTGCTGGATCACGAGGGTCGCAGCCGTGTCCCCGGCAAGGCGGGGAACGAGGGCGAAGAGCCGCGTAGTGATGAGGCCAACCTCGACTCCGATGGCGGCAAAAGAGGTCTCGATCCCGGCCATCGCGCGCTCGATGCCAGTCATCACCAGCAACCGCCGCTGTCCCTCTGACTCCGCCAGCCTTACAACCGACAGGCGCAGGTCGGCGGGAGGCACGGGCAACAGCTTTTTCAGCCGCCACCGCACAACGTCGAGAAGCTCCTCCTCTCGGCGGGGCAGCCGATCGACATCGATCAGAAAGCTCCTCAACCAACTGGTGGGCACGATCACTGCGGCCGTCTCGGTGCCCTCCGCCGCACCCTTGAGCCTCGCCAACACCGGCCCCAGGGCGTGATCGTGGACCGCCTGGAGGCCGACTGGCCCGACATCCACACCGCCTGCCGGAAAATCCTCGGCGGCGCAGTGGATCTCCTCGGTACTGGTCCGATGCGCCACCGCCACAATCTCCGAGTCGAAGACCCACCCGGTCGCCGGCGGAGGGCTCGTGATAACGCGTTCCCAGTTCATTCGACGAAGGTCACCTTGTTGATGTCGTGTAGAGACGTCTCGCCGGCAAATACTTTCTGCAGGGCCGACTCGCGGAGGAATCGCATCCCCTCCGCCTTGGCCGCGCGCTTGATTTCAGCCGCGGACCGACGGTCGAGGATGAGCTGTCGGATGTTGTCAGACAGGTTCAACAACTCGGCGATTGCCAACCGGCCCCGGTACCCGGTGCCGTTGCATTCAATGCAGCCACCGCCTTCGAAGAAGGTGAAGTCGCGGTAGCGGTCCGGATCAAGCCCGGAATCTTCGAGCATGATGTCCGAGATCTGCGCCGGCCGTTTGCAGTGCAGGCAGATGCGGCGCACCAGCCGTTGAGCGAGGACGCAGTTCAGCGCCGCCACGAAGTTGTAAAGGTCGACGTTCATATTGAGGAAACGACCGATGACGTCAACCACGTTGTTGGCGTGAACGGTTGTGAAAACCAGGTGGCCGGTCAGGGCCGACTGGACTGCAATCTGGGCAGTCTCCTCGTCTCGGATCTCGCCGACCATGACCTTGTCCGGGTCATGCCGCAGGATGGAACGCAGGCCCCGGGCAAAGGTCAGTCCCTTCTTCTCGTTGACCGGTATCTGGGTAATCCCCGTGAGCTGATACTCGACCGGGTCTTCGATGGTGACGATCTTGTCCTCGGTCGAGCGGATCTCCGACAAGCAGGCGTAAAGCGAGGTCGTCTTTCCCGAACCGGTGGGCCCGGTCACCAGCACCATGCCGTACGGCTCGTTGATGAACTTGCGCAGCTGACGCTTGGTGTCATCCTCGAAACCGAGAACGTCGAGGTTGAGGGTTTTAAACTCGGCGTTGGTTGATTCCTTGTCGAGGATCCGGATCACCGCGTCCTCGCCGTGCACGGTCGGCATGATCGAGACCCTGAAGTCGATGGTACGGCCTGAGAACCGGACCTTGAAGCGACCGTCCTGGGGGATGCGCTTCTCCGCGATATCGAGCTCCGACATCACCTTGACGCGGCTGACGATGGTTGAGTGATGCCGCTTGTCGATGGACTTCATCGCCTGATAGAGAACCCCGTCGATGCGGTATTTGACCACCACCTCGCGGTCCTGGGTTTCGATATGGATGTCCGACGCGCGGCGCTGAATGGCGTTGAAAAGAATAGAGTCGACGAGGCGGATGATGGGCGACGAATCGGCGGTGATGCGGTCGATGGAGAGGACCTCCTCCCCGTCTTCCGCCTCCTGTACCAGCTGCATGCTGAAGCCCTCGGTCGCTTCGTCTAGTACCCGCTGAGTGGACTCTGACTTTTCCAGGATTTCGGAGATCCGGTTCGCCGGAGCTACCGTCACTGCGAGCGGCCTCGCGAGCGCCAGTTCGACCTCGTTGAGGCTAATCACGTTGGACGGGTCGGCCATGACCACGTGCAGGGTTTCTCCGTCGCCACGCAACGGAAGGAACTGATACCGCAGCATTACCTCCACCGGTATGGTGCGGAAGAGCTCAGGGTCGACGTGAAACTCGTGGAGCGGGTCAAAGGGAAGATCGAGGCGCTTGGCCAGCGCCCGTGCGTTCTTCTCCTCTTCCTGCTCCTCGGCCTCCTGGTCCAGCATGACGAGATGTTTTTCGAGGTTAGGGTCTGTAGCCATGGCTCCCTCACGCAATCCGGCTCACGATGGTAAGCAAAGGATAGTAAACCGCCAGCAAGAGTCCGGCAACGATCAGGCCCATGACAACCAGGATCATGGGTTCGATCAACGTCACGATGCGGCCAAGGGTGAACTCGATCGATTCGTCAAAGAAATCGGAAGTGTGACCCAACATCTCCGGTAACGCACCAGTCGACTCTCCGACGCGAACCATCGCAAGCGCCATGTCGGGCAGGTGACCGGTGTCGACGAGGGCATCGGACAGCGGTCGTCCCTCTTGAACCTCCTGCACACAACCTAGGAAAAGTTCTGAAATGTATGCGTTGCTGACCGAGGTCGATGCCGTTTCCAGGGCCGGAACCATCGGCGTCCCGCCGCCCAAAAGGATCGCCAACGAACGGTTGAACTGTGAGAGCGCGAAGAGGTGTGTCAGTCGACCGATCAGCGGCAGCCTCAGTTTCCAGCGGTCTGTGATAAGACGGCCGGACGGCGATGTCCGCCACACCTGAAACGCATACCAGAAGACGGTCAAACCCGCGACCATCAGGATCAGATTGCTTTTGATGAAATCAGCTGAACCGATAACCACCCGGGTGGGCAGAGGGAGCTCGCTTTCAAATTGGATGTAGAACTGGGAAAAGCTCGGAATCACGTAGGTCATGAGGATGACGATCAGGCCGGCGGCCAGCAACATGAGCACCAAGGGGTAGGTGAGGGCGCCGATGATCTTTCTCCGAACCGCTTCTACTAGCTGCTGGTACTCGACGTAGCGCTCGATGACCTGTTCGAGCTCGCCGGTGCGCTCGCCGGCTCGCAGCGAGTTGGCGTACAGCCTCGGGAAGATGTCGCCCAACGCGAGGAAGGCGTCCGACAGGGCGACCCCGGTGGTCACCTGTTGATGGACCTTTTCCAGCAGGGCCCTGAAATGCGGGCTGGTCTGTTGATCCTTGAGGAGATCGAGAGACTGGGCGAGCGGCATCCCCGCGTGGAGAAGGGTCTTGAGCTGGGTGTTGAAGAGCAGGAACTCCTGACCGCTGACGCGTTCCGAACGAGAGAAGAAGGGGAGACGAAAGCGTGATCGAGCCCCAAGGAGACTGAAGATGTGGAAGCCCTCGCTCTCGAGCTCACGACGAAGGGCGTCCATCGAGGCCGCCACCCGCCGTTGCTCCACAACCGAACCGTCGGGAGCGCCGAGCCTGCAGACGAACTCCGGCACTCAGCGACCCTCGAATTCCTGAGCGTGCACGATCAGAACGAGCACGTCCTCGGTATCCTCGGAGTTGCCGGCGCCGATGTAAACGGTTTGTTTGGGAGATAACAACACGTTGGTTCGCAGGAGCTCCTGGGTCATCAGGGTGCCGTCCGACGCGACCGCTTTGCGGTCCAGAACCAATTGGCGCAAGTGAATCCGGTTCCCGGGGTCCGGAGTTCCCCACGGCGATGCTTGCGAGTACTCCGGAATCTCGGCGACGAATGAGACCTGAAAGGAGGTACCGAGCTCGGCCTGGACCGGGCTTCCCAACATGCCTTCGATCGTGGAGGTGCCGAGTCGATGGAAGGCGGCGGCTTTGAACATTTTTCGCAATCGATCCTCGACTTCAAATTCATCGACCGTCCCGTACGGCTTCGGCTCACCAGCCTCCAAGAGATCGATCCGGACGCTGTAAACCCCCGGGACGTGGTCGAGCTTTTCGATCAACTTCGCGACTCGATCGATGACTTCAGGAACATCCTGGACCGTCAATCGGGAGTGTCTCGGCTGAATCGTCAGGCTGCCCGCTTCCGAAAGCATCGGCTGGACAGCTGCCGAAGCCTCGGACATTGAGACGTGTTCGAGCCTGAAGACGCGCGACACGGTCTCTACGTTTGCAGCGGTGATGGCGACCGCGACTCCCATCACGATGGCGAAGACGACAGATCGCTTCAACATGGTCAGAGCTCCAAGGTGGGGTCGACGATAAAGTAGACCGCCGATTCGGTGTCCTCATCCGTCGCAAACTGGTAAACGCGGACCTCTTCACCGTCCATTTCGACCTCTACGGTCGGAGGAGAGGTCTGTGATTCGAGGTCCCGAGAGATCTCGACGCCCGACTGGAGAGTTCCGTCGCCGCCGCCGACCATGACACGCCACGCGAACCCACCGCCCACCACCATAACGACCGCTGCAGCAGCCGCCATCCACGGACGGCGGCGCCGGTGCAGGTGGCGTTCCAGGCGATCCTGGCGGATACGAGCCGTGACTGCCAACGCACAGGCCTCGATCAACTCGGTTTTGGCGGGCGCTTCAGGAGCAGCGGCGAAGAGCAGGCTGGGTTCCTCCCGGAGCGCCGCCTCGCGGCAGGTTGGACATTCTCGAAGGTGGTTGCGAAACCACAGCCGGCGGTCTTCCTCGAGTGTCTCGTCCAGATAGGACCCTATCGTTTCGCGAAAAACTCCGCAGTTCATGTCATCCCCTCTCGGACGCCGGCAGGTATTCCGGGAATCGATCCTTGAGTTCCCGTCGAAGCGCCTTGCGGGCCTGAAAAATATGGTTCCGGACCGTGGTCGCGGAACAACCCAAAACGTCCGCGACCTCGGCTGTCTCGAGGCCTTCCATCTCCCGCAGAACGAAGGCGCTGCGTTGCTGGGGAGTCAGAACTCCGACAAGCTGCCGCAGGATTCCATCAGCTTCCTGGCTCTCCGCCCGCAATCCGGCTCCTTCGCCGTTCCCCACAAGGCGTAGCCGGTGCTCGGTGCCCGCCTTGTGAGCGCGTTCGCGGCTGGTCCGGGAACGCAGCAGGTCAATTGCCAGGTTGGTGCCGATGCGATACAGCCAGGTCGTGAAGCTGTAGCGGGGATCGTACCGATCGAGCTTCTGCCAGGCCTTGAGAAATGCCATCTGCACCACGTCCCACGCTTCAGTGTCATCGGCGAGGATCCTGGCCACAGCCCGGTGGAGGCCCCCCGAGTGCCGTCGGACCAACTCCGCGTACGCATCCTCATCGCCCTTTTTGGCGGACCGGATCCACTGGCGGTCATTCATGACCACCTCGTCGCGGCTGGCAACGCCTGCAGGCTGAACACACGGGTTCTCCCTCACCATCGTTCCCCGTATGGGTTTACGGAGGTCCGTTGACCAACGTTGGTCCCGACGGGCACGATGCTAGCACCGTAGGCGGACCAGCTTCGCCTTTGGCTGTGGCTCATAGGTCTATTCTGCTGGCAAATCACCGAATTGTAAAGAGTTAAAGGATGCTGGATGCTGCCGAAAGTTAAATTTGCTCCAATCGATGTCAAGGGGTGGCTGGGCGGACCCGGCTTCGCTGTTTCGCTTCTACGCCGTGGCAAGTCGAGTATCCGGTATCGAGTATCCAGCATCGAGTGGGTGGGGAGGGGAGGAAATCAGATAATATGCTGTGAGCGAGTGTGGAGGGACGATGGATATTTCGATCGAATATTGCGTGGTCTGAAACTACGAGCCACGGGCCGCCGGGCTGGCGGCCGAACTGGACCAGGAGTATGGATCGACGACGCGCCTGATCAAGAGCTCGAACGGCGTTTTCGAGGTGATCGTCGATGGTGAATTGGTTTTCTCGAAGCGGTCGGTGGGTCGATTTCCGGATGACGGAGAGGTAGCGGAAGCCATTCGTGGTCGATAGCTATGCGCTATAGGCTATAGGCAGAAATCGTACCGGCTTCTTGTTGACGTCAATAGTCGGTGGAAGCCAATCGATTCACAACCGATACGCCGAGTTGACGGCTTATTCCGTGTCACTGTCTCCGGCGGGCGCTTGTCGGCGATAGATGTGCCGCTCGAGAATCCTCGAGTACGGCGTCCAGGCCTCGTCGTCTGATCCCTGCGCAGTGATCGCCTCCATCATCCCCGCCATCTTCGAATCGAGATTGTCGCTCATGTGCACCAACAAGGCCTCGGGGGTCTTCGGGCGGCGCGGCGAGCCGAAACCGTACTCGCCGTGGTGGGCGAGGAGGATGTGCAGGAGCTGCCGCCTGGTTTCGGCAGGGAAGTTTTCCAGTTCGCCGATTTTTTTGTCGACAAATATGGTCTCCATCGGAATGTGGCCGATCAGACGGCCGTCATCGGTGTACTCGATCGATGCGCCGATCTCCAGCTCCCATATCTTTCCGAGGTCGTGTAACAGGCACCCCGCGACCACCAGGTCCTCGTTGAGCCCGTAGTGGCGAGCCAACAATCGTGCCGCCGTGGTCACCGACACTGTGTGCTCCAAGAGGCCGGAGCGAAAAGCGTGGTGCATGGAGCGGGCGGCCGGTGCAGCCCGGAAAAGCTTTTCAACGTCGGGTTCGGAGAAGATACGGAAAAGTAATTGGCGCACGTCGGTATCGTTCACCTCTTCGATAAGCTCGTTGAGCTGCTTCCACAGCAGAGCGGGATCGACTGCCGATGAACGCACGAAGAGTTCATCCTCCACCGACTCGCCGGCGAGAGCTTCGGCTTGGCGAACCACTATCTGAAGCTGTTGGTGATAGCGCTGAACCTGGCCCTTCACCGACACCACACTGCCGGGTTCGAGGACCTCTCGCAGCCGATCCACGTTTTGCCAAACCAGCGCCGTCACCTCACCAGTTTTGTCTCCGATTGTCGCCGCAAGGTATGGACCGCCACCTCGCCTCTGGCGGACATCAACGCTCCGGACCGCGAAACACTCGTCAAGCTCCGTGCCGGCGCAGAGATCCTTGACCCACGTTCGTTTGTTGCCGCTCCTATCGGGCATCTCAAGCGCCGCCCAGGTTGGCGAAGACGATTTCGAGGTATTCCTGGTGGACCTCGACCAGGTATTGTCGTTTGAGCTTTTCCACCAGCCCCCTGGTCTGTCCCTCGTACGTCTCTTCCGAGCGTTCCCTCCTGATCTGCTGGACAACTTCGTCGAACGGTTGGTAGCCTTCGGGAATCGACCGCACCAGGCGGATGATCTGGACTCCGCCGGTAACGGTCAGCGGATCGGCAACGTCTCCGTCAGCGAGCGATTCAAGGGCACGCTTGAGGTCCGGCCTACAGTCATCCACCGGAATCGCCCCGAGGTCCTGGAGTTCTGAACCGGCTAGGG
>Ga0255045_10000222_pt1 | contig 12371 bp, 9 predicted proteins | sample BC1_12_23_MG_FD_183652 | JGI IMG/M metagenome (GOLD analysis project Ga0255045, IMG submission 183652) | Seawater microbial communities from Strait of Georgia, British Columbia, Canada - BC1_12_23 | ecosystem: Environmental > Aquatic > Marine > Strait | place: Canada: British Columbia...
CTCGGAGGCGCCCGCATGCGTCGACTGGTGGACCGTGGTTGGACCGTTCACACTCTTCAACGCGGAATCTACCCGAAACTCGATGACCTTGGTGTCGAGCAGATCCAGGGCGACATCGCCGAACCCGACACCGTCTCGCGGGCTGTCGAGGGCTGCGACATCGTCTTTCATGTCGCGGCCAAGGTTGAACCGTGGGGGGCTTTCAAGCCTTTTCACCAAACGAATGTGATCGGCACCGAGAATGTCCTCGAAGCGATGCGGATCAACGGCGTGCCAAAACTGGTTTTCACGAGCACGCCGAGCGTGATTCATAAAAAGGGCGACCTCGCTGGTGTTGATGAATCAGAGCCCTACCCGGCACACTTCGATGCCGCGTATCCCCAGACCAAGGCGATGGCGGAGATCGCGGTGTTGGCAGCCAACGACGCTGCCCTGTCAACGATAGCCCTGCGCCCGCGTCTGATTTGGGGCCCGGAGGACGGCAATCTCGTGCCTCAGCTTGTGGCCCGCGCCCGCGCCGGTCAGCTCCGCTTTGTCGGCGGTGGCTCCAACCTGGTCGATACGGTCTACATCGACAACGCGGTCGACGCCCACATGCTGGCCGCGGACCGCCTCGCGCCGGACGCGCCGTGCGCAGGTCGTCCGTACTTTATCTCCAACGGGGAGCCATGGCCGCTCAAAAAGATCGTCAACGGGATCCTCGGCGCCGCGGGTCTGCCGCCCGAAGAACGAACCGTGCCACTCAATGCGGCGCTGGCGGCTGGCGTGGTTTTCGAAGGCCTCCACCGCGTCTTCCCGTCGAAAGAAGGACCGCGTATGACCCGGTTCATTGCCCGCAATTTCGCTGCCGCTCACTGGTTTGACATCTCAGCGGCTCGGCGCGACCTTGGATACGAGCCACGAATCTCCATCAAAGAGGGTCTTGATCGCCTCCAGGCGTGGTTCGAGGAGCAAGGCTGACCGGGGGGGTAGGGGAATGGTTTTGACCACTTCTATGGTGCTACTCATGGCAGCGGCGGTGGTGACCACCGCCCTGCTCACGGCTGCTCTTCTCGTCATCCTGGGTTCGCGTTTTCTGACGGCACGAATGGATGCGGTGGGCGATCAGGTGGCGTCGAAGGTGCGATCTGCAGTGACCGAGGCAGTCGACGAGGCGCTGCCGCGAGTTCGAGAAGCAGTTGCCCGAGGGGTGGGGGAGGCGGGGGAGGAGATCCTCCCTCGCATTCGCTCTGAGGTCGAGGGCGGTGTCCGCGATGCAGCGGAGGATGTCTTGCCACAGTTTCGCGAGCAGGTTCGCGAGGGCTTTTCGGAGAGCCTGGCGTCGGCCATGACGGGGGGCGTCCTCGGCAAGGCTGGTGAAGAATTGGTTCGCAAGGGAGGCGGCTTCCTCGATGCTCTCCTGGGATCGAGGCGGGACGAGGAATAGCCTTTCATCCGGCCCCAAGTCCATTGCTTATTTGAGAGAGTTTTCAGGCATTGATTTCGGCTCCACTTCGCTCGTTTGAAGTGGTATTCTTCTCGGGCGCGAAGGACTCGTGCAATTTTTCACACGCCCGGAAAGCGGCACCCTGAGGATCATCCCACGGCGCGCCGGAACCGGGATCAAAGGAGGTCGGAGATGCTCAACAAAATCGGTCTGATCGGTGGCGGTTATATCGGCGGCGTTCTTACCCAGGAAATCGCTCAACGGCGGTTGGCTCGAGAGGTCGGTCTCACAGACCCGGCGCCCTTCGTCAACCCAGATGATTCGCCGGAGCGGCAGGAGGTTGTCGCCAAGCAATCGGTGGCCAGGGGCAAGTGCCTGGACATCGCCGAAGGTCTGCCGACCATCCGAACCGATGTCCGGTGTGTCGGCACAAAGGACTACTCGGCCCTCGTCGGCGCTGAGCTGATCATCAACACCGCCGGTGTGCCTCGCAAGGCGCGTCCAGACGGTTCCTTTCCGACTCGTGAAGAGCTTCTGACCATCAACCTCAAGGTCACAAAGCAGGTCGCCGAGGGCATCAAAGAGAACTGCCCGGACGCCATCATCATCTCCATCGCCAACCCGTTGGACGCAATCGTCTACACCCTGGACAAAGCCCTGGCACCGCCCAAGAACAAGCTCGTGGGTATGGCCGGTCAGCTCGACTCCGGCCGCTACTGTTACTTCGTCTCCGAGGCCGCCAACGTGTCAGTGGAGAACGTCAACGCCCTGGTCCTCGGTGGTCACGGTGACACGATGGTCCCGGTGCGCTCCTCGTGCACGGTTGGCGGCATCCCGGTCACCAAGTTCGTCGATGAGGAAACCCTTTCGGCCATCGAGAGCCGGACTCGCAAGGCGGGTGGCGAGGTCGTCGGTCTGCTCGGGTTTGGCTCGGCCTTTGTGTCGCCGGCCTGGGCCGCGCTCGAGATGGCGGAAGCGATCATCTTCGACAAGCGCAAGATCATTCCGGTCTGCGCCAAACTCGAGGGGGAGTACGGCGTCGATGGTCTGTTTGTCGGCGTGCCCGCCATCATCGGCGCCAACGGCGTCGAAAAGGTGATCGAGGTGGACCTCACCGATGGCGAAAAAGAGGCGTTTGCCCATTCGGTTGAGGCGGTCTCCAAGACCTGTGGCGAGGTCGACGAGATGCTCGGCAAGCTCTGAGCGGTTACTCCAGATACAAGCATACGGCCCCCTGCACTGCAGGGGGCTTTTCCGTTCGGATCGCTCTAAGGTTTTGACGTTCAGATGTTTGAACGTTGAGGTCAGGACGCCGATGCGTTAATATCCATCAGAGTCTTTCCAGGAGGTCGCGGATGGCGACAACGATCAAGCGGATTGCCGTGAACACGGGTGGTGGAGACGCTCCCGGTCTCAACGCGGTGATCCGATCCATCGTGCTCTCCGCCCTCCGCAGGGGTTGGGAGGTGCTGGGGATACGCAAGGGCTACGAAGGCCTCCTCGACAGCTCGAAGATTATCCAGCTCCACCGCGACTCCGTGCGTGGCATCACCCACCTCGGCGGCACAATACTTGGGACCACCAACCGCAACTCTCCATTCGAGTATCCGGCAAAACAGGCGAACGGTGAGACCGCACTGGTCGACCGATCCGACGAGGTCGTGGAGAGCTTCCGCCGGCTCCAGATCGATGGGCTGATCGCCATCGGTGGCGACGGATCGATGAAGATCGCTAGCAGGCTGGTGGAGAAGGGTTTGCCGATCGTCGGCGTACCCAAGACCATTGACAACGATCTCTCTGGGACGGTCGTCACCTTCGGTTTCGACACCGCGGTGACCGTTGCCACCGAAGCCATCGACCGGCTTCATTCAACCGCCGAAGCCCATGAGCGCGTCTTCGTGGTCGAAGTGATGGGCCGCTATGCAGGCTGGATTGCCCTCCATGCTGGCGTCTCTGCCACCGCGGACGTCGTCCTGATCCCCGAGATTCCCTACGATATCGAGGCAGTGTGCCACAAGGTCATGGACCGAGAGGCCCGGGGACGTCGGTTCTCGATCGTCGTGGCGGCGGAGGGAGCCAGACCAGCCGACGGATTGATGGTCGCCAAGGACCAGGGGGAGGGTCGCGAGGTGCTGTTGGGCGGCATCGCCGAACAGGTGGCACAAGGGATCGAGGAGCGGACTGGCAAGGAGACCCGAACGGTAGTCCTCGGACATCTCCAGCGTGGCGGAGGCCCCACGACATTCGACCGCCTGCTGGCACTGCGATTCGGTGCGGCGGCGGTCCGCATGGTGGCTGACCGCGAGTTCGGAGTCATGGTTGCGCTCGATCCCCCGACCGTTCTCGCGGTGCCGCTCGAGGTCGCCACCGAGCGGATGAAGTGCGTGCCGCTCGACAGCGACACGATGCTCACCGCCCGTGACCTCGGGATCAGCTTCGGTGATGAGGTAGGAGAGGGATTAGACATTTGAGGCCGAGATGATTGTTTCTGGCTGGTACGACGGGCACAGCACCTACGGACTCCGGGTCCCCGAGGCCAACGTGAGCCTCTTTTTCAGGCCCGAGTGGGAGACGGTGACCTTGTATTTGCCAGACATCGGCGACCCGGTGATCGTCCCACTCACCGCCAGTTTTTGGGAGGGCTCCCCGGAGCTCCGTTCGCCGCAAATCAAATCGTTCTTTATCCGCCACGGGCTCGCTCCGTGGGAGAAACAACAGCCTCCGAATTTCGAACTGGTGCCGCTGGGAGAGGGAGTGTTTCGTCTCGAGTGGATCACCCCGCCACGCGGGCAACCGACCCTGCCCCTCGATTGAAGGTACTCTTCAACGGCGGAAACACCACAGAGTCACAGAGACACAGAGAGGGCACAGAGAAAAAAACGCAGAGACGCAGAGACGCGGAGGCGCAGAGCCGCCCACCCGCCCGCCCGCCCACACAAAGAGGCGGTCGCTGGGGGTTCGGTGCGAAGCAGAAACTCACGGCAGAACGACAGGCGATCGATTGATCGCCTGTCGCCGGTGAGAAGCCCGATCGTCCCGGATGCAAGCATCCGTCACTCCCGGTCTTCTCACCGGCCGACGTGCCCTTGGCACGTCGATTCTGCCTTGCACTCTTCTTATTGTGTTGGGGTGTAGGCTCATCCCATCCATTGAATGAAGAAGAGAAGTGGCGAGGCCTGCGCTTGAAAAGCGCAGGCCGCTGGGCCAGGAAATCGGAACGAAAGCTTGTTTTCGGGGCGATATCCTGGCCCAGCGGTTCCCGGCCGTGGTTCGACGGCCGGAACCTCGCCTCGCAGAGTAAGCCAGTGTGAGCCGATCTGCGTTCATCTGCGTGATCTGTGGGCAAAAATGGGTGGGTGGGCGGCTTTGCGTTCTTGGCGGTTCAAAATGGGCGGGTAGGTGGCTCTGTGACTCCTCTGTGCCTCTGTGTCTCTGTGGTGATTCGCCCGTTCACCGCTCGATGGGTTCAGGGTATGGACCGCTGGTAGAGAGTGGTACCGGAGAGACTGTGCGGGGGTCGCCGCTCTTGCGGTCGATGACCGAGGCGTAGATGGCTATCGGGGCATCGGTCTCGACCCGCACCAGGAAACTTTCGACGCTCCCGCAAGGCGTGCCCTCGTCTATGGCCGGAGCGAGCCGAAACTGTTGCCACGTGCCTCCGCGAATGAGGACGATGTGGGGAAGGAAGACCTCGCGTCCGTTGATCCGGACGGCCCGCCCGCCCTCGTGCGGAATGTCGAGCTTCACTTCCACAGTGTCGGGACCGGGATTGGCGAAACCGATAAAGGTGTCGAAGTTGGATCCGTCGCAAGGGTTGCGGTGCCACATCAGTGCAGGGAGAAGATGGCTGCCAGCCGTTGGAAGCTGTTTCCTGGGAATTGCTTCGAAGGCTTCGCCCCGGCCCGAGAGTATGGTTGAACCCTCTTCGCCGTCCATCCCAGAAAGATTCACGAGGCGGCTCGTCACGTGTATCGGGCCGTCCGCCCGCAGCACCAGACCCCCGCGAGCGCTTTCGGCGCACCCGAGGTCGGTGGCCAGGCCGGTGGCGGTCCAGACTGTCGCCGAGTGGGCCGGAACGACCCGTGTAGGAGCCATAAAGAAATCGCATGGTGCCGGTTTGTTGATGTTACCGGGCAGGAACCGTGCGATTTCCACCTGAACGGGCTGGTCGCCCGGATTGGTGAGGTAGATCTCGGAGTTCCAGAGATCGCCGGAACGTCCCTCGATGTTGAGGGCGAAGACGGGCAATATGAGTTCACCTGCCGCCGTAGGCAGCGCGGTGAGTACGAGGATCATCGATAGCAGCAGGAGACGAAGAATCATTCGGCGGGGTCCCTCCGGTCGGAAGCTGTCCCGAACCTTTATTGTATACGTTGGCCGAACTGAAGTCGTTGGGGTTTGTGTAAACTCCAACGACGAAAGTTCTCGGGAGAAATCGATGACTCGAATCAAAGGTGCCTACGCGCCGGTTCCAACTCCCCTCGACGCTGCTCTGTCTTTCGACAAGAAGGCCCAGGCAGCTCATCTGAATTGGCTCGGATCCGAAGGGTTGGATGGCGCCCTTATTCTCGGTACCAACGGCGAATTTCCATCCTTCTCTCTCAATGAACGTCTGGAAATCGCGGAGGCGGCTGTAACCGTGGATTCAGGGCTCGACCTGATCCTCGGAATCGGCTCCTGTGCCCTCCCTGAGGCGCTGGCGATGGTCGGCGCGGCCGGTTCGTTCGGTTACAGCGCCGTGCTCTGTCCGCCGCCCTTCTATTTCCGATCGGCCCCTGCCACGGGAATCGCCGCTTTCTTCCTCGAAATCGTCGAGCGATCGTCTCTGCCGGTCTTGCTCTACCACATTCCACAGGTCACCGGCGTCGCCGTTTCGGAAGAAGTCCTCGACCTGCTCGGCGGGCACGAGAAACTCATCGGCGTCAAGGACAGTACCGGTGATCCAGGCGAACTCCGGCGTCTCGTGGATCGTTTTGCCGACGGGTGCTACATGGTTGGCAACGACCGTCTGGCGACCGCATGCGTCGAAGCGGGTGGTGCCGGCAGCATCAGCGCCGCCGCCAGTGTTGCCCCCGCTCTGGTATGTGCGGTGCAACGGGGAGAAGCCAGACAGGTCGACCTCGACCGGGTGCGGGCATTGCTCGAGGAGTACGGTCTGGGGCCATCCGTCAAATCCCTTCTCAGACGGTTCGGATTTGGTGAATTCGCGACCCGTCCACCTCTGGTCGGACTCGACGACGCCCGAGCGCCGTCACTGTGGGACGACTTTTGTGAACTGATCCCGAGGGATCGGCGACCCGCCTAGCCCACCTCCGGCATCTCCAACACGAGCTTTCCGAAGATCTCGCCCGCTGCGAGCAGGCGGTGGGCTTCCGCGACTTCGTCGAGAGGCAGGACTTGGTCGAGGATTGGGCGGATCGCGCCTGTTTCGAGGTCCGGCCCGAACCGCTCGATAAACGCTTCGATGATACGGCCCTTTTCATCGGCCGGTCGAGCGCGTAGCGTCGATCCGGTGATGGAGAGTCGTTTCCGCAACAGGCGGGAAAGATCGAGCTCGGCCTGTGCGCCGCCCTGTAACCCGATCACTACAAGCCGACCATCGGGCGCCAACACATCGAGATGGTGGTCCAGGTAGGGGCCGCCGATGCAATCCAGCACGACGTCGACACCGTGCCCGTCGGTTGCGTCGATGGAAGCGGCCGTAAAGTTGTCCTTCCGGTAGCTGAAGGCCGCATCGGCCCCGAGCTCGAGACACGCCTGGCAGCGATCGTCGGACCCCGCGGTTACGAAGACCCGGGCCCCGGCGCACTTCGCGAGCTGGATGGCGGCGGTTCCGACACCACCGCTGCCGCCGTGAACCAGAGCGGTCGAACCTGATTCCAGACCGCCGATTAGAAAGAGATTGAGGTACGCGGTTATGAAGACCTCGGGAACCGCCGCCGCCTCGAGATTGGTGAGATCCTGTGGCGTGCGCATGACGCAGACGGATGGCACGACCGTTTCGGTGGCGTATCCGCCGCCGGCGAGGAGCGCCATCACCCGGTTCCCCGGTGTGAGATTGACCACACCGGCACCGATTTCGATGATGGTTCCGGCACACTCCAGACCAATGATTTCCGAGGTGCCCGGTGGTGGAGGGTAGAGACCTCGGCGCTGCAGGAGATCTGCGCGGTTGACGCCTGCGCCTGCAACCGCGATCCGAACCTCTCCATCGCCAAGGCGGGGCTCAGGCACGTGCGCAATACGCAGTACGTCCTCATCACCAGGTTCGTCGAATATGACCGCTTGCACGGGGTGACTATAGCGAGTCAAGAGTTAGGAGTTAAGAGTAAAGGAAGTCGGGTGGGCTTCACTTCTTACTCTTAACCCTCAACTTTCTTCGGAAGGGACACCGGGGTAGCCGATCCTCGAATACACTCCTTTAGGAGTGGAGTGCTCTCTTATCCACCGCCAGCGCAGCTTCCTTGACGACCTCCGACAGCGTGGGATGGGCGTGGCAGGTGCGGGCAAGGTCCTCGGCGCTGGCCGAAAACTCCATCGCCACTGCGGCCTCGGCGATGAGCTCCGAGACCCGCGGCCCAACCATGTGGACACCGAGGATTCGGTCGGTTTCGGCGTCGGCGAGGATTTTCACCATGCCGTCCAGCAAACCCAGGCTCTTTGCGCGTCCGTTGGCTCGGAACATGAACCGGCCGTTCGCGAATTTGATTCCGGCCTCCTTGAGCTCGGCCTCGGTGCGCCCGACCATCGCCAGCTCGGGTTCGGTGTAGACCACGTTGGGGATGACCTCGTAGTTGACGTGGCCCGGCATTCCGGCCAACTGCTCGGCGACCGCGACGCCCTCGTCCTCGGCCTTGTGGGCCAGCATCGGGCCGCGTACCAGGTCTCCGATCGCGAAAATGCCGTCGACGTTGGTGCGAAGGTGGTCGTCCACCGCCACCCGCCCGACGTCGTCGAGAGCCACGCCTACATTTTCGAGACCGGTGCCCTCGGTAACCGGTCGCCGGCCGACCGCTACCAGCACCTTGTCGCAGCTGATTTCTTCTGTCTCGCCTTTGGCGTTCTCGACAGTCAGCTTGACGCTTTTCTTGAGGACCTTTCCGGCGGTGACCTTCGATTCGAGGCGGAAATCCATGCCCTGGTCGGTGAGACTGCGCTGGAGCGCCTTGGCCATCGCCTTGTCGGCGAAGGGCGTAATGGTGGGCAGCATCTCCACAACTGTGACCTCGGCGCCAAGACGGCGCCACACACTGCCGAGCTCGAGCCCAACCGCACCGGCGCCGATGACCACCAGACGTTTTGGAACCGAGCTGAAATCGAGGGCCTCGGTGGAGGATACAACGCGTTCGCCGTCGAAGGGGAGGAAGGGGAGCTCGACGACGTCCGATCCCATCGCGAGGCAGATGTGGTGGGCTTCGACCTTGGTGTCGCCGCCGTCGCCCGACACCGTCACCTTCCCAGGTGCGGTGATGGTCCCACGGCCGGTGAGGACGGTGACCTTGTTCTTCTTCATCAACATCGCCACACCGTCGGTCAGCTCTTTGACGATGCCGCCCTTGCGGGCGAGCATGGCGTCGAGGTCGAGAGCGACCTCCGATAGCACGATTCCGTGTTCCGCGGAGTGAATCCGTAACGCCTCATAGAGCTCCGAAGACTCGAGGAGGGCCTTGGAGGGGATACAGCCGACGTTGAGGCAGGTGCCACCGAGGGCGTGTCGCTTTTCGACAAGGGCGGTCTTGAGCCCGAGCTGGGCGGCGCGGATCGCGCAGACGTAACCTCCGGGCCCGGCGCCGATAATAACGAGATCGTATTGGTCGGCCATTCAGATCTCCAGCAGCATGCGTTCAGGATTCTCGATGCATTCGACGATCCGTTTGAGAAAGCTCACCGCCCCGCGCCCGTCAATGATGCGGTGGTCGTAGGAAAGGGCGAGGTACATCATGGGTCGGATGGCGATCTCGTCGCCAACTGCGACCGGCCGTTTTTGGATCGTGTGCATACCAAGGATGGCGCTGCCCGGGGGGTTGAGGATCGGCGTCGACAGCAAGGATCCGAAGACCCCGCCGTTGGAGATCGTGAACACCGCCCCAGTGAGGTCGGAAAACTCGAGGCGTCGCTCCTGCGCGCGCCGTGCGAGGTCGGCGATGCTGCTCTCGATCTCGGCCATCGTCAACCTGTCGGCATCACGGACCACCGGGACCACAAGGCCCTTGTCGGTGCTGACCGCGACCCCAATGTCGAAGTAGTGGTTGGTGACGATCTCGTTGCCGTCGATGTAGGCGTTAACCTCGGGCACGGTCCTGAGCGCGTCCACCGTCGCCTTGACGAAAAACGACATGAAGCCGAGTCCGACCTCGTGCCGTTTCTTGAAGTCCTCTTTGTAGGCGGTTCGGAGCGCCATCACCCGACTCATGTCGGCCTCGTTGAAAGTGGTGAGGATGGCTGCAGTCTGCTGTACCTCCACCAGGCGTTCGGCAAGCCGCTGCCGAAGCCGGGACATCGGCGCACGGGTCTGGCGCTGGTCGGGCAGTGCCACCGGTTGCGGACGCGGGCGCTCGGATTCGTCGACGGATGGAGCTTGAGGCTGTGCGGCGGACGACTTCGGTTCCGGGGCAGGTGAGTCAGGCGTGGCCCCTTCAAGGAAACGGATGACGTCGCCCTTGAGGATTCGCCCGCCCTTGCCTGTGCCTTCGATAGCGGTCGGATCCAACTCGTGCTCGAGTACAAGACGTTGAACAGCCGGAGAAAGACCGCTGTGACCGGCGGCAGCGACGGGTTCCGGAGCAACCGATTGAGGGAGTTCGGCGGGGGCTTGCTCAACAGGATCAGGCGCCGGTGCCGCGGAGGCGTCGGCTTCTACCTCCGGCACCCCCGTCACGGCGGTGTCGATGGTCGCCACGACTTGGCCGACTTCGACTGTTTCGCCTTCGGCAACCATGATCTGGAGCTTGCCGGCATGTTCGGCATTGATGGTCATCGTGATCTTGTCGGTCTCGAGGACGAGCAGTGGGTCTTCGACGGCGACCACCACCCCGTCGGGTTGCGACCATTCGGCGAGGAAACCCTCGGTGATGGACTCTCCGACCTCCGGGATCTTGACTTCTACTGCCATTCAGGCCTGCTCCTTGGTTTCGATTCTCATTCCGATGGGACCTCGAGCGCCTCTCGGACCAGTTCAGCCTGCTGTTCCCGGTGGATACTCGAAGAACCCGTTGCCGGGCTGGCGCTCGGTTCACGGCCTACATATCTGACCGGGCTGCCGGGGAAGAGCTCCAACAGCCTCGGCATCATGAAGCTCCAGCCGCCGCGGTTGCGGGTCTCCTCCTGTGCCCAAACGATTTCGGTGGCGCTGCGGTAGGGAGCGACCACGCGCTCGAAGAGCTCGGTGTGGAACGGATAGAACTGTTCCACCCGAACGATCGCGACGTCCTCGATCTCCCGTTCCTCGCGACCGGCCGCGAGGTCGTAGTAGACCTTGCCGCTGCACAGCACCAGACGTCGTGGGTTCTCGGGCGCGATCGGGTCCTCCAGGATCTCCTGAAACCGCCCAACGATCAGGTCCTCGAGCGGTGAAACCGCTTGCTTGTGCCGGAGCAGGCTCTTCGGCGCCATGATGATCAGCGGTCGCCGGAAGTTCGCAATGATCTGGCGCCGTAACGCGTGGAAGAACTGGGCGGGAGTGGTCAGGTTGCAGACCTGCATGTTGTCCTCGGCGCAGGCCATCAGATAGCGCTCGAGGTAGGCGCTGGAGTGTTCCGGACCCTGGCCCTCGTAGCCGTGTGGCAAAAGCATGACCAGGCCGCTCACTCGGTGCCATTTGTCATACGCGGCGGCGATGAACTGGTCGATGATGACCTGGGCGCCGTTGGCGAAATCGCCGAACTGTGCCTCCCAGATCACCAACATGTTTGGCTCTACCAGCGAGTAGCCGTAGTCAAAACCGAGGACCGCTGCCTCCGAGAGCATGCTGTTGTAGCAGCAGAATCGCGCTTGCCCGGGCTCGATGTGGTTGAGCGGAACGACGATCTCCTGGCTCTTGGTGTCGAACCACGCGGCGTGACGGTGCGAAAAGGTGCCGCGCATGCTGTCCTGGCCGCTGAGGCGAACCGGGGTCCCCTCGACGAGCAGGCTGCCGAAGGCCAACAGCTCGCCGAGCGCCCAATCGACCGAGCCTCTGCTCTCGACGGCTTCCAACTGCGCCGGCAGCCGGCGACCGACCTTTCGGTTGAGATCGAATCCCTCGGGGACAGTGGTCAAAGCCTTGGTCACCTTGAGCAGGTCTTCGTAGGGAACTCCGGTCTTGGTGCAATCGAAACAGTGCTCGTGGTCGAACTCGGCCCAGATACCGGAGAACGCGTGGCCGTCTTTGTCGTCGAGGATGCAAACATCCTTGACGCTTTTGAAGGCGTCGAGAAGCCTGCCCTGGAGAGAGTTCGTGAGATGCTCGCTCTCCTCGAGCGTGATGTCGTGAGCAGCCTCGAGCTGGAGCTGGTAGATGGCGCGGGTCGATGGCCGGTTTTGGATCTTCTGGTACATCAACGGCTGGGTGAAGGCGGGCTCGTCGCCTTCATTGTGGCCGTGCTTGCGATAGCACACCATGTCGACGACCACGTCGCGCTTGAACTCCTGCCGGTATCTGAGGGCGAGGTCTATCACGTGCGCCACCGCCTCGGCATCGTCGCCGTTGACGTGGAGAATCGGCGCTTCGACCATCTTGGCGACATCGGTTGGGTAGCGGGTCGAGCGGGCTTCGCCTGGGAGCGTGGTGAATCCGATCTGGTTGTTGACCACGATGTGAACCGTGCCGCCGGTGGAGTAGCCCTTGAGCTGCGAGAGGTTGAAGGTCTCGGCGACCAGACCCTGGCCGGCAAACGCGGCGTCGCCGTGGATCAGCAACGGCAACACCTTTGTTCTCTTCTCGGTGGTCGCCGGACACTCAAGACAG
>Ga0255045_10000225_pt1 | contig 12317 bp, 9 predicted proteins | sample BC1_12_23_MG_FD_183652 | JGI IMG/M metagenome (GOLD analysis project Ga0255045, IMG submission 183652) | Seawater microbial communities from Strait of Georgia, British Columbia, Canada - BC1_12_23 | ecosystem: Environmental > Aquatic > Marine > Strait | place: Canada: British Columbia...
AGAGACTCTCTCGCAGTTCGTCATCCCGGCCAAGTCCGGCGGCGACGGACGCGAGCCGGGATCCAGAAAGAATCTGATTATATTGACCTTTCGCTGGATTCCGGATCTCGCCCGCTTTAGGCGGACTCGTCCGGAATGACGGGTTTGGCGAATTGTGACCTAGTTTCCAAGGGGAGAAAAGCTCCTTGCGGAGTTAAGTGTATAGGCGTTATCTCAAATTCGAAGCACCAAACCTCAGGATGTCAGGTACCAGGTGTCAGGGTTCAGGTGTCAGGGAAAAAAACAAAAAAGCTGCAACCTGTCGAAGATCCCGTCTGCAACGAAGCTGCAGCGGGGAACACTTCTTGCCGCGCCGAAGCCCTTGAGGCGAAGGCGGGAACACTTAAACCTGAAACCCACTATTAAAGGGAGATTTATTTAGGCTGGACGTTCAGCAAACGAAAAAACGAGTCTTTTCTTATTGGGTATGGCGTCGGACTTATTTGGGCAAAGAAACGGTAAAAACCATATGATCTTTTTCTGATGTATAGGAGAGAAGACCTCCCATATTCCTCAGGAGACGGTAGCAGAGCGGCAGGCCGATGCTCTCGCCGCCTTCAGCGAAGGGCATAAAAAGGAGTTCAGGATGCTTGACTTCCGGTTCGGAGGATGGATTCTTGAACTCAATGTAGAGGTCTTGCTCACTTTCAAAGGTCCTGATGGTTAAAACGCCACCATTGTCCATAGCCTCGGCCGCATTAAGAATCAGATTGACAAAAATCTGGGTCAGTATGTCCGGGTCGGTGATGACGTCCGACAGGTCTGGATTGAGATTCAGTTGGCACCTGAGCCCTCTGATTTCGGTTTCAGGTGAGAGCAAGCCCACAGAGTCAGCGATAATGCTGTTGACAGAACATTCTTGAGGTCGGATTTCTACGGGGTTGAGGTAGTTCCTTATCCTTGACAGTATTTTCTCCAAGCGTTGGGACTGCTGCAGGATAACGTCACACTCGGTCATATCCGGAAACTTCTTTTGAAGTCGTCGGGCAAAGCCGCCCAGGGAGACGAGAGGATTGCGAATTTCATGGGCTACTTCAGCAGCAATGGCGCCCAGAGTATTGAGCTTTTCTCTTTGGACAATGGCTTTTTGCAGTTGTTTTCGTTCGGTAACATCGAAGAAAACTCCGCTCACATATTCAATCTCGCCGTCCTTATCGCAAACTATCTGACCCCTTTCCTGTATCCAGAGAATTTCTCCACCTTTTGTTTCAATTCTGTATTCCCTTACGTAGGATTTATTGGTTTTTAGTGCTTGAATAAAAGCCTTCTTGGCAATTTCGAGGTCTCTCCCTATTATGACCTCAGACCACTTCTTTTTCCGAGAGTTGAACTCTTCCATGCTATAGCCTGTAAGCGACCTTACTTTTTCATCCATAAAGTCCACAGACCAGTCCTTGTATCCCCTGTAGACAATACTGGGCACGTTATTTATGAGAAGTCGATACCTGGTTTCGCTTTCCCGAAGTTCTTGCTCAATTCTTTTGCGATCTTCTATCTCTCGCTTAAGCTGCTCGTTTGTCTGCAACAGTTCGGCAGTACGCTCTTGCACCCGTAACTCTAGTTCGGCGTGAGCTTTTTGCAGCGCCTCTTCCGCCCGCTTGCGGTCGGTAATGTCTGTTAAAACTCCCAGACTGCCCGTGAACTGTCCATTTGCATCGTAAAAGCCCTTGGGAGATATCAGAGTGTAGACCCTTTGACCGTCTTTTGCTCTCCAGTCGATTTCATAACTTCTTGCTTCGCCCCTTTGACGTCTGCCCATCTGGTCTTGCATGAACTCTTTGTAATCCTCATGGACAAATTCCACGATATGACAGCCTAGCATCTCCTCCCGAGAATATCCCAACATCTCGCAAAGTCTTTCATTGACAAAGGTAAATACGTAGTCCTGGTCCGCCATCGCCAAACCCTCGTTCATGGTCTCCACAAGGTGGCGATAGCGTTCCTCGCTTTCCCGAAGTGTCTCCTCGGCTATCTTACGATTGGTGATGTCGCGAAGCAAGCCGTCGTAAGAAACGAGATTTCCCTGCCCATCGCTCGCGGGAACCAGACTGTTACTTACCCACCTAATCTGGCCATCCTTTCTTATAATGCGATGTTCTATCGGTTCCGGGTCATGTCCCGACAAAGCTTCCGAAGCCTGCGCTCGGATAATATCCTGATCTTCTGTGGGTACCATGCGGATCCAGAGGAAGGGATCTGCGTTAAATTCCTCCGCACTGTAGCCCGTCACAGCCTCACAGGTTGGCCCATGATGAGTTTCCGCAGGATGACCGTCTGCTACCTTCACCGTAAATATGTAATCCGTTATGGCCTCGGTAATCCTCCGATATCTCTTCTCACTTTCCCTCAGCGCTGCCGCTACCCCTTTGCTGTCGGTTTCCAATTCGGTGTGACGTTGACGTAGATTGTCCAATTCACCGATGAGTTGTTTTTTGGTCTTCCTTTCGTCTTTCATCTCTGCACCTTACAAGTAAAGAATCCGGACCCTGAGGATCCGGCTTTGAGCCGCCCCCAGAGGAAGTTTTTGACGTCTTTCCTTCATGCGGAAGGCTTCTGGAGTAATGGAGTTGTGGAGCATTGTAAGATATCTAATTCCAGGCACCAAATCCTAGGGTTTTAGGTGTCAGGTGTCAGGTGTCAGGAAAAAGAAACATAGAAGCTGAACACTGAAACCTCCAGGCGTTCGCAATCTTTAACGGCAAAGCCATTCAACTCTGACCTGGCCCTTAGGACCAAGTTTTCTAAGACGAAATAAAGTGTATTTCCAAGATGTTAGCTTCGCCAGTGCCAGAATCGGCTTTGCTGGGCCGGCTCCGCTGCCTACCAATCCGGCAGGATAAGGTACATTACAAGAGGAAGGCGAGAGTTTCAAGGGGAAGATTGCCGAAAAAAATAGGTGACACCACGAACCGGCGGGGCTCAATGGAGCCAAACTCACTGGCCAGTGAAACATGTGGGTTAGTCAAGCCTTGACATTAATATGATAATCATAAATGGTATTCATATCCTGGATATTTCATCACCAATAGACGTGATCGGCAAACATGAAAATACACGGCACAGCTTCCAGCTGCGTGCGGATTTTGACCTTTCTTCTGTTTCTCGGATGTCTTCTGCAAGGCTGTATGACTCCAGACAAAGATACACCTACCGCCGATTCGGGCTCCATTACTGCCCACATTGATAAGGTGAAGGAGGACCTCGAACCTTTTAACTTTCAAACACCGCCGCCGTTTTCGAAATCTACCCACGAGTATTTCAGCTACTATGGCTTGGAGATTGATGGCGTAGAGCATATCTTCGGAACGTTCAGTGTGAGTGACAAGATTCTGGCTGCTCACATTTTCAAACCAAAAGAAAGCAAAGGAACTGTTATCCTACTGCATGGTTATGCTGATCACACAGGGGTCTGGAAACATGTAATCAGAACAGTTGTTAAGGAGAGATATACGGTTGCTGTGTATGACCACCCGGGGCATGGTCTTTCGAGCGGAGCTCGGGCATCAATTGATGACTTTTCTGAATATGTCTCTGTCTTGGAGGACTTCTTGCGGATTGCTCGTGTGCATCTTCCTGGGCCCTATCACCTAGTGGCACACAGCATGGGTGGCGCGGTAACGTTGGACTACCTCTTGACTGTTGATCAACCTGGTGTAGAAAAAGTCGTCCTCATTGCACCGTTAGTTCATTCCTCCTACTGGCATCTTTCCCGGTTTGGACACTCCCTGGGGAAGCATGTAACCGATTCCGTGCCAAGAGCCTCCCGGAACGTTTCCTCAGACGAAGAGTATCTCATGTTAACAGAAAAAGATCCGCTTCAGGCGAGACAGGTCGCAATGAAATGGTTCAGTGCACTTGTCGAGTGGAACCAAAGAATTCTCAGCTATGAGCCATCCACATTGCCAATAAGAGTAATTCAGGGAACTGCCGACACCGCGGTTGATTGGAAGTATAACCTTGAATTTATTAAGGAGAAGTTTCCAAATGCAGACATCATTTTGATCGAAAACGGCGGTCATCAACTGATGAATGAATCCCCGCCCATGCGAGCCGAGGTTATTAATCTTGTGGTGGATTATCTCAAGGGACTGGCTAAGCAGTAAGAGAAAAAAATGCTCAAATTGAAAACTCATATTAGAGGCTGTCCGATAACCCAGCGAACGGTTGCTCTGTCATTCTGAGTGATGCGAAGAATCTCATAGCCTCAGGTATTTACACCTCCGAGATTCTTCGCCCGCCTGCGGCGGACTCAGAATGACGTTATCGGGCAGCCTCAATAACCTGTTTTACGCTAATGACTCAATTTGTCCCTCAGTAAAATGCGCTACGCAATTATCACTAATCCTGTCTCAGGTAAAATGACCGCGGAGCAGAAGCGTGCTGCCTTGGCGCAAGCCGCGGAGATTCTGGATACCGAAATCCACGGACTTGATACCTCTACAGCTGAGGAATTCAGTCAGTGCGCCAGGGAACTCGCCAGCCGCTGTGATGTACTCGTGGGCGCCGGAGGAGACGGCACCTTTTCGGACATCATCAATGCTATCGACACGGTCCAAGCACCGGTTGGTTTTCTCCCCCTCGGTACCGGTAACGCCTTACGCCACGCCTTACAATACAAAGGCGATCTGGCTGATATTGCGGTACGCATTAGAAACGGTGAAATTCGTGAATATGATTTGATCAATTGCGACCAAAAAAGACGTGCTTTTACCTCATCAGTGGGGATCGAAGGCACCATAATAAGGCTCAGACAGCAATATCGCGCCCACGGTGGTACCGGCTTCAAAACATATTTCAGAGCCGTCCTAAAATCCTACCTCAAAAACTATGAGCGAGCCAACGCCAAGATTACTGTGGATGACTATACATTCGAGGTGAGAAATCTTTTGACCTTGATGGTAGTCAAACAACCATACTATGGCTTCGGAATGAAGGTTGTGCCCAGAGCCCGATTCGACGACCAACAGCTGCACATCCTTTGCGTAAGTTCCGGGCTCATTAAAACTGTTATTGGGGGGACGGCAGCATTTATAATCGGCAATCGAACCGGCGAATACCTTACCGGCCGGCAACTAAGGGTGAAGTTGGATCGTCCACTGGTACTGCAAACCGACGGCGACGAAGGCTGGGCTGCCGACTCATTTTCTTTTACAATTCTCCCCAAGGCACTCAAGATTAAGTGTTAGGATTAAATGGCTACTTTCTCCCGCAAATCCCAGCCTCCGGGGCAGGTGAAAAGAGTCAATAGCTGGAAACTAGCATGTCGTTTGGAACTAGGTATTGCTGGGAGAAGCCAGGGAATCCGTCATTCCGGAAGGCGCGAAGTCCGCCTGCGGCGGAGAATCCAGAAAAACCAAGACCTACTGGATACCGGATCTCGCCTTCGTCTCGTCCGGCATGACGATTATCTTTATTTTTCGACTATATTAACTGTCTGCCATTAATTGGAGAATAATCATGGCAAAACCTATTGTTCTAGAAATATTTTCCGACTATGTCTGACCTTGGTGCTATTTCATTACCGGGCGTATTGACAAGCTTAAGCAGGAGTACGAGATCCACGTCAAGTGGATCGATTTTCCATTACATCCGAACACTCCAGAGGAAGGGCTCACCTTGGATGAGCTTTTCGCCGGCCGAGGAATCGATATTCCTGCGGTTCTTGAACATCTCAAAAGAGTCGCCGCCGAATGTGGTCTGCCTTTTGGTATGCGCGACAAGACCTTCAACAGCCGAAAGGCCCAGGAACTGGGCAAATGGGCCGAATCACTAGGCCGGGGGGAAGACTTTCATATGGCCGCTTTTCGAGCCTATTTTGTGGATGGGCTGAATATAGCCAAGGTACCGGTACTCACCGAACTGGTGGAGGCATTGAACTTAGATGGGGCTGAAGCAGAACGTGCACTGACCGAGGGGACTTTCAAACAACTGGTTGACCAAGATTGGGCATACTCTCGAACCCACGGAATTACTGCCGTACCTACTTTCATGGTGGACGGCAGGACAATTGTCGGGGCCCAGCCTTATGAGGCCCTAGAGAAGCTCGTTTTAGCTACCGGCGCTAGCCAAATCGGATAGGTCCTAGGGATATTTAGAATTTCGGATGGACTATTAGTACAATGATGGCCAAGACTCTATACTGTAGTGATCGGTCTACGATGGAGTATTGTTTTCGTCTCGTCTTTACTGTCATGACAACTCCTTGTACTATCTCCATCAAGAAAAGAGTTCGGAACTTATTGAAACCCTACATCAATTGTTATCAAGGACTTCACGAATCACCCTGAGCATTTCCTTTATGTCATAGGGTTTACTAATGTGGCCTCTCGCCCCAGCCTTGATAGCTTCTATTGCTGGTCCATCCAATGCATAGCCACTGGCAATCAGAACCCGTACCTGCGGATCTATTTTGAGAAGCTTCTCAAGACATTTTTTGCCACCCATTTCAGGCATGATTAGGTCGAGTATCACGAGATCAATCCGCGCTTGCTGTTCGCCATAAAGCTTTAGCCCGCTCTTCCCATCTGGAGCAGTAATAACCGTATAACCCGACTCACCCAGCACCTGTACTACCAGATCTCTGATTAATTCCTCGTCATCCACCAGCAGAATTGTCTCACTCCCCTTCATGATTGGAGCTCTCGTCTCTTTTTCATCAGCTACCTGTACTTCTCGGTCCAGAGTCGGCAGATAAATCTTGAAAATTGTACCCTCACCGGGATCACTCGTGCAGCTTATAAAACCGTTGTGGTTTTTCACAATGCCATAGACCATGGCCAGACCTAGGCCTGTGCCCTTGTCTACATCTTTGGTGGTGTAGAATGGTTCGAAGATGTGCTCCTGGGTTTCTGAATCCATACCATGACCACTGTCTGAGACCGTCAGCAGGGCATAAACCCATGGGGTGGCATCAGGGTGCAGTCGACAAACCTCATCGTTGAGAATCGCATTCTCTGTTTTTATGAGCAGCTTGCCCCCTTCAGGCATTGCATCCTTGGCATTGACCGCCAGATTCATGAGTATCTGCTCCACTTGGGTGGGATCGGCGTTAACAATCCGGAGATTGTCAGCTAGATCTAGGTCAATGTTGATCATTTTAGGAATGGTGCGCTCCAAAAGCGTCTTTACCTTCTTAACTTCATGGTTCAGGTCCAGGGGGCGCCTGTCACTGTCAACGGCCCGGCTGAAGGTGAGTAGCTGCTGGGTGAGGTCAGCGCCCCTTTTGGCGGCACCAACGATGCGCACCAGTGCCTGGTGGGCGCGCTCGTCCCGGTTCGCATCTTGAAGAAGCATCTGACCGTAGCCTTGAATAACCTGTAGTAGATTATTGAAATCATGGGCGATTCCGCCGGCTAAAGTGCCAACGGCTTCCATTTTCTGGGCTTGGAGCAGCTGGTATTGTATTTCCTCCTTTTCCTCTTGCGCCTGCTTGCGCTCGGTGACGTCTGTCAGGAAATTGAGGGTGGCTGGTTTGCCTTCCCAACTGATTAAGACTCCGTTGGCCTCCAACCACTTAATACCCCCTCTTTTGTTAACAACCCGAAAGTCAAATATTCTAGCTGCTCCTTCACCCTCAAGGAGTTCTTTGAAATACTCTGACGCCTTTGCTTGATCCTCTGGGTGGACAAAGTCCACAAATGGTTTGCTGGTTAAATCTTTACTTGAACAACGAATAAATTCTCGGATTTTGGGATTGAAAAATCTGGACATTCCATCCTGAATAACCAATATTGCCTCGCTGGCGTTGTCCACTACCAACCGATATTTTTCTTCCGATATATTAAGCTGTTTTTTTACCTCAATGGATTCGTCATAGTGTTTCTTTAGGGTTAAGACTGCTTTTACTCTTGCCGTCATCTCTGGCATGAAGAAAGGTTTTGTAACATAGTCTATGGCGCCGGCCTCCAAAGCTTTGACAATGTTTTCTTTTTTATCTACAACTGTCACCATCAATATGGGAATGTGTACTGTGACTGGATCTTCTTTAAGTTTTCTAGTGGCTTCGATACCGTCGACTACCGGCATCTGAACATCCATTAAAATCAGGTTGGGTTTAAGCCTGCGAGCCGCATCTAGCGCTTCCTTGCCATTGACTGCAATATGGACCTCATATCCTTCGTATTGGAGTGCCGCACAGAGAGCGTCTCTAATCTCGGTATCATCATCCACCACCAAGATTCTCTCTGGCTCTTTGATCAAAGAAGGGTCAGCAATCATACCTGTCTCCTGCCATTGGGAATAATCTACTGTAACCAAGCAGAATCCATGCCAAAATTGCTCTAATTCGAATTATTCAGAATCAGCTGTCGCGGCGAACCAAGCCGCAGGAAGGCAGGGGCACGCCCGGCACCGGGCTCAAAGGACGTGGCTTTGATTTACCTCCTGAGGGGGCTTCAATGGTCTTTCCCCTCTTGCGACAGTCTGCTGGAGTGCTAGAGCCCGGCGATTTTAGATTTTAGAATGCAGATTTTAGATTTAAGAACTCAGAACCTAGGGGGAAGGAATGCATGCACCTCAATCTGCAATCATAAATCTGAAATCTGAAATAATCTTTGCTAATGTATCAGTTTTGACACCTGTATTCTTAGTGCTTAGGTTTCGTTAAAGGAATCAGCACCAGATTTGGAAAAACCCGACTGCTTACACTTCCCAATTTTGAATACATAACCAAGAGAGTGAAAAGGAGATATTATGGTAAAGGCTATTAGGATGCACGAAACAGGCGGTTCTGAGGTTTTGCGCTGGGAGGATTATGACCCGGGCCAACCCGGCCCGGGTGAGGTTCTTCTACGTCATGAAGCTGTAGGTTTGAATTTTATTGACGTCTATCACCGCACCGGCCTTTATCCAGTTGGTCCTCTCCCGGCTATCCCGGGGATGGAAGGGGCTGGCATGGTGGAAGCCATCGGGGAGGGAGTGAGCGAGGTAGCGGTCGGCGACAGCGTGGCCTATGCCGGTCTCCCTCCCGGCGCATATGCAGAAATTCGAATTATGCCGGCCAACCGCCTCGTTAAGCTTCCTGAATCCATCTCAACCCGCCAAGGCGCGGCCATGATGCTCCAGGGTATGACTGCGCGATATCTACTCAAAGGCTGCTATGAGGTAAAAGCGGGCGATAGTATTTTAATTCACGCTGCAGCCGGAGGAGTCGGCTTGATCGCCTGCCAATGGGCCAAACATCTCGGCGCCACAGTCATCGGCACTGTGGGTTCTCCAGACAAGGCTGAACTCGCCCAGAGTCACGGCTGCGATCATCCCATCCTTTACAGAGAGGAAGATTTCGTTTCACGGGTAAAGGAGATTACCAAAGGCAGGGGCGTTGACGCGGTGTACGATTCCATCGGTGAGACCACCTTCATGAAGTCCCTCGATTGCCTAAGGCCAATGGGCATCATAGTAAGCTTCGGTCAGGCCTCCGGGCCAATCCCGCCCATGGATATTTCCATTCTTGCTGCCAAAGGCTCCTTGTTCCTTACCCGACCCAGTCTGATGGCCTATACGGCAGAAAGGCAGGACCTGCTTGCCCACGCCCAGGATTTATTCGAGGTGGTGACAAAAGGTGCGGTCAAAATCGAAATCCATCAAACTTATCCCCTGGCCGAGGCTGCCCAGGCCCACCGAGATCTGGAAGGGAGAAAGACCACTGGATCGGCGGTGCTCATTATTGAGTAAGTACGGCAGGGATTTGTAGGGAGAGACCAAGGCAGAATGGACGTGGTATTGTGGGATGCACTTGTAAGTGCAGATGTCCCTCTGCACTATTTCATTGGTGTCAAGATCAGTGAGGAAGAAAATTCCCGGATCTTTTATTCCAAATTAGGTGCTTTTGGGAAACCCGATAAGTTCTTGGCCCTGATGCTTAAATTATCTGGACTTGAATAGGGTTCCACCGGGAAGTTCCAAAACCGACTGGAACGGTCCTTGTGTAACCAAGACTGGAGTTTGACTACATGCTCCCGTGTGCCCCCCCGTCATTTCTTCCAACCGGCCAGTGCCAAACAAAGCCAACCCAAGATAAATGCCAGTCCTCCCAGAGGGGTGATCCCACCAAGCCAGCGCACTCCGGTGAGAGAGAGTGCATAGAGGCTGCCTGAAAACAGAGCCATCCCTGCTAAAAACAGCCAGGCTGCAGCCGACTGCAACCGTGCCCCGGACAACCGTGCTCGAGCCACGGCCAGCAGCGCCACAGCATGGTACATGTGGTAGCGAACTCCTGTGTCAAAGGCGGTGAGAAGCTCGGGCTCTATTCTGCCTTTAAGAGTGTGTGCTCCGAATGCCCCCAGGACCACTGCAAGACCGCCTGAAATGCTCGCCAAAACGAAAAATAACCGCTCCATAGATATCTCCTGACAAATTACCCATTTCTTGCCGTACCACTTTTGGGTAACTTTTACCCATTTGTGGTACGGCACGTTTTGGGTAAAAATTGATATTATCAAAAATCCTATAGATACTATAAGAATGGATGTATTTCCGGTCAAAGCCATTAGCCCTGATTATTCATGAATCGGCTGCTCCGATGCACTCCCTACCAGCCACTAATCTGGCACATCTATTGCACTATTACATGGCGGATAAAAATAAACGGAGCGGAACACAGTAGGAAATCCCCCGTGACCATTACGCGCAGGAACGGATCTCACTCGATTTCTAAATTTTGACGCTGGTTTCTTGTGAACTCGAATGAATTGGTCTTCATAAGATATGTCCAGATTGTTGAGCGCTCCAACAACATGTCTCTTTTCTTATAGTGGGTTTCAATGAGGAAGACCCTGTCAGACACAGACATTCTTCTCCGCAGTCAGTTAACAGATGACCCTCACGGAGAGATTAAGGTCAGGCTGGCGGAATTTCTTCTCGCCCTGATTCAAGCCTTTCTGCGCACCGGTTATTACACTCCCGACCATCCCGAATCACAAAAAGCTAAGGCGGGACTCTACGAAAATTTTCAAAGTCTTTTCTCTCAAAGAGACGAGTTGACCTTCCTGGTACGCGAGGAACTTGAGGGGAAAAACATCTTAATCGAGGGGATTCTGCCCGAGGTCCAAGACCTAAATGGTCTGATGGTAGCGGGGATGGCAGAGATGTATGTCCCCAGATTTGCCAAATTCCTCGAACAGAAAGACCTTATCAGTTTGACTCTCAAGAACGCTATGACTCAGACGGAATTCACCAGTTTCGTCGACGTCATGAGCGAGCCTGCTTTTGTCGACACCAAAGAGACTGGCACTAAAGAAAAGTTCAGCCAGACTCTGCAAGAGAGAAACATTTCCAACATCTCTTACATCTACAATGAAGAGCTCGTTACCGCACGAAACCTTCCTTGGCGATCTCAGATCGCCCTTACTCGTCTCAAGAAAGACTTCAGTTTGGTCCCCTTTTTCTCGGACCTGGACTTGGGAGGACTGAAGAAAGTCAGAAAGCAGATCATCCAGGACTTAGTTAGACCATTGCGAAATGCTGAAGCCATCTATCATATTTTGATGAACAGTGATCTCGCTGTAACCGAGGAATTTAAAGAGGCTGAAATCGACGAAGAAGTAGTCGAGGCTCTCGCCGATGACCTTCTCATGCAGGTATCTCAAACATTGCTCAAAGAGACTTCCCGTCAGGAGGAGACAGAACTCGCACAAGGAAAAACAGTCACCCTCGCCAAGCAGTTCGCCTCTGCCCTCAATCTAGGGGAAGTCAAGGGAAGAGAGTCCGTCCTCCAAGAGTATGTCAAGCACAAACTTATCTCTGCTGAACAGCTTCCCAAGTCCATGCAACAACGAATCAGGCTCGAGCAGCTGACAAAAAAATTCCTCCAGGACAGCAACTCTTTTCTCACCCAGTTCGACAAAATTCAAGACGAGGCAAAATATCTCCGAGTGGCTCGAGCCTTGCTGGAACTTATTCCTGAGTTGATACGCCGAGAGCATTATGAAGCAGTCTTAGAGATCATACATTGCCTGGATCGGCACTTTCATGAGAAAGAACACCTCTCCAGCTGCGCCGGGCACATTCTAGATGAAATCAGCAAGGGTGAGACCATCTCGGCATTGAAGAATAAATTTCTCATTGGAAAAATGGAGATATGCCAAACCATAACTCCGATTTTTCTCGCACTTGGCGGCAGGTCAGTGCCTCACCTTGTCCCTATTTTGCTGAAAAGCCGTGATCTTTTAGTCAAGAAAAATGTGGTTGAGATAATTGCCCAAATCGATCCCGCAACCATCGGCCTTGTCTTAAATAAGCTAAACGAAAAGGGAAGCGAAACAAGGTCCATGATCGACATC
>Ga0255045_10000228_pt1 | contig 12299 bp, 7 predicted proteins | sample BC1_12_23_MG_FD_183652 | JGI IMG/M metagenome (GOLD analysis project Ga0255045, IMG submission 183652) | Seawater microbial communities from Strait of Georgia, British Columbia, Canada - BC1_12_23 | ecosystem: Environmental > Aquatic > Marine > Strait | place: Canada: British Columbia...
CAGGCAGTTGACGCGAATGCCATGTTTCGCACCTTCCAAATGCAGTGTGTTCATGAGGCCGACCATCGCCATTTTTGCGGCACCATAGTTGGACTGGCCAAAGTTGCCGTACAAGCCCGAACTTGAAGTCGTGAAGACGATGCGGCCGTAGTCTTGCTCACGCATAATTTCCCACACGGCCTTGGTGCAGTTTGCGCTGCCCATCAGATGCACCTCAACGACGAGGCGGAAGTCCTCGATCGGCATTTTAAGGAAGGTCTTGTCGCGCAGGATGCCGGCGTTGTTGACTAGTATATCCACACGCCCCCAGGCGTCCATCGTCTTTGCGACCATGTCGTTGACTTGTTCGGCAACGGCAACGTTGGCACCGTGAGCCATAGCTTCGCCGCCGGCTGCCCTGATCTCCGCGACTACGGCATCGGCACTCGCAGAAACGCCATTTGCACTACCGAGATCGTTGACGACAACTTTGGCGCCGCGCTCTGCCAGCGCAAGAGCGTGACAGCGACCGAGTCCCTGGCCGGCTCCCGTGACTATGGCTGCCTGGCCATCGAGTCTGATAGTCATATTCTTTCCTCTATAAATAAGTAAATCATTTTCTCGCCCAGAAATATCATAATGGGATTCCCGGCGACACTATTTACTGGCCAGCGCTTTGCCGCCGTGCCTGCGGGTAAGGGGGCGTGTATGCTCACGCGGAGTAATCCGTTTGGGAAAGCAATGAATTCGACAGGCGCCAATGATGTTATCTCCGCGGCTCATCAGGCCGTAGGTACATTGCTCATCGACCCCGTGTTCCTGCACTTTGTCGAAGACGAATTGTTGCCGGCAATTGGTTTCGACTCGGGTGAGTTTTGGAATGGACTGGAGTTACTGATCGATGATCTGACGTCGACGAATCGTGCACTGTTGGCGACCCGGGGTCGGCTTCAGGCCCGGATAGATGAGTGGCATAAGTCGCAAGGCAGTTCGTCCTGGGATCACGGCAAGTATGTCGCTTTCCTCAAGCAAATCGGCTACCTGAAAGACGCTGGCGACCCATTTCACATTGTAACAACGGGCGTCGATCCTGAAATAGCTGCAATCGCCGGACCGCAGCTTGTGGTGCCGGTCAGCAATGCGCGCTTTGCCCTTAACGCGGCGAATGCACGCTGGGGCAGCCTGTATGACGCGTTGTACGGTACCGATGTTATTTCAGAGGACGGTGGCCAGGAGCGGGACTCATCGTATAACCCGAAGCGCGGTGCGGCCGTAATTCATTATGCGAGCAACTTTCTGGATCGCACGTTTCCGCTTGCGGCAGGTAGCCATGCCGATGTGAGTGCTTATTCGATTGATATCTCGTCCGGCAACGCGATTTGCATCGCAACGATGGAAGACGGCAGCAGCACAGGGCTCCGTGAATCCGGCAAGTTTGTCGGCTATTCCGAAGTTCGTGAGCGGCGATCCTACCTGTTTTGCAACAATGAACTGCATGTCGAGATCTGCACTGATCCGCATCATGCCGTGGGCAAGGACGCGCCTGGTAATGTCAGCGACATCGTGCTGGAGGCGGCGATAACGACGATACAGGACTGCGAAGATTCAGTCGCAGCCGTTGACGCTGAAGACAAGGTCGGCGTGTATCGCAATTGGCTTGGCTTGATGCAGGGCACGCTGGAGGCAACCCTTGAAAAGGGCGGCCGCATGATGACACGACGGCTGAACCCTGACCGAACATTCACTTCGGTCGATGGCGGCGAACTAAAATTGTCGGGGCAGAGCATGATGCTGGTCCGCAATGTCGGGCATTTGATGACAACGGATGCGGTGCTCGACAAGAATGGCGATGAGATATTCGAAGGAATACTGGATGCTGTTGTTACATCGGCTTGTGCAATCGCCAATTCGATGCAAAACAAACGCATGCCTAATAGCCAAAACGGCAGCATCTATATCGTCAAACCAAAAATGCATGGGCCGGATGAGGCTGCGTTTACGAATACCTTGTTTGGCCGGGTCGAGGATCTGCTGGGTCTCGCGCCGAATACGGTCAAGGTTGGCGTCATGGATGAGGAGCGCAGGACGACGATAAACCTCCAGGAGTGTATTCGCGAGGTCAAAGACCGACTGGTATTCATCAACACCGGATTCCTTGATCGCACCGGCGATGAAATTCACACGAGCATGCAGGCGGGATCGGTATTGCCGAAAGAGACGATCAAGGCGCAACCGTGGATCAACTCCTACGAAGACTGGAACGTCGATATCGGCATTCGCTGCGGGCTGCCCGGAAAAGCGCAGATCGGCAAGGGCATGTGGCCAAAGCCCGATGAAATGAAACAGATGATGGACTCCAAACAGGCGCATCCCGAGGCGGGGGCGAGCTGTGCCTGGGTACCATCTCCAACAGCGGCAACCTTGCACGCGATGCACTATCATGCCGTGGATGTCAGGCAGGTTCAGGAGGAACTTGCGTCGCGCGAGCTCGCGAGCCTCGAGAATATTCTGACTCCACCGCTCGGTGATCCGTCAGCGCTCGACACCGAAGTTATTCAGGCCGAACTCAACAACAACGTACAGGGGATTCTTGGCTACGTTGTGCGCTGGATCGACCAGGGCGTCGGCTGTTCCAAGGTTCCGGATATCAGTGATGTCGGCCTGATGGAGGATCGGGCAACGCTTCGCATCTCGAGTCAGCATATCGCCAACTGGCTGTTGCATGGTGTCACGACCGAGGAGCAGGTAATGGGAACATTCCGGCACATGGCTGGAGTTGTTGATGAACAAAATGCGGGCGACCCGCTGTACGTACGGATGAGCGACGACTTTGATACGAGCATCGCGTTTCAAGCGGCGTGCGATCTGGTCTTCAAAGGCTGCGAGCAGCCGAACGGCTATACCGAACCATTACTGCACGCTCATCGACGGCGGAAAAAGTCTTTGTAAGACACCCTGTTCGCGGCTATCTTGAGGCCATGTCCAGCAGCCGCATCACAGTCTTCGTTCTTCTAACGCTATTGGCGATAACGTCAAGCGCTGAGCAATTAACGATCGCGGTTACCAGCAGCTTTGTGCGCCCCGCTCACGAGCTTGCGACACGTTATGAGGCGGAATCCGGGAACGCGGTGCGAATTACGAGCGCCTCCACTGGAAAACTTCACGCGCAAATAGAAAATGGCGCGCCGTTTGACGTCCTTCTGGCTGCAGACGAGCAGCGGCCCAGGCTGCTGGAATTATCGGGATCCGGCGTCGCAGGCACTCGTTTCACGTATGCCGTTGGTGATCTCGTGCTCTGGTCGCGTGATCCAACGCTGGCAAACGGAGACTGTGTGGCGCAACTGCACAATTTGAGCGAGAGGCGGCTCGCGATCGCGAACCCGCAGACGGCTCCATACGGTGAGGCGGCGATGGATTTTCTTCAGGCCGCAGAATTGTGGGCTTCGGTAGAATCACATCTCGTGTACGGAGAAAACATCGCACAGACACTGCATTTTGTTGTATCGGGTAACGCGAGCCTTGGCTTAATCTCAGGCTCGCAAGCGATGGACGCGCGTCTGCCGGAGCCGACCTGTCACTGGCCTGTGCCAAGCTCGATGCATAAGTCGCTCGAACATCAGGCAATTCTGTTACGGCGCGCTGCCGGGAATGAAGCAGCTTCAGGTTTTCTGGGATTTCTTCGCGCTGATGAAGCACGTCAGGTAATTGGTGCGCACGGATACGGGCTTCCCGAATGAACGCGGACACCTTGTTCGAACCTCTGTGGCTGTCTGTTCAACTGGCGGGAATCACGACGGTCGTGTTGATGATTGTTGCCACGCCAATCGCATGGTGGCTGGCGCAGTCTTCATCGCGATGGAAACCCGTTGTGCAGACCACGGTTGCGTTGCCGATCGTGTTACCACCAACTGTTCTGGGCTTCTACCTGTTGATCGTACTCGGGCCGGGCGGGGCGATCGGTAGCTGGTGGGTTGAACTGACCGGTACTGCTCTGACGTTTTCCTTCGCCGGGCTTGTCATTGCCTCCTGTCTTTACAGCCTGCCATTCGCAGTGCAACCACTTGTCGTCGCTTTTGAGTCTCTTGGGCAGCGTAATCTCGAAGCCGCCTGGACGCTTGGCGCCAGTCGTACGGATGCGTTCTTCTCTGTTGCTCTGCCGCTGTCCGTGCGTGGCTACCTGAGCGCGATTGCTCTGAGCTTCGCGAACACCCTCGGTGAATTCGGCGTTGTATTGATGGTTGGTGGCAACATTCCGGGAGAGACGCGCGTCATTTCGATCGCGATCTATGATCAGGTTGAATCACTAAATTACTCGTCCGCGCATCAACTTTCAGCGGTATTGCTTGTTGTCGCGTTCATTGCGTTGTTCGCCATGTTCTTCATCAATCGTCGGTGGAAACAACGGTGAATGCAGAAGCCCTCATTCAGATCAAATACGCGTTGCGGCGCGAAAACTTCGCGTTGGATGTTGATCTCGATTTGCCTCTGCGCGGAATCGCCGGTTTGTTTGGTGCATCGGGTGCAGGTAAGACGTCGTTGCTGCGCTGCATCGCAGGGCTGGAACGACCCGCGACCGGCAAATTGGTCGTTGCGGGCGATGTCTGGCAGGACAACTCGTCAAACACTTGGCGTGCCGTGCACCAACGCGATATCGGTTACGTGTTTCAGGAGCCACGGCTGTTCGCACACCTCGATGTACACGGCAATATCGAGTTTGGATTGCGCCGTCGAGAACATAATGGCGCTCCCGATATCGATCATATTATCGGCCTGCTAGGGCTGGAGCGCTTGCTGACTCGCAGGATCGACGAACTATCGGGCGGCGAAGCGCAACGCGTCGCAATCGCGAGGGCGTTGCTTTGCGCGCCGCGGTTCGTGTTGATGGATGAACCGCTCGCGTCACTTGATCAGAAGCGCAAGGACGACATACTGCCGTTTCTTGATCGCCTGCGTACCGAGGCAGAAGTGCCGATCATTTACGTCAGTCACAACATTGACGAGATCTGCCGCCTCTGTGACTACCTCGTTGTGCTAGACGATGGTCGTGTCGTTGCAGACGGCGCACTGCAATCGGTCCTTGTTCGCATGGATGTGCCGCTGCTCAGCGGCGAACAGGCGGGATCAGTGATTCAGGGCACGGCCAAGTCCTACGATGAAAATGACGATCTGACGTGCCTGCACTTTTCGGGCGGTAACCTTTGGGTGCCGGGCAAGGCAAATGTCGATGGAGCGATACTGCGCTTGCGAATCCGGGCAAACGACGTGAGCCTGTGCCGCACGAAACCCGAGCAGAGCACAATTCTCAACATCGTACCGGCGATAGTTGAAGCTATTCAGCCCGACCAGGGGCCTTCGATGCTTGTGCGCCTCGTGCTCGGTGCAGACCGAATTGTTGCGCGCGTCACACGACGGTCGATCAGGGAGCTTGATTTGCAGGAAGGCGAAGAGGTTTTTGCACAGATCAAGTCGGTCGCTGTACGCCATTCCTAAAATAGTGGTGTCAGCCGGGTCGACTGCGTAGACTATCGCAAATTTTGTGGGGGGTTGACGTTGTTCACCAGAATAGTGCGCGCACCGCGGATTGCGGTGCGCTTGATACTGATGCTTGGCGTCATTCCGATAGGCCCTGCGATTGCCGATGAGGCCGCAGAGCAAGAAGGCATCATCGAGGAAATTATCGTTACCTCACGGTTTCGAGCGGAAAATTTGTCCGATGTTCCGGACTCCATCACGGCGTTTACAGCCAGAGATATCGAGCGACACAGGATCGAGCGAATCAATCGCGTTGCATCTCTGACTCCGAATCTTCGTTTTTCCGACGACCAGGAAGTCGGAGTCAGCACCCTGGTCATTCGTGGGGTCAGGCAGAATCGAGGCACCGGACAACCGCCTGTTTCTTTCCGGGTCGATGGTGTCAGTGCAACCAATAATTTGCTCACTACACAGGAACTCTTCGACATCGAGAATATCGTTGTCTTGAGAGGCCCGCAGGGAGCGCTTTATGGGCGCAATGCAATCGGTGGCGCAATTCTCATTACGACGCGCCAACCGACGGCCGAGCCCGAATTTGATTTTCGGATATCTGCGGCGGAGGGCGAGGACTACACGCTGGCCGCAAGCGCATCCGGACCGATATCGGATGACAAACTGCTCTATCGGGCGTCAGCGCGTTTGCAGGATCGCAAAGGACAACTAAAAAATGCCTACCTGGATAACGAAGAAGTGGACTTCAAAGAGTCCTCGTCCTTCCGCGGCCAGTTGCTTTACATGCCGACAGAAAATTTCTCGATCGATTTGAAGGGCCAGTACCTGAACCAGGAAGGTGGTTCGGGCTATTTCATGCCGGCAAGCGAGGGCGTGCTGCCGCTGCCACCACCCAATCCACCCATCTTTTTCGGCAACCCAACCTACGAGATTCAGTCGAATCGCATTGGTGTGTCCTTCGTTGATTCCTCGGAGCTGTCTGCAAAGATCGACTATGACCTCGGCTGGGGTACGCTGACATCCATAACGTCTTACACGGATGTCGATTCCGGTAACGACCAGGATCTGGATCAGACGCTTTTCGAGGCAATCGACATCATTGTAATTGATGAGTCACAGACCTTTGCTCAGGAATTGCGCGTGGTATCCGATGCGGAATCAGCATTGCGCTGGGTAGCCGGTGTGCATTTCTTCAGCCAGGACCGGTTTCGCTCACTCGCGACGACATTCCTGGGTACGCCGGTTCCACCCGCTGCGCAGGATTTGAAACTGGAAAACTACGCGGCCTTTGGTCATTTGAGCCACGACCTGAAGGACGATCTCGAACTGACCGTCGCTTTTCGTTATGACGTTGAGACGCCTGAAGACACGACGCAGGGCCGCAAAAAGACGTTCAACGAGCTGCAACCGAAGGTAAGCCTGGGGTACAACTTCAATGATGATCTGCTTGGCTATGTAACGGTTGGCAAGGGATTCAGGGCTGGCGGTTTCAACAACCTTGCTCCGGGCAGCAATTTCGAGCCCGGTTTCGACAAGGAATCATTGATCAGTTATGAAGCCGGCCTGAAAGGTTCCGCATTCGGCGGTCGTTTGCGCGGCGGGGTGTCGATTTTTCATATCGATTACACCGATCAACAATACTTCCTGTTTGACCAGACGGGCACACAAGCGAACATCAACGTCCCGAAGAGCAAGATAGACGGCGGTGAACTCGAACTGGTGGCAGCGCCCGCCGAGTCCTTGCAACTCAATCTCGGAGTGGCCTTTACCAGCAGTGAGATCAGTGAATACGAAGACATTGCCGGCGTATTGGTTCCGGCTTCAGCGATCGTCGGAAAAAACGTTCCCGGCGCTCCGGTCTGGACCCTGAACTTTGGTATACAGCACAGCAAGCTTCTGACGAATTCGCTGGAACTGGTCAGCCGGCTCGACTACGAGCATCGCGGGAAGACTTACTGGACACTTGATAACGTGGACACACAGGCGGCCTACGATCTGACAAATCTGAGTATTGCACTGGCGGGGGGCAAGTGGACCACTCGGCTATTCGTCAATAATTTGTTCGATGAGGAATACATTGAGTGGTTCTTCGCGTCCCGGTTCATTGGCCTGCCGGCCGACATTGCGTGGCCAAGCAAGCCGCGGCAGGTCGGCCTCGAGTTCTCTTACCGATACTAATTACGGCGGCGCCACGGCGTCGTCGCTGGTGCCGGACCCAGGCTCGCTAGTAACTTGCGGTCTGGACAGGCTCGTGCATTTCCATGCTGTCCTCAAGACGCGCAATCGATGCGACGACGTCTTCACAGGATCTGTGTTGAATGTTATCGCGACGCTCGAAGTGAGACACAAAGTCTCCTTCCTTCTTCAGCGTCAACGTCAATTGATCCCTGGGTGCCAGGCTGATCTGCACGATTTGTGGCGGCGAACTGTCCAGTTCTACCCGATAGTCGCCCTCGGGCAGGAACAGGGGTTTGTCTGAACCAAGAGATCCGTTCGCGACCTCGGTGGCGCCTTTAAATACGCTGAACGAAGTGGCTACCGTTTGCGCCAGTGCCTCTTTGAGTTCTTCTGCGCTGCCCGCCGTGACATAGCGCCCGCCCGATGCGTTAGCGACGGCTCGCAGACTCGCGGCATCCTCATCGGCGGCATTGCCGAGCCCGAAGCCGATCAGGTGGACCATGATGCCCTGTTCGCGGAGCTCGCGCGCCGCCCGGGCCGGATCCCCGCCGCAGCTTTCGATGCCATCGGTGACCAGCACCAATGCACGGTCGTTCTGCAGCGAGCCAAAATCACTGGCCGCCTGATTCAGCGCGTAAGCGATAGGTGTCTGCCCCAGCGGCCGCAAGCGGGCGATCGCTGCGCGGATGGGTTCGCGGTTTTCCTCCCCGAAGGGGACAAGTAGTGCCGAATCGGCGCAGTCGTTGTTGACGCTCGGGCTGGTGCTTCCGTAGGCGCGGAGTGCCAGTTCCAGGTCCTCAGGGAACCAATGGGAAACGTCCTGCAGAATCTCCTTGGCGACCACCATCTTGGGCTCACCGTGCATGCGGCCCCACATGCTCCTCGACGCGTCAACGACGATTTCAACCGCCCGGTCGTTGAGCGACAGGACAGGTCGTCCGTCTTTCACGGCGGCTACTTCCAGGGCGGCACAGCTCGCATCCCGCACGTCTACCGTTACGATGGACTCCTGTGTCTGCCCGTCGAGGCTTGTTGCAAACGCTACGATACGATTCTCGCCCACCTCGAGCGGTACGTTTCCCGTAAACGTTCCGCCTGCGAGTTTCGCAGTGACGGGTGTCGAACCATTTACACTTAGCGTAACGCTGTCCACGCCCGTCGTACGAAGATCAAGGAAAGCCTGGGGAAGCATGGTTGGGTCAGTAACCTGGACGAAACTGCCACCCGTTGCCCACGCAATCGTATCGAGAATAGATGTACCCTTGGTGTCGGATCCGAGCAAAAGCGTTTGAACCGTAACGCCCTGGTATTGTGACTGCACCGCAGCGTCATACGCTTTTTTCTCGTTCGACTTGCCGTCGGTAAAGAGCATGATTACGCGCGAAGAGCCCGGGCGTCCGTTTTTCTCGAGTTCCCTGAGCGCCGTGTGAAGGCCGGCGGCGAGATTCGTACTGCCGGTTCGCGGCAAACCCCGCAACGCCTCTACCACCTTGTCTCGCTCCGACGTCATGGGCTGAACGAGTTCTCCCCTGCTATCGAAGCTGACGACACCGATCTTGATATCGCTTCTCGGCGAGAGATTCCTGACCAGGCCGATAGCCCCTGTGGACCGAAAATCGCTACGATCGGTGCTACGGAGACTCTGTGACGTATCCATCACAAAAATCATGTCGAGGTAGCGCACGCCGCCGATAGCCGAGGCAATGCCCTCCACTTGAACGGTTGTTTCTCCCTGGTCCGCCGTAAAGTCAACGGCCGGTGACTGGATTTCTATCTGCAACGCGTCGTGGGGCGTCGGCAACATATTTGAGGCCTGCTCCACCGCGCCCGATTCCGCAGCCACGGAGCCGCACATCAGGACTGAAAGTAAAATGCTTAGGGTGCTTCGCATAGGATCACCTATTGATGAATGCATGCGTACTCCCAGGACCGTCGGAGCTAACCCAGGCTGGACATCAACCAGGCTCCCCGGTGCCGAATAGAGTCACGCACCATGTCATTGTGTTTTCGCAGCATAGAACAACCCCGCAAACAGAAACTGGGACGCGGCACACACTTTCAGTGCCGCACTGGCCGGCAGTTTGAATCTTCTTACTTGTGCCGGATCATTAGCATCTGTGCCGTGGTTACGATCGGACAAAAGCCCGTAATTTGAGGAGATCCGATATTATTTTTGGTGATATTCTATCGGCTCGTCTATAGGCGGGTGTAGTTCAACGGTAGAACATCAGCTTCCCAATTAGAGTCGCCGAGTTGGCCATTACTGTAACCGCTTGATTTCCGTGGTCCTCTGACCACCCGATTCAAATAGTTAGATCACCCTAAAGTAACCAACTGAGTCCTGCAGGCTTTCGGAGTACGCTCAGTTTTACTCTCACTTTTCAGGTGGGAAGATGGTCCCGGTAAGTGACATCTAAACCGATGTGCGTATTCTGGCGATGTCGGTCCAGCGTTCCGGTTCAAGCCGGTCCACGAAGAAGATGGGCGCGATGGACCTGGGATACTGTAGCAATCAGGGAATTTAACTCCCAATTGCTTCTTGATGATCGGGTCGATATCAGTATGCTACCCGTCGGTGCCGGCCTGACCCTGGCCCGGAAACGATAAAACAAATACGGCTTCATCAATTACAATACAGGCAACACGCGTTTTAATAATTTTAAGAAACTCTATGAAACCTTTAATCAATGACTTTTTACACAGCGATTCCGCTATCGATTCAATTTCCGTCCAGGGCTGGGTTCGCACCCGCCGGGATTCGAAAGAATTTTCTTTTATTGAGCTGAACGATGGGTCCTGCCTGGCTAATATACAAATTATTGTTGATGCGAGTCTTGATAGTTACGAACATATAAAAAATATCACCACCGGCTCTGCCGTCAGTATTAATGGCAAACTTGTTGAGTCACCTGGAAAAGGCCAACGCTGGGAGATCCAGGCCACCTCGATAGAACTGCTTGGGGGCGCACCGGATGATTTCCCCCTGCAAAAGAAACGCCATAGCGATGAGTACCTGCGTACGATCGCACACCTGAGACCACGCACAAACAAATACGGCGCCATATTCAGGATCCGCTCGAAATTATCTCATGCGGTTCATCAATTTTTCCAGCAACGTGGTTTTAACTGGATCCATACACCCATCATTACCGGTGCTGACTGCGAAGGCGCCGGTGAAATGTTTCGTGTTACTACCCTGGACCCAGCAAAGGTTCCTCTTGAAAACGGCAAGGTTGATTACCAGCAGGACTTTTTTGGCAAGGAGGCTATGCTGACAGTATCAGGTCAACTATCTGTCGAGTCGTTCTGTCAAAGCCTTGGCAATGTCTACACCTTCGGTCCAACTTTTCGAGCCGAAAATTCTAATACCAGCCGGCATGTATCAGAATTCTGGATGATTGAACCGGAAATGGCATTTGCTGACCTTGAAGACAATATGAATCTTGGGGAAGAAATGATTCGAGAACTGGTTAAATTTACCATTGACGAATGTGCAGATGATCTTTCGCTGTTTGCGAAGTTTGTCGATAAAACCTTGATGCAAACCCTCGAAAATATTGTAAACAACGATTTCGTCCGACTTCCCTACACAGAAGCTATTGATATTTTGCAATCTTCCAAATCCAGTTTTGAATTCGAACCAAAATGGGGCAATGATTTGCAAACCGAGCATGAAAGATACCTTACCGAGAAACACTTTAAACGGCCTGTTATCGTCTTCGATTACCCGAAAGATATTAAGGCATTTTACATGCGCTTAAACGACGACAACAAAACTGTTGCCGCTATGGATGTGCTGGTACCTTCTATTGGTGAAATTATCGGCGGCAGTCAACGAGAGGAGCGCTTTGATTTATTACAAAAAAGAATCAAGCAAATGAATTTCAACGAAGAAGACTACTGGTGGTACCTGGATATGCGCAAATACGGAACAGCTCCACATGCCGGCTTCGGATTGGGCTTTGAGCGCCTGTTAATGCTGCTGACGGGTGTTTCAAATATTCGTGATGTTATCCCTTTTCCACGAACCCCGAAACACCTGGAATTTTGAAAAAAATTACATAAGCCAGCCTTCTTATCAGTCGGCAGGAACAAGTCTTATTATCTTGCCGTCGTCAATACCGATATAAAGAAAATCATCCGAAGGATAGGAAATTCTATCGCGTGGTTGAGTCGCGGCGCGCTGAAAACGGCCGCTGGACCAGTTCGGCGGCATCAAGATCATCGCTGTGTCGCCGTAAACTTGTCATACAGCGACGATTCGACCGTAGTTGCCCAATATATTCTCTATTCGCCTCAGAATCGCTTAGAATCCGATTACTCTCACTTCTATGCTCACTGGGCAGTGTGTGAGGGCTAAATCCTTGATTTGCGGGTGTAGTTCAACGGTAGAACATCAGCTTCCCAAGCTGAGAATGAGGGTTCGATTCCCTTCACCCGCTCCAAATAGAAAACCGCATACCTATTAGGTGAACTGTCCCCTTCTTCGCGCGACCGCAGAGTGGGCGTTTTGACGAGGTCAAATTGACACCATTGATGCTTCGGCCACGCGCAAATGCAAGGTCGCGCAAGAAATTTAATATGCCGGCATATCACAGCAAGTATGCCGTCACGGCTGCTCGCTTGCGCGATTGTCTCTCAGGCACATCACCCTGAAT
>Ga0255045_10000235_pt1 | contig 12042 bp, 8 predicted proteins | sample BC1_12_23_MG_FD_183652 | JGI IMG/M metagenome (GOLD analysis project Ga0255045, IMG submission 183652) | Seawater microbial communities from Strait of Georgia, British Columbia, Canada - BC1_12_23 | ecosystem: Environmental > Aquatic > Marine > Strait | place: Canada: British Columbia...
CTTAAAACTTTCTTTACTGTTCTTTTATCAAATTCAGCAACTCTTCAGCTGAAATCCTGCTGCTGATTTTAGCCTCAGCAAGCAGACTGTTGGCCAGATCCCTTTTTTCCTGGTGCAACTTGACGATCTTCTCTTCAATTGTATGCTTGGCTATAAGCCTGTATATGGTCACCGGACGGATCTGTCCGATCCTGTGCGCCCGGTCTGATGCCTGGTCTTCAACTGCCGGATTCCACCAGGGATCCATATGGATGACATAATCTGCAGCTGTCAGGTTGAGACCCAAGCCACCTGCTTTGAGACTGATAAGAAACAGATCCCCCTGGCCCGCCTGAAAGGCATCCACTTCCCTCTTCCGCTGTTTGACCGGAGTTGACCCATCAAGATACCTGTATTCTATCTTTTTCTTATCCAGTAAACCCCTGATAATCTTCAGGTGTCCAACAAACTGGCTGAAAACCAGGGCTTTATGCCTGTTTTCCAACAACTCATCAACCACCTTCTCAAAAAGAAGCAGCTTGGAACTCTCAATATCTGTTTCAGGCACTACAAGTCTTGGATTACAGCAGGCCCTCCGCAGCTTCATAATCTCGGCAAGAATTCTGACCGTATACCCTCTTGTATTATTTTTTGTTACAGGTCCAGAGCTCTCTCTCTTAACATTTTTTCCCCGAGTGGACATCTGCATGCCAGCTGTAAGGTTTTCAAGTGCCTGGGACCGAATTGCCTCATAAAATGCCAATTCTTCCGGCTTCATTTCTACCTGCAGCGTAATTTCTGTGCGTGGCGGCAGTTCTTCCAATACCTGCGCCTTGCTGCGGCGCAATATAAAAGGCCGGATCAGTTTTTTGAGCTTCCGCCTGGCAACATGATCCCCAAAACGCTCGATGGGAACAGCAAACCTTCGATTAAAGCTTTCCAGCGATCCAAGAAGACCTGGGAGAATGAAATTAAAAAGATTCCATAATTCCCCGAGGTGGTTTTCAATTGGTGTCCCGGTGGTCAAAAGCTTGAACCTGCCATTAAGCGACATTGCAGCCCGGGAACGCTTGGTTTCCATATTTTTTATGGCCTGGGCCTCATCAAGGACAATGATCTGCCAGTCAATACCGGCAAACATATTGGCCTCCTGCTGCAAAAGAGTATAGCTTGTCACCAGTACATCAAATTCCTTTAAGGATTGAACCAGTTTCTTCCTGTTCCTGTTTCCCAGCAGATGCACTCTAAGTGTCGGGGCAAAACGACTGGCCTCCTGCTGCCAGTTCATGCATACCGAGGTTGGTGCAACAACAAGGGTCGGACCATTAGGGGCCTTTTCCAGGATGATTGTCAGGGCCTGTAATGTTTTACCAAGCCCCATATCATCTGCCAGACAGGCCCCTCCTCCCCAGTGCGCCAGCCGCGACAGCCATTTATAACCATCTATCTGATAATCCCGCAGTTCAGCCTGCAGTGTTGAAGGCACCTTGGGGTTAAGCGAATGCGCCTCATTTATCAACTGCAGTTGCTTCACCCAGGTTTCATCAGCTTCCAGGGTACCCAGGCTCTTGGTCATATTTTCCAGAGCCAGGGCTGCCAGCGGATGTATCCGCAGTGACCGGTCAGATGCATCCTGCTTAGCCTGGAATTCAGCAAAATAGGAAATATCATCCAGGCGGCGGCGGAATTCATCGGTTAAAGCAAGAAACTCTCCGTTGCCAAGGGGTAAAAACCGTCCCGAATTTCTGCGTGCCAATTCCACAAGTCTCTTCATGTCGACAACTAAAAACTCGTCAATAGCAAGAGACCCGGTCATCGCAAACCATGATAGCCCTTTGGAACCTTTCATCCTTCGAACCTGAAGACTCAGTTTCTCCATGGAGGCTACCTGCCGAACTGCAATTCGTTGCCCTTCAGGCCACTCAACCACCACCTTATCCATTATTTCCCGAAGTTCCAGCAGTACATCCAGACAGATATCAGTCTCCTGCAGCATCCACTCCCTACCTGTTTGCTCTAAATCTTCCAGGGCAGGGCAAGCTTTCTCCACCTCCAGGGCCTTTTCTTCTTCCAGGCCAAGGTCTCGCCTGGTCTGGAGCCTTTGGCCCTCTACTTCTGCCATGATATTCTCAGTTCCCTGTCCCGGTCGCAGATATGGGCCTTTAAAGCCAAATGGTTTAACAAACATTGCCAGCTTGAATCCCGTCCCCAGGGGAATAAGTTGTACGTGAATCTGCGGACTGGCTTCAACCTTCCTGATCTGGTCAGAAGTGCCGTTCATTGTATTGAGCGCATCAGTCTCAACGGCAATAGCCGAGTGAACTGTCATGAAGGAGGAAAGGTTACTGACAGCAGACATGACCTGTTTGCTGAATGATGCCGGGACCTGCAGCCCCTCCCGGGAGATTATTCTGGCTATATCCTTATGTTTTTTTGTTACCTCTATTATTTTAAAACGGGTCGGGGTTTCCCTGATAACCGAAACGGATTCTTCAAAAAAATCCGTTAAAATATTGACATGCAAACTATTCCCAAGCTTTTCCACCAACAACTCCGGTTCCCCCCTGACGAACTCAACAGAACTATCGGGTGATTCCTCAAGAAAGAGCAATGGGTGACCCACCATCGCCGGTAAGGTCTGCTTAAGATCAAAACGGTATGTAACGTTTTGATTGTTCTGTTTTCGTTCTAAGGTTTTGCAGATCCTTCGGTCAAAATCTGTCATGAAATCCAGTTTAAGACCCGAAAAAAGTCTGGAAAGCGCTATTGGTCTGCCCTTGCTCCACTTATCCAGGCTTACCCTTTGTTCCCGTGCAGTAATGGTAATTGTTCCTCCATGATAATCAACCAGCCATATCATCCGGCAATTACTCATAGTCTTTTGTGCAGGAGTTTCAGAATGGGCCGTGATACTGAGAAGTGCCTTTAACCTTCTCTTCCAGGGTTCCTCTAAAAGAACAGCATCAGCAACAGATACCATCTGTGTCTTTTTGCGGATACCTTCTGCCATATCCAGCAACTTCTGGTTCTGTTCATCTCTGCCGATTAATTCAGCAAATACCATGGCAATCCACTGGAAGCCATTTTCATGAGCTCTGAGGCACAGAAGCCTTAAAGCATCATGTGCTTCAGCACCATCATCCAATTCAGGCAGTCCGCCGCTCAACCAGAAACGTACTAAGGTTCCAAATAAAACAGTAATGCTGTTGGATGTCAGAACAGAAAAACCCGGCTGAAGATCAACCGTTCCATTTTCCTGGTCTAACAAAAAATGTTCCAGCATCTCATAGGCGCCCAAGAGCATATTGCCTGACTGTTGCGTCCGGACTGTATCAATAAATTTTCTTATCTTGTTGAAACAGCCGGCATCTCCTTTTTTTAACAATGCCAGGATAAATAACAGCCCGGCAATATTAGGAAAAAACATTCTTCTCCGGCCGGCAATTTTCTTCAACTGCTGCAAGTCTCTTTCAAACAACTGGAGAGCCTGTTCATTGTTGCCAAGCATGAAATCAATACATCCAGCCATGCCACTGGCAACAAAAGATTCAGGATTGTCCTGGATAAGATTTGTCACTTCGTGCAAATTTCCCTGCCACAGAAGAAAGCTCGCAAGTAGACGATGAAAAGGCAACCGCTCTTCAGATGGAATTGACTGGAGTGTTTCTTCGCTTCTCAGGTATTCAAACGGTTTTTCAAGAAAAGAGAGATAATGGAGGGAATAGTTCATCATCTGACTGAGTATATAATACTGCAATGAAGGTGCTTGGGCCTTCAACCAGTCAGGATCAAAAGGATTGTTGCAGAATCGCACAGCAGGAAAAAACCTGACGACCTCATCTTCGCACTGTTTATCAAGAAGAAGATGCATGTTTTCAAGAAGCACCATTTCATTGGTATATAACCCGATTCTATACTCACGCATGACCCGCCAACACCGCTGCGGCCATTTTGACTGGTATTGCGAAAAAGGAATATCTCCCTGGACAGCTCCGGCCATATCCCTATAATTACCTGCGAAAACAGCTTCTCTACTCAGCAGTTCAATTATTTCATCGGGACAACGGCAATCTTTGTCCAGCAGTCCAAGATCCTGAAGCTTTAGAATATAAGAACTTAAGGTGGATGAAGTCAGCCATTCTCCTTGGGGACTTATTATCCTGGCCCTGCGAAGACAATTTGCAAAAATAGTCCGGTTTACCGGTTCATAAATTATGGAAGCAAGCTGAACGAGTGACTTTTCAAAAAGGGATAATGTCTGATAGGCAGCAGGGAGGCCTGCTTCATTTGGCTTGTTTGATTCTGTAATCATTTACACAATAATAACTTTGGGTATACTGCCGGCATAGCAGCGCCTTCAGCGTAATTTGCAAACCATCAACTCTTCAACCGCAAGCTATGCAGTAAAATGCGTCACAATGCTTTCGACCAGGCCAGGTATTGTATACTCTACAGGTTGAACATCCACCTTCAACCCATGGCTCTCTGCAGTTTTTGCTGTTATCGGCCCAATAGCCGCGACTGCAACACCTGACATGAGCCTCTGGAGTTCATCCGGCCCACTTGTATCCAGGAGTGTCACAAAATTCTTCACAGTGGATGAGCTTGTAAATGTCACCATGTCTACACCCTTTTCTTCCAGAGCCTGGCGCAGATCATCTTTCAGGTGCTCACCGGCACTGCTCTTGGGCAGAACATTCTGATACACAGGGGCCACCGTTACTTCAGCGCCGACCCGGCTTAATTTCTCAGGCAATGTTTCCCGCGCCTTTAAGGCCCTGGGAATAAGAATGTTCAACCCCGTGACACCTTCATTGATCAACGTTTCAGCCAGGCCATCGCCGGTAAATTCTTCAGGCAGCAGGTCAGCCCTGATACCCCGGCTGGCCAATGCTTCTGCCGTGACTCTGCCGACAGCAGCAACCTTGGGCCCCTTGAGATCCCGAACATCCATGCCCAACTCAAACAAACGTTTAAAGAAATAATCAACAGCGTTGATGCTGGTGAATAAAACCCATTGGTAGGTATCTATCTCTGTAAGGGCCCGGTCTAAAATCTCGTACGAATCAACCGGCGCGAGCGAGATTGTAGGATATTCAATGCATTCTGCCCCATAATTTTCAAGCAGATTCACAAGCTCGCTCGCCTGCTCCCTTGTCCGGGTAACAACTACCCGCTTGCTGAACAGGACCCTTTTTTCATACCAGTTAATGGTATCCCTCAGATTGACAACTTCGCCGATAATGACAAGGGATGGTGGTTTTATGTTATTTTTAATTACTACCTCAGCAATATTTTCCAGGGTTCCTACAACTGTCTGCTGCTCAGAGGTGGAAGCCCAGCGTACCACAGCAACAGGCGTCTTTGGATCCCGCCCGTATTTGATGACCTTCTCGGTGATGGATGCAAGATTTTTTATGCCCATATACACCACGATGGTACCAACACCTGTGGAAATTTTGTCCCAGGCAACGTTGCTTTCCTTTTTTGTCGGATCTTCATGGCCCGTTACAAAGGCAACCGTAGCTGTATATTGCCGGTGGGTGATAGGAATGCCGGCATATGTGGCTGCAGCAGTGGCTGAAGTAACTCCAGGCACCACCTCAAATGGTATCCCTGCTGCAACAAGCTCCTCAATTTCCTCTCCGCCCCTGCCAAAAATAAAAGGATCGCCACCTTTCAGCCTGACAACCATCCTCCCGGATAAGGCCCTGTCAATAAGCATCTGGTTAATTTCCGCCTGGGTGTGGGTGTGCTTGCTGCCTCCCTTTTTTCCGGCATAAATGAACTCTGCATCCCTGGGCACATACTTGAGAAGTTTCCTGCTGGCCAGGTAATCATAAATGATCACCTCGGCTCTCTCAAGTAACTGCTTGCCCCTGATGGTAATCAAGCCCGGGTCACCCGGCCCGGCCCCCACGAGATATACCATTGGGGCAGAACGTTTTTCTTTCACCTTGGTTTGTGTTAACGGGTTACTCATATCGTGATTTCTTTCTTTATATTTTTGATTCATTCCTGTCCGTAAACCTCAGCCAGAATCTCCCTGGCGCCCTTATCAAGGAGTTTGTTTGCCAGTTCGGTACCTAACTGATGCACATCATCACTTAAACCCTTGATGGATTCCTTCAGCACCACCTTGCCATCAATTGAGGCAACCAGTCCCGTCAGTTCCACCTCGCCGTTTTCAACCTCAGCGAAAGCACCGATCGGCACCTGGCATCCCCCTTCAAGCCGAGTCAGGAAAGCCCGCTCTGCAGCAACAGCAACGGTTGTCTTTTCATCGTTAAGAAATGAAAGGCCGGCCAACAGTTCATCATCATCCTTGCGCAGTTCGATGCCAAGGGCTCCCTGACCGACTGCGGGCAGCATTTCCAGTGAAGAAAAATATGCTGTTGCCCTGTTACTCATGCCCAGGCGGTTCAACCCTGCGGCTGCAAGAATAATTGCCTGAAACTGTCCTTCATCAAGCTTGCGGAGTCTGGTATCAAGGTTGCCACGCAGATCTACTATTTCAAGGTCAGGACGCAGGGCAGCAAGTTGGGACCGACGCCTCAGGCTACTGGTACCAACCGTTGCACCCGCCGGCAGATCGGCAATTGATGTAAAATCATTTGCAATAAAAGCATCATGGGGATTTTCCCGGGGCGGGATAATCCCTAAATGCAGCTCTTCAGGCAGTTCCGAGGGCACATCTTTCATACTGTGCACAGCCAGGTCAACATCCTTTCGAAGCAGCGCCTCCTCAAGTTCCTTAACGAACAATCCCTTGCCACCTACCTTGGCTAAGGGCACATCAAGGATTTTATCCCCTTTGGTCACTATTATAACCAGTTCCACGGACACACCTGGATGCTGGGCCTCTATCTGGTTTTTTACCCAGGTAGACTGGGTTGTGGCCAGGAGACTGCCCCGGGTACCAATCTTAATATGCTTTCTCATAATAAAAATCCCTGTAAGATTATTTATAATTTCTCTCTTTAAACTGACAGATAATAGCTGACTGCACCAATCTAATGACAGGTACTACAGCTGGAACTGGAGCAACTGGAACATCCTGACCCACTGCCAGAACCGCCGGAGGAGGAGGAATCACCACCACTTCGATGGGCAAAAACAGACATCTGCTTTTCAAGGTCCTCACTTTTACAGTCAGGACAACTCGGTTTACTGCTTCCCATGACCAGTGCTTCGAATTCCTTGCCGCAGGAACGGCAAACAAAATCAAATAAAGGCATATTTCACACTCCTCATATAAATATTGAATCCGCAGTTGATTCAATATGTTACTCACATTTCAGTCAAAATCGATGGCAGCAAAGTTGGACTAAAAAAACAATCTCCCAATATATCCATATAATAGGGAAACCGTCAAGTTTTAGAAGTAAATACCCTTTTCTTGAATATTAACTCAATGATTGAGGCAGCATGGCATTTCAAAAAATTAGTTACTGCGGAGCAAAAAAAGAAAGAAAACAAAATATAGTATCGGGATTGCTACACCAGGCAGCAAAAAAAAAGCGTGGCAGACCTGATGAGGCCCGCCACGCTATATATTGTTATAAAATTTATTTTTTACAGCTGAGCCATGATGGCTTCCGACACCTCTGTAATCGAAGGGTTACCATCAACGGAAATCACCTTGGGACCTTCAACACTCTTGAAGTAATTAACCGCAGCCATGGTTCCTACCGTGTCATTATAATAGATATTATGCCGTTTATCGATGGCGCCATCATCCTGGTCATCTGCCCTGGTATTCAGATCGCCGCCACATACCCGGCAAACCATCTTGCCATCTTTTTCCACCGGCTTAATGGCATCAAAGGCAATATGATTCGGGTGGTTATTGTCATTGACACAGAGCCTGCGGCCAGTAATACGCAGCTTGGCAACATCCCTGTCCAAAACGATCTCGACGACGTAATCCAGCTTCATTCCGGCTTCCCTCAAAGCCTTGTCAAGGGTTTCTCCCTGGACCTTGTTACGTGGAAAACCGTCCAGAATCCAGCCATCCTTGCAATCATCCTCTTTGAGTCTGTCAAGGATCATGGGGATGGTGATATCATCCGGCACCAGATCGCCCCGGTCAATATACTCTTTGGCCGCTTTGCCAAGTTCTGTGCCACCAACGATATTCTTCCTGAAAATAGCACCGGATTCGATATGGGCCGTATTATATTTCTTCTGGACAATGGCTCCCTGGGTGCCCTTGCCGCTTCCATTGGGTCCGAATACCAAGATGTTCATGTGCAGCTCCTTTTTCTTTGATTCTTCTTTTGGTTAACAACTACCCTAACTGAGTAAAATACAATGCTTTATACAAAAACTTCGGAATGAAGCTCCATTCATTTTTCAAAAGAGCCAATATATACCATATGAGATTTGATGCAAATAAAATCTGGGAAATGATATCAATAAAAAATGTTTAGGCACAAGGCTCAAGGCTAAAAACATTACAAATAAAATTTAAAAAACCAGTAATCTTGACATATCCTCAAAAAGTCGTGATCAGCCCCAAAAAGTCGTGATCAGCCCCAAAATCACCTTTTTAATACTTGCACGAAACCATCAACCTTTAGCCTTATGCCCTGCGCCCTGTGTCCTGTTTTTAGATACTAAAATTTTGACATCAGCGCTCAAAAAAGGTATTTCTTATTTCCTTGCAAGGAAAATAATTGTATATAGCCTTCCAGCAAATCACCTAAAATAAAAAAATAAACATATCTGGATTCAGGAGTTTTTTATATGCAGGAAATAAAAATAGGGTTAATTGGTTTTGGAACTGTGGGCAGCGGCCTGGCTCAGGTCCTGCACGATCAACAGACAAGGCTTGAAAAAAGAGTCGGCGCCTCGATCCGGCTGGCTAAAGTTGCAGATATCATGGTTGAGTCCCTGCCGGAACACATTGGAGGCGGCGGCAAAGTAATTCTCACCAAGGATGTTAACGATATCTTTACCGACCCGGAAATCAACATTGTCGTGGAGCTTATCGGCGGTATTGAACCTGCCAAATCCTTTATTTTGAAAGCCATTGAACATGGAAAACATGTGGTGACAGCCAACAAGGCACTGCTTTCAATGCACGGGAAAGAAATTTTTGAAGCAGCATCCAGAAACGGCGTTGAAGTCGGATTTGAGGCCAGTGTCGGCGGCGGAATCCCTGTGATCAAGGCACTCAAGGAAGGATTGGTTGCGAACAGGATCCTCTCCATTATGGGCATCATGAACGGCACGGCAAACTACATTCTTACCCAGATGACTGATCATGCGACCCCATTTGATGAGGTGCTCAAAGATGCCCAGGAAAAAGGGTATGCCGAAGCAGACCCGACCTATGACATTGAAGGTATTGATACGGCCCACAAGCTGGTTATTCTCATGACCATTGCCTATGGCATGCATATAAGCCTTGACCAGATCAGCACCGAGGGCATCTCCAGTATACAGCCCATAGATATTGATTTTGCCAGGGATTTTGGCTACCGCATCAAATTACTGGCCATCAGCCGCAATCATGGCGACCATGTCGAGGCCCGGGTCCATCCTACCATGGTTCCGGAAAAGCACCTGTTGGCCAATATTAATGGGGCATACAATGCCATCCATTTTAAGGGGGACATGGTCGGCAACGTATTGCTGTATGGACTGGGAGCCGGCATGATGCCAACCGGCAGCGCCGTTGTGGCAGATATCGTTGATATTGCAAGAGATATAATGACTGACGCTGTACAGCGTGTTCCCTCTCTTTCCTATCTGCCGGAGCACTTTACAACTCGTGATATTACCCGGTTGGAAGATCTGCGCTGTCCTTATTACTTCAGGATGACCGCTCTTGACAAGCCAGGAGTACTCTCAACCATAGCAGGCATTCTCAGTAAATATTCCATAAGCATCGAATCGGTTATCCAGAAAGGCAGGGGGCATAAGGAAGCCGTCCCCCTGGTCATCCTGACCCATGAGGCAGGAGAGGCTGCTGTCCAGAAAGCAATTGCTGAAATAGATGCATTGGATATAGTGACTGACAAGACCGTGAAGATACGAATTCTCACGGATAACGGAGATGAGTAAAAAAAGTGACTAAAGTTTGAAGTGAGCTAAAGTGACTAAAGTTACGAGTGAGCTAAAGTGACTAAAGTTATGAGTGAGCTAAAGTTGTAAACCTTAGTAATGTGTATTAATTATATGCACTTCAAACTTTAGTCACTTATAACTTTAGGCACTTAAAACATGAAGTACATCATTCTTGTGGGTGACGGCATGGGTGATCTGCCCCTGTCTGACCTTGAAGGCAAAACACCTCTCGAGGCGGCAGATACCCCGACCATCGATCATCTCTGTCAACATGGCGAACTCTTTCGGTTGCAGACCATACCAACAGGTATGCCTCCGGGAAGCGACATCGCCAATCTGTCTCTCCTTGGATATGAACCGCAACACTTCTATACCGGCCGCGCCCCCCTCGAAGCTGCCAGTATGGGTATCCACCTGGCAGAAGGTGAAACCGCCTATCGCTGCAACCTGGTAACTTTAGAGAAAAATACTGATGGTTCCATGATCATGGTCGATTTCAGCGCCGGCTCTATCCCTACTGCTGAGTCAAACCTTTTGATCAAAGAACTCCAGGAAGAACTCGGTTCAGACTGGTTTCAGTTTTATCCTGGCATCAGTTACAGGCACCTGATGATATGTAGAAACGACCTGCCTGATCTTGAAACCGTGCCCCCCCATGACTATATTGGCCAGGATGTTTCAAAATTCTGGGAACGCTATCTGCAATATCCCGAACTGCAACTCCTGCTCGAATCGGCCTGCAAACTGCTTGCAGATCACCCAATCAATAAGCAACGCACGGAAAGGGGTCTGCTCCCGGCAAATGGGATTTGGCTCTGGGGTGAAGGCAAGGCTCCAACTATTCCCACCATAAAAGAACAATTCGGGTTGGAAGGAAGCCTGATTTCCGCTGTTGACCTGCTCAAGGGGATAGGTTCATACGGAGGCCTGGATATAATTAATGTCAAGGGTGCCACAGGCTATCTTGACACCAATTATGCCGGGAAAGCTTCTGCCGCTCTCAAGGCGCTTACAGAACAGGATTTTGTCTTTGTCCACCTGGAAGCTCCGGATGAAGCAGGCCACCAGGGTAGCGTCCGTGACAAAGTTCGTGCCATTGAGGATTTTGACAGCAAAATTGTCAAGCCCATATTTGAAGGATTGCAGTCCATGGAAGGGAGTCCCGATTTTCGTCTCGTTGTCTGCATGGATCACTTTACCCCCATCAGCATTAGAACTCATTTAGACAAGCCTGTACCGGTCATGCTCTTTGACTCCAGGCAGCAAAGACCCAAAAGCGGGGTTTCCTATTCCGAGGCAAACGGGGAGAAAAGCAACTCTCTTCTCTTAAGCGGACTGGAATTTTTCAACAAGTTGCTGCAAAAGGATACCCAGACTCCATGAATCTTTCCATGCCGGAACCTGTCCATCAAACCACTTACAGGGTGCTCTATGGCGATACTGATGCTGCTGGAGTGGTTTACTACGCCAATTACCTGCGCTATTTTGAAAAAGGCAGGACCGAATACATGCGAGACCTGGTGATGACCTATAAAAAGATTGAAGACCTGGGGCTGCTACTTCCTGTTATTGAGTGTTATTCAAGATACAAGGCACCTGCATCATATGATGACCTGTTGACCATCGAAACATCATTAGCCGAATTAAAAAATGTCTCCTGCCGCTTCAATTACCGCATCTACAAAAATGATTCCGACAACTCCCGTACTCTTCTGGCTAAAGGGTATACTGTTAATGCCTCGGTAAACCGTGACGGCAAGCTGACAAGGCTTCCGGCCCATATTCTTGAAAAACTCCAAAAAAATCTTATTCTATCTTTATAATCAACTATCCATCCCCTTGACTTTTATTTCAATTCCTGTAGTATGGTCGCCTTACGTGACGCGGGGTGGAGCAGTCCGGTAGCTCGTCGGGCTCATAACCCGAAGGTCAGAGGTTCAAATCCTCTCCCCGCTACCAACAATACCAAGGGTTTCAGGCATATCGCCT
>Ga0255045_10000241_pt1 | contig 11980 bp, 14 predicted proteins | sample BC1_12_23_MG_FD_183652 | JGI IMG/M metagenome (GOLD analysis project Ga0255045, IMG submission 183652) | Seawater microbial communities from Strait of Georgia, British Columbia, Canada - BC1_12_23 | ecosystem: Environmental > Aquatic > Marine > Strait | place: Canada: British Columbia...
CCGATGAGGATAACTACCTTCTGGAGAGCCGTGTGCGGGAGAACTGCATGCACGGTTCGGTGGGAGGGGAGGACGTGAGTCCTTCCCTACCCAATCATCGGTAATCTACACACTTGATCAGGGGAAGAGTCTATATACCTTTCCTTCTCGGGCTGAGGGTAATGGGGCTGAGTCCATCTACCTGATTCGTTGACAGAAAAGCCCGGCCACTATCAGAATCAGACCGATGAAGGTCGCTGGTAGAATATCCTCTCCAAGCAGGAAGTGGATAAAGACCAGAGAAAGGAAGGGGGAGAGGAAGATCAGGTTGCTGATCCGTGCTGTGTTATCGGTGAGTTTCATGGCCATCAGCCAGAGGATGAAACTGAGCCCCATTTCAAATGTTCCCACGTAGGCGCCACCGAGCAGTCCATTCAGGGAGGGGATTCTCAGGTCACTGGTAAGCAGGTAATAGACCAGGATGAAAGGCAGACTAAAGAGAAAGTTAACGAACAGGGCGACCACCGGATCCCGTTTGTCCCGGGTATTGTAGATCCAGTAGAGGGCCCAGACGACAGTACTGATAAGGGCAAGGGCTACACCGAATGGATCGGTGAAGTGCAGGCTGAAAGGTTCGCCTTCCGTGGAAATGACCACGACCCCGCAATAACTGACCACCAGGGCGAGCCACTGCTGCCAGTGGATTTTTTGTTTCAGCAGGGGAACAGACAACAGGGATAGGGTGATGGCCCAGGTGTAATTGATCGGCTGCGCCTGCTGTGCGGGCAGCAGATCGTAGGCCTCGAACAGGATCAGGTAGTAGAGGAAGGGGCTCAGCAGTCCGAGGAAGATGGAGAACAGGTATTCCCGCCGGGAGCATTGAAAGACAAGGTGGAATTTACCTTGAGAGCCAAGGATTACACCGATTACCAGGGTCGAAAAAAAACTGGAATAGAGGAGCAGCTCGATGGGAGTGCAGTAGCGCAGGGACAATTTGAAGGCGGTGGCCACCGTGGACCAGAGCAGCACTGCGCTGAGGCCGAAAAGTATGGCCTGACGCTGGGGCATCATCGTATTGCACCCCGGGAGATGTTTCGGCCTGTCCAGATCAGCACCGCCAATCCGAAAAAAATCAGAAATATACCGCTGCCGGCCTGGAGATTCATCTGTTCGCCGAGGATGACAATAGCCAGGGACGCTGCCGTCATCGGTTCGGCCAGGGAGAGGGTGGTTGCGGTGCTGACCTGGGTGGTTCTCAGGCCCCAGGCAAACAGGAGGTAGGGGATAGCTGTTGCAGCCACGCCCAGATGGAGGATGACCCCAATGGCGCGTGGCTGCAGGAGCCAGTTGATGTTACTCATCAGGAGCAGAGGAGAAAGTATCAATGCGCCGAGGCAGAAGATCACAGCAATGACCGAAATAGAAGCGTTGTCCCGCAGCAGGCCCTTTAATACCAGGGTAAAAGCCGCATAAAATGTCCCGGCACCGATGGCCAGTAGTATGCCCACAGGATCAACGGTGACTGTGCCGCTGGTGAGGCTTATCAGGGTGCATCCGCTGATGGCCAGGATGGTTGCCAGGAGCCAGGGGCGCCCAAGTACCTCCCCCCGGAAGAAAAATCCAAGGAGCCCCCCGGCAATGGGGGCGCTGCCGATACCGACCACAGTGCCGATAGCGACCCCGGTTTTTGCAACGGCTGTGAAAAAACAGAGTTGATAGCCGGCAATGAATATAGCGGCGAGGAAATAATGGAGGGGGCTCCGGAGCTTGAAGCGACCCGGTCCCCGTTGCTGGACGGCAAGGAGCAGCAGGGCCAGGCCACCGACCAGCAGTCGAAGGGTACCAATGACAAGGGGGTCAAACCCCGCCGGAGCAAAGGCCTGGGCAGTACCGGTGGTACCCCAGAGTATTGCGCCGCCAAGGATCAGCCAATGGCCGCTGATGCTTGTTACCACACCATTAATGAAGCACTTTGCTCAGAAACTTTTTAGTGGCTTCTTTCTGTGGATTCGCGATGACCTGTTCAGGGGGGCCCATCTCCTCGATGACCCCCTGATGGAAAAAGGCCACCTTGTTAGAGACTTCCCTCGCAAAGGCGATTTCGTGGGTGACACAGATCATGGTCATCCCGTCATCACGCAGCATGCGCAGGGTGTCGAGAACCTCTCCAACGAGTTCCGGGTCGAGGGCTGAAGTCACCTCATCAAAGAGCATATAGTCGGGTTTCATCGCCAGGGCCCTGGCAATGGCCAGTCTTTGCTGCTGCCCGCCGGACATACGCGTTGGATACTCATCGAATTTATCGCCCAGGCCAACGTGGTTGAGCTCTTTTTTTGCTATCTCAACCGCTTCTTTTCTGCTCAATTTCGAGACTATTCGAGGGGCAAGGGATGCATTCTCCAGGACTGTCAGGTGAGGGAAGGAGTTCCACTGCTGGAAGACCATGCCCAGCTTCTGCCTCAGCTTGTCCTGGTTGGTGCCTTTTGCATGGACATCAATTTCGTCGACGACAATCCTTCCCTGCTGGATATCTTCAATGGCATTGATGCAGTACAGCAGCGTCGACTTGCCGCTGCCGCTTCCGCCGATGACACTGACCACTTCGCCCTTTTGCACGTCCAAGTCGATCCCTTTCAAGACTTCCAGACTGCCAAAGGATTTATGTACGTTTTGAATCTGGATCATGTTGCCATTTTCCTTTCTACATATTTCCCATACAGGGAGAGCGGATAAGACACGATAAAATAAAAGATGCCGACTCCAATGAGTATCTCAAGGGGTTGCTGGGTCCTCGATATAAGCTGTTCCGATGTACGAAGCAGCTCCATATAGCCGATCACCGAAACCAGGGCGGAGTCTTTGATAACACTGAGGGCTACCCCCAGCCAGGAAGGAAAAACGGCCCGCAAGCCTATGGGGAGCCGTACATGGGCAACTGTCTGCCAGTAGCTCATCCCTAGAGACCTTCCTGCGGTTATCATGGATTGCTGGACACTTTCAAAGCCACCTCGAAATACCTCGCTCATGAATGCCATGGTGTACAGGGAGAGAATAATTGTGCCAGTGACAAAAGGGTCGAGTGGATAACCGATGGCGCCTATATAGGTACTGAAGAGTATGAGCTGGATGATGAGGGGAACGCTTCTCAGTATATCCAGCACTCCGCCCAGCAGGGTGTTGGTGAATTTGTTGGCTTCCGCCCGTATAAATCCCACGGCCAGGCCCAGTAAGGTGCCGATAATGATCGCCACCAGTGAAATATATACAGTGTTTAAAACACCTGTAAGGATAAAACCCGAGTCATTCCAGGATAAAGGCGTAAAAAAGGAGCTGCCCATCATATATCTCCTTTAAACAGCTTTCGTGAAACGAGCGAGGTACTGAACAGGACAAACTTGGTGATCAGGTAGTACATGACAGCCGCTACCATGAAAAATTCCAGGGTCCTGAAAGAGAGCGACTGCAGCCTCTGGGTCTCACCGGACAGTTCATTCATGCCAACCAGTATGCCAAGTGAGCTCATGAGAATTGACCAGACGAACTGATTGGTCATTGGATGATAGATGCGGCGGAACATCTGGGGAAGAATGATATAGCGATAGATCTGTATACTGTTCATCCCCAGTGATTTTGAGGCACTGTATTGTGTCTTGGGAATTGACTGGAAGCCACCCCTGAAGGTCTCGGTCAGGTATCCTGCATTGACAAAGACAAGGGCACTGAGTACAGCGGTATATGGTGAGAGGTGGATGCCAAAGGCCCCCAGGCCGAAGTAGGCCATATAGATCTGAAAGAGCGCCGGTGTATTCCTAGCGATTTCAACCCATAGTGTTGCCGGGAGTGAAAGCATCTTGGAATCAGACATTTTCGCTATGGCCAGCAGTACAGCGATAGCGATACCTATCAGCATTGATAAAACGGAGACATGCAGCGTTACAAATGCTCCGCTTAACAGCTGGGGCATTTTCTGGAAAACGATATTCCAATGAAACTCATACTCCATACAAATTCCTCTCTATCGAGAGCTCAATAAAGAATAATATGGTGAGCGTTAAAGAATAAAGGCATATCCGGGCGGGCCGGAGAGCGAACGGTCCGGCGGGAACTGATCGAGTTGAAGAGGGCCTGTCGCAAGATGTTGCATGGGCCGCCCCCGCTTAAGCGAGGAACGGCTCATGCTATAGACAATGGACTATTTGTTGTCTCTTAGAGTCTTGATCAGGTCGGCCGGAACATCAGAACCAAAATGTTTATTGTATCTTTCGTTCATTTTTCCATCTCTTATCTGGTGAATCAGAAAGAGATTGAGATAGTTGATCCAGGCCACTTCACTCCTCTTGGCAATCAAGCCGACGACATCGTCGTAATTCGGCACAAAAGGTCCGGCTACATAATCCTTGAACTCCTTGGTCTGCAGTTTGGTGGCGATGTTTGTGTTGGTGGAGATGATTGCATCGACTTTTCCCTGATGGAGGCCGAGATAGGCATCATTTTCAGACTTGAAAGAGGTGTAGTTTCCTTTACCCCAGCCTTTTTTCTTGGCATAGGCGAGATACTCAGTCTCGTAGGTGGTGCCCAGGGCAGCGCCAACCTTTACCTTTTTCAGGTCGTCAAACGTATTGATGCCGGAGCCCTTCTTGGAGAACACTTGAAATTTGAAGACAAAATAGGGAAAAGAAAAACCAACCGATTTTGCCCTTTCCAGGGTATCCGAGGTGGAGCCGATAACCACATCGGTCTTCCCGGATACCAGTGACGGAATTCTGTCTCCCCAGGTAAGGTTGAGGATTTTTACTTTTACTCCAAGGGCACCCGCCAAATCATTGCAGTAATCAACATCATATCCCGCAGGCTTATTTTCTTTGTTAAAGTAACCCATGGGTGGGAAGTCAAGTACCACACCACAGTTCAGGACACCCCTTTTTATAACAGTGTCAAGCTGGTCTGCGTGTGCTGCAGAAAAAACAGTTGCTGCCGCGATTGATGCAACAAGCAAAAAAAGCTTCTTTGTAAGTTTCATTTTTTCTCCTTATGATCAAAAATATGTCAGCCCATAGGCGTGCTCAGGGATTGTAAGGTTATTAGGATACTCACAAATCAGGCAATCAGTTGACTTGAATTTTCAAGCTGAGCAAACACAAACACCCCATGTTTCTGGTCTGTCAGGTTGGCGTGATTGGTCCTTGGAAAGATCGGCATATCCTGGACCAGTTGCGCTATTTCACATGGGGCGCAATAAAGTGAGCCTATGGGAAGCATAAAGGCCCTTTTGTTCAAAGTCGAGAGGTATCAAAGATCCTGATATGGTGCCCGAGCACCGTTTGTGTTGTTTCAGCCAAAACCACCCCGATCATGCACACTTGGTGCCGAGCATCGATCCGGGGTTCACCGTGATGATGGTTGGTCAGTCATCCTTGAGCGCAAGCGCAGAACGTGCGAGACCACATCGTCAGTGCCGGTTGGCATTTCGCATAGAAGGTGAAGTCGTCGGCCCGCCATTTCAATGTTGTCACGATATCCGTCTGGTTAAAGATTCTGGCTCATTGATAGGCAGGGATTTGATATAGCCAACGGCTTTCAGGGTATTTCTCCAGTTGATGAATCACTGGTTGGGATAATAGATCCCGTTTAACCTCTCTTAAACGACATAATGATAGGGATATTATCAAAAGATATTGGAAAATATGCTTTTAGAAGACCTTCAGGTTGCCCTCAAACAGGCTTATGCCAACATACAGTTCAAAGATACGGCGCCACAAGGGTGCGAACGTTCACGCATGCGCCCAACCGCACGCAGAGCAAGAACGTGCCGGCGAGTTTGCGATGTAAGAACACAGTATCTGACGGGGGTACCTGCCACACGCCATGCTTGAAGCTCAGCTGATAACCCAGTTTACGCAGTCGCTCTGGCAGGTCGGAGTGACCGAAGTCATACGTTCCTTGGTGGCGTACAGGTTCAAAACCAATATAGAACATGTCGATCAGTGCATCGCGTTGGTCAGCGGTATTTCCTGCGCCAAGGTAGCCTATCGCGCGCATGGCCCTCTCTACGCCTGCGCGATCCGACTTTACCGCGGCACGGAATAATGTGCGGTATTGCCCGACACGGGAATCCGTAAAATTTCGGGTCGCACCGAAGTCAAGCAAAACAATCCGGCCGGATTCTTCCTGGTACAGATAGTTGGCAAAATTGGGATCTGTCTGTACTACCCCAAAGTCGAATAATTCGCGAAACACCAGCTGCAGCATTCTGGTCCCAACGCGGTCCCGCACTTCGGGTGCTGCCTGTGCCAGGGCTTCGATTGGTTTGCCGGGCAAGTAAGTCATAGCAAGCACTTCGTGGTTGCTGAGTGCCGGATCGACTTCGGGGACGACAAACTCGGGGGTGTCTGCCACCAATTGGCGATAACTTGTGAGGTGCAATGCCTCCTTCAGGTAGTCGGCCTCCTCATGCAGTTGGAGCTTGGCGTCGGCCAGCAATTCCCCAATCTCAAGCGATGCTGGCAAGAGGCGGGAGGTGCGAAGCAAGGTCGCGACATTATCGACATCGCTATCGATACTGTTGCGCACACCTGGGTATTGAATCTTGACCGCCAACTGGATCCCTGCAAGCGTTTCCGCACGATGCACCTGTCCGATAGAAGCTGATGCCAGCGGTGTAAACGAGAAGCGATGAAACTGCTGTTCCCAGCCTTCTCCCCACGCCGCCCTTAACACCGGTACGAGCTGACTCATCGGCATGACGTGCGCATTGTCCCGCAACCGCGACAGCACGTCGGTCAACTCACGCGGTAAGAAATCACCTGCCTCCATGGATAACATCTGTCCAACCTTCATGGCCGCGCCGCGTAAACGGGACAAGCGTTCGGCCGCGCGCGCGGCGTTGGCTGGTGTCAACAACACCTCGTTGAATTCCGGCACATTGCCGCGGGACAGCTGCCGCAACCCTTCGGCTACCATGCCGCCCGCCACATCGGCCGCCATACCGCCAAGGTGTAGCAGGCGTGATAGGCGGCGCTGCGGTACAGGAGCAGTACGCGATTTACCGTTGGTCAAAATCAATCCTCGATGATGAAGCTGCGTTCAGATGCGCTTTATGCCGCATTACACTAATGACGGATCTTAATCAGCTTCGGTACAACCTGATATGTATCTTACCTTTTAACATGTGTTGAGCTGTAGTCATGTTGCGCCATTTATTAGTCTCAGGGTGCCATCATCACTTCATAGAAGCGTGACCGTTTTTTCCGACTCTATACACAAGGCAGACTAATGGGTGTCCTGGGCAGGATGCGGCATCGCGGTCCCGGAACATGCCCGTTCAACCCGTGTTTTGCATTCCCGCGGAGATACCCGCCATGGTTATCATTAACGCCTTTTCCAGCCGATCGTCCGGAAAGTTACGGTCACGGTGGAGCAACTCAGCCTGCAGATAGTGCAGCGTGGCTGTCAGCACGGCGCCGGTATAGAGTTCCAGATTGCGGACCGCTATTTCCGGGATGCCGAACTTGAAGCGTATCACTTCGCCCTGCTCGTTGACCGCGTATCTCGTTGGTATGCCAGATTTGACTGATCAGCTCATCAATCCGTTCGCGCTGCAATGGCTTTTGACCGAGATTGCGCAGACCGCGCAACGCATGCATGATCGTATCTGCATTATGATTCTCGTTGCGTAGCAGTTTGAGTTGCTGGACAAACGAATCGTTCGAGTCGATATCGCAGACGTGCTGCTCGGTCCGCACGCGATGATACTCTTCGGCGATGTTGGCCAGATTGAGAAACTGCGTGAATGCACGGGCGATCGGCAGGACTTCGTCGTCGCTCAAAGCAGCCAGCACGGTAAGTAGTTCGCTTTGTTTATTGCTATCGCTGCTGCGGCCGAGCTTCGCCAGGCCGCGAATGGTCTCGATCTTTTGCAGCATCCCTCTGCCCAGCTGGTTCTCGATGGCTTGCCCCAGCCTATCCCCCATCATTCTGACATCGTCACGCAGTGCTTCGTTAAGTGCGGTCATGGTGCTTTTATTCCCAATGGAAAACGAAAATGGAATTAGGTTGATTATATTGAAAAAAAAATAATAAAAGAGGGCAGACAAAGATTCTATCCGGGGAGACTCCTTTATCGGTAAGTACTTTATTGATGACATGCCTGTTGATGAGGAAACCCCACTGATTATCGGTTCCATGATTGAAATGGGCCACAAGCTGGGGTATCAGACCATAGCCGAAGGCATTGAGACACCAAACCAATTGGATATGATCAGAAAGCTTGGTTGTAAGACTGTACAGGGATATCTGTTTAGTAAACCGGTTTTGCAATTTGAAAGGACCGGCTGGACTATTGTACTTTTATTTTACTGCCGGCACGAGTTGTTCGGAATCCTTCTGCTCAGTGGGTTTTTCTTTGCGGACAGCTGAGTCGGGCATCAGCCGGAGGAGTCCATCTTGTTTTAATACTGCATACTTGTCGCCCTTTGGACTGGTGATCACCGCCACGGGTTCCTTTGATCCAGGCCGGCGTATGAATTGAAGTTTCCAACCTGACGTTTCGATCTTGCGCAGTGCCTTTAATTGAATCTCGCTAAGCATTTCCTCCAGATTACCGGGTACAGGCTCCATACCCAATCGTTTTTCTCGAGACGCTGCTATTGGTGATTGCTGTTCCTTCGGCTGCTTGATGGAGCGAACATCGATTTCCATTTCCATATCGATGCTGCCATCCAGGCCCAAGAGCCCGATTATGTCGTACCTTGCGTTATAGAGAACAATGACGGGTTCGAGGAACAATGGCCTTCGGATAAACTGTATTTTCCATCCGAAGATTGCACTTTCACGTAATGCGGTTAGTTGTTTGCTGTCCAGCAATTTGTAAACGTCACTCTGGATCAGCTTCTGATTTTTTCTCCTGTTTTCAGCCACACTGTACCTTCCGATGACAAGCCTTTAATAATACAGAACAGGAGTTGTTGTTATTCTTTACTTTACCCACTCAAGACAATATCGGCTGGAATCAAGGAAACTTTACCCCCGTCTTTTGCTCAAACAGGGGGGCCAGAGGTAGTTGTGACCAGTGAGCCGAGCGGTCTGAAGGCTATCGTCAAAAAGGGTACCACTCAATATTTGCAAGTACTTAACTTGCTGAATAAACAAGAAATCACAACAGGGGAGGAGCATTGGCCGAACCTTTTTCCTGGATTGTGATCCAAGGGTTACCTCATTGTTGCGCTAAGTTCTCAACGAGTTTAATTTGTGCATTGCATGGATGTCCGTCCAGAGATGTGCTCTCAGAACTGCAATCCTGCCTGGGGCATTATGGTAAGTGCAGGCTTGAAATCAGGGCATGTGCCCTAATTATTTCCCATGTAAAATCTGCGATATGCAGCGACGCTGACTAGGAGCTTCTATGACTGATTCAACACGCGAACGCGCCGTATTGGCCGGTGGTTGTTTCTGGGGTATGCAAGACTTAATCCGTAAGATGCAAGGTGTCATCTCGACCCACGTAGGTTATACCGGTGGCGACGTGCCCAATGCGACTTATCGGAATCATGGGACACACGCAGAGGGCATCGAAATCGAATTCGATCCCAGCCAGCTGAGTTACCGCCAACTCCTGGAGTTCTTCTTTCAAATCCATGATCCATCCACCCCGGATCGACAGGGTAATGATCGGGGCGCTTCATATCGCTCTGGCATCTACCACACAAGTGAGGAGCAGCACCGGGTTGCCCTGGACACGATAGCCGATGTCGAAGCATCCGGTCTGTGGCCTGGAAAGGTTGTCACCGAGGTCACGGCCGCGGGTGATTTCTGGGAGGCGGAGCCTGAACATCAGGATTACCTGGAGCGTTACCCGACCGGCTACACATGTCACTACGTGCGGCCGGACTGGCAGCTACCTCGCCGCAAAGCATCGTGATAGCGCCTTTTTCGAAACAGATTACCCAAGATAAGGAGTGATTGGTGATGATCACATGGACTGATGTAATCCGGATTTCCAACGTCGGTAATCCGATACCAGCTCGACGGGTGGAAAAGACAGCAGCAGAATGGCGGGAAATACTAACGCCGGAACAGTATGCGATTACACGAGAAAAAGGAACCGAACGACCATTCAGTTCAGAGATGTGCAGTCTTTTCAAACCGGGCCAGTATGCGTGTGTTTGCTGCGGTACCTTATTATTTGATTCCACCACCAAATTTGAGTCGGGTTCCGGTTGGCCGTCATTTGATCGGCCGCTCGAAGAAAACACAATCGCATATCACAGCGATGAATCGCATGGCATGATTCGTGTGGAAACGACCTGCAACACCTGCGACAGTCATCTCGGCCACGTATTTCCCGATGGCCCCGAGCCAAGCGGCCTCAGGTATTGCATGAATGCACTTGCGTTAAAGAATATTGTCGATACGTTATAGGTACCGGGCGATTTTCAAGGGAGAGCCAATATCGACACAAAACCCTATGTCCCCATCGCCTGTGCAGACTACGAATACATCGAAATCGCGTGTATGGATCGTTACGAGGTAGACATCGTCAAAGATGATGGTACTGTCCGTGGAGTGGCGGTTAACACCAAGGTGAACGATACGGGTGAGTACCTGATCGTTCAACTGGAAAACAATGCCTGCGACTCTATACGTGTAGATCTGATCAAACAAATTATTGTTCTTTCGGAAAATCGACGCTTTGATGAGCGGACCTTTGAGCCACTCATGCTTTCCAGCTGATTCGGAATCCATAAAACGACAGAAACAGCCGGCTTATTAATGTAACGCTTACTCCCTGTTTCTCCCCTGGAAATACTGCATAGGAATATAGGGTAAGTTGCCGCGAGTCAGCAGACAAACCGCGATTGCCCGTCATTCGGGATACTCGGCTGTGAAATAAAAGACCTCTACGAAAGGTCTCTTATCTGACTTTTCTGATTGGTGAGAGGACACCCGCATTCGTATCCTCACCAGACGATGCATTATTTGTTATAGGAACCATACCAGCAGGCGCGGACGGCCAATGCTCCCCGAAACGCCGAGCGACGGGTGGTCTTGAACTTAACCACGGGCAAAAGGTCCACCATGGGATATGTTAGGAATTCAGATCATGGTTAAATTCGCCAATAAAATCGTGCTGTAGATTTCGTAAACGATCCAGCAAAGAACCAATTCGACACCGATCGTAAAGTCGCAAAACTGTCTAAGATATTCGATTGGTTTGAGAGTGATTTCAAAGAACATTCAGGTTCTGTGCAGAAATACGTATCCCAGTATTTAAAAGACGCAAACTTGGCAGAGGAACTGGATTCCTATCCTGTAACGCACCTGAAATATGACTGGAATTTAAACGGCACCTATACAGGCAGCCAGTAATAACAATAGATCCGTAAGCCCACCCTGATGTTCATTGCCCCGGATGAAAGAAAACAAACAGCCAGGTTATTTTCCTTTCACGGGAAAGGAGAGGTGGAAGATTCATGTTCCCTCTTTCGTCTTATTCGGATGTGTATTCAATAAGTTCTATCTTGTATCCATCCGGATCTTTCAGAAAAGCCATCTTCTTGCGGCCATCAGGTGTTTTACCCGGTCCCCAGGAAAAAGCCAGGCCATGCTTTTCAACTATTTCCTGTAACTCCGATATGGAGTCCACCTTCAACGCAATATGCCCGTAACCATCTCCGATATCGTAGGATCCAATGCCATAGTTGTAAGTCAACTCAAGCATCGGGCCAAACATATCGTCCGTCTCTCCGGGGGGCTGTAAAAAAACCAGTGTGAACTTATCATCCGGATAGTCGGAACGTCGTATTTCCCTGAATCCCAATATTTCGTGGTAAAACTTCAAGGACCTGTCGATATCTCCGATACGAATCATGGTATGCAAGTAGCGCATCTTTATTGCTCCTTAGACAATCAACCAGCTGCTATTTAAATGCTACATAAACGATACTCAGAATTCAGTAAATATAGTTTGTGTATGCTGAACTCTCGCCCAGACCGCTTACCGATT
>Ga0255045_10000242_pt1 | contig 11961 bp, 8 predicted proteins | sample BC1_12_23_MG_FD_183652 | JGI IMG/M metagenome (GOLD analysis project Ga0255045, IMG submission 183652) | Seawater microbial communities from Strait of Georgia, British Columbia, Canada - BC1_12_23 | ecosystem: Environmental > Aquatic > Marine > Strait | place: Canada: British Columbia...
GTCTCGCCGTCCTCCTCTGACACTACCGGGTGGGCGTGGTAGAGGCGGTGGAAGAGCTGCGCCAGCTCGTGCACGTGTTGGGCGAGAAGTGAAAATTCGAGATTGGCGATGGCCTGGCCGACGACCTCGCGCCGACGGGCGCATTGCAAAACGAGCTCCCAGAGATCGTCCCCGATCTCGGACCCGGCCAACTCCGCAACCTCGTCGTCGCCGAGACGCCCCTCTCCGCGTCGCTTGGCGAGCTTGTCGAAGATCTTGCGGGCGCGAACCGCCGAGTACTGGAGATAGGGCCCCGTGTCGCCCTCGAAGGCGAGGGCCTCGTCAAAGTCGAAGGCCAGCACGCGGTTTCGCGATTGCCGTGCCATCAGATAACGCAGGGCACCGACCGCTATCGCCTGCGCCCGTTCGGCGACATCGGCCGGTTCGCCACCGCCTTCGAGGCGTCCGACGATCGAGTCCTCGGCCGCATCGGTGAGAACGTCGAGGAATTCGTCCGCTTTGACGCCGATACCCCGTCGGCCTGACATCTCGATGTAGGACTTGGCCATCTCCTCTTCACTCAGACCGAAGGAGCTTTCGGTCCGCTCCTCGATGACACGCACCGCGGCCGGGGTCAGTGCAACCATTTCGTAGGCAAAGTGGGTCGAGTTATCAGCAGCGTCCGGGTGGCCGAGGACCCGTACCGCCTCCTTGACCACCTTTTGCGGGTAGGCCTGGCGAACATCGATCACGTTGTAGACTCGCTCGCCCCCGCCAAATGCGGCGTCAGGCAAGGTCTCGCTAGTGTCGGAGGTGGTCCGAGCCAGGAAACATGGGCCCGATCCATAGGTCACGGGCTCGGCAGGCCCCGGCTGTTCCCAGTCCGCGAACACGCGGTAGCCGAAGTCGTGCTTGCTGCCGTCCTCGTCGAGCAGCAGCCCCAGCTTCCAGAGCTGGTAGGCGATGTCCTTTCCTGTGTATGTGACGGTGCCGTTGGATCGAACGAGGATCTTATCGGGATCGTCCATATCGGCGAAATCGGGGCTCGCGGCGAGCGACATCACCCAGCAACCATTGTTTTTCCCCTCGCCCTCGAAGCGGATGGCGCCCGATTCCTTCAGCAGCTGGAAGGCGCGCGTCCAGAAGCCGAGGTGGAGAATGTCGGACTCGTGTGGAAGGAGATTGTAGGACACTCCGAGGCGGGCCATGGTCGCGAGATGACAGCGGACATTCCCGTCGGCCACTGCCGCCGCAATTCGCGCAACGGCCTTTTCACTGAAAGTCTCGCCGGCCACCACCGATCCGTGCAACAAGTGCATCGCCTGGTCGGTGTCGAGGTCGCCGAAGCCTTCTTCGATCGCGTGGAGAATTTTGGCCCGGTGGTTGGTGAAATCCGGTTCCGCCTCGTATCGCGCAGTGACTCGCGGGTAGATGTCCCAACATAGATCATCGAAATCGTTCGTCGAAGCCACCGGAACGACATCGCCCGGTACCCGTGCCATGAAGACCTCGATCAGCTCGTCGCGCCGGCACACCTCGACGCCCAGAGCCTCAGCGAGCTCAGCTTCCGGCAAGAAGAGGAGGCCCACCACCACGTCCGCGACCTGGACGCCGGTGTCGTCGATGTAGTTCTGGGTCTCGACTGAGTGCCCGAGGTGGCGGAGGTTCCGTACCAGCAGATCGCCGAGGACGGCGTTTCGCAGGTGGCCGATGTGGGCCGCCTTGTTGGGGTTGATGTTGGTGTGCTCGACAACTGTTTTGCTTCCGCCGGAGATATCGGTGCCACGATCACGGGACAGGAGTTCGGCGAGCATTCGGCTGCGGTTCAGATAGAGGTTGAGAAACCCCGGCCCGGCGATCTCGACCCGGGTGACCTCCTCGGGCCAGTCGGTACCCTCGGCTATCTTCTCGGCGATCTGCCGTGGTGCGATCTTGAGCTCGCGAGCAAGCGGTAGCGCTCCCGGCCAGGCGAGATCGCCCAGCTCGCGCTGTGGCGGCACCTCGAAGACGACCTCGTCCGGGCGATGGTCGAACGCGGCCTCCAGCGCTCCAGCGAGCGCAACCGCTGCGCGTTCTCTGATTGAATCCAGGGACATCACCGCCTCCGTTCGTCGACGGGCGATTCTACTTCATCCCGTGCCCGTATCCTTCTCCGTCGCCGTGCCCGATATCGCTGACCGGAATGACTTTGTTAACGCAAAGACGCAAAGACCGCTGAGAAAACGCGAAGATCATAATCTGAGTTTTTCTTGGCGTCGATCTTTGCGCTCTTCGCGTCTTCGCGTTTACAACGCTGCTGTGGTCGGCAGATCATTGCCGCCGAGCGTCAGTCTATTTTGACCTCCAGCGCCGAGTACGCCATCCCGTCGGGCTCGCGGCCGGCTTCGAGGAGGCGGACGATCTTCCAGCTCTCGAGATCAATCTCGGCGACGACATCCGCGTTGGTGTGGGCGACCCATGCGGTGTTGCCGTTCGGGTGGATGACGATGCCGATCGGCACGGAGCTCTCGCCGAATCGATCGCCAAACAAACGTTCCTTGGTGTCGACGGCGCGCAGGTCCTGGGGAATCCGGCGAACTTCTTTTCGCGAGGCGACATCGAGGACCGCGATGTTGGCGGATCGGGCACAGCTGACGAGGACGTTCTTGCCATCAGGGGTCGCCTTGGCGCGGATCGGAAAGGATGCGCACGGGATCGCAGCCAGGATCTCGAGGCTCCCGGCGTCGATCACCGAGACCGTGTCGGCACTCCGGTTGGTGACCCAGATCTCGTTGCCGTCGGTGCTGGCTGTAATCCCTTCCGCCCCGGCGCCGGTGGCGATGTTTTGAATCACGGTTCCTTGATTCAAATCGATGACGGTGACTGTGCCGGAACCGATGTTGGCAACGAATGCTCGGCTTCCGCCAAGGGCCACCTCGACCATGTGCGACACATCCTGGTCGGTGACGAAGGCGCGTTCCACCGTTCCCTTCCTCACATCGATTTCCAGCAGGGCGCGACTGTCTTCAGCGGTGACGAGAGCGCGGTATCCGTCCGGCAGCCAGAGGATGCCGTGGGGCCGCCGATACTCGCCGAGATCAATGGTTTTGTAGATCTTGGCCTTGGCCAGATCGATGACGGTGAGGGAGGACCCCGGGGCGCCTCGGGTGCCGTAATTTCCCACGAGTGCGAGCCGGCCGCCGGGAGATACTGCGACTTCGTGTGGTCCGTCGCCGGTGGAAAGGGTCGCACGCACGGTCCCGCTGGAAAGATCGACGAGCGACGCCGTGGCCTCGGATTTGTTGAGGACCACAAGGGTGTCGGCCTGCACGAACGATGTGGCGAAGACGGCGAGGAGCATCGCCGCAAGGAGGATGGTGAGGAGAAGACGGTTTTTCATCGGGCTAGTGTAGCTTTTTCTGAGTAAGGACGTCTTCGAGGAATTGGGCCAGACGTTTCCCGATGGGTGCCAGCCTCCGGTTCTCGGCAGCGGTGGCTGCGGCGTCGCCGATTCGGTGGGCGACATCCGGGTTTGCGATCAAAAAGTCGACGGCGTCAGCCAGAGCTGCCGGATCATGGTCGACGACGCGCCCGCTGACTCCGTCTTTGACGAGGTCTTCGACACCCGGCCACGATGCGGCCACCACTGGTCGGCCGCATCCCTGGGCTTCGGAGATGACACGGTGCCCCCAATCGGATCCTGGAACGGTGAAGAGAACGACGTCCATGGCGGAGTAGAGCTCGGGCAGCGCTTCGTCCTGGTATCCGGTCCAATGGACTCGCGGTTCCAGCCCGAGATCGATGGCCATCTTCTGCAGTTGCGGCAGGTGTTCGCCGTGGCCCACCGCGATTACATGCGTCGGCGTCGCGAGTCTGGCCGTGGTCTCGAGGAGGAGTCCGAATCCCCGGCCCTCCGCGAGCTTGCCGACCGCGCCGATGACCGGGGCGTCAGGCGGTATTCCGAGACGATTTCGCCACCCTGATCCGTCGGCCGGTCTGAAACGATCCTCCACCGGTACCGGGAGGGCGGTTTCAGGGAGTTGGCCGACGGTTCGCAGGAGTTGGCTCTCGAGCGCGGAGTGGGTGAATAGGGCCGCAGACAGCCGTCGATTGAGATAACGGTGGTAGGGGTCCCGCCGGATGTGGCGTGGGTTACGGAACGCTCGGACCAGGAGAACGCGTCGGTGGACACCGGCGGCTACGCACAGGAGGTGGTCGTGGGGGAGGTGGCTGATGACGACCTCGCATTCATCGGCCAGAGCGCCTGCAGTCAAGAGATTCGATCGAAAATGTGCCGGTCTTCGTTCCTTGATGAGGGTGGGTTCGGCCCACGACATGTCGGTGAGACGCCGCTCGAGGTTACGGCCGCCGACGAAGAGCAAGCGCGCGTCGACTCCCGCGCTGTGCAGGGCACGACAGTTGAGCTCGGCCACAGCGCCCGCGCCGCTCCACTTGTTGGCGAAAACGACCATGCCAACTCTCATGTGCGAACGATAGTCTTTTTTTCATATTCTCGCCCGACCGCGTCGAAAGTGGGCGGGCGAGAATATGAGAAGAGGAGAGGTTGACCTTGGCAAAGTGGGGCGCAAAGAGTAGTATTCGGCGGCGCCGGCGGTGAGGAATCATCCGCCGGCGCGGGTTCGAATTAGGAGGCGTACATGACTGTTGACCTCAAGGGACGTTCGTTCCTCAAGCTTCTGGATTTCAAGCCCGACGAGATCCACGAACTGCTGGCGTTGGCGGCGGAGCTCAAAGCCAAGAAGAAGGCGGGCATCCGGGAGCGTGCGCTCGACGGGCTGAATATTGCTCTGCTGTTCGAAAAGCCGTCCACCAGGACGCGTTGCGCCTTCACCGTTGCCTGCATCGACGAGGGGGCGCACCCCGAGTATCTGGGCAAGGGCGACATCCAGTTCGGAAAGAAGGAGACCGTCGCCGACACCGCGAGGGTCCTGGGACGGATGTTCGATGGTATCGAGTTCCGTGGTTTTGCCCACCAGACGGTCGAGACCCTGGCCGAGTACGCCGGCGTGCCGGTGTGGAACGGTCTCACCGCTGACTGGCACCCGACCCAGTTCCTGGCCGACGTGCTCACCATGCAGGAGGAGTTTGGTGACCTCGCGGGTCAGACTCTGGCCTACGTCGGTGACGGCCGCAACAACGTCGCCAACTCTCTGATGGTGGGTTGCGCCAAGCTCGGCATGCACTGCCGAATCGTCTCACCCCAAGACCTGCACCCCGAGCACGATCTGGTGGCGGCGGTCGAGGAGATCGCGTCCTCCACCGGAGGATCGCTTGGAGTCACCTCGTCGATCGATGAGGGCGTCGCCGGCGCCGATGCGATCTACGCCGATGTCTGGGCGTCGATGGGGGAGGAAGACCTCATCGCGGAACGCGTTCGGACCCTCGGTCCGTACAAGATCACCGAGAAGATGATGTCATCGACAGGCAAGCCGGGCACCATCTTTCTTCACTGCTTGCCCGCATTTCACAACTTGGAAACCGAGGTCTCGAAGCAGAACCCGGACATCCAGGAGGTTGAGGACGGGGTCTTCGAGGGCCCGCAATCGCGGGTCTTTGACCAGGCCGAAAATCGGTTGCACACCATCAAGGCCGTGATGGTGGCGACTCTCGGGGACTGAACCAGGAAAAACTGGAATGATGGGTGGCCACGATGGGCCACTGAGAAGGGACTTTCACATGAAACGAGTTGTCGTGTTCGGAGCCGGGTTGGTGGTCCGCGCCCATGTTCGATATCTGCTCGATCACGGATTTCAGGTGACCGTCGCCAGCCGAACGGTGAGCAAGGCGGAGGACATCCTCGACGGCCACGCCAATGGAACGCCCATGGCCTTCGACATCACGGTTGAGCCGGAAAAGATCGAGACAATCATCGCCGACCATGACGTGGCGGTGAGCCTGCTGCCGTGGCAGTTCCACCCACAGGTTGCGAGAGCCTGCCTCAACCAGGGCAAGCACATGGTCACCACCTCGTACGTCAAGGACGAGATGAGGGCGCTCGACGCTGAAGCGAAAGAAAAGGGTGTGATCCTCTTCAACGAGCTCGGTGTCGACCCCGGCATCGACCACATGACGGCCATGAAAGTCATCGACCGTGTTCAGGACGAGGGCGGAGAGATTACCACCTTCCAGTCATACTGTGGCGGCCTACCGGCACCCGAGGCAAATGATAATCCATACGGCTACAAGTTCTCGTGGAGCCCGCGAGGCGTGCTGTTGGCCGGTCTCAACGGTGCCAAGTACCGCCGCGACGGCGATGTTGTCGAAGTGCCCGGACAGGAGCTCTTGGATCACGTGTGGCCGGCCACGATTGGCATCGAGGGCACGAAGACAGCGCTGGAGGGCTATCCGAACCGCGACAGCATGCCCTACACCGAGTCCTACGGCATCGAACCCCGAGACGTGATGTTCCGCGGTACGCTTCGTTTCCCGGGCTGGTGCGCGACCATGAAACAGGTGGCGCGGATCGGGTGGCTGCGAACCGATGGTATCGACGGTCTCGACGGGAAGACCTTTGCCGACCTGACGGCGCTTTTGATTGGCGCCGACGACACCTCAGATCTCAAAACAAAGGTGGCGTTGCACCTCGGGATTGCGGTCGATGGCCCGGAGATCTCCAAAATGGAGTGGCTCGGTCTTCTCGGCGATAGTCCGCTGCCGGAGCCGACGGCGCCGGTGGATATTCTCACCGCGCACATGCTCGAAAGAATGTCGTACGCCAAGGGCGAGCGCGACATGCTGGTGCTCCAACACACCTTTGTCGCCACGTTCCCCGATCGCACCGAACACATCACCTCAACCATGGTCGACTTCGGCATCCCCGGTGGTGACTCATCCATGAATCGCACGGTCGGTCTGCCGGCGGCGGTGGCGGTCCGCTTCATCCTCGAAGAGCGGTTCAACCAACCGGGAGTGATCGTGCCGGTGATGAAGGAATTCTACGAGCCGGCAATCGAGGAGCTCGAAAGGCTGGGCATCCAGTTCACTGAAGAAGTGAAGACGGTCTGACAAAACAAGTCATGTATTCGGACCCTCAGGCCGGATTTTGGAGAAACCGCAGATCACGCAGATAAACGCAGATTTCCTTTTTTGATCTGCGCCAATCTGCGCTATCTGCGGTTTGTAGCGAAGGGTGGGTGGGCGGAATCCCGAACCCTGAGTTGAGACTTTCGAATGTTCAAGCTGCGCTGCTATGCTCCACCACCGTGACTGACGTTCTCCGCCATCGCGCCCTCATCGTCTCCGGCTCGATTGACCGGGCGATCCTTCACTTGGGGGCGCCGGCTGCATTGGCGGCGTTGCTGCAGGCGGGTTTCCTTGTGGTCGACACCTTCTGGCTCGGTCGGGTCGGTCCGGTGGCGCTGGCGGCTGCGTCGACGGCTGGTTTCACCATGTGGCTCGCCCAGACCCTGGGCGATGGCGCGGCTGCGGGTTCGGGGTCGGTGTTGGCGCGATCGATCGGTGCCGAGGATCAGGCGGGCGCCGTTCGGTCAGCGGCCGCCGGTCAAACGCTGGGTGTTTGGGGATCCGCGGTGGTTTCGGGCGCGGGACTGCTCGCCAGCCACGCCACATTTGCGTTTATGGGAACCGACGCCTCTGTGACCGCCGACGGTTTGAAGTACATGTGGGTCGTTTTTGCCGGGATGCCGCTTTACTTCCTCTTTGTTTGGATGTCGGCGGCGTTTCGAGCGGTTGGTGATGCGCAAACGCCGCTACGGCTTTTGGCGCTGGCGGCGGTCGTAAATCTCGTGGCCGACCCATTATTGATCTTCGGGGTCGGTCCATTTCCTGCACTTGGCGTGACCGGTGCGGCGTTGGCCACAGTCGCCTCGTGGCTGGTGGCTTCGGCTCGCGGCTGGGTCCAGCTCGGCCGGATCGGCATCCGTCCACGGGTCTTCGCCTTTTTACGGCCGCCGATCGACGAGACGTGGCGCGCCCTCAAGGTCGGGCTGCCACTCGGTCTCGAGGGCGCGTTGTTTTCGCTCATCTATATCCTTCTGACCCGGGTCATCACCGGATTCGGGACGCCGGCGGTGGCGGCCCTCGGTGTTGGCCACAAGCTCGAGGTGCTCAACTATTTCGTCTGCGCCGGTATGGGCGCCGCGGCGACGACGCTCGTCGGGCAGAATCTCGGCGCCGGCGAGTCGGGACGAGCAGTCCGCTCGGCCTGGCGCGCCCTTTTTCTCACCTGCCTGCCGGTCGGGGCGGTGACGGTCCTCCTCGTGGGATTCCCGGAAATAGCGATCGGTGTGTTCTCGAGCGACGCCGAGGTGATCGCAGCAGGAACCACCTATGTTCTTCTGGTGGGCATGACCCAGCTCTTTATGGCCGCCGAGGTGGTTTTGCTGGGGGCTTTTGCCGGCGTGCAGTGGACGGCGGTACCCGCGGTCATCGAGATCGGCTTCACCGCCGTCAGGGTGCCGTTGGCCATGTGGTTGATTTCCCGAGGCTGGGGTGTCGAGGCGGTATGGGTTGCGATCGCCTCGACCACTGTCGTCAAAGGCTCGATCCTGGCGGCACTCTTCGGCCTCCGCTACGGTCGCGGCTGAGGACGAGCAGGGGAGAAAGGGAGCTATCCTATTGCTGCCCCCCTGCCCCCCTGCCCCCCTGCGGAGACGGGCAAGGGGAGATGCCGTACAATGTCGCGGCACATAGGAGGAAGACATGATCGACACAATCAAAAAGCATCTTGGAGACCAAGCGTCGTTACTCGACTATCAGTGCACGGGGATCTCAAAGGACCAGCTTCACCTGCCGGGGCCCGACTTCGTCGACCGCGTGGTGGCAACGAGCGACCGTTCCCCGCAAGTGATGACGTCGCTGCAGCGGATCTACAACACCGGCCGCATGGCGGGCACCGGTTTCGTCTCGATCCTGCCGGTGGATCAGGGCATCGAGCATTCGGGCGCGGCATCCTTCGCCCCCAATCCGATCTATTTCGACCCGGCGAAGATCGTCGAGCTCGCCATCGAAGGCGGCTGCAACGCGGTTGCCTCGACTCTCGGTGTTCTCGGCGCAGTGTCGCGGACCTATGCCCACAAAATTCCGTTTCTGGTCAAGATCAACCACAACGAGATGCTCACCTACCCGAACGACTTTGACCAGACCATGTGGGCGTCGGTCGAGCAGGCGTGGAATCTGGGCGCGGCTGCGGTTGGCGCCACCATCTACTACGGCTCCGACAATTGTCGCCGTCAGATCATGGAGATCTCGGACGCCTTCCAGCAGGCGCACGAACTCGGGATGGTGACGGTGCTGTGGTGCTATCTGCGCAACTCTGCCTTCAAGAAGGACGGCACCGACTACCACGCGGCGGCCGATCTGACGGGTCAGGCCAATCACCTCGGTGTGACCATCGAGGCCGACATCATCAAGCAGAAGCAGGCGACCAACAACGGCGGCTACACTGCCATCGGTTTCGGCAAGACCCACCCCCTGGTCTACGAAAAGCTGGTACCCGACAACCCGATTGAGCTCACCCGCTGGCAGGTGGTGAACTGCTACATGGGCCGCGCCGGCCTCATCAATTCGGGCGGTGCATCGGGCGACAACGACCTGGCGCAGGCCGTTACCACTGCTGTCATCAACAAGCGCGCGGGTGGCATGGGTCTGATCTCGGGCCGCAAGTCGTTCCAGAAACCGATGGCCGAGGGTGTCACTTTACTCAACGCGATCCAGGACGTCTTCCTCTGCGAGGACGTGACGGTAGCCTGAAAGCACGCGACCGCGCCCGGATACAACCGTTGGCTTGACGGCTATACGGCAGCACGGCCGTACGGCTACCCCCGCCCGCCCAAGGTCTCGCGGTGGTGTCGCCTCCCGGCCTTCGGTGCGGTTGAATTGGGTGGGTGGGGGAAGCCGTATGGCCGCATAGCCGAATCGCCTCCTCCAAAAAAGCCCCCGCTTGCGGCGGGGGCGACAGGAGGGAGGAAATGGAAGCGATCACATGATCGCGTAGAGGGGACTTTTTTCTCCGGACCGGATAGCCGCGCCCTTGGCTGCCACGGAGGGCAGAGCACGGTAGGCGAAGTGGATCGCCGTCTGCACCTTGTTGTGGTAGAAGGCCGCCTCCTCGTTATCCTTGAGGAACTCTTTGTAGGCCTTTTTATCATCGGTGCCGACGCCTTGCTCTTCGAGGATCGCGGCGAGTTTCTGTTTGGCGAGAATGGCCTGATCCATCAGGAAGTGGGCGCCGAGGACCGTGCCAATCATGTCCAGGAGGGGTGGCGCGTTGAGCAGAATGATCTGGATGGCGTCAGGCCGCTTTGTAATCTCCTTGGAGATTGTCTCGATCTGCTTGAGGGCGGCGGCGAGCATCCACGCGGGCTCCATCATTTCCGGGTCGGTCCTCAATTTTTTGAATGTGGACTCGGCCATACCCAGCAGTTCACGGATTGTCTGGCCGTTGTTCATCGGCAGCTTGCGAGCGACAAAGTCGAGCGCCTGGATGCCATTGGTTCCCTCGTAGATGCAGGCGATCTCGGCGTCCCGCATCAGCTGTTCGGCCGGGTACTCCGAGGTGTAGCCGTAGCCGCCGTGCACCTGCAGGCACCAGTGGGTGACCTGGACACCCCACTCCGAGCACCACGCCTTGCAGATCGGGGTCAGCATCTCCACATAGCTCTTGTATCGCTCGCTCTCCTCACCCTCGGTGATGTGGGACATGTCGACGAAGATGGACGTCTGCAGGAGTACCGCACGCATGGCCTCGACGTAGGCCTTTGAGGACAGCAGCATGCGCCTGACGTCGGGGTGCTCGACGATGGGCACCTGCGGCGCCTCGGGGTTTTTGAACTCCTTCCAGTTTCGGCCCTGGAGCCTCTCGCGGGCATATGACAGCGCCTGCTGGTGGGCGGCGCCGGCGGCCGCCAAGCCCTGCATTCCGACGTCGATGCGTGCAGCGTTCATCAGGTGAAACATGAGCTTCATGCCCTGCAGCTCCTCGCCGAGGAGGAAACCCTGACAGCCGTCGTTCTGACCGAAGACGAGGGTGCAAGTGGGTGAGCCGTGGATGCCCATCTTTTCTTCGATATTGTTGGTGATAACGTCGTTGGGCTCGCCGAGGGAGCCGTCGGGGTTGACCCGGATCTTGGGAATGATGAAGAGGGAGAGGCCCTTGGTGCTGACCGGGGCGTCCGGGGTGCGGGCGAGCACCAGGTGGATGATGTTGTCGACCAGATCGTGATCGCCACCAGAAATGAAGATCTTCTCGCCTGAAATGGAGTAACTCCCGTCGTTCTGCTTGACCGCTTTGGTCGTGGATGCGCCGACGTCGGAACCTGCCTGGGCTTCGGTCAGACACATGGTCCCGGTCCACTCACCGGAGAAGAGCTTCTCGACGAAGAGGGTCTTCTGCTCGTCGGTGCCGAAACCTTCGATCATGGCCCCGGCGCCGCGGGTCAGCGTGATGGTCAGCGACAGAGAGACGTTTGCGCCGTTGAAGAACTCGTTGGTGGCCGTACCAATCGTGTCGGGCAACCCCATCCCTCCGGACTCCGGGTTGGCCAGGAGACCGATCCAGCCCCCTTCACAGATGGTCCTGTATGCCGGTTTGAACGACTCCGGCAGAGTGACCTTGCCGTCGGCGAACTGGGCGCCGATGCGGTCTCCGTCTTCATTGCACAACGCCAACTGCTCCTGCGCGATTTTGAGGGCCTCGTCGATTACCATCTCGACGTTTTCGGCGTCCCAGTCAGCGAATTTCTCCGCATCGAGCATCCCACCGAGCCCGAGCCACTCGAAGAGCTGGAACTTGATATCGCGAAGGTCGACTTTGTAATCCACGAATGGTCTCCTTAGGGCAGGTGGTGGAGTATGAGGATGAAGTGAATGAACACTCATTCATTCTCTCCGAACCGCGGTACGAAATCAAGCAGTATTTGTCGCACTGCGGCATTTTGATGCCGATGCCGAAATTCTGCGCTAAGGCGTTGAAAGTTAAGGGTTAAGAGTAAAGAGTAAAGGGGGGGAGGGTGGGCTTTACCC
>Ga0255045_10000243_pt1 | contig 11960 bp, 13 predicted proteins | sample BC1_12_23_MG_FD_183652 | JGI IMG/M metagenome (GOLD analysis project Ga0255045, IMG submission 183652) | Seawater microbial communities from Strait of Georgia, British Columbia, Canada - BC1_12_23 | ecosystem: Environmental > Aquatic > Marine > Strait | place: Canada: British Columbia...
TCTTCATAGCAGAAACCTACCACAAGGGCGATGCGGTGAATTCGGAAGTCGGAATTCGGAGTTCGAAATTCCCTCCAACCACCCACATAGATCCGGAGGGCTGGGTGGCATTCAGAATTCCGAATTCAGAATTCCGAATTGGGCCTCACCCCGGGTTGCAGTGCCGTTATCAGATATGATCGCAAGGTGAAGCTGGGGCGTTTTCTTCTCATCGTTCTCTATATGGGCTACCTCGTCAATGCCGGCCTGATGCTCGTTCTCCTGCCCTGGTCGAGGGCGTGGGGTATATTGTTGACGCGCTTCCCTCCGGCCACCGCAACCCTCCTAGACTCGCCCCTGATCCGTGGCGTGCTTTCAGCATTCGGCGTCCTTCATCTCATGCTCGTGGCGTGGGAACTCATTTATCCCACCCTGCTGACCCCGGCGCCCGAAACTAAAATCGAGTCTCAGAATTGCGACCGACCTTGATCTGAGGTCTTGGCACCCTTAGACTTGCGCACGTGGGGCGCCGTGTTCTGATCGTCGACGATGAGCCGTATATCCGGCGCATTCTGTCGTTCAAGCTTCGCCGGGAAGGCTTTACCACCTTCGAAGCACCGTCCGCCGAGGCCGCGGAAAAGCTGCTTGGCGAAAAGCAAGTGGACCTCGTGCTGCTCGATGTTGCCCTCTCCACACCTACCAACGGCTTCGACCTCGCAGCGGGACTGCGCCGCAACGCAAAAACCCAGTACCTTCCCATCATCATGCTCACCGCTCGCGGCTTCGCCAAGGATGTCCTCCGTGGTCGCGAGGTCGGGGCCGCCGGTTACATCACCAAGCCGTTCACCGCCGAGGAGGTTATTCGCCGCGTGAAGGCGTTTCTGGGGTAGGCGTTCCATGGCTATAAGCTAGAGGCTATAAGCTATAAGCTATAGGCTATAGGGCCATGAGTTCCCCCCAACTATTCACCTCCGTGAATCCACCACAGCTTTCTTCAGGGAATTGTTGTTCATCCGGATGATGTTGTTGATTCTCCCAGAATCCTTTAATGGCTCCATTTGCAGCTTCCGAAAAACATAGGGTATACCTGGTGTCCTCGGCTATGTGGGAACGATTCGGGAGGGTGAGGGACCCTATAGCTTATAGCCTATAGCCTATAGCCCTCTGCCTGCCGACACCTTGACGCAATTGCCCTCCCCGCGTAGGCTCGCAAGCCGTAGAAGGCTTGGAGAACAGCGACATGTACCGCAAAACATTGAACCTCCCCAAGACGAGTTTCTCGATGCGCGCGAAGCTCCCGCAGCGCGAGCCGGAAATGCTGAAAAAATGGAACGAAACCGATCTCTATGGAAAGATTCGCCAGGCCCGCAAGGGAGCACCCAGGTTCATTCTCCACGACGGTCCCCCTTACGCAAACGGATCGATCCATGTCGGAACGGCGCTCAATAAGATCCTCAAGGACATCGTCGTCAAGTCCCGAACTATGCTCGGATTCGACAGCCCCTACGTCCCGGGCTGGGACTGCCACGGGCTCCCCATCGAGCATCAGGTCGATAAGCAGCTCGGAGCCAAGAAGCTCGAAATGAGCATCCCCTCCATTCGCCGAGCCTGTCGCAAGTATGCGGACCGGTGGTTCAAGGTGCAGAGGAAAGAATTCGTGCGCCTCGGGGTGTTGGGGCAATGGGACGATCCCTACCTGACCATGGACCACGAGTACGAGGCCGAGATCGCTTCAGCGCTGCACGGTTTTATGCTTGCGGGCTACGTGCAGCGGGGCCTCAAACCCGTCCACTGGTGCTCGGAGTGCAAAACCGCCCTGGCCGAGGCTGAAGTCGAGTACCAGGACCACACCAGCCCGTCGGTGACGGTCGCCTTCCCGCTCGATGAAGACGCGCGCTCCAAGCTCGAGATTCCCGCCGGCGAGCAGGCCGCGGCCCTGATCTGGACGACCACGCCGTGGACTCTGCCGGCCAACCTCGCCACCGCCCTCCACCCGGATTTCGAGTATCTCCTGGTGCGTACAGAGGGTCGCTTGTGGATCGTCGCGGCCGAACTGCTCGAGGCAACGACCCTGGCCGCCGGATGGACCAACCCCGAAACGGTCAAGGTCTTCAAGGGCGGGGTTCTCGAAGGCACCCACTACATCCACCCCCTGACCGATAGAAAGGGGCTTTTTATCCTCGCCCCATACGTGACCCTGGAACAGGGCACGGGTCTGGTTCACACCGCGCCCGGGCACGGCGCCGAGGACTTCATCATCGGCGTCGAGTACGGGCTCGAACCCTACGCGCCGGTCGACGACGACGGACGGTTCACCAACGACGTCCCCGAGTGGGCCGGTCTCCACGTGCATGAGGCAAACGGTCCCATCGTCGAAAAGCTCCGAGAGCTCGAGGTCCTCGTCGCCCACGCCGAGGTCACCCACTCCTACCCCCACTGCTGGCGGTCGAAAAACCCGGTCATCTTTCGCGCCACCGATCAGTGGTTCATCCGCATGGATCGTAATGATCTCCGCCAGCGGTCACGTGAGGCGTTGCACAACGCCAAATGGGTTCCCCACTGGGGGGAGGCCAGGATCGACGGCATGGTCGAAAACCGCCCGGATTGGTGCATCTCCAGACAACGGATGTGGGGCGTCCCGATCACGGTGCTGACCTGCGAGTCCTGTGGCAGCGCCGCGATCAACGAGACGGCATTCGATCACATTCGAAAGATCTTCCTCGAGCAAGGATCCGACGCCTGGTATCTCCTCGAGCCCAACGAACTGCTGCCCCCCGGCTACTCGTGCGGCGCCTGCAACGCAACCACTTTTCGCAAAGAAACTGACATCCTCGACGTCTGGTTCGACTCCGGAGTGAGCCACCTCGCGGTCTGTGATACTCAGCGTTACGGGCTCGACTGGCCGGCGGACCTCTACCTCGAGGGCCACGACCAGTACCGCGGTTGGTTCCAGTCCTCCCTGGTTGCGTCGGTCGGCCTCAAGGGGTCGCCCCCCTTCCGGGAGGTGGTCACTCACGGCTTTGTGGTCGATGCCGATGGGCGCAAGATGTCCAAATCGATCGGTAACGTCATCACTCCGGATGAGCTCTTGAAGGCGTACGGTGCCGACATCCTCCGGCTGTGGACCGCAATGGTGGATTTCCGCGAAGATATCCGAATCTCCGAGGAGATCATGACCCGCAACGCCGAGGCCTACCGGAAGATCCGCAACACTCTCCGCTTCCTGCTCGGCAACCTGGCGGACTTCGACCCGGCGAAGGACGCGGTTCCCGAGAGCGAGCTCAAGGGGCTCGATGCATACATGCTGCACGCCGCACGCCGCCTCGCCGACGAGGTCACCCGCGCCTATCAGGCCTACGAGCTGTCCAGCCTGGCGCACCGCATCCTCAACTTCAGCACCGTCGATCTCTCGAGCCTCTACCTCGATGTCAACAAGGACAGGCTCTACTGCGATCATCCGGAGGACCCGAACCGGCGGGCAACCCAGACCGTGATCTACCGCATCGCCGAGACCGTAGCCACCCTGCTCGCTCCAGTGTTGTCATTCACTTCGGAAGAGGTCTGGCAGCACCTCCCAGGTGAACGTGAGGAATCGGTCCATCTCGCGACCTTCGCCATCCCGACGTCCGAGCTTTCGGAAGGATCCGCGGTCGAGGAGTCGATTCGTCGTCTTCTCGGGCTGCGCGATGTCGTACTTGCCGCCCTCGAGGAGCTCCGCCAGGCAGGCACCATCGGCAAGTCCGAGGAAGCCCGCATGGTTTTCGCGGGCGATTCTGCGGCCCTCCTCGACGATCTCGAGGCGACCGAAATCGACCTCTCGAGGTTCCTTATCGTTTCCTCGGCCGGCGACGGTCCGCTCAAGGGCGAAGGGGCCGAGGTCTCCGCCTACCCCGGCCTGCGGTTTGAGGTGGCGCCGTATGATGCCCACACGTGCAGCCGGTGTTGGCGCCGTTTCGAAGAACTGGTCGACGACTCCGACCTCCCTGACCTTTGTCCACGCTGCCACGACGTGGTGAGCCGACTGCTCGAGGAGGGTCGAGCCGAACTCCGCGAGGTCGACGGCTGATGCGCGGGGTCTTGCCATGGATCACTGCGGCGTTGGTTGTTGTCGCCGATCGCATCACCAAAGGGATGATCCTCGCCGGGCTCGAGCCCGGGGCCTGGGTCGAGGTGATGCCCGGCATTGCCCTGACTCACGTCCATAATCGCGGCATCGCCTTCAGCCTGTTCGCCGGTGGCGGGCCGCTGACCCGAATTCTGCTCCACCTCGTGATTTTCACCTCGGTCGTTATCATCGCCGCCATGGTGGTCCGCCACGGCCACCACAGCCGCCTCGGCGGTCTCGCGTTCGGACTGGTCCTCGGCGGAGCCGTTGGCAACCTCATCGACCGGGTGCTCTATGGATCGGTGATCGATTTTGTCCACCTGTGGACAAGGATTGGTGGTCGGAACCTGTCATGGCCCGACTTCAACGTTGCCGACGCCTCGATCACGATCGGCGCGGTGCTCCTCATCGCCAACGAGCTTCGCGGCCATCGAACCGAGCGAGACGATGCACCCGATACTGATTGATTTCGGTTTCTTCCAGCTCCCGTCCTATGGAGTGTTGCTGGCGACCGCGGTTGTCGTCGCCCTGTGGACCCTTCGCCTTCGTGCAGACCGCGCCGGGATGGACGGCACCAGCCTGGTCGATTTTGGCCTGTGGCTGGTCATCTGGGCGCTCATCGGCGCCAAGCTTCTGCTGGTGCTCGTCGAGCTGCCCCGCTACATCAAAGACCCGGCCGCCGTCTTCGGCACGATTCGCGCGGGCGGTGTCTTTCTCGGTGGATTCGTGGCTGCGGTGGTTGCCGCGATCATCCTCCTGCGACGCTATCAGCTCCCGGCCCTCGCCTCGTTCGACGTGCTCTCGCCGTCACTGGCTCTTGGCCACGCCATCGGCCGCATCGGTTGTCTTCTGGCCGGGTGTTGCTGGGGAGCGTCCTGCGATCTGCCGTGGGCCATCACATACACAAATCCAATTGCTGCTCAAAACCTCGGGACGCCTCTCGGCCAGCATCTCCATCCGTTCCCGGTTTACTCCTCACTCTTCAACATCGGTCTTTACCTTCTGTTGGCTGGCTACTACAGGCGGCGCCCGGCGTCAGGTCGCGTTTTCGCCACCTATCTCGTACTCTACGGTGTCGGCCGCTTTTTCCTCGAGTGGACCCGCGGCGACGCGGTCCGGGGATTCGTTCTCGGCGGCGCCCTCTCCACGAGTCAACTCATCTCGCTCTCCCTGATCATCACCGGCACCGGCCTCCACCTGTGGATCAGTCGGCGCAAAGCGGCGTGACCACTCGACGAACGTTCACGGTCCCGAAAAATCTGGAAGGTACTCGACTCGATCGATGCCTTTCCGAGCTGCACCAGGATTGGACCCGATCGCGTGCCCGCAAGTTGATCGACGCCGGCCACGTCCTGATGAACCACGTTTCTGGGAAGCCCTCGACCACTGTTCATACCGGTGACGTGATCGTGGTTGAAGAGCCCCCGCCTCGACCCCTCGAGGTTGATGCCGAAGACATTCCCCTCGAAGTCCTCCACGAAGACGGTGACCTCCTCCTGATCAACAAACCGGCTGGTCTCGTCATTCATCCCGCCGCGGGAAACCCGTCAGGTACACTCGTCAACGCCCTCCTCCACTACTGTCACGATCTGTCGGGGATCGGAGGGGTCGAGCGCCCCGGTATCGTTCACCGCCTGGACAAGGACACGACCGGGATCATGGTGGTTGCCAAATCCGACCGCGCCCACCTCGCGCTGTCGATCGCCTTTCGCCAGCACACGGTCCGCAAGACCTACCTCGCCGTGTGCTACGGGACGCCGGAGACAACCGACGGCGCCATCGATGCGCCAATAGGCCGCCACCCTCGCAACCGCCAGGAGATGGCCGTAGTCCGTGAGGGCCGCCCATCCCGCACCCTCTACCAGGTCGAACAATTCCTTACCGGCGCGTCGCTCGTCAGTTGCCGCCCCGTCACCGGTCGCACGCACCAGATCCGCGTTCACATGGCCCACACCGGCCACGCCGTTGTCGGTGACCCGCTCTATGCCGGTCGTCAATGGCGAAACATCGGAGATCCGCGTGCCCAGGCGGCGTGCCGCAGCTTTGGGCGCCAGGCACTCCACGCCCGGAGCCTCGCCTTCGAGCATCCCGTGACCAAGGAAGAGGTCGAGTTCGAAGCGCCGCTGCCCGCCGACCTCCAGGAACTCCTTCGAGTCTTGCGCGAATCCAACGATTGAGACGATCTGCTCGAACAAGCAGCTTTGGAAACGCAAAGACGCGAAGAGCGCAAAGAAGATCATTTGTGTTTCCGGATTCAAAAGATTCTCTTTGCGCGGGTGGATGGGTGGGCGGCTTTGCGTCTTTGCGTCTTTGCGTTTACAGAGTGGTGGCGTTCTGTTTACCGATCAAGTGCGCTCAGTAGTCGACGTCGGAGTGAATCCGGTGTCCGCGCATCTTTGAGCACGATCTCGAGGAGCTCATCGAAACGCTGCGCTCAGCCTCTGGTTGAACGTCTCCCCCACCCACCCGTTTTGAACCGCTAAGAACGCGAAGAGCGCAAAGATGACCATTTTTTTGTTCGGCATGGAAATAAACTTCTTTGCGTGGGTGGTTGGGTGGGTGGCTTTGCGTCTTTGCGACTTTGCGTTTTCAAAGAGGTGGAAGCCAGTTTAACGGCCAAGAGCGCTCAGCAGTCGACGCCGGAGTGCTTCCGGTGTCCGCGCATCTTCGAGGACGATCTCGAGGTCGGCGACGGTGTCGATGTCGATCAGCTCTTCGAGCTCAAAACAGGTTCCGCCGAGAGCCTTGATCAGTTTGCGTGTCCGCTCGAGGGTGTCAGGGCTTGACCAGGGAATGCGCGTAAACATGGCAATCCCAGGCGAACGTTGGGCGACCAGCCAGTAACCGCCGTCCAGGGCAGGCCCGAGCACAGCATCCGCACCACCGAGCTTCGCTGCCGCCTTTGCAACGTGAATCGCGTTGAACCATGGGCAATCGGAACCGACCACCACCACGCGCCGCTCCCCTTCTGCAAAACGCCGTGCAAAAGCGTCATCCAAACGTTCACCGAGGTCGCTGCCACGCTGGATCTCGACCGCCGCGTCAACGCCTTTCACCCACGAAACCGACGGCGTTTCTGCCAGGGACAGCACGACCCGCGCACCGCTTTCCTTGGCGACCTCGAGGGCATGATCGAGGGTGGCGGCATATATCCGAGCGGCGGTTTCGGCACCGATGGCGATGGCGAGCCGGCTCTTCACCTTTCCCGGAACCGGTTCTCGCCCAAAGATCACGAGACAGGTCTTCACCGAGCGCTTCCATACCACCGCGCCAAAGCCTGCGGCGCGACTCCCAGGCGGTACAAGGTCGGAAAGATGGCCAGCATGAGCCCGGTCCTCAAAGGCCGTCGCTCGACCCTGCGGGCGGTGGTCAGGATTTCGAGGGATAGGCGACGCAGCGTTCCTTCTCTACGGCAGGCGTGGGCGAAGGCCACGTCCTCCATCAGGGGTATCTCGGGGAATCGGCCGACGCGGTTGAAAATGTCACGTCGTATGGAGAATCCCTGGTCACCGTACGGCAACCCTAAGCCGTAGGAACGGAGGTCGAAGAACCGAAGGCTCCAGCGGTACAGCCATGACGGTTCCGACATGGCCGACGAAATGGTGCGGAGTCGAAAGCAGGCGAGCGAAACCTCTTCATCATCCAGGGCGTGGCTGACCGCCGGCAACCACCCCTCCGGCAGCAAGCAGTCGGCGTGGAGAAACAACAATCTGGCGGCAGCGGTCGAATCCGCGCCGACGTTGAGCTGAGGACCTCGGCCGGACGAGGTTTCAACCACCCGCGCACCCGCCATCCGCGCCCGCTCCGTTGTGCGATCACAGCTGCCACCGTCTACGACGACGATATCAATCCCATCCATCGTCCCCACCGACTCGACGCAGGCACCGATCGACTGCTCCTCGTTGAGGGTCGGAATGACGACCGCCAGCTCCATTGTGGGGTACTGACCTCCTCTCGAATTCGAGTGAATTCTAACGCGAGTTGATATCATTCTCTGAATGGACCGTATCGCCGCCGTCGACGATATCCCCACCGAAGGTCTCCGATTCAGCTACCGAGAAGGGCCGTTCGATGAGGAGGGCATCCTCTTGAGGTTGCACGATGGCGAGGTGCGCGCCTACAAGAACGAGTGCCGCCATCTGCCGATGCGCCTCGATGATCGCGAACCGAGCGAGCTCTGGGACCCCAGCGGACGCTTTCTGGTGTGCTCGTCACACGGTGCAAGGTACCAGCCGAGCGACGGTCTCTGCGTCGGCGGTCCGTGCGAGGGGTCACACCTCAGGTCCTTGCCGATCGAGGTGCAAGACGGCGAGGTCTTCCTCGACACCTCGAAAGTCGGCGGTTTCTTCAACGTGTAGAGTCGAGCTATTAGCTGTTAGCCCATCGCACTGAGTTAGGAGATCCGCCAATCCTCAGCTAAAAGCCAATGGCTAATGGCTAAAAGCTGGTCGCGGCGATCCTCGGTACCCCTAAAGCGAGTTCACGAATTCGTTCATCTTGTCGAAGGCTTCGCCGATCGAGTTCACGCTCCACAACAGCGGTTGGTAGGTGGTGATCGGGTAGGTGGTGTCCTTGGCCTGCCATGGGTCGAAGGGCCGGATTTCGACCTCGCCCGAAAGCGCGTGTTCGAGCTCACCGAAGCTCGACAGCAGACCGGCGCCGTAGGCGCGCAGCTCATCGTTCACCAACAGCACGCCGTACTCGATCGTGAACCAGTAGAGAGTCGCCAGCTGCTCGACCTGTTCGTCATTGGCACTCAACGATCCCTCACCGATCTTCTGCGATAGATCGGCAAATTCGGGAATCGCCAGCATCGGAGCGTGGCCCATCAGCTCGTGCACGATGTCGGGTTCCGGAGTGTAGAGGGGCTGCGAGTGGTGACGGATGTACTGGGTGGCCGAAAAAACCCGTCGTGAAAGAGCGCCCAGGAACTGTCGAGCCGATACGAGACCGGCGACCGGTTGCAGACTGAAGCCGGTGCGATTGGTGAGAAACAAGCTGACATCGGCGAGCTGAGGGACCTCAGCAGCCGTGTACCCGATGTCGCCAGCTACGTCCACGAATGGCCGGCAGGCGTGAGTTGGATAGAGCGCGGTGAGCTTTTCGAAGACGGTCGCCCACGTCCCGCATTCGGAGTCCGTGTACTCGACCCGCAGAGGCGGCTCACCCGAGTCGAGGGGCGGCGCAAGGAGGGCGATCTCGTCCCGCCGGCGACGGTACGCGGAATCGCTGAATCCAGGATGGTCCGCTTCCAACTCGACAATGTGCTCCGGCATGGTCCTCCCGATGTATTTCCCGGTGTTGCACTATGCCACGGCGTCGAAACCTGTTGCAAGCGACCTCGAGGCACGCTGCCAGAGAGACATCGATCAACGATACCCGGATTGCACCTCTCAGACCCACCTTCGACAACTTTGGAACCGCGAAGACGCAAAGAGCGCAAAGAAAATCTGTTGTGTATCGATACTTTTTGAAAAACCTTTGCGCGGGCGGGGGGAGGGGCGTCTTTGCGTCTTTGCGTCTTTGCGTTTTCCACGGCGTGAGTTGCCGGAACACCGTACCGTTCCCGCACTTTTCGTTCCTGCGCCGTGATTTTTAGTTAATCTACACGCTGGAGGTCCGTTTCATGGTTGACGACAGATCAGAGGAGGAACGCGTGGAAGCAGCTCTCGTCAACCCTGAAACCGAAGTCGCCAACTGGCTCGAGACCATCTACCGCGAGGACGCCACGGTGGTACTCCAGGCCGCCTACCGGGTAACCGGCAGCGCCCAGGACGCTGAAGACGTTCTCCAGACCGTCTTTACCCGTCTCGCAAAACGTGACCGGCCGCCGGACTTCTCGACCGGATCGCGCGCCTACCTGCGGCGGGCTGCGACCAACGCTGCCCTCGATATCGTCCAGTCGAGGTATGTTCGCGGCGGTGTGTCGCTGGAAGTCACCGGCGAAGATGTGGAGCGGGACCCCGGACCCGCCCCCGATCGGCAGCACCACGGTAAGGAGCTCCAACAACAGCTCCGCCGCGCGCTCTCGAAGATCAGCCGCCGTGGCGCCGAGATCTTTGCCCTGCGCTACTTCGAAGGTCTGGACAACACCGAAATTGCCGAGCAGCTCGGAACCTCGACCAACACCGTTGCGGTGACCCTTCACCGCACGCGAGCACGTCTCAAGGACGAGATGGCTCCGTTCATGGGAGGACTTCAATGACCGACCGTCGACACGACAACGACAGCATTGACCGCGTTGCGGAGGAGATCCGCGCCCAGAAAATCGATGACGCGACCGCCCAGCGAATCACCGATGAGGTACGGAAACGCCTCGGCATCGGTCGCGAGGCCCACCGGCCACTGAGTTCGTGCGTGGACTTCCAGAACGAGATTCCGGCCTACGTGGCCGGCACTCTTCCCGAGGCCCGAAAGCTTTTGGTAGGCGACCACACTCGCGAGTGTGTGCCCTGCCGGCGGGTGCTCATGGAGGCGCGCGGTGTGACCACCCCGGTTTCGCCACAGCTCTCTAGGCGGACCTTTCCTCGATCGGTGCGCGTTGTTCTGCAAGTGGCGGCAGCAGTCATCCTGCTTCTCGGAGGCGTCGCAACCGTTCGTCTGTTCGGGGACGTGTCGGCCGACCGCAATCTTCGCGCCAGCGTAGAGACCGTCGACGGGTCCCTGCAACTGGTTGACAGGAGCTCGAGCCGGGAGCTCGAGCCCGAGACCGAAGTTCGCTCCAGCCAGGTGCTGCGGACCGCCAAGAAATCGGGTGCGGTGCTCCGCATCGCCGACGGGTCGCTGATCGAGATGGACGAACGCTCCGAAATCGAGCTCCGAGCGTCGCGACGTGGAACTACCATCGACCTCGCCCGCGGCAACATCATCGTCCACGCCGCCGATCAGGGCAGCGGGCAGCTCTTCGTCGCAACCAATGACTGCGAGGTCGCGGTCAAAGGAACGATCTTTGCAGTCAACCATGGTCTCAAGGGTTCGCGGGTTTCGGTCATCGAGGGCGAGGTGGAGGTCCGCGAGGGCTCGTCCGCCGCGCTCCTCCGTCCGGGCGATCAGATCAACACCGGCGACCGCCTGCGGCGGGTCCCGCTCGAGGAGGAATTCTCCTGGAGTCGTGACGCCGCCACCCACAGGGCTCTCCTCAAAGAGCTGAGCGAGCTTCGGCAGGTGATCGCCGATGCGGTCGACCATGCACCTCCCAGAACGTCGACCTTCCTCCTCGACCTCGCCCCTGAAGAGACCTTTGTTTACGTCGGGATGCCAAATATCACCGGCGACCTCGACGAGGCCCGTGCCGCCTTCTACGAGCGGCTGACATCGAGCCCGGTGCTCGCCGAGTGGTGGCAGGAACAGGTGGCCGCTCACGGCATAGACCAAGAAATCGACTTGCTCCTCGATCGCATGCAACCGATCGGCGAGGCCATCGGAGCCGAGGCGATCGTCACCGTACCGCTTTCAGTTGTTCGCGGCCAAGGCTCGCCCCTCTTCATGGCCGAGCTCGACGAACCTGACGGTTTCAGGGACCTCGTGGCGATCATGATCGAGGAGGCCAACCTCGATGCCGCCGATCAGAAGATCGCCGTTCTGGTCGACGATCCACGAACCGCCACCCCAGCCACCGCCGACCTTTACCTCTGGGTCGAGGGGAATCTGTTTGCGGCATCCGGCGAATTTGCTGCGCTTCGAGATCTGGCGCACCGCGTCGATGAACCGGCGGCCCGCACCTTCCCGGGGAACGCACTCCACATCCAGCTCGCAGATATATATGCCGGGGGCGTTTCCTGGCTCCTCGGCGCCGATCTCGCGGCCGCCATCGCCGAGGGTACGAACGAAATATCAATCGAAGAAGCCGAAATATTGGATCGCCTGGGTCTGCTCG
>Ga0255045_10000244_pt1 | contig 11960 bp, 11 predicted proteins | sample BC1_12_23_MG_FD_183652 | JGI IMG/M metagenome (GOLD analysis project Ga0255045, IMG submission 183652) | Seawater microbial communities from Strait of Georgia, British Columbia, Canada - BC1_12_23 | ecosystem: Environmental > Aquatic > Marine > Strait | place: Canada: British Columbia...
GATCTCAGCCGGGATGATCTCCACGGTCCAGACCCCGTTCCCCATCTTGCCGCTGATGGAGCCGAAGGTCTGACCGCATTTCTGGGCGCCCTCGCCGGAGTCGCTGACGATTTCTATAATGTGTTCGTCTAGTTGAACCGGCTGCTTGAACCCGCCTTCGATGACGCTAGCGGTTTCTGTTCCCGTCGGTGTGGCCATTGGAAACTCCCCGTTCGTTATAATTAATTTTGTCAGGGCCGATATGACCGCTTTTAATCCAGGGTTGTCAAGTCAAAAAGCAAGACAAAGGTTCGCTTCACCCCTGAATCTGCCATGCCCACCGTGCCGCGAGCGTTGTGTTATCGGGCAAGACAGGTTATACAATCGCGGGTTAGACTGGGGTTGCCCGTACAGGCATGGCGGGCAGACGTACAGAATTAAGACAAATAAAATCGTATCTATTAAGCTCTACCGAATCTGCGCGCCACGAGTCGATTACCGACAATCGACGGGTTGGGTGCCGAGCTGAATAGTTACAGAAAATCAAAGAGATCTTTTTAGGAGAACAGGAAATGCCGATGAAGATTGGGGTTCCGAAGGAAGTCCATGCGGAGGAGTGCCGCGTTGCAATGACGCCGGAAACGGCGGAGCAGATCAAGAAGCTGGGTTTTACCCTGGCCCTTGAGACCGGCGCCGGAGAGAAGGCCCATTTTTCCGACGATGCCTACCGCGAGGTGGGCGTCGAGGTTGTCGACGACGTGAAGGCGCTTTGGGCGGACTCCGACATCATCATGAAGGTGCGTGCCCCCGAGTTTCATCCTGTCCTCGGGGTGGACGAGGCAGAGCTGCTGCGCGAAGGGGGAACCCTCATCAGCTATATCTGGCCGGCCCAGAACGAGGAATTGTTGCAGCGGCTGGCAAAGCGCAAGGCCACCATCATGGCCATGGACAGCGTGCCGCGCATCTCCCGGGCACAGAAGCTAGACGCCCTCAGCTCCATGGCAAACATCGCCGGTTACAGGGCGGTGGTCGAGGCTGCCAGCCAGTTCGGGCGCTTTTTCACCGGCCAGATAACCGCCGCCGGCAAGGTACCACCCGCCAAGATCCTGGTCATCGGTGCCGGCGTTGCGGGACTTGCGGCTATCGGAGCCGCCGGTTCCATGGGGGCCGTGGTTCGGGCCTTCGACACACGGCCGGAGGTCAAGGAGCAGGTCGAGAGCATGGGCGCCGAGTTCCTGATGCTGGAATTCGAGGAGGAGGAAGACGGCTCCGGAGAGGGTGGATACGCCAAGGTGATGAGCAAGGCCTTCATCGATGCCGAGATGAAGTTGTTTGGCGAGCAGGCGATGGAAGTGGACATCATCATCACCACCGCCCTGATCCCCGGCAGGCCCGCACCGAAGTTGATTACCTCCGGCATGGTGGAGTCCATGAGGGACGGCAGCGTCATCGTCGATCTCGCCGCCGAGCAGGGCGGCAACTGTGCCCTCACCGAGCCGGGTCAGATCGTCGAAAAGCATGGCGTCACCCTGATCGGTCTCACCGACCTCCCCAGCAGGCTGCCGACCCAGTCCAGCCAGCTCTATGGCACCAATCTGCGGCACATGCTGCACGATCTCACGCCCGAAAAGGACGGCGAGATCAATGTGAACATGGAAGACGAGGTGATACGCGGCGTTACGGTAGTCAAGGAGGGTGAGATCACCTGGCCCCCACCGCAGCCCAAGTTGTCGGCCGCACCTGCGAAGCCGAAGGAAACGGCGGCACCTCCCCAGGAGCAGGCTGAACCCGAATCGAAAGGCTGGGGTAACCTGGTGGCGGCGGCTGTCGCGGGCGTGCTGCTGCTGGCAGTCGGCAGCGTGGCGCCGGCAGATTTCCTGGCTCACTTCACAGTCTTCGTCCTTGCCTGTTTCATCGGCTACATGGTGATCTGGAATGTCAAACCAGCCTTGCACACGCCGCTGATGAGTGTCACCAATGCCATCTCCGGGATCATCGTCATCGGCGCGCTGTTGCAGGTGTCGGGGTCCAATAAGCTGGTCCTCGCGCTTGCAGCCATATCCATACTTATTGCCACCATCAACATCGCCGGTGGTTTTCTCGTGACTCAGCGCATGCTGAAGATGTTTCAGAAATAGGAGCCGCATAGATGAACGAAGGCATGATTACAGTCGCCTATATCGCGGCGAGTATCCTCTTTATCCTGGCCCTCGGCGGCCTGAGCAATCAGGAATCCGCGAGGCGTGGAAACATATACGGCATGGTGGGTATGGGGATCGCCATTCTGGCCACCGTACTGGGTGCCCAGGTGACGGGCTATGGCACCATCATCGTCTGCATGGTGGTCGGCGGCGCCATCGGCGTCTTTCTGGCCAAGCGGGTCGAGATGACCCAGATGCCGGAGCTGGTCGCCATCCTGCACAGTTTTGTCGGTTTGGCAGCGGTGCTGGTGGGTTATGCCAGCTACCTGGAGCCGCCCGCCGAACTGATCGGTGCGGCGCACACCATCCACCAGGTGGAAATCTACCTGGGCGTGCTGATCGGCGCGATCACCTTCACCGGATCGGTAGTGGCCTTCGGGAAGCTGCGGGGCAGCATCACCAGCAAACCCCTGCTGCTGCCTGGGCGTCACTGGATGAATCTTGGCCTGGGCGTAGGATGCATCCTGTTCGGGATCGGCTTCGTCGGTGCCGAGTCCCTGGGTGCCGGCATGTTGCCCCTGATGATCATGACCCTGATCGCTTTGCTCTTCGGGGTACACATGGTGATGGCCATCGGCGGTGCGGACATGCCGGTGGTGGTCTCCATGCTCAACAGTTATTCTGGTTGGGCGGCGGCGGCCACGGGTTTCATGCTCTCTAATGACCTGCTGATCGTGACCGGTGCCCTGGTGGGCAGCTCCGGTGCCATCCTCAGCTACATCATGTGCAGAGCCATGAACCGGAAGTTCCTCGCGGTGATTGCCGGGGGCTTCGGTACGTCCGGGGGCACCATGGTCGAGGGCGAGGAGCAGGGCGAGGTAGTGCCCGTATCCGCGGAAGAGACAGCCGAGCTCCTCAAGAACGCCGCCCGGGTGATTATTGTGCCGGGTTACGGCATGGCGGTGGCCCAGGCCCAGCATCCTATCTACGAGATGACCAAGAAACTGCAGTCCCAGGGTATCGAGGTGCGCTTTGCCATCCATCCCGTGGCCGGGCGCCTGCCGGGCCACATGAATGTGCTGCTTGCGGAGGCCAAGGTGCCTTACGACATCGTCATGGAGATGGACGAGATCAACGAGGACTTCCCGGATACGGACGCGGTGCTGGTGATCGGCGCCAACGATATCGTCAACCCCGATGCCCAGGACAATCCCACCAGCCCCATCGCCGGCATGCCGGTGCTCGAGGTGTGGAAGGCGAGGACGGCGGTCGTCATGAAGCGCAGTATGGCGACAGGTTATGCGGGCGTGCAGAATCCGCTGTTTTTCAAGGAGAACTCACGCATGCTGTTCGGCGATGCCAAGTCCAGCGTGGAAGCGATCATGGCCGCCATCTGATCCGTATAAATACTAATTAGAACAAAGGGACAACGGCAGTATGTCCCCCACTCCAATCGAGGAAGAGAAATGACTGAGAAGACATCGAACATCTGGTGGACCAAGGTTGACGAGGCACCCGCCCTGGCGACCTACTCCCTGCTGCCCATCATCCAGGTCTATCTGAAGGGGTCCGGCATCAATGTTGATACAAAGGATATCTCCCTTGCGGGGAGAATCATCGCGAACTTTCCCGATAACCTGACAGAGGCGCAGAAGATACCGGATGAACTCTCCTACCTGGGAGAGCTTGCCAAGACACCCGACGCCAATATCATCAAGCTGCCCAATGTCAGCGCGTCGATCCCGCAGTTGAAGGCCGCCATCCAGGAGTTGCAGGAGCACGGTTATCAGGTCCCCGATTTTCCGGAGGATCCCCAGTCCGATGCCGAGAAGACCATCAAGGAAAGATATGCCAAGGTATTGGGCAGTGCCGTCAACCCGGTGCTGCGCGAAGGGAATTCCGACCGCCGGGCCGCCGCCGCCGTGAAGGAGTTTGCCCAGAAGAATCCCCATCGCATGGGTGCCTGGAGCGGAGATTCCAAGACCCATGTCGCATTCATGCAGGAGGGAGACTACCGCGGCAGTGAGAAGTCCACGACCATGGGACAAGCCACTACCGCCAGGATCGAGTTCGTCGGAGGGGATGGAAACATCACCCCCCTGAAAGAGGGACTTGCCCTCGAGGAAGGGGAGGTGATTGACGCAGCGGTGATGAGCCGACAGGCGTTGCGTGAGTTTTATGAAGCGCAAATACAGGATGCAAAGGACCGGGGCGTGCTCCTGTCTTTGCACCTCAAGGCCACCATGATGAAGATCTCGGACCCGATCTTCTTCGGCCATGCGGTATCGGTCTACTTTAAGGACGTATTCGAGAAGCACGGGGCTCTGTTGACAGAACTCGGTGTCAACCCCAACCTGGGCATGGGCGATCTGCAGGCGAAGATCACCAAGTTGCCGGAGGCAAAGAGAACCGAGATCGAAGCAGATATTCAGGCCTGTTATCGGACCCGTCCCGAACTCGCGATGGTGAACTCCGACAAAGGGATTACCAACCTGCACGTGCCCAGTGACGTGATCATCGACGCCTCCATGCCCCCCATGATTCGCGATTCCGGAAAGATGTGGGGTCCGGACGGAAAGCTCCATGACACCAAAGCCATGATCCCGGACAGATGTTACGCGGGGGTCTATCAGGCAACCGTTGACGACTGCATCAAGAACGGGGCATTGGATCCCGCCACCATGGGAACGGTTCAGAACGTCGGCCTGATGGCAAAAAAGGCCGAGGAATACGGATCACATGACAAGACCTTCGAAGTTTCCGGAGAAGGATCGGTCCGTGTGGTCGATGCATCCGGTCAGGTGCTGCTCGAACAGCCGGTAAGGGAGGGCGATATCTTCCGTATGTGCCAGGTCAAGGATGGGCCGATTCAGAACTGGGTGAAACTTGCCGTCAACCGGGCGCGGGCTACCGGCTATCCCACCGTGTTCTGGCTGGATAAGGACAGGGGCCACGATGCTCAACTTATCGAAAAGCTAAACAAATACCTGCCGGATCACGACACCACCGGTCTTGATATCCACATCATGTCACCGGCGGATGCCACGCGGTTTTCACTGGATCTCATCAGGGCGGGAAAGAACACCATTGCCGTCACTGGCAACGTGCTGCGTGACTACCTGACCGATCTGTTTCCGATTCTGGAGCTGGGCACCAGTGCAAAGATGTTGTCCATCGTGCCCTTGATGAACGGTGGCGGGTTATTTGAAACGGGTGCCGGTGGGTCTGCACCCAAGCATGTCCAGCAATTTGTCGGTGAAGGGCATCTGAGATGGGATTCCCTGGGGGAATTTCTGGCGTTTGCGGAATCTCTGGAGTATCTGGGCAACGCTGCCGGAAATGACAAGCCCAAGCTGTTTGCGGAGACCCTGGGCCAGGCAACCGCCAAGTTTCTCGCGAACAGAAAATCACCCTCCCGTGTGGTCAACGAATTGGATAACCGGGGTAGCCATTTCTATCTGGCCCTCTACTGGGCACAGGCACTGGCTGAGCAGGAAAAGGACAAGGATCTTCAGGCACGTTTTTCCAGCCTGGCCGGAGAGCTCGCAGACAACGAGAAAAAGATTCTCGACGAGCTGTTGGCTGCCCAGGGGCAGGCGGTTGATCTTGGAGGCTACTATCAGCTGGATCAGGCCAAGGCAGATAGCGCCATGCGCCCCAGTGCAACCTTCAATGCGGCTTTGGCAAAAATAGCATAAAGCCCGGTACACCCAAGCTGATCTGACAGCCACCGTTTAATCCCGGTGGCTGTCAGTCCCTCATCTCCCAGCCCGTCCTCGTACACCCCGTCCGGGCTGGTTGGTCTCTATGAGGCACTTACCCCAATCATAGCCACAATTCCGCACCTGACGATTACGATGTCCGGTTATCTGATATCCAGACATTGCAGAGACACCAATTTGGTGGCCGCTACTCGTTGTGTTGCCATTTCCAGGAAACCCAATTTTCTATGAAACGTGAGAGAGCCATGATTAGGGGGCTCCACGTCAATTTCGGCTGTCAATTTACTTAGAGAATTCGAAGCAGCCCATTTCCGGGCCTCCGAATAAAGTCGGTTTCCTATTCCCAATCCGCGTGTTCTGCTGGATACAACAATTCTATCTATATAGAGAAAACCATCTACGTTATCCGAAAACCATCGATAATTGGGGCTGTCATATTCGGCACCGGCCGTAAATGCCAACAGAAAGCCGCAGACTGCTCCGTCATCCTCGGCGACCAGCAGTAGAGCACATTGCTCTTTAAGTTCGGTAAATCGAGCGCTGCTCATCGGGCTGAGAACCTGTACGGACTCGGCATTCAAAAGCAGGATCTCGGGTCTATCGTTTTCCTGAAATTGTCTGAGCACAGTCGTTGTTAGGTGGCAAGCCATGCTTCGGCATCAGTTTCTTTGCCTGCTTCAAATGCCTTAATCTCCAGACCGGGAATCAATGCGCCTTCTATCTGACTGGCAGTCCGAACCCAACTTTGATCGGCGATTACCGCGACTTTGTCAAACCTGCCGATTAGTTTGAACAGTTCCGGGAGGCGTGAAAGCTCTACACCAATAGCTCCCAAAGTTGGCAGGTCAAAATCCCCAATGCGGTATAACATTTTTCCGTTCTTAATGTTCTTGGATTTACCAACCAGTTCATCCAATGCGGCTTTCATGTCATCACTGTTGAGTTTGCCGCCAAATTCAATATCCAATCGATCGGTCCCAATAATTTCCACGTTGAACATATGTCCTCCTTCCTTACGATTTTTACATCCTTGAACAAGGATTATAAAGCTGAACCTAGACTGTGTATCTTTGTGAAAGTAAATATGGCCGTTTGGCCCAACGCCAGTTGCAGAGTCCTTCTATGCATGATGCCCTGCATGTCAACTCGGGTTTGCAATCTTGTATAGCGCGAATACTGTCCCGACAATGACAGAAACAATTGGAACAAAGGCAGAGCCTATGAAGATTGTCATCAGTCCACCCCTGAAAGCTCTGAACCCATCCATTATTGACAAGAGCACGAGCACCAACAAACAAATGCCGGCCACGAGATGAATGACTTTATTCTCCATGGCTCCCATCGTCACTAAGGTAGGGGCAAAAACAGCACCTATCCATACAAAAGCGACACCATTGGTGCGGAAAAAAGATGTGGGGAAATTCATGTTGGCTGGGATGACTTGCTATGTGTTGGATTACTTGTATAGAGATTGTTGGACAGATTGTATCTTCTCATCAATAGACTGAAAGCGTTCTTTTGATATCTCTGGCGTTGGCAACTCAGAGTCACTGTTATTTTTGAAACTATATTTTTTTATTTCCTCGACGGACAATGCTCTGCGTCTTCTATTGTCACTTGTCGTATCCTCAGCCGGGCTGACCTCAGCGGGAGTTTTAATCAGCTCTTCCGATAAGGCCAACTTTTCCTCTAAGTCCTTATTGGCCTCGAATAGTCTTTCATTTTCGATCTTTAGTTGGCTCTTTATTTCCTTGGTTTCAGCCAATGCGGACGATAATTGAATCTTCGCATCGGCTATCTCAATTGAAATATCTGAGGATTTGTAGGCAATGAAAATCAGTCCGAGAGTGGCCGAAACCATGCAGAAACTTAATGCGTACCAAAATACCCTGGGAATATTTGATGTATCCATAGTTGTTCTCCTTTACAGGCATCGCATCGTATAACCGGCATTTAATCAGACCTGAAAACCTGTCGTTGTAGTGGTGTGTAGCCAGCTTCCTTTGATTGCTATCCCAGTCAGGTCGGAATTCTATTCCAGACATTGGGCCTTACTATAACTCGGACTCATACCGCCGTATCATATCCAACCGGGACTCCGGCTCTCCTTTTGAGCCCAACTGGTCTTTTAACATCTGCCCCATCGTTGGAAACGTTGACCGTTCTACAAGAGATGCGGGTGACCACAACCTGGAGCGCATCAGGGCTTTGGCGCAATGCAGGAATACCTCACTAACAGCGACCTCTATACATGTCTTCGGTATATTTTCCTCCTCAGAAAATAGGTCCAGGAAATCTTGATTGGTGGAAATACGGGCAGTTCCATTAACTCGTAATGTTTCATCAACTCCCGGGATCAAAAATAAACAACCAATATTCCCCGTATGAACAATATTGACAAGGCTGTCTAAGCGCCTGTTACCCTTTGCATCCGGTATGACGATACACTGTTTATCGATAACCTTTACAAAGCCCGCTTTACCTCCCCGAGGAGAAGAGTCAGCCATCCCATTTTTACAATGCGTCGAAACTACGACGAACGGGGAATTGCTTATGAAGTTGATTGAATGAAACTCAAGAGCCGATAATCCTTTTTCCCGAGTCCTGCCTTCGGGGAATCCATACAGCGCTCTGAGTTCTTCTTCTGATTCTATGTACATTATTCTCCTGACTCCTCCCCCTGATTGAGAGGCTAAATCAACATTTTCGAAAAACGCATTCCACCTGTCCACGGAACCGTAGGGTCGAATTCATTCGACCATCGGATTTCATCGCGACCTATCATCCTGACCCCTTCGCAACGGGTTGGCAAAGATATATCAAGTGTCAGTTGTAAAGCCTTCTTAACAAGTAGATTTACTGTTAGTTCCAATAACCTATGAAATACTAGCGAGATTATTCTCCAAACCAACTTTCCAGGATTGGATGAATAGTTGTATCGACTCGATAAAGTCCGCATCATGTTCAGTACGATTGATAGTGCCATGAATTACGACTTCGTTTGGTTCAGGCTCAAAGCCTGTTGTTATCGTCCATGCCAATGCATTAGGACAATTGGGCAGTGAGAAGCGAACTCCCCCATTTATTACTTGACGGTGTACTGTAAACTCACCCCAAACACAATAAACATCTGCACTATTATCATTTTCGATATGAAGTACCTTATCAATATCAGAACAATATTGATTTAACTTGCGGACGGTGAGTTTCTGCAAAGTCTCTGGTGTTGTCTCAATGTGTACGACAGCAAAAAATTCCACAATAATGTCTCGACTGTGATTGTTTCATACCAAAGGGGTTCTTTGTTGTCCGCGGGAATTCGTTGGTTATATCTATTGTTGGCCTGGCATCATTATTAACTCAGATACCTCAAGGGTACCGCCAATATCTAGAAAAGGACAATTCTTTGCAATCGATAGAGCCGCATCCATAGAATCAGCTCTGATTATAGTGAAGCCGGACATAGAGGTTATACCTCCAGCGGTAGTGGTACCATCAGAGTTTACTGTGGTTGTATCTTTGAGAGGATTGGCGGGACTGACTGCCGAGTCGCCTAATGAGGATAACCAAGCGCCATATCTCGACATATTTTCCTTAGCTTCCTGCGGGCTGGATGGTTTATCACCGCCTAAATATACAATGATGTACTGAAGCATTTCCTTACTCCTATTCTGGATAACCGTTGATTAACATTGGGCTCGTAGACGCCGATCATGAATTGATCAGAGGTTCCTTAATCTGATTAACGTCACAGAAAACAGGCCCCTTAAAGAGGTGTTCTTGCCATAATAGAATTATGGCGTGGTTATACGTCAGCCATAGTATTTTTCAGAACTAGCGATTTTAATCATTCCCGCCAATACCCTGGGTTATTCAGTGAGTCTGCACACACCACTTTTCTATTAACACGCTCAACTTGGTCGGGAAAGCAAGAACGAACCATCCAGGCATCGGCATCTTTATCGGCGATGGGGTAGGGAGCCTCATATCCCAATCTTCCAGCGGGACCAAAACCATACTTTGTGTAGTATTCGGGGTGACCAAGAACAAACACGATATCAACCCCCACTGCCATTAGCTGATTAAGGCCTCTTGTGACAAGTTGGGCCCCTATGCCCTGAGATTGAAATTCAGGAAGCACTGCGAGGGGAGCGAGAATTGCACTACAATTCGTGTGGTCAGAATATTCAATTATTGTACTGGTAAAAAGAATATATCCAACAATACTTTCTTCAACTGTCGCGACAAGTGAAAACAAAGGGTATGCACTTTTGTCAGCAAGCAGATTAGAAACAAGGACTACTATTTGAGAGCCTTCAATCTCGCCGAACGCAGAAACTATCAGATCCTCGACTTTTTCCATATCCGACCTGATCGCCTTACGTATTAGTACTTTCATGACTTCGACTTAAAGAGCACCAATGAATAAGCCAGACAATGCAGTTTTACTGCGTCTGTCCTCAGTGCATTTTAGTGCTTTCACAGAGTTATAATCTGATCTGGCATATTTCCAGAAAGAGCACCATACAAGTTTGGGAAACAGCCTATTGTTGCACCTTGAACTAACATATCGTCAATCTCCCTTTGTATTGATATTGATGGGTGATGGTGGGTAGCCAAATAAACAAATATCACTACCAAGCGAAACTCGCATAAAAGTGTGACAAGGTCTACCGTCAGCCGGACCGCCTTGTATATACTTTTAATTGCATTGAGTCGGAATCATAAACGTATGCGTTTCTACTTCACTTATACGAATGAGACCATGGTATTGTTTAGCGAAGCCATCCACAATCTCATTCAGTATCTGCCCTCTAAATTCAATATACATTGGCTGGTAGGGGCTATTTTGTTCATTTTTATAGTAGTTATGCATTTTAATGCCGGCCCAATTGAAGCTTACCCAATAATCAGTTTTCTCATGACATGGCTTGAAGCTGTGTACTTCGGGACCCCATGAATAGATACCTTTATAAATTATCTCGTGACTCGCTGCATATAAAGATGACGTATATAAAGCTACAAGTAGTGTGATGAGTATTTTCATTACTGCCAATGCCTCTCTTCAGCGGCCAAGCTCTAGCTGGAACCGCTGTAAATCCTTGGCAGGCAGCTCTAGCGATCCGCTCCCAACAAAAATAACCTGACCTTTGATAGTTACGTTCAACTTGGAACCCCTATGAACAGTTGCGTAAATCTCACTTGGCCGATTGATAAACCGTCCCTGTGCCAAAACAAGCTTCTCACCAATCGAGGCCCGCTTGTGGGTAACCAAATATGCCGCCGCCGGCCCTGCCGCACTACCAGTTGCGATATCTTCGACACGACCATCATTATCCCAAGTGCGTCCTTCGAGACCGTCTACTTGGAAGACATATACAAATTTTGCACCCACTGTTGCGAGCAAGGCTTCAAAGTCTGGTATAACAATCCGGGCGTTTTTAAGGTTTGATCTGATCGGCACGATGAGGTACGGCAGTCCTGTCGAAACAACCTGTAGTGGAAGATCAGGGTCCAGATCTGCCATTGAGAGATTTAGCGCGTTTAAGAAAACCTCTTTCTTCGCCGCTGAAATCGGTGGCCCGAAAGTTGGAATTCCCTGATCCATTTCAGCCACATAGGTTTTATCTTGGCGGCAACTCACCGCTTTGAAACACCTATCCTGCATGGCAAACTCAAGATGTGCTACATCGTCTGTCGCAAAGAACTCCGAGTGTAGCAGCGCCGCAGCACCGATGATCGGATGTCCCGCAAATGGGAGTTCCTCCTCCATGGTGAAGATTCGAGCTTCGAATCTTGGTAAGGGTTCGGTACGATGCAGAAAGATTGTTTCGAACTGACGCATTTCCTGGGTGATGCGCTGCATGGCATGTGTGGGCAACTCTTCATCCAAAATGAACACACTCAAACCATTGCCGGACAATGGCTCGCGAGCGAAAACATCAACGAGCCAGAATGGAAGTTTTCGCAGAGTCACAGTGGTTGCCTTACGATTGAGCTAACCTACCCCCGGCAGCGGTACCCAGTTGCGAGTCAGGATAAGCGAAGTATTAGGCGTCACAACTGCTGTGACTTGTACTTGGCTGAAGTGATGAACTCACCAAAAGTCTCGCACCAT
>Ga0255045_10000245_pt1 | contig 11953 bp, 7 predicted proteins | sample BC1_12_23_MG_FD_183652 | JGI IMG/M metagenome (GOLD analysis project Ga0255045, IMG submission 183652) | Seawater microbial communities from Strait of Georgia, British Columbia, Canada - BC1_12_23 | ecosystem: Environmental > Aquatic > Marine > Strait | place: Canada: British Columbia...
ATGAAAAAACTATATAATACTTTATTATCCATATATCTTTTAAATCCATCATATTTATCATTACTTATAAATACAGAATTATGAAGTTTAAACTCCTGATTACCTATGAAATATTCTAATTGATTTTTATTATTATCTGATAATTTCCAATTTCCTGGTATATAGTCATGAAATGAAGTTCCTAAGTCTCCGTTATTATTATAATTTTTAATTCTAGCTAACATTAACACGATGTTTTGAATGAAGTGATTTAGTATTTTATTGTTTGTTTTTAAATTTTTTGTTTTATCTGATGTATTTTTTAGCAAAAAATCTAATTTTGATTCTAATTCAGTATTACTTTTATATAGTTTTTCACTTTGTTTTTTATCAATATATCTATTATCAATAATATGGTTAACAACTATTAATAATAAGTTATCGGTATTTTCAATTATTGGACTAAATAGCTTTTCATATTCTTCATTAAATTTATTAATATCATTTCTATTTAGGTTTGTTGTTTCTGTTATATTAATATAATCCAGTGTTTTATCATATATATTTTGAAAATATGATAAATATTCATCACCTTTATTTAATATCTTATTAGCATCTATAAAATCTATTAATCTTTGTTCTATATTATTTGGTTTAGTATATTCTTTTATTTTTTCAATTGTTAAATCTATGTTAAATAATGGTTCTTTATAATAAATACCTTCTAGTCTATTTTGTGTATGATATTTTTCTATAATGGTTCTAAAATTCTCATTTGATGGTTTAATTGAATCAACGCATGGGTTATAAGAATTATCTGTTTCAGAATATAATGATACTAATGTTTTATTAGGATTTGGAGTTAATATTATTTTTTTATTTATATTATAACAATATTTCTCAAATATTTTTTTAATTGGCGAATTTTCTTCTAAATCTTCATAATCAATACTAGGTAATATTTCTTTTAATACATATTTATAATATCTTTTAGGGTAAGCATCTAATAATATATAACTACTATTATTTTTGATATTATGAATAAATACTTCTAATGTTTGTTTACAATTTTCATCGGTTTTACATACTTCAACTATATCATCTAATATTTTTCTTAATTTAACAAATGGTATTTTATCATCTTTAAATTCACCATCCCAATCATATTTTTTAAATAATCTTACAAAATATTCTCTATCAGTTGTTGTTTCCAATAATCTATTAATTAATAAATTCATATAGGTTGAATCATTTTCATGATAACCTGTTAATATAAAAATATAATTATATATTCTCGTAAATGATCCATTATCTATTATTTCTAAATTATCTATATCCAATTCCTTATATTTTTTTATAGTATTATATTTTGATAAAGGTTGGAGTAATGTAATATTTTGTATTGCATATGATGACCCTTTCTTTATCATAAATTGTTTAAATTTTGGTCCATATTCATCATTTATTTTATTATTAATTTTCATAATTGTTTTATTTGTTGGTAGTGGTTTAAATGTGGGCCAATAATCATTTATTTCTAAATTATTCGCAATTCCAATATATATTTGATATTTTGATATTCTATCATATATCTGAGGAAATGACGGTGATATAATATATTTAATTGTATTTATAATTTGTTCTTGTGGTTTAATTATTTCTACATTATCATATTCATCATTGAATTCTTTAGAATCTATCCATATTTTTTTACTCGGATATAGTTTTTCCATTTTTTTCATTGTTGATATTAAATTATCTACTACATTTTTATTAATTATATCTATTTTTGAATTATGAAGTAATTTATACTGATTATCTTGTAAATTTATTATTTTAAAATTATTATTTGATTCATTTATATATTGTGGTGTAGCTGTTTGAATAAATATAACTATTTCTGTGAATAAAAATAATAATTTATTACTATTTATAATATATTCTTGAACATCTTTTACTATTTCCTTTTTAAATTTTTTTGGAGCTTTTTTAATTCTGAAATGATTTATGGTTGAAACATTATCTAATCCGTATCTATCATTCGCTAATTTATTATGATCAATTTTATTATAGATATTAATTAATTCTAATATATCTACTTCTAGTAATTTAACTCCTAAACTAGATGATAATACTTCTATTAAATTATATATTTCTTTTTCACCTGGTTCTAATTCAATTTCTTCTCTTTCTTGAACTAATTCTTCATTAAAATTTGGTTGATCGTCGGTAAAACCCTGGAGTGTAGAAAAATTTTCATTATCTAAGTATTCACCACATACTTTACAATGTATATGACCATCAATTGCTGGTTTCGCAAATTTACTCATTAATGTTTCATATGCGGTTGGGTCATCTAATGTTTTACTAGAATAAGTATGATGCTTACATAATAATTTTTTATCATTAAATCTATTATATAACCAATTTTTATCTTCCAATGTTTCATCTGGTTCTCTTGAAAATTTATTTATGAATTTATTCATATAATAATTTTTAATATTAATGTTTAATTGTTTGTATATATATTCTTTTAATAATACAATTGTATCTATTGTATTTATTTTTTTATTTACCAATGGTTTATTATATATTGAAAAATCTTCTTTATAATCATCATATAATGATATATATTTTTTCACATTTTTATTTATAATATCATTAAATATCAATTTAAATTTATTTGTTAAATTATTTATATTTATTGAATATTTCATAAATATTTTTTCAATATCATTATAATTATATATGTAATTAAATAATTCTTTATACATATATTTATTTACTATCATTGACGTTGTCGGTATATATTCTAATAATATCTTTGTAAAATCATTTTTATCAATTGTATCAGATATATTAAAATGATAAGCATTTGTATTTTCATAATCATAATTTTTGCTCATATATGTTGGTATATCTCTATCAATTGTTGTATTAACATTTTTCAATAAACTAGATTTTATTAAAGTATTTAATACATGTTTATTTGTTTCAGTTGAATATTTTTTCTCCAAATATAAACATTTTTCTCCAAGAGATATACATTTAGTATCTATATTAAATGATGTATTTATATGATAATTTTCTGGATATATTAATAATCCAGATGTAGTTATATCTCTACTAGAACCAATTATATCATATTCTATATTATTATCTACTACATGAGGAAATAATAAATTATTATAATTTTTCCTTTCATCTAATATATATTTACCATCTATTCCAGTACATAAAGATGTATTTAACCCACTAATTGGACCCATACATGATCGTATATATTTATCAGTATAATTTTTCATTACATAACCATCATTAACTAATATATCTGGGTTTTTTTGAATTGCTTGAAATTGATTATAATATATTACTCCCATTGATTGTTTATAGTTTTTTGATTGATTACTATCATTCATTAATCTTTGTTGTTCCAGTGTTTCTATTTCAAATATTTTTTGAATATAGTCATCCTGAACAATCGGTTCTGTTATTTCTTCTTCTTCTAAATATAGTCTTTTTATATCATTACAAACGGGTATAATCCATTTCGGTAATTTTTCATTATCATTATATTTTTGAATATCATAAAAAAATTTATTATTGGTATAATTATATTCTTTTGATATTAATTCCTTGAATATATCTGCTATTAAATACACGGATGGTATTAATAATGTATTATCATATATATTTAGAGCATTTATTAGTGTAGTTATTAAATCTTCTCTTTTTTCTACTTCACTTATCGAATATTCTTTATCATCTTTATATTCGGTATCAATTACTAATTCGGGATATATTACATTTGTTAATTGAATTTCTGTAACTTTAATTACATCTTTATCTTCTAATTCAATAACTTTTGCTATATCTATTATATTATAATCATTTGTATTTAATAATATTAACTGATTTTCATTTAATTCTAATAATTTATTTGAAACTCCTTCTACTGATAATATAGCCATATTATTTTCGGTAAAATCTTCAATTATTCCAATATAATTATTGCCATCTGAAAAAAATATTATTAATTTATCACCAATAATAATATTTTTATTATAAATATTATCTTCTATATTTGACATGCCATTATCATTATCATAATTATCTTCATCAGAATCATAACTCATTATAATGAATTAGATATTAAAATTTTTAAATATTACTTAAAATTAAAAAAATAATATTATATAGTTATAATAATGGAATTACAGAACTTTATTGATAATAATGATAATTATATTGATATTTTAAAAAATGATGGTATGCGAGTTAAAACTTTCAGTAAATATAATTTAATTTTAGTTAAATATCCATTTGGTATGAATATTAATATAGATTCATATCAAAAATACTGTAGAGGATGTTTAATTGATACTAATAATAAAAAAGTAATTTTTGTTCCACCTTGTAAAGCGCATAATATTATTGCCGATGGTAGTAATATACCGAATGACAATTTTATAATTCAAGATTTAATAGATGGAACAATGATTAATTTATTTTATCATAATGATAAATGGATTATATCTTCTAGAAGTGATATTGATTGTAATAATAAATGGAATAATAATAAATCATTCAAGACTTTATTTCAAGAATGTGGAAATATTAATTATGATTTATTAGATAAAAATCACACATATTCTTTTGTTATGCAACATATTGAAAATAGAAATGTATCTTATGTGAATGGAAATGAATTAATATTAGTTGAAGAGTATGATAGAAATGGATTTATATTATTAGATAATATAATTAATGATAACTTTGTTTATAATGGTTTTCAAAAAAGTGTTAATTTTAAAATAGAAAATATAGAACAATTAAATGAATATATGAGTATTGCTGTTAATAATCCATATTTTAGTTGGAAAGGATATACTATTAAATATAATAATAGTAGATTAAATTATATTAACCCTAGATTCGAATATGTAAAAAATTTAAAAGTTAATTCATCTAATATGCTATTTAGTTTTTGTGAATTATTATTAAAAAACGATGGATCTATTAATAATTATATTCAATATTTTCCAGAACATAATATTTTATTCACAGAATTCTATAATAAATATAATAAATTTGTGGATGAAGTATATAAAATGTATGTTGATTTAAGAATTACAAAAACAATTACATTAGAACAACTACCTTATCATATTAAACCAGTTACTAGAGATATACATGGTATTTATTTAAATACTCAAAATAAAATTAATAAAAATACCGTTATTGAATATATAAATACTATGCCTCCGGCTAAACTAACATTTCATTTAAAAAATTATTAATATCTAATAAATAATATATGTATGGAGGAGTATGGGAAAGAGCGGGTCCACCACATAAAGATAGAAAAGATATATATGTTGCGAAAGATAAAAGATATGAAAACATATACAGTGGAAAATTATTAGATGATGAAATAAATATGAGAAGAGAATTATTATCTGAATTTGATATGCCACATTTTGAAAACATACCAAATGAGATTAAAATATTAGTTGAAGCAACAAATGATCCTGATTATATGTTATATATTCCATGGAATATACACTATACTTTTAATAAATGGGGTTATGGTCATATGACTTATGATAAATTATTATATGAAAATATACAAAATAGAAATGCTAAATTAATACAAGTTCATATGGGATATGGTAATACACCAGATGATTTAGAAAATTGCGGAAAAACTATAAAATTAACTAAAGAATGTAAACAATATGTATGGTTTAATATTACTGATAATTTTATTAATATGAATAATACATATATAAATAATCAAACAATATATAATAGTAATAAATATGAAATAAATGAAAATGATATAATAAATAGAAATTTTGATTGGACTATTATATTAAATAGTATCAATGAAGAATTGGATCAATTTTATATTGATTATCAATTTTATATTGATAATCAAGAGTTAATAGGAGATAAAGTTCTAGATAAAAATATAAATTATAGTGAATTATTAGATATTCAAAAAAGTTTAATAATTGCATATAATGAATTTACACCAACAATTGTAAAACAAGGGGATACTAGGAGGAGTTTAATAGCAGATCAAATTAGATTGGCGAATGAACCAAGTGAAATTGCGGGTATTACATATCCACCTAGATTATCTGAAAGACAATATTATGATATGGATAATAAAAGACATGATCCATTAGTTTTCAATAAAAAAAATATGGATATTGTCAGCAAATATATAGAATTAAGAGATAAATCTCAATTAGAATATGATAAAGAATTAATAAAGGGTGAAAGAAAAAGTAAGAAGAAAGAATGGAAATTTAAAAAACAACGGAATGCGGCTAAAACAATGCAAAAAAGATTTAGAGGTAATAAAAGTAGGAAAGATTTATCAATTAAGAGAAATGATGACAAAATTAGACAGGAACAAATGATGGAACAAATGATGGAACAAAATAGACAGGAACAAATGATGGAACAAATGATGGAACAAATGATGGAACAAAATAGACAGGAACAAATGATGGAACAAATGATGGAACAAAATAGACAGACATATCAGGAACCAATATATTATTCTCTAATACAAAATTTACAACAACCACCATATAATGAATATTATTACGACCAAAGGTTTCAACAACAAGTTATATTTGATTATAATACACAAACATATTATGATTTATATGGAACACCTCTCTAATTAATTTGATTTTTATTATCTTATTCTTAAACAAACAATAAGATATTTATTATGATTGCTAATACTTGCTTTAATAATAAAAGTGAATTTGGTTATAGGAGTTCCGAATTGAAAAGTGGTATATGTAAATATATGAGAAGAAGTGAGAGAGATAAGTTTTTATGGTGTATTATGGAACTTGGAAAATTTAACGATATTATTGGCGAACAAAAAGCAGCTATTGCTATTGTAACGAATTTAATTAATAGATTAAAAATTTTATTAATGGAAGATATGAATCCAGGTGATATTAATAGAATATATAATGGTATAATATTATTAGAAGAATATGAAAAGAATCGGGGTAATCGGTTTCTATTAATGAAATTTGTTGATGTTGTGATTGGTTCTAAAAAAAATAGAGTTACGAGTTATGTGAATAATTGGTGGAGAAATCGTAATTTTGAAATTGAAGAGCTAGAAGTTAGTAAATGTTTGAAATATAAATTAAAAGGTGATAGTGACGAATTATTAATTTTAGGTGAAAATCTGATTAAATTTATTGAAGAAAAAGATGAACGACTATTTGGTGTATATATGAAGATGATTAAATTAGAAGATAAAATGGGTATGAGGTATCGGAGAAAGGATGGAGTATATTTGTATTGGGTAATTATGAGAGATTATATGAAAAATGATAAGATGATTCAGATTTTTGATTTTGCTTTAGATAGATTTGTTAATAAGGGAATGAAAGAAAGATTCTACTTTGGAATATGGATTGGTGTAATGGTATGGAAAGATGAAATGTTAGATGAAAAAGAATATAATTATATTCATTTTAATAAAGAAGATGAATTAGAATATTATGAAAATATGGAAAAATTAGAATTAGATGATTATGTTTTAAAGGATTTCCATGTTAATAAAAGTTTTGGTTTAGAAAAATTTGCATTAGTTGGAGCTTTTGTTAAAAATGAAAATCTAGATATTTTAGGTGAAAATGGTAAAGAATATAAAGATTATTATATTGATGTAAAAGTTAATATGAATAATGTTAAAGAAAAAGTTAATATGAATAATGTTAAAGAAAAATTATTACAGAAAAAAATAAAAATTGATAATAGTAACTTAGAATTGATTGATTGGAGTAAATTTAAATTAATTAAAATTATAGAAGAAGGTGTATGTGGTGGTAAACTTCCTTGTATTATTGTTGAATATAATGGTGTTAAAAAGATATTAAAAGAAATGGGTAAGAGTATGAATTATGGTTTAGATTATGTAGTAGTAGATAAATGTAAAAAAATATTTGGATTAAAAGATATGAATATGAGTCGAATTAAATGTAATAAAGGTTTAGTTAAAATTAATGTAAAAAGTAAATCGTATGTAAATAATTGTAAGATTGACGATAAGGATTGTATATATTGTATGATGAATTTTTGGGATAATATTGGTGATTTAGGAAAAAATAAAGATAAGTTGATGGATATTAATGTTGAAAAAGAATGTTTGAAAATTAGATATTTTGATGGATTATTTAGAAGTAGTGATAATATTTTGAGAAATATTCTTGTAAACGATAATGGTGAATTATTAAGTATAGATGAAGGTGATATATTTGGTAAAAGGAAGTATATATTGAATATGAATAGTGATTGGTGTAGAAAATGTTGTGAAAAGAAATTGATTGATGAAGTTATTGATGATATTATTAAAAATAACGAATTTTATAAAAAAGAAGTTAATAAAATTATGTTAAAATATAATTTTGATTATTGTAAAGAATTCAATGAAAGAATTGAAAAATATAAAGAAATTGTAGATTATGAGTGGGATATATATTAAAAGAATAAATAATTATTGTTGTATTAATTTATATATATAATTTAATATATCGTCAAATCTAACTGAATTAAATATTTGATCTTTTTTAACTTGTGGAACATATTCATTTAGGATAGATATATTATACATAATTTTTTTATAATCTTCGGGAGTATATTTTTGTGTACTGAATGGATATAATGAATTTAATAATTGTGGATAATTTTTAGGTATCATATTAAAATCCGGAATTTCTGAAAATTGTTTTAGATATGAATAAAAACCTCTATTTTATCTGATACAATTGGAAATTCTTTAAAAATACAAGAGTTTGTTTGAACAATTAAATCATTTATATTTTTAAGATCATGTATTAAAGGCAAAATACAACCATCACCAAAATCACCACCCATTCTATTATCTAATTCACCTGATACTTGAATTATTAAATTATCTTTAGCTGGACTAGGTTCTATATATTTAATTCCATCATTTTCAATTGTATGTGGATCTAATAATTGTTCACCTATTTTTCTAATTTCATTATGTTTCGCTAATATATATCTATAGTTAGGATTGATAGCACCATTACTTGTATCAATTATTTCATTGAAATATTCAATTGATCCCAATTTGCTTTTAATTTGATACATATCATTATCCGATATTTGTTCAGTCATTAATCTTCTTTTATCTTCTTCTTCTTCCATTATTTGTCTACATATACTTATATATTCTGGAATATATTTATCTGGAATAGTATCAGATGAAGTATTTAATCTTAATATTTCTTTCAATTCGGGAATTTTTGAAGCAAATTGTTTGAAAACACTCGCAGATAATGTATTTGTTTTCATCAAAAATCCTAATATTGCATTATTTTGAACTAATGAAATAAATCCATGAAATGGTAAGGGTATAAATGATAATGGTGAATTAGCACCCGATGATATATATATTGGTATATATGATAATTGCTCTCCGGTAATATTTTTAAATATTCTTTTATTAACTATCGGCATTAACCAATATGAACGAAATGGGAATATTGTATTTGTAGGTGCATCGCCTACAACATATTGCCACCCCAATGGAATAATTCCAGAGTTTTCAAAACAACCACCACCATACATATCATCGGGTGCTAATTTTCATTTATTTTTAGATTTAGTTTTTTTGCCACCCTTTTTCTTCATGCTTTTCTTTTTCTTCATGCCACCCTTTTTCTTCATGCTTTTCTTTTTCTTCATACTTTTCTTTTTCTTCATACTTTTCTTTTTCTTCTTTTTACCTGCTACCATAATAAATTTTTTAGATAATTTTGGTTGTCCAATTGTTAATATATCATATTCTGATTCCCATTTTAAACATGGTGGTTTTGCATATTTTTTTAACAGTTTCTCTAATCCCATTCTTTTAACTCTTTTTTTACTGAAAACAGGTTGATCTGTAAAACAAACCTCTATATCTTCAATTGAACATCCACTAATATCTGTTGCTACTACCTGCGATATGTTTTCAACGGCTTCTAACATTCTATCATTTAATGCAATTTCTATACCATCTTCTCCTAAATCTTTTCTTACTTTATCAACACTAAATGGAGCAAATGGTTGAATTAATAAACAATTTTCTCTATTAATTTCATGTTTAATATTACCCGGAGCATCATCCACAATAAATGTATTAAATACATTAAATGATGGAAAATCTCTATATACTTTTTCTAAATTTTTTGGATAATCATCTTCATCACCATCTTCATTAATCATATCCTCAGCACCATAAGCAAACAAGAAAAAATCTTCACCTAAACCCAATGTTTCCGATAATATATCTCTAATATTATAAGCATATTCTTGTTCCGAATAAGTCCATAATGCTACTTTAATATTTGGATTTTTTTTATAAAAATCAAATAATTCTTGTAAATATGGTCTTAATATTATGATATTTTCCCCATCTCTTACTATATCAAATTTAGCCTGTTCTTCTACTGGTAAATTAAAATATAAATCTGTATATCTGTGACTAACAAAATGTATTAATGTTTCATCTATATCAAATACAACTAATAATTCTTTGCTCATTTTATATTATATATTATATAATATTTTTTTACCAATCAGAATCATTATATTTTGTATTACAAGATTTAATTAAGTTTTTAACTTCATCATCTTCGTCTAATTCTAATAATTCTCTTTCGGTTATTTTTTGTTTATCTATCCAGACTTTTTCTCCATTTTTGTATTTTATTATCATATTATATACAAGTGAATCATAAAATTTAAATATTTTATTAAAAAAAAATAATTCTTCTTTTAATTTTTTATTTTCTAATAATAATTCTTCCATTTTATTTAGTTATATTTTAATATTTAAATAATTTATTCAAACCACTCATTTTCAATTACATTTTGTAAACTATACCTTTTTTCAGGATCTATAATGATCATATTGTCAATCAATGATTTTAATTTTGGGGATATTGATATTGATGGGGGATACTCAGGAATAGGTATTTTAAATAATTCAATTATTCTATCAGATAAATATTGATTATAAAAATCGGGTCTATGTAAAAATGGATAAGAACCAAATCTTAATATATATAATAAACACCCTAGAGAAAATACATCAGATTTATAACCATCATATGACTCATTTGTAATAATTTCTGGAGCAATATATTGAGATGTTCCTAAAACTCCAGTTATTTTTTCTGTTTCTTGTTTGATACTAAATCCAAAGTCACATAGTTTTGGAACTTTATATAATAATCCACTTTCAATATCTATTTCATTTTTAACTAAAATGTTTTCTAATTTAATATCTCTATGAATAATTTTATTATCATGCATATGTTTTAAACCATCTATAATCCCTGAAATATAATTTTTACATTCATTTTCTGTAAAATTGATACTGATACCTATTAAATTAAATAATTCACCACAATCAGCATATTCTGTAATAATATATCTTTTCTTATTATACTCAAAATTATGAATATAATTAATAATATTTTTATGTTTTAAATTTCGTAAAATATTTATCTCATTTTCAATTTGTTTCTTTTTATTTTTATGATTTAATATTTTTAATGATACTATTTCATCATAATATAATACTTTATATACACTAGAAAATGAACCAAAACCACATTTTTTTGACAGTTTATCAAAATAAATATTATTATTAATACAATCTCCATATAATTTATTATCAATCCAAGGTGGTTTATATTTTTTATTTTTTATTTTAATATTATCATTAATATTATTACCTAATCTAGATAATAAATTCATAAATGGATATACGATATAATTAATATTATTTTTTTTAATAATAAATTATTTCAAATTATTTTTAATATGGTTGATTATTTAATCCATTTATTATTTGTTCTAAATTAATCCTTCTTTCTTTTTTATCCATAATGTTTTTTAATAAATCATATAA
>Ga0255045_10000250_pt1 | contig 11866 bp, 8 predicted proteins | sample BC1_12_23_MG_FD_183652 | JGI IMG/M metagenome (GOLD analysis project Ga0255045, IMG submission 183652) | Seawater microbial communities from Strait of Georgia, British Columbia, Canada - BC1_12_23 | ecosystem: Environmental > Aquatic > Marine > Strait | place: Canada: British Columbia...
TGCCCATTATGTGAAAAAAATCATTGACAGTTCACGTGATCTTGAATAATTATAGTGTGAAAAGATTCTTAAATAGCAAGAATGTCTGGTGTCATCCAAGAATCCGCAAGCCGAACCCCTGAGATCCTTTGGCAGGAGCGGTGTTGCGGGAAAATTGGCGTCTGTCTTCTCGAGGATCCAAGACAACCTCCATGGCTGAGTCAGTAGTCCTGGTTGTTTACTTCGGGTGAAAAATCGATCTCCCGTCTTTGCTGCCTGGTAGTGTCACTGTTTGTGACGTCCACTGTGCCCAACAGCATACCACTGATAAAGGATTGATTTGTTCAGGAATAACAGACAGAGAAATCAGCATGGGCAGAGTGAAAATGTGCAAAAAGTCACATTAGGGCAAACTGCCGCCATGGATGGATAAGATTGGTTTGAAAGAGGTGATAAAGGCTAAGGGAAATAGTTTATAGGGTTTCGTCGAGCAATGAGCTCGAGGGGCCGGAAATGACCTAAAATAAGGAGGTGCTACCAGTGGCTTTTGAAATTCCAAAACAGGACTACTCCGGGGAGATCAGAGCGACGACCCTTGGAGTGGGAGACAAGGCGGTGACGGTGGGAGGCGAGAATTCCTACCCCTTTCACACCTTTGAAGGGGACATGCCCAATGCGCCTAAGATCGCCATGGAGATTTGGGATAAAGATCCAGGAGATGACTGGGCCGAGGCGGCCAAAGAGCCGTATAAGGACGTGTTGGGGGATCCGGTGGCCTGGGCCAAGAAGGTTCTGGAATATGAGCCAGATCTGTTGGTGATTCAGTGCCAAAGCGCCGATCCCAATGGGGATAACGCCCCTGCCGAAGAAGTGGCCGACAGGGTCAAATCGGTGGTTGATGAGGTGGATGTCCCGGTGGTGGTGTGGGGAACGTACAATCATGAAAAGGACATTGAGGTGATGAGGCTGGTGTCTGAGAAGTGCCAGAACAAAAATCTCATTATCGGCCCCGTGGAGGAGGGTGACCATAAGCAGGTAGGCGCCGCCGCTATGGGCTACAATCACACCATAGCCGCATCCTCGCCCATCGACGTGAACTTGTCTAAACAACTCAACATCCTCCTGGGGAATCTGGGCGTCAAGGACGAGAAAATCATTGTTGATCCCACTACAGGTGGCCTGGGCTACGGCCTGGAGTACACCTACTCAATTATGGAGCGGATCATGATGGCCGCCCTTACTCAGGAAGACGACAAGTTGCAGCGTCCCGTAATCTGCAATATGGCCCATGAGGTCTGGAAGACCAAAGAGGCCAAGTTGAGTGAAGAGGAGGCCCCGGAGCTGGGTGATGCGGCCAAGCGCGGCATTCTCATGGAGGCGGTGACCGCGGTTAGTTTGCTGATGGCAGGCGCCAATGTACTCATGATGCGGCACCCCGAGGCGGTGAAGCTGGTTCGCAATTTCATCAGCCAGATGTAGGGCTGCTTGAGATCAATATAGTGAGAAGATGAACCTGGTTTTGAAACTATCACCTGAATTCTAACTGAGTCTCGAAAGACTTTAGACAACGAGGTGAATTATGGCAGAAGAAGTAACAGAGGTAAAAGAGAAAATGAAGAAGGAGCTGCCCATTGCGCAGGTAACCACCTGCAAGTCAACTCAGCAGATGTTGCGCAAGGCAGCGGAAGACGGCGTAGAGACCGCTTTTCACCGGGCGGCAGACATGAAGGCCTGCCCCATTGGCGCGGACTCTGCCTGTTGTAAGCACTGCGCCATGGGACCTTGCCGGCTGTCCAGCAAGGATCCCTATGGTAAGACTGGCGTCTGTGGTGCGAGCATAGACATCATTGCCTCGAGGAACTTTGCCCGGATGGTGGCCTGTGGTACGGCGGCTCACACTGACCACGGCATGACCATGCTGGACGTGTTTCGCGGGGTGGTAAATGGCGAGATCAAGGACTATCAGATCAAAGACGAGCAGAAGCTTTTTGATGTGGCGGAGGGGCTCGGCATAGAGACTGAGGGTCGTGCGGTCAAAGAAATCGCCACGGATCTTTACGAGGAGTTGGAGCGAACCTACACCCAGGTTGAGGGAGAGATTCCCTATGCTAACCGGGTACCCCCGAAGACCTTGGAGAAGTGGCGTGAGGCGGGGATCGTGCCCCGGGGAGCCATGCGTGAGATCATGGAGATCATGCACCGGACGCACATGGGGGTGGATCAGGACTACGAGAACATGGTGAAGCAGTGTTCCCGGACAGCCCTCGCCGACGGTTGGGGTGGTTCCATGGTGGCATCTGACATCTCTGACATCCTTTTCGGGACCCCGTCTCCGGTACTAGCCGGTGTGGACATGGGCTGTTTGGACGAGAAACAGGTGAACATCATCGTCAACGGTCATGAGCCCAATCTGTTTGAGTCCATCATTGCTTCGGTCAATGATCCCAAGTTGTTGAAGGAGGCCAAGGCAGCCGGAGCCGAGGGGATCAACATCTTGGGGATGTGCTGCTCCGGTGCTGAGGTATTGAGCCGTCACGGGGTGCCCCATGCGGGTAATTTCATGAGCACCGAGGCGGTTTTGATTACCGGTGCGGTGGATTGTATGGCGGTGGACGTGCAGTGCATTATGCCTGCTCTGGCGCCTTTGGCCGAGTGTTACGGCACCAAGTTTTTCACCACCAACCCCCGGGCCAAGATGGAAGGCGCTCAGCACATCGAGTTTGACGAGTTCAAACCGCGCCAGTGCTCGGACAAGATAGTGAAAGAGGCCATCGGTCGGTTCAAGAACCGCAAGGTCCCGATCGTGATTCCGCAGAATAAATCGTTGGGGATTCACGGTTTCAGCCACGAGTATATCAACTACATGCTTGGCGGGACTTTCAGGGCATCCTATGTGCCACTGAATGACAACATCATCAACGGTAGGATTCGCGGTGTTGTCGGCGTGGTTGGCTGCACCAACCCCAGGGTACGCCAGGACTATGTGCACGTTGAACTGGTAAAAGAGTTGATCAAAAATGATATCCTGGTGGTACAAACTGGTTGTTCGCAGATAGCTCTGGCCAAGGCCGGCTTGATGAAGCCCGATGCTTCGGTTCTGGCTGGAGACGGATTGCAGGAGGTCTGTGAGACCGTTGGCATGCCTCCGGTTCTGGGTCTGGGCTCCTGTGTGGACAACAGCCGGATTTTGATTGCCTGCGCTGAGATGGTGAAGACCGGTGGTTTGGGCGATAGTATTGCCGATCTGCCGGTTGCCGGTTGCGCGCCCGAGTGGTACAGCGAGAAGGCCATAGCCATTGGTCAGTATGTTGTGGCTTCAGGGATCTATACCGTCTTTGGCGTGACCTTTCCCACCATAGCCGATACCAAGTTCCACAATTTGCTCTTTGACGGTTTGGAAAAGCAGGGATTTGGCAAGTGGGGATTTGCCAAAGAACCCGACGAGATGGCGGCTATGATCATCGACCATATCGACAAGAAGCGCGAGGCCCTGGGCATTATGGGGGAGCGCGAGCGCGTGCTCATGGATATGGCAGATCGCCAGGCTCTGGAGGTTGAAGAGGCTGCTGAGTAATGCTCACTGATCAAGATTAAGTTGATGAGCATGGTCTAAGCGGCTAAGCGAATATAATTAAATACCTCTTACGTAAGGAGGATACGAAATGTCAAGGTTAGTTGCATTTGCCGCCATACAGGGGGCTTACAACATCGTGCAGAAGGCGGAGGGCAAGCTCAAGGAGGCCGTGGAAAAATACGGCCCGGACCAGAAGCTGGAATTTCCCGACACCGCCTATTACCTGCCCATTATCTATTCACTTTTGGGCGCAAAGATTGAGAAACTGGCCGATGCTGAACCGGTAATGGAAAGGGTTCGCCAATTGCTTCCTCCCCACATGAAGGGCAAGATTCATGTGCCCTATCTGGGCCATACCCTGGATGCTGGGATGGCAGCCATTCTGGCGGAGGAGATAGCAGAGGCGATCCGTTATGTTGAAGATCCTGATTTTTACACCACAGAGGAGGATCCGGATACAGCAGCCGGGCAACTCTGGGTTGGAGCTGCCCATGACGTAATCATGCGCAAGCGCGGTATCGAGTTTGTCGATGGCAGCGCCCCGGGGTTTGCTGCCATAGTGGGTGCGGCTCCAGATCCGGAAACGGCCAAGTACATCGCCGAAGAGTACCAGAAGAAGAACCTCTATGTGTTCATGTGTGCCAACCAGGGCGGTACCACCTTTACCGAGCAGCTGATTGAGGCTGGGGTGCAGATCGGCTGGAACACCCGCTTGGTGCCCTTTAGCCCGGATATTTCGGGAGCGGTTTTCGCTCTGGGTTTTGCCAACCGGGCCGGCATGGCTTTCGGTGGCATCAAGCCCGGCGACTACAAGCGCATGCTGGAATACAACAAGAATCGTGTTTTCGCCTTTGTCAACGCCCTGGGTGAGGTAAATGCCGAATGGGCTGCCAATGCGGCCGGGGCAATCAACTGGGGATTTCCCACCCTGGCGGACTCCGACATTCCTGAGATTCTGCCAACCGGTGTTTGTACCTACGAGCATGTGGTAGCAAATGTGCTGCATGAGGAGATGCCGGCCAGATCCATCGAGGTGCGTGGTCTGAAGGTTGCCATCACCGAGATTCCGGTACCGGTTTCCTACGGTCCGGCCTTCGAGGGAGAGCGCATCCGCAAGGATGATCTTTACGTGGAATGCGGCGGCGGTCGCACCCCTTGTGTGGAGTGGACCACCATCGCCGATATGGATGCGGTGGAGGACGGCCTGGTTGAGGTAGTAGGCAAGGACCTCCCCGACTGCAAAGAGGGCGAAAAGCTGCCCCTGGCGGTGGTGGTGGAGGTTGCCGGTCGCAAGATGCAGGAAGACTACGAGCCCATTTTGGAGCGGCAGATTCACCACCTGGTGAACTATGCTCAGGGGGTTATGCACATCGGCCAGCGTGATATTGCCTGGTACCGGATCGGTAAGGCCGCGGTGGATAAGGGCTTCACCCTGGAGCACATAGGCAAGTTGCTGCACGCCAAGTACCATCAGGACTTTGGCGCCATTTTCGACAAATGCCAGGTGAAGATCTACACTGATGAGAAAAAGGTAAAGGAGGTCACCCAGCAGGCCCGCTCAGTCTATGGTACTCGTGACGCCCGCGTCGAGGGGATGACTGACGAGACCACCGATATCTACTACTCCTGCACCCTGTGTCAGTCCTTCGCCCCCAACCACGTCTGTGTGGTGAGCCCCGAGCGTACCGGGCTCTGCGGCGCCTACAACTGGATGGACTGCAAGGCCTCCCACGAAATCAATCCCACCGGTCCCAACCAGCCCATCGAGAAGGGTGAGACCCTGGATGAGAAGTTTGGTAACTGGAAAGGGGTAAACGATTTCGTCTTCAAGGCCTCCCGCCAGGCGGTCTCAAGCTACAATTTCTACAGCCTGGTATACGATCCCATGACCACTTGCGGCTGCTGTGAGTGCGTGGCCGCGATCCTTCCCAGCTGCAACGGCATCATGACCGTCAACCGTGAGTACAACGAGATGACGCCTTGCGGTATGAAGTTTACCACCCTGGCAGGAACGATAGGTGGTGGCCAGGTGACCCCGGGCTTCGTGGGGCACAGCAAGTACAATGTCTGCCAGCGCAAGTTCATCAGTGGAGACGGTGGCCTCCTGCGGGTGGTGTGGATGCCGACGATGCTCAAGGAAGAGCTCAAGGAACGGCTCCAGAAACGGGGCGAGGAATTGGGTATCCCGGATCTGATTGACCGGATTGCCGATGAGACTGTTGGTACCAGCGAGGAGGAAATTATGCCCTTCCTCCAGGAGAAAAAGCATCCGGCCCTGGAAATGGATCCGATCATGTAGGCAAACCAAGTGTGCGGGGGGAAACATTCCCCCCGCTTTTTCAGACCTGTTTTCTGGAGGTTGAGGAGAACAAGCTATGGGATTGACTGGAATTCAGATTTTTAAATTGCTTCCCAAGACCAACTGCGGTGAATGCGGGGTGCCCACCTGTCTTGCCTTTGCCATGGCCCTGGCCTCAGGCAGTGCTGAATTGGACGCCTGCCCTTATGTTTCCGATGAAGCCAAGGAACAGCTGGCAGAGAGCTCAGCGCCCCCTGTCCGGCCTCTTACTGTGGGCACCGGAGACTACGCGGTGAAGGTTGGTGGTGAAACTGTTATGTTCCGCCACGAAAAGACCTTCGTGAGCCAGCCCGGTCTGGCCGTGTTGGTTAGCACCGAGATGGACGACGGTGCGGTAAACGACAAACTCGAAAAGTTGGATAAGTTTCAGTACGACCGCGTAGGGCTCAACCTGAGGGCGGAAATGGTGGCAGTCAAGGACGCCGCCGGTGATGCCGACGCTTTCGTTGCTCTGGTCAACAAAGTGAAGGATGCCTCTCAGGCTGCGCTCATTCTCATGAGTGACAACCCGGATGCACTGAGTGCGGGGGTCAAGGCCTGTGCCGACCGCAAGCCCCTTATCTATGCGGCCACAGAGGATACCGCCGATACCCTGGGTGAGCTGGCCAAGGAGACAGGATGTCCTTTGGCGATTCGAAGCAGTGACGGCTATGATGGTCTGATTGCCCTCAGTGATAAGCTCACCGGCATGGGTCTCAAGGATCTGGTGCTGGATACCGGTGCTCGGACCGCCAAACAGGCCTTCGAAGACCAGACGGTGATTCGCAGGGCGGCGGTGAAGCAAGTTTTTCGGCCTCTGGGATTTCCAACCATCACCTTTCCTTGTGAGATGGCTGACAACCTCATGGACGAAACCCTGATTGCCGCCATGTTTGTCGCCAAGTATGCAGGTTTTATTGTCATGAGCGATCTCGAGGCCCACAGCCTCTTCCCGCTCTTGCTGGAGCGACTCAACATCTTTACTGATCCTCAGCGACCAATGACAGCCGAACAGGGGGTCTACCCCATTGGCGATCCCGATGAAAACTCGCCCATGCTGGTGACCTGTAACTTCTCACTGACTTACTTCATTGTCTCCGGTGAGATGGAAGGAAGCAGGGTGCCAAGCTGGCTGGCCGTTTGTGATACTGAGGGATTGAGCGTGCTCACCGCCTGGGCTGCAGGCAAATTCACCGGTGAGACCGTGGCTACAGCCCTCACCAAGATGGGTGCCGCTGACAAGGTCGCGCACAAGAACATAGTCATCCCGGGTTATGCGGCGGCTATCAGCGGTGAGCTGGAAGAGGAGCTGGGGGATTGGAAGATCCTGGTTGGGCCGCGGGACGCAGCCCACATCCCCAAGTACCTGAAAGAGTGGAAGCCAGAGTAATCTCACACCTGAACGCATTTTGTACTGAGCTGGTAGATATTCCTAATATCTGAAAAGCATGGACTCGGTCCGGGGCCTCACAGGGCCCCCGGGCCGTAACCGTATTGCTTCCCAATTTTCTGTAGTATAATAAGAGTGTCCATCTACTGGTAAGGGGCTGGTGATTTTGTTGACAGACTGCACCAGGCCCTCACTTTACTGGTGAAGGGGAAGGAGGGTTTATGATTCTCATTGGCGAGAATATGAACATCATGAGTATCAAGTATGGCAAGGCCATGAAGGAAAAGGACGCCAAGGTTATTCAGGAACTGGCAGTCCAGGAACAAGAGGCCGGGATGGACTACGTTGACCTCAACATCGGTCCCGCCGGGAGAATTGGTGAGGAGTTGATGGAGTGGATCGTCAAGACCGTCCAAGAGGTTGTTGATCTGCCCTGTGCTTTGGATACCTCCAATGTTGCCGCCATCAAGGCGGGCCTCAAGGTACACAAGGGGCGGGCACTGATCAATTCGATTTCGGCTCGTGAGGACAGAATGGAAGCCCTGCTACCGCTAGCCAAAGAATTCGACTCCGATTTTGTGGGTCTGCTCTGGGGCCCGGAAGGCATGCCCAGAGACGAACACGAGCGCGGCGCTCTGGCCGAGGTTATCAGGAGCAGTGCTGCAGCACTGGGAATTCCCATGGAGCGCATTTTCCTCGATCCTATTGTCACCCCGGTAAATGTGCAGCAGAATCAGGTGATGTCCCTCTACACCTTCATGACCGATTACTACAGCGCCGGTGTTTTTGAAGCTTGCACCACCACCTGTGGGCTCTCCAATGTTTCTAATGGGCCCCCGGAACACCTGAGGCCCATCCTCAATCAGACCTATCTGATTATGATCAAACGCTATGGTATGGCTTCTGCTATCGTGGATGTTTTCGACACCGATTTGCATAAGTTTGCCCGCGGCGAGCACCCCGAGGTTGAGCAATTGGTCTATAAGGTCTGCGATGGCGAGGATATCGACATGAGCAGCCTCAGCAAAGAAGAGGGGGACTACGTTAAAACGGCGCGGGTTCTGTTAGGACAATCCCTGTACTCGGATTCCTGGCTAGAATTGTAAAGGCGCTCCAGTCTTCTGCAACTAAACTCCCTTCCCTGCATAGGAAGGGAGTTTTTTTTGATATGGGGAATTTAACCACAGAGGCACCGTCTCAAATGAACTAAAGTGAGCTAAAGTGCCTAAAATGTCTAAAATGAAAGGACTTAAGAGCTATCCTTTTATTTATCGCAAGCAGAGCTTGCTCCTACAGGAATTACTTACATGATGCTCGTCATGTAGGAGCAACCTTTGGTTGCGATTCGGGAGTGTAATAAAATCCGAAATCCGAATATCGAAATAGAAGAGATTCAGGAATTTAGGGATTGAGGGATTTTGGAATTATGAAACATGGTCATAGCAATCCCCAAGCTTTTATTGTTTTTGAATTCCCTAATTCCCTAATTCCTCAATTTCTCGATTTGTTTCGTGCTTCGGGTTTCGTATTTTGAATTTGAGTGCGAAGCACTCCTCCGTGTCTCTGTGGTTCAAATCTCCGGTTTGTATCTCGGCAGCTTGTGCTCCATGACCTCCAGATTCTTCTTATACAAAAGGAAGGCCTGAAGGAGGGATTCGCGCTCAACCACAGCGTAGCGGTCCGGGCCACGACTCCAGAGGAGTTTTAGCTGAAGTTTTTTCTGGTAAAATGTGACACCATCCTCGGTGGGATAGGAGAGGATGAATTTCTTCCCCGCTAGGTCAGTTGCAATGTGGTGCTGGGCGGCGAAAAAAAAGAGGGCCGCCGCAGGCAAGGAGACAAAACGGTGGTGAGGGCCAAGTTTGTTCCAGGGAGCAGTCTCGATGTTGTATATTACCGTTGGACCATCCTCGGAGATCTCAACCGTCAGGGCAGCTTGGATTTGGGTTGAGAGGGGATTTGGCTGCAACGATGGTTCCTGGCCGGTACAGTCGGTCAACAGATCAGGGAAGTCAGCAAAGCGGGTCAGTAGTATGAATGTCTTTTCAGAACTACTCGCTTGCCGGTGGAGAAGTTCCAGGACAAATGGACGGCGATACCATTCCAATTTGCGCAAGAGCTCCCAGGCCTCCAGGTCCCAATCGGCAAAGAGTCGGCTATTATGAAGGTCCAGAGGAACAATGATGGCTGGGACCAGGAATTTGTTTTCCCGGTGAAGAATTACGCAAGTATCCTGCGTAGGTAAAGGTGAGGTGAGGCTGTTGCTAGAGGTCATTTACCATCCCGATTACGAAAATGATTTTTCGCCAGGATCCCTTGAAGCACCACAACGAATCAAGGCTATTCGGAGCAGTCTACAGAAATACCAGCCATTTATCAAACCGGAGCCGGCATCTGAAGCCGAACTCTATTTGGTTCACGAACCGGCCATGGTGGCGAGGGTCAGAAGCAGGCGGTTGCTTTTGGAAACGGTGTTGATCGCTGTCGGTGGAGCCATTCAGTGCGCCAGGGCAGCGCTGGAGAGAAGGCCAGCTTTTGGGCTGCTGCGACCTCCAGGGCACCACGCCGACCAAAACGGGTCATGGGGCTTTTGTTATGTGAACAACATGGCCATCGCAGTTAGAAAATTACACCAGGAAGCTGATCTGCGCTGGGTGGTGATCGTTGATCTGGACCATCATGTAGGAGATGGCACCCAGCGTATCTTCGCTGCAGATTCTGGAATCTTGGTGCGAAATATTGAGGCTGTTGAGCGGGAAGAGTATTTGGAGCAAGTACAGAGTGTCTTGCAGGTTATAAGGAAGGCCGACTTGCTGGCTGTGTCGATGGGATTTGATACCTATGAGCGGGATCTCGGTGGTCTTCTGAAGACCGAAGACTACAAGCTATTGGGCTCTTGGCTGCGGCAGGCCTCGGAGCGTCTCTGTGAGGGACGGCGCTTTGCTCTTCTAGAGGGTGGATATTATTTACCGGACCTCGGCAAGAATGTCCTCGCTTTTTGTGAAGGATTTGAGTGAAGACGCATAGCGCATAGCGGGAAGCGCATAGCGTTATCGGTCATTTGCTTTTGGCGTCGTTCATAGTCGCTCATTGTAACGACCTAGTGACAACAAATGACAGCGGAGCCCGACAAGGGCTCAGCGTAATGACCTTATGACGGCCGTCAGGCCAAATGACCATCCACCTTGAGGGCTTTGCCTAGTTTTTGTGCCAGAAAAGGAGAGAAAATTATGGTGCGCTTGAGGCGCTCGGTACTCTCAGTGCCGGGAAGCAGCGACAAGATGATTAGCAAGAGCCTGGAGTTGCCGGCAGATGAGATCATGCTGGATCTGGAAGACGGTGTCGCCTTAGAGGAGAAGGAAGGGGCACGGGCAAAAATCATTCGCGCTTTCAAAGATCACGACTGGGCAGATAGGGTTCGGGCCTACCGGATCAATGGCCTGGACACACCTTTCGCTTATCGAGACGTCATCGATGTTGTAGAGCAGGCAGGGGAGGACATCGACGTCATTGTCATACCCAAGGTCGAAAAAGCAGCAGATGTACAGTTCGTAGCCCTGCTTTTGAGTCAGATTGAAATGAACGTGGGTCTAAAGAAGACTATCGGCCTGGAGGCCTCAATTGAGACAGCTTTGGGAATGCTGAACGTGAAGGAGATCGCCTTTGCCAGTCCCCGCCTGGAAACGCTAGTCTTTGGCATAGCCGATTATGGAGCGTCGCTTACCATGCCCAGCAGCGGTGTTAGCGGCCACGGGGATGCAGAAGAAGATCTCATGCATCGCTGGCACTTCCCTCTGAGTAGCATGGTGATGGCGGCAAAGGCTGCGGGGCTGGCCGCCATAGACGCACCCTTTGGAGATTTCAAGGATGAGACAGGACTGAAAAAATCCTGCCAGCAAGCAGCCTCGCTGGGTTATGACGGCAAATGGGCGATTCATCCTGCCCAGCTGGAGACCATCAATGAAACCTTCACACCCAGTGCTGAGGATATTAGCCGGGCCCAGATAATTTTGAAAGCCTATGAAGCGATCAAGGCCAGTGGCGAAGGAGCCACGGCTCTGGACGGCAAGATGGTTGATGCAGCGTCTGTCCGCCTTGCCCAGGTGACGTATGAGCAGGCTAGAAGGTTGGGATTGATTAAAAAGGATATCGATTGAACCGATAGACCCCACTTTTTCCAAGGTGCTCTGGAGTAATGGAGCACTGGAAAATATCAAATTCCAAGCACCAAATTACAATGAAATCCCAAATCCCAATATTGGTCCTCCGGATTCCCCACCCTGCGGGCGGGTCCCAAGTTTCAAATGACCAAAACAGGTTTGGAATTTTGAATACGGTTATGCACTTGACTCAGTGAAAATCTCCTCTTGCCTTGGAAACTATCTCACAATTCACCGAACCCGTCATTCCGGACGAGTCCGCCTCTGGCGGGCGAGATCCGGAATCCAGTTAGAGTTTAAAATAATCAAATTCTTTCTGGATCCCGGCTCGTGTCCCGCTTTGCGGGACTTGGCCGGGATGACGAACTGCGAGAGAGTCTCTCGAGGGTAGGAGGGACATGTAGTTACCGTGCGGAGCTAAATAC
>Ga0255045_10000252_pt1 | contig 11844 bp, 7 predicted proteins | sample BC1_12_23_MG_FD_183652 | JGI IMG/M metagenome (GOLD analysis project Ga0255045, IMG submission 183652) | Seawater microbial communities from Strait of Georgia, British Columbia, Canada - BC1_12_23 | ecosystem: Environmental > Aquatic > Marine > Strait | place: Canada: British Columbia...
TCCTCCGGCGCCGCGAGATCCAATGGTACTACCAGGAAGGCGCGAGCCGAATCTTCCCCGAGGCCTGGCAGAAGTATCTGGACCCGATCCCCGAGGACGAGCGGGACGACATGGTGGGGGCTTACTACCGCCGCCTGACGAGCAGCGACCGAGCCGAACGCATCCAAGCCGCGCGGGCATGGAGTATGTGGGAAGGCAGCACGAGCAGGCTCGTCCCCGACCCGAAGCTAATCGAACGCACCGGCGACGAAGCATTCGCCGAAGCCTTCGCCCGCATCGAATGCCACTACTTCATCAACGGCGGCTTCTTCCAAGAAGACAACCACCTCCTGCAACACATCGACCGCATCAAGCACATCCCGGCCGTCATCGTCCAAGGCCGCTACGACATCGTCTGCCCCCCCGAAAGCGCCTACCAACTCCACCAAGCCTGGCCCAACAGCACCCTAATAATCGCCCCCAACTCCGGCCACTCCGCCCTAGAACCAGAAATCACCACCCTCCTAGGGGACACTCTCCTACCCCGTAACCACCGGTAATCCTTCAGAACCTCAGGCAAAGATCGCAGCGACCCGTTCTGAACCTCGGGAACGCGCTCGTCGAAGTGCTGAAGAAATTGGCGCTGCGATCTTTGGCCGATAAGTCCCGTGATTCTGGGCGGTTACGGGGTAGGAGAGTGTCCCTTTATCGGGAGAATTTTCTGTATTTTATTCGGTGGGGGATGTCGGCTTCGGTGCCTAGGCGGGCTTTGCGGTCGGCGGCGTAGTCGGCGTAGGAGCCTTCGTGCCAGACCACTCGGCTGTCGCCTTCGAAGGCCAGGATGTGGGTGCAGATTCGGTCGAGGTACCAGCGATCATGGCTGATGATCAGGGCGCAGCCGGGGAAGGCTAGGATCGCTTCCTCTAGCGAGCGGAGGGTTTCTACGTCGATGTCGTTGGTGGGCTCGTCGAGGAGCAACACGTTGCCGCCGCTCTTGAGGAGCTTGGCTAAGTGGACTCGGTTTCGTTCGCCGCCGGAGAGGTTCTCGACCGGCTTCTGCTGATCGCTCCCGCGGAAGTTGAACCAGCCGACGTACGCGCGTGATTTCACCGTCCCGCCGCCGACGTCGATCTCGTCCGCCCCGCCTGTGATCTCCTTAAAAACGTTGTTGCCGTCGCCAAGGGAGTCGCGGCTCTGGTCGACATATGACAGCGTCACGGTGTCACCGACCTTGATTGTCCCCGAGTCTGGCGTCTCTTCGCCGACCAGCATCCGGAACAACGTGGTCTTACCCGCGCCGTTGGGCCCAACGATGCCGACGATCGCCCCGCGCGGCACGATGAAGCTCAAATCTTCGAAAAGGAGCTTGTCGCCGTAGGCTTTGCTCGCCCCATCGACTTCGAACACCTGCGTGCCGAGCCGAGGCCCCGGCGGGATACGAATCTCGTTGGCATCGCGGCGTGCCTTGGCCGCATCGGCGACCAGGCTCTCGAACGCGGTGATGCGCGCCTTGCTCTTGGCCTGTCTCGCCTTGGGCGACGAACGCACCCACTCGAGCTCCCGGGCGATTCTCCGCTTCCGAGAGCTGTCTTTCTTGTCTTCTTGGGCAAGCCGCGCGTCCTTCGCCTCGAGCCACTGGGAGTAGTTGCCCTGGAAAGGGTGCGCCTCGCCACGATCGAGCTCGAGGATCCACTCGACGATCTCGTCCAAGAAGTACCGGTCGTGGGTGACGAGGATCACGCAACCCGGATACTTCTGGAGATATCCCTGCAACCAAGCGACCGACTCGGCGTCGAGATGGTTGGTCGGCTCGTCGAGCAACAGGAGCTCGGGCTTCTCGAGCAGCAAGCGGCAGAGCGCGACCCGGCGCTTTTCACCGCCCGAAAGCAACTTCGGGTCGGCATCGGCTGGGGGCAGGCGAAGCGCGTCCATCGCAATCTCGAGCGTGCTTTCGAGGTTCCAAGCGTCCGCGGCGTCGATTTTGTCTTGAAGCGCTCCCTGCTTGTCGAGCAGCTTAGCCATTTCGTCATCGCTCATCGGCTCCCCGAGCTTCATGCTGAGCTCGTTGAACTCGTCGAGGAGCCGGCGCACGGGAGCCACGCCGGCTTCGACCGCCTCTAACACGGTCTTGGCGTTACCGAGGTCCGGCTCCTGCGACAGGTAGCCGACCCTCGCGCCGGGCCGAATCCAAGCCTCGCCGGTGAAGCTATCGTCCACGCCCGCCATGATGCGCAGCAGCGAAGACTTTCCCGTCCCGTTGACACCAATGACCCCTATCTTCGCGTTCGGAAGGAACGAAAGATAGAGGTCTTCGATGATCTTCTTGTCCGGGGGATGAACTTTCGTAACCCCCTTCATCGTGAAGATAAAGTCTGCCATGGACTATTGAGCTATGCGTCTCCTCGTGAGCCACATAGCAACGATGCACAGCGCAATCCAACCGAACGAGGCGCTCTTGGCGGCGCTCACGCTACAGCCATCAGAGGTGCTGGTGTCGCCACTCGGTCCGCCCTCCCCGTCATCGGAACCCGGCGCGCTCTTGGGTGCAAGGTCGACCGTACCCGCCTCGAGGTCGAGCTCGGGAATGTCGGTTCGAATCAGTGCGGGCAACTGTCCGGTCAGCGTCTTCGTGGTCGTGCCCTCGAGCGCGGTGTTGCCTGCTGCAAAAGGCCTAGGTGTGGGGCCGCTAGGCGGGCCACCCCAGGTGCCACGCTGCGGATTCTCACACGCGATATCGCCTTCCCAAGGATTCAACATCACATACCGCCCTTGGAAGTTGTTGACGCTCGACGCCTGCGCTCGCCGCTCCCCGAGCTGACCCTTTTGATCGGGCATCCCTCGGCCACCGACAATTGGACCCGCTGCGCGAAACACGAGGTCCTCGTCGAGTCCGTCCTTGTCGTAGCGGTAATGCAATCGTGTCAGCACGAAGCCGTACGGCTGCCATGATGGTCGGCGTTTGCGCTGCGGCACGACACCAGGAATGTCGGAGTACGGATCCTGCTCCCCAGGCACAATCACGTCACCACCGAGGGTCGCCAGCTCATCCGGCCTCAGCGGCGGCTCCGGACACGGATCGCAAGTCGTCGCGTCCCAAGCGTACTCGGTCACGACCGCGCCGGGATTTTTCTCGGTCGTTCGCTCGAACAGCGCATCGTAGAAAGCCCCAAAGCTCTTTCGGACGCTGCGCTCGACGCGGATGTTGGTCGGGATCGACGCGTTCTTGTAGTTGGCCACCTCGTAGCGCTGACCTTTGCCGAGGATGTGCACGATCAAGTCCTGCTTCCCCGCACTGTTGAGCAAACCAAGCCGGACCGGAAGTGTGAACGTCGGCGCATCGTAGTGGAATCGAAGCGGGGAGAGGACCGCCTTACCGTTGCGGAACTTCACCTTTTTCGAGTCGACCTTCGCAACGAAGAACTTGGTGTTCTGCTCCACATAGGGCCGCAAGACTGCGTTGGCCCCCTTCGGAATGTTGTAGTCGTTCTTGCGAAGCCACTTGTCGAGCCCACCGGAATCATTCGCGCTCAAGATGACGATGTCGTACTCCGCGACCTTGAACTGTGCCTCGATGGTTACGCCCAAGCGCGCGTCGGAGTCCTCGGCCGCCGAAGATTTCATTCGCCGCGCCGATGGCGCTCCCGCCGCCATCTCGTACACCACCAGCTCTCGGCACGGGTCCTGCTCCCAGTACTCGACCAAGCGCGGCGCAGCGAGCTTATCGACCCGCGAGAAGATCTCCGGCGGCAACGTCTTCACGTTGTCCTCCTGCAGAACGACCGGCACCGGCACGATCATCGCAAAGTCTTCTGGCGGTCCCTGATAGTTGTTCTGCATCGACAGCACCGTTCGCGTGCCCTCGCGCATCATCACGACCATCGTCGCGTTGTTGTAGAGAGACGCGTCGGCCCCACTCACGTAGAACCCACAGAACGCGCGCGACGTAGCCGGCCAAGACATAGCCACGCACAGACCCAAGACGACGATTGCTTGCTTCATAGATTGCTCCTCATTTGCCCTGGTAGACGCGTGAGGCCGCAATTTGGATCTATCTTGCGAAAACCTGAGCGATTACGGCGAGATGTCGACGAGCTCGATGCTAGTTCTTGATGTCGATCAGCTCGACGTCGAAGACCAGCATCCCGGCCGGACGCCCTGGTCGGCCTCCGTAAGCCAACTCTTCCGGAATCCAGATCCGGCGCTGCTCGCCGACGACCATGAGCTGCAGACCCTCGGTCCAGCCGGGGATGACCTGATTGAGACCGAACGTCGCCGGGGTTCCGCGCACGATAGAGCTGTCGAACATCTTTCCGTCCGTCGTCCATCCCGAGTAGTGCACCGTCACGACGCTCGTGGCGGTTGGGTGGTCCTTCCCGGTGCCCTTCGCCAACACGCGCGACCCGAGGCCGGAGTCGGTCTTCTTGGCGTTCTTTGGGATCTTGGCGACGTCCTTGGGTACGTCGGGTGGCTTGGGCGCCTCCTTGAAGCTGACGAGCTCGACATCAAACACCAAGGTGCCGCGAGGCGGACCCATCCCAGCGTGCGGATCGGCCTCGGCCGCCTCGCCGTACGCCAGATCACCGGGAATCCAAAAACGGCGCTTCTCGCCGGCAACCATCAGCTGCACACCCTCGGTCCAACCTTTGATCACGCGATTGAGCGGAAACTCTGCAGGCTGTCCACGCTTCGTCGAGCTGTCGAACATGCGACCGTCTGTCGTCCAGCCGGTGTAATTGACGGTGACGATGTCTGCCGCACTCGGATTCTTGTCGCCGGTGCCTTCTTGCAACACGGTCCACGCGAGACCCGACTCGCTGCGCTTGGCGTTCTCGGGCGCCGCGGCAACATCGGGCGGCGCGGGAATGTCGGCAGGCGCAACTGCTTTCGCTTCGATCGCTGCCGCGGCAGCTTCGTCCGCAGTGGCTTCGGCTGTTTCGGCCGGCGCCGCCGAATCCGAGTCGGACTCGCCCTCGGCGGGTGCGGGTGCGCTGCTCTTGCAGGCGGTTAGCGCGGTGGCCAGCACCGCACAACAAAGAAGGGTCCAGAGAGATTTCATGGGGGCGTGGTAGCCGACTGCGCGCGCGCTGTCTACTTCTCAAGCTGCGGCGGGACGTCCGGCGTGGCGACGACCTCGACGACTTCGCCCTCGACCTCGATCACGTCTTGCGGGCCACGGGGCGAGCCATTGTAACCCGGCGCATACACTTGTACGTGACCCGTCGCAATTTGCCGTTCGAACCAGGCGCGAACGAAACCCCCGATGACACGACGCGTGGGCGGCATGACCATCGAAAGGCCGGCGACGTCGGTCAGGATGCCCGGCGTAATCAGCATCAGCCCACCAATGAAGATCAGGAGCCCGTCGATGACCCCGTCCTTCGGCAACTGCTGGCGCGCCATCGCCTCCTGCCATCGTCGAATCACGCGGGCGCCCTCGAGCCGAGCGAACCATGCACCGAGCGCACCCGTCAGAAGTACCAACCCGATCGTCGGTATGGGTCCGAGCATTCGCCCGATGGCGATCAGGAGATACAGCTCGACGAGCGGAACGACGGTGAACAACAGGAAAAGACGGGCCACAGGGCGAATCTAAGTCCGATCCCAGGCCTGCGCTACCCACGCTCCCGGCGCGCCTTCTCGTTTCGCGCGGGTCACGCTTTGGTTTGGCGTCGCGGTGGTTCTGCCGTACACCCCGCGGCATGAACACGCCGGCAGACGGGTCGATGAGCCCGAAATGGGGACTGCGGTGCTTGTTGGGTGGCGCGTTGATGGGTCTCGCGAATCTGGTCCCGGGTATCAGCGGCGGCACCATGCTTCTCGCGGCCGGGATCTATCCTCGGTTCATCCAGGCGTTGGCCGACCTCAGCGGGCTTCGGTTGCGGAAGAGCTCGTTCATCGTTCTGGGTCTCGTGGGCGCCGCGGCGGCGGTGGCGATTCTCTTGGGCGCTGGCCCCGTCAAAGACGCGGTCGTCGAAAATCGGTGGGCGATGTACAGCCTGTTCATCGGGCTCACACTTGGTGGCGTTCCTGTGCTCTGGCAGATGGCCCGTCCTGCCACCAGTGCGTTCTGGGTCGGCACGATGGCCGGGCTGTTCGTGATGGCAGGGCTGGCGTGGCTGCAGGTCTACGGCGCGAGCTCCGGGGCGAGTCGCGAAGGCGTGCCGATGATGTTCGTCGCGGGCGTTGCCGGCGCCAGCGCAATGATTCTTCCAGGCGTGAGCGGCGGCTATCTACTGTTGGTGCTTGGAGTGTACGTACCGGTTCTGAGCGCGATCGACGCGCTCAAAGAGGCCCTCAAGGCGAACGATCTAGCAAGCGCATCGGATCCGATTCTCGGCGTCGTGCTTCCAGTCGGCATCGGTGTCGCGATCGGCATCTTGCTGATCAGCAACCTGATCAAAGTCGTGCTCGAGCGATACGAGCAACCGACGTTGGGCGTGCTCATGGGACTACTGGTGGGCGCGGTCTTCGGATTGTGGCCTTTCCAGGAAGGCATGGCGCCAAAGGTTGGCGAGATGTTCAAAGGACAGGTGTTGACCGCGGAGCGCCTCGCCGGGCTCGGACCCGACAAGTACCCAACCGAGTTCTTCGCGCCCACTTTCACCGATGTCATGATCGCGATCGGCCTCGTGGGCATCGGCTACATGATCACCACGCTGGTCGCCCGTGTGGGCGGCGCTAAGCCACAACGGCGCTAGGGCTCACGCCATCAATTGTTGAGGAGCTCGTCGCACTCGGCGCTGATGTAGCCGAGCGCCACCAACTGACGGCAGAGCTCCGGCGTCATTTCCTGCTTTTCCTCGGTCAGACCGGGTTTCTTCTCCCCGGCTGATCCGTCGGAAGCGGCCAGCCAACGGCCGGGATTATCGGCGCCGAGGAACTGTCCGTGAAGCGTCCGCAAATAACGCTGGGCGATGGGATGTTTGCTGCCGTCGAGCTCCTTCTGCTCCCAGTAGTCATTTCCAAGGTCGAAGATGACCTGGGACAGATTGCCTCGAATGATCATCTTCCAATCACCGCCGCGAATCACCCGGCGATGCTCGAGGAAGTCGCTAAACGCCACGTACGGACCCGCGGGCCAATCGCCCCGCATGAACCCAAGCAAACTGCGACCTTCGAACTTCTCCGGAATCGGGACGCCCGTCGCCTCCAGCACCGTCGGCCCAATATCGAGCGTGCTGACGACCGGACCGATGCGCGTGTTCGCCGGAATGACTCCCGACCACCGGAACATGAGCGGCACGCCGAGGAGCTCTTGATACACCGAGTGGCCGTGGCCCCAAGACCCGTGCTCCTGGAACTCCTCCCCATGGTCGGAGGTCACGACGATGATCGTGTTTTCATCGAGCCCGAGCTCGCGGAGCTTCGCGAGGAACTTCCCGAAGTGCTCGTCGTGGTAGCTGATCTCCCCATCGTGCAACGCCTCGATGCGTTCTTTGTCGCGCTTCGTGAACGTGTACTTCTTCGGGTTCTTCTTTGCGTCGTCGAGCATTAAATGCGTGCGGCGGTTCTTCACCTGGCCGTTGTACGGCTGCGGGTCATACATCTCGAGGAACTTGGCGGGAGGGTCGTACGGCACGTGCGGGTCGATCGTTTGGATGTAGACGAAGAACCGACCGTCCTTGTTCTTCTCGATCCAGCCCTCCGCCTCCCCAAACACATTGGACGCGTTGGTGTTGCGCGCTTCACGAATGTAGTTGGTGTAGTGGTCCCACCCTTGATCGAAACCGAACGCATTCGAGACGTACCCATTGGCGATGAAACTCGCCGTCTTGAAGCCCGCTTCCTTATAGACCTCGCTCAGCATCAACGCGGACTTCGGAAGCTTCGAGGCGTCTTGCTTGGTCTTGTGAGTCGCGGGGTGTAGCGACGTGAGCACGCTCGCGACCGCGGGTTTGGTCCAGTTCTCCGGCGACTGCGATCGCTCGAAAAGCGTGCCGTGTGAAGCAAACGCGTCAATGGTCGGGGTTTTCACACGGGTCTTCGGGTAATAAGCCTGGACCTTGCTTGCGCGCAGGGTGTCGATGAGCAGGACGACGACGTTGCGGGCTGGCTCGTCGATCGTGGCTACCTCGCCCACGCGACGCACGACACGCACATCGCTCAGCGCGAGGTCGCTCGCTCCGTCGTTTCGGAAGCGCACGCGCACGATCTCGCCGCCGAGCTCCTTCAAAGACACCTGTTGATCGTCCCATGCGGCCCGGGCGTCCATGCGCTTGGTCGAACCGGCGGACTCGTCGCTGCTGATCTGCAGCGCCAAGGCGCCCTCACCCTGAGAGCCGAGGCCGGAGCCGAAAACCAGCGTGCCATCTTCCGGCACTTCGACGAACCAGTCGACCTGTGCCGAGGGCGCCAGGACGATCGCCCGCCGACCTACCCCGCCCACCGAAGCTTGCTCGACCGCGACAGGCCGAGGCGTGGCCGTGCCCGGGGCGGAAGATGGCTCGAAGAGCAACCAGTCCATCGCCAGCGACCGCGCTTTGCCGCGCACCTGGGCGGTCTTGGTCGCGCGGAGCATGATTGCATTTTCGCCAGACCGAACGTCAGCTTCGGAGATTGGGATCACGATCTCGCGAAAGCCGTCTCCTTGAGAGACACGCGCCTCCCCGGCGGTCTTGCCGTTGACGTAGACGATGAGCGCTCCCGTCGCGTAGGGCTTGGCGCGCATACGGATCTGCATCGGCTGCTTCGATGCAGCGGGAAGATACAACCGCGCCGTCTTGCCAAAGGTCGACACGCTCGCACCACCTTCGCGGCTCTCCCCCTGCCAACCGCTGTTCCAGTTGCCGATGGTGTACTTGAGACGGGCGGCGGTCCCGAAGTCGATAAACAGCCCCGCCGGATCGTAAACGTCCGCGAGGTGCAACAGCGCCAGGAGGTCCTCGTAGGTGGCGGTGCCCTCCGGAGCTGGCGCGACAGGAGGCGCGGGCGTGACGCGAGCTCTCGGGCGAGATCGCGCCTGTTGCGGAGCCTCCCCGGCGGCCTGCTCGAGCGGTGCATCGGGCACTTCGCCACCGTCGTTACATGTGAATCCCTGCAGACATACGACCAGAACAAGCACCAAGCGGCTCTTCATAGGAGTTCCCCCTCGCGCGTTCGGCTACCACGGCCCGGCGAAGGGAGCAACGACGCCGGGGCGACCACGACCCCGTCCGATGTGCTAACCCAGGGGCCTCATGGATGGGAACGGCCAGCCCCGCGAGTGGAGCGTGAAGAAGAGCACGAAGCTCTACCAGATCAAAGGCTGGGGGGAGCCGTACTTTCGCATCAATGACGCTGGGCACGTCGAGGTGCGTCCGGACCCGACCGTGGACCAGGCGATCGATCTGCACGATCTCACGCAGCAGCTGGCCGGGCGTGGGCTCGACCTACCGTTGTTGATCCGATTCCCGAACATCCTCCAGGATCGCATCCGCCTGTTGAACGAATGCTTCGAGAGCGCGATTCGCGAGTACGGATACGATGGGAAGTATCGCGGGGTCTTTCCGGTCAAGGTCAATCAGCAGAGGCACCTCGTCGATGAGATCGTCGAGTCCGGAAGGCCTTGGCGGTTCGGCTTGGAAGCGGGCTCGAAACCGGAGCTGCTGATCACGCTCGCTGCGATGGAAGACGAAGACGGCTTCATCATCTGCAATGGGTACAAAGACCTCGCCTATCTCGAGACGGCGCTCGTGGCGCAGCGGTTCGACAACACCGTGGTCGTCGTGCTGGAACGTATCGAGGAGCTCGAGCTCGCGTTCAGGGCATCCGAAAAGCTCGGCATTCGACCTTGCCTCGGAGTACGCGCGAAGTTGAGCAGCAAAGGAATGGGCCGCTGGAAGGACTCCGCAGGCGACCGCGCGAAGTTTGGCCTGACGATGTCGGAGATCGTTCACGTCGTCGATGAGCTCCAGAAACGCGACATGCTCGATTGTCTGAAGCTCCTTCACTTCCATCTTGGAAGTCAGGTCTCGAGCATCATCCCTGTCAAGAACGCCATGCGGGAAGCAAGCCAGATCTACGTCGAGCTCATGAAGATGGGTTGCGAGATGAGCTTTCTCGACGTCGGTGGTGGCTTGGCGGTCGACTACGACGGTTCGAAGACCGACTTCCGCGGTTCGATGAACTACGACCTAAAGGAATACGCGTACGACGTCGTCGCAGATATCCAGGAGGCATGCGAGAAGGCCAGCGTGCGACCGCCGACCATCGTTAGCGAGAGCGGGCGCTCGATCGCCGCCTATCAATCGGTGTTGGTCTTCGATGCACTGGGCGTCGACCATGTCGACTTCGAAGACCCCCCAGAACCTTCCAAAGACGACCATCGCATCCTCGACGAGTTCTACGAAACCTGGAAGGGCATCCAACCCAAGAACGTGCAGGAGTCGTGGCACGACGCGCAGCAGGCGCTCGAAGAAGCGCGCAGCCTATTCAAGTTCGGCTACCTCGGGATTCGCGAGCTGGCGCGCGCCGAGCATTTGTTTTGGAGCTGTTGCGAAAAGATTCGCCGGTCCATGCGGCGCCTGAAGTACGTGCCGGAGGAGCTCAACGCGGTCGAGGAGCTCATGGGCGCGATCTACTACTGCAACTTCTCGCTGTTCCAATCGGCGCCCGACATTTGGGCCATGGACCACCTGTTCCCGTTCATGCCGATTCACCGTCTCGACGAAGAGCCCACCGTGCGGGCTCGACTCGCGGACGTGACCTGCGACTCGGATGGCATCGTCGACCACTTCATCGACGTCGAAGAGGTGCAGCACTCGCTCGACCTTCATCCCGTGAAACACGGGGAGCCTTACCTCCTCGGCATGTTCTTGGGCGGTGCGTATCAAGAAATCTTGGGTGACCTGCACAACCTCTTTGGCGATACGAACGCCGTGCACGTCCGGCTCGAAGACTACGGTTACAGCGTCTCGAACGTCATCAAGGGCGACGCGATTGATGAGGTGTTACGCTACTTGCAGTACGACCCCGAAGAGATGGTCGAACGCGTTCGCAAGCAAGCAGAGCGAGCGCTCAACCAGGGGCGGATGACGTTGGTCCAACTGCGCACCTTCATGCGCCACTATGAAGAGAGCCTGCGCGGCTACACCTATCTCAAGGGCGACGCCTGAATTCGCCCGCGTTTGCGGGCGTTTTCGACACCGGTCCGGGCAACCTCTACCTTGAAAGAGTGGATGTAGCCGAGTTCCAAGAGGCGCTGCTTCAGCAGATGGAGCGAAAGACGCACTGGGCTTGGCCGGCCTTCACCGGCGGCGTGGTGCCCAAAGACAAGTTGCACATCCATCTCGAGCACGAGTGGGCGGTCTATGTGAGGGATTTTCCCATCATGGTCGGTCGCGCATATGTGCAGTGTCCGATCGCCGAAGTGCGGCGTGAGCTAGCAGAGAACCTCTACGAGGAAGAAACCGGTGGCCTGGCGGCAGGCAAGCCACACCCCGAGCTGTTCATGATGTATCCGCACGGCCTCGGGATGGACGTGGAGCGATTCGCGGACGTGCAATTGCTGCCGGCGGCGCGCGCGTACCGAGAGTTCTTGGATGCTGTCACCACGAATCGGGGCTGGGCGGTGGCAGCAGCCATCGCTACGCTCTTCATCGAAGGCACGGCGTACGAGCGGCACGAGCTGGATACGTCCGCGCCTCCTCGCCCACAACCGCCGCTCGAAGAGCACCCCCTGGCGAAACACTATGGGCTTCCACTGGAGTGCCTCGCACTGACCAAGGCGCACCGTTCGGTCGAAGGTGAGCACCGCAAAGCCGCCTGGCGGGTGATGCTCAATCACCTCCCCGCGAGCGACCGCCTGGACGTCGTTCACGCGATGAGCGAGGCGGTCGATGCGTGGCGCGCTTATCGCGACGACGTAGCAGAGGCCTGCGGCATCAC
>Ga0255045_10000256_pt1 | contig 11769 bp, 9 predicted proteins | sample BC1_12_23_MG_FD_183652 | JGI IMG/M metagenome (GOLD analysis project Ga0255045, IMG submission 183652) | Seawater microbial communities from Strait of Georgia, British Columbia, Canada - BC1_12_23 | ecosystem: Environmental > Aquatic > Marine > Strait | place: Canada: British Columbia...
TTCATGAAATGTCCGGGCTAGTTTTGGATGCCTAAACGCATGCCGAATAATTCCAGCTTTTTTAGGCCACGCCATCTCACCGTCCTGCTGATATTGTTGGCTGCCACTTTTTTGATTGCCGCCTCTGACCCTGTCACCTCTGTCAAAGTGAGGCCAGGTGACAGTATAAGCTACCTGGCATTCAAACACCTCCATACTTACAACCAAGAAATAGTTAACCAGATTAAGAATCTCAATCCCCACATTAAAGATCTGAACCTCATCCAGGTCGGCCAGATTGTATATCTTCCCAAAGGCAAACCTTCGACGGTAACAGGCAAACGGGGTGAACCGACTCCTTCCGCACCGGTCCCCGAGACCAAGAAAATGGCTGCGGCTGCCTCCCAAGCAGTGGCCACCTTGGTTGAAGGTGAGGTGCAAATGATGGGTGCTGAAACCAATGGTTGGCAGAGGCTCCAGGTCAACGCCATGCTCAAGGCCGGGGACAACGTTCGGGTTCTCGAACAGGGACGCTTGGAATTAGTTTTAGACAATCGTAGCGTCCTCAGGTTGGCTGCCAATACCACCCTGGAATTGAAAGAGGTGGAACGCAGACCCCAGAAGGAAAAGTACCGGTTCGCCCTATCGATCGGTAAGATGTGGACAAGGGTTACGCGGTTGTTGGGATTTGGTTCCAGGTATCAGGTGGAAACACCTACTGCCATCACCGCTGTTCAAGGCACAGTGTACGATCTTCAAGTTGACCCCAGCCAGCAGACGCGGGTTCGCGTTCATTCTGGAAATGTTCAGGTGTACAATCCGTTCGCCGGCGATCTCGCCCCTGGACAGGAAGTTCCGAAGTTAAAAGAGCCAACTCGCGTACCTGGTCCAACCAGAATATCCCGTGAAGAGTGGGAGCAGTTGCTCCTCGGACAATACCAACAGGTAACTCTCGGCCGGGAAGGAAGAAGCGCGATCTCCGCTTTCGATCTTGCTGCAGCGAGGAGGGAGGCGTGGGTTCGCTGGAATGAAGCGCGCGACCGAGACCTCTACGGCGAATGATGGGTTATCGAAAAGCTCTTATCATTGCTGTTGCGTTCTTCTTGATTTTCGCCTCTGTTCACGTCGCTTCATTCGGTCCACTTGAAAATACCCACCTTCAAATCCGTGACCTCTTCTTTCGATTGCGCGGTCCTGTGCCCCCCAACCCCCACGTCACCATCATTGCCATAGATGATCAAAGTATTAGCCATTACGGCCGCTGGCCCTGGCCTCGAGCACGGATTGCCGCCCTCGTTCACAGGCTAAAAGAGGCTGGAGCGCGCACCATTGGCATTGATATTTCATTTCTACCCAGCAAAACCCAAGCCCAATCAATTCCTCTTGAGGCGGAATTCACTCCCCTCCTACGCTGGCTCGATCTGGATCCCACCACTGAACTTTCCTACTCAAACGATTTACTCTTTGCCATGGCCATGAAGAAGGCGGGCAATGTGATTCTCCCCTTTTATTTCGAGTTCAAGGGTGACACCGCTGGTGCACCCCCTGAGAAGCCGGCGATCTTGGCTCATTCTGCCTATCTTCTCTTTGATGATGTTAACAGACTCCCTTCCCTGCCTTTGCTTCGCGGCAGCAGTGTGTTCCCACCAATTAAAGTTCTGGGTGAGGCTGCAGCCGCTCTAGGATTTGTCAACGCCTATTTGGACAGGGACGGTGTCTTACGAAGCGACCCAGCTATTGTGGCTTTCGAGAAGCAATATTTCCCCTCTCTGGGGATTCAACTGAGTCGGCTCTATCTGGGTCTCAGCTGGGCTGAGATCAAAGTCAACAGCGGCGAGAGCATCTTGATCGGCGAGCGTTTGGTTCCCACTGACGATCGTGGTCTTGTTGGCCTCAACTACTACGGCGGCCGGGAGAGTTTTCCCTACATCTCCTACAAAAAGGTCATGGAAGCCCACTTAAAACCCGATATGCTCAAAGACAAAGTCGTGCTCGTGGGAGTAGCTGCCGCCGGACTCCATGACTTGTGGCCTACTCCCTTCGGACCTGGATATCCTGGGGTGGAAAAACACGCCACTGTCGTCGCCAATATCCTGGACGAGCGTTTCATCCTCCGGCCAGAACTCAGCGGTGTCGCCGAGATTTTCTTCATGCTCCTAGGTGCTCTAACACTCGGAATGATAGCCGGGGGTCGCCGATCATTGATGCTCTGGATTTCTTGTGGCCTTCTGTTTGGGCTGGCTCTTGCAGGGTCTTACTGGAGTTTCACTGCTCACAATCTCTGGTTCAAGCCGCTTTTCCCTGCTCTTCTTATACTTTTCCTGGCACCAGTGCTTCAGGTTTTCAACTTGCGTGCAGCCGCGATTGCGGTCGACAGAACCGAGGAACCCCACCTGGCGGATGTTGAGACCGTTGCTGCCGAGACTTCCGATCTTTTGGTTGGAGAGGAAGTTACGACTGTGGGTCGCTATCAGATTGAAGGCGAGCTGGGCCAAGGCGCCATGGGTGTTGTCTACAAGGCTGTGGATCCCACCATCGGCAGGCCGGTGGCTATCAAGACAATTCGCTTGGACCAGACTCTCGGCTCGAAGCAACTCTCAAACTTGAAAGAGCGGTCGCTGAGGGAGGCCCAGGTAGCTGGGCAACTCTCACACCCCAATATTGTCACCATCTATGATGTGGTGGAACAAGGTGGCAATCTTTTCATCGCCATGGAACTTATTGACGGCCAAGAGCTCAGCAGATTTTGTAGCAAAGACACTCTTCTCAAGCCTCGACAAGCCACCACGATCATTGCCTACATCTGCAATGCTCTTGATTATGCTCATAAACAATCCGTTGTCCATCGGGACATAAAGCCCGGTAATGTCATGCTGCTCGAAGACGGCAAACCCAAGATTATGGATTTCGGGATTACTAAGATGATCTCCTCGGACGCTACCCAGACCGCAGCCATGATGGGCACACCCAGTTACATGTCTCCGGAGCAAATTGATCTTGAGAAGGTGGACGGGCGCTCGGATTTGTTTTCGCTAGGGGCCATGTTCTACGAAATGCTCTGCGGACAGCGGCCCTTCACCGGCCCTAATATCACTGCCATCCTCAAAAAGATTACCACCGAGGATCCCACCCCATTAGAACAAGTCAACCCCAAAATCCATCCAACGCTGGCCGCAGTTGTCATGAAACTCCTGGCCAAAGAGCCAGATGACCGCTACCAGAGTGGTGGTGAAGTAGTTTCAGTTCTCAAGAGCCTCCTAGGGGATCCCTCCATTTGGGAATAAGAGTAAGGGGCCAGGGATCAGGTGTCAGGTGTCAGGCAACTATGCTTACCTCAACGCTGTTGTGCCATTTGGCTTCGCTGTCAATATGCCTGCGGCGTCATTTATGGCAAAGGGCATCCTTCGACGGGCTCAGGACAGGTAGGGCATAGAGCATGGAGTCAAAAGATGGGGTTGGTTTCCCGCTAATTTGGCAAATCTCAGAACTCACTGCCTTCCAGGATGTTCACTATATCTCGTGGGTGGGTCCCAATAGACAGACTGTGGGTATGTAATCCACAGTCTAGAGGGCTAGTCCGGACTTCACATGCTAACGAAGAAAAAAGCGGAGCCGTGACTCCGCAGAGTTGTTTGGAAAATAGATATTTTAGCTCTTCCAGAGTTCGTCTTTGATTTCAATCCTGCGTTGCCCTAAGGCATATTTTAGAAACTTTCTTTCGGCTCTTCTCAAGTCTGTTTCTGAATAATGGTCGAGATTCTCTGGAGTTCTAAACAATTTTCTATATTTCTTCAATAGTAATTGAATGCCGGATTTGTACCTCGATTTTTTGTCCATTACTCTTCCTCAACCTCCCGTCTCAACACTTAAAGTCCTACGAAATAGATGCCTCCAAGGAGCATGTTGGGTAAGAGCTTTAGAGAAGGAACCATTGTTAACCTTGTTCATAATGGCTTCTTAGGTAGTCAAGGATTTGCTGAAAGGCAGCTGTCAGAGCAGATCGTAGTCACTACACGGTCGGCCGGATTGAAGTATCTGCCTCGATGGCTCGATGTATTGCCATTTTTAGCTCCGACAAGTCAAATGATTTGACTACGTAGTAGTCTGCGGCAATAGATTTGGGGTCTTCTTTATATGTGTCGTACGCAGTGCATAAAATGACCGGCAGGTCATGGTGCTGATTACGGATATCCTGCAGAAGTTCTAAGCCGTCGTAGTCCACTAGCCTGATGTCAAGAACAACCGCTTCGGGTTGGAGAGAGTCAATCCTGTTCAGAAGATTATGTCCCGTAGCCACAGTGAAGACCTTGTGACCCTCCTCGGAAAGCTCCACGGTGTAAAGTTGGCGGATGTGCTCCTCATCATCCACCAGAAGGATTCTAGCCATGGTTCCACTTCCTTCCTAATAACGTAGGAGAGGTTTGTTAGGCTCTATTTGAGATTAATCAGTCTCTAAGTGTGCAGGCCCGAGTCTTGGCCAGCAAAAGCAGGGTTTCTTGAAAATGAGAAAGCGAGAACAGTTTTGAGCCTATTTGTTATTCTATAACTAAGTCTTTCATCTCTCAAATGCGGTAAGCCCTGAAAAATGCATTTCAGCTACAGGAGTTATGCACAGAGAGTAACCCTTTAGGAATCAAGGGGAATTTTTTTGACAGCCCTGTAACATATGAAAATATTTCTGTTTTTTTATATTGCATAAGAAATGGAGAAATATCCTTATGATAACCATGATATTTGCAGTCTGACGGTTCAACGATACCTTGGTTTTTCTGCCATTTTCTCTCGATTTCGCACAAAATTACGTTTGTACATTATCCCCCTGTCAGTATGCGAGAGATTTTAGTGATGGGACTGATCCCTTGCGGTGATGCAGGCAGATTATCTCAGGTTGGGGAGTAAAGAATAAGCCATGAACTGATGAAAATACTTCGCAACGCTTACGGACAGCGTATAGGGGCAAGATCGATTACATATAATTGTGAGAAATGTAAACTCAGCTCAATCACTGCTAAAGTGTATATTACATCCCTAATCCACACTCGACTGGATTTCACTTTGGCACAATATTTCGTGGGAGTTAAGACGACAACCTAGGATGAGATTCTGCCCAAGGGGCAGAAGATAGGCTGTATGTTGCTAACTGCGTGGCGACTGGGGTGACGGCAGGTGCTTACCACCTTTTTTGATGAGGATATTGTAAGCCTTCAACCGCCATTGAGGGGGCAGGTTGCGAATGTCGCTGAGTAACTGAACAATTCCCTCGCCTTCCACAAATTCATCATCATAAAGCTTACTCAAGGCGTAATCCAGAATCAGGTCCAAATGGGGTTCCTTTAGATTGACAAACTTGATGCCTGTCCCCTGAACCTGTGTTGCCTGAGATGCACAGGGGCGACTCCACACTGATTCACCTTGAACCTGAATTGAATTTAGGGTTGCGGGCATGAGAAATTCCAAACCCAGCCTTGCCTGAAGCTCAATGGGCTCGGAAGTGGTAATAAATAAACCTCCAGTGCTCATATTGACGGCTTTTGCCATGACGGTTGGCTTACCACCGTATTCACACCGCACTTGGAAGTCGACTGGAATCCGGAGTCCCGCTCTTTTGCTCCGGGCTGTTGCACTTGGGAACATGTCCTGTATGCCCCGATATTATGAAAGTTTATAAACGGGCACATACTGTGCAAAAGTGATACCAACGATTGTCGACAATTAAAATTCAATAATATCAAATCTTTAAGAAATTTGATCCTTTTCAGCCACAGAAGGATTTGGCCAGATCACCAAAAGACAATTGACCAAATGGCCAATTATTGTATGGGCGGGGTTTGTACGCGGTTGGTTCGTTCTATCCTGGGAGTGTCTATCCAGAAACCTAGCTTTCATGTGTCATTCTGAGGAGCAGAGCGACGAAGAATCTCGTAGTTCCATGGTTCGCAAGAGATTCTTCGCGGAGTTTATCCTGAGTTAATCGAAGGGCTCAGAATGACAATCCATCGTTTCCGGATGGAAACTAGTCAAAGAGGACGCTGAGGACATCTTGCAGTGATTTCACACCTATCATTTCACAGGATTGAACCGTTGGCAGTCGCTCAACATTGCTTTGCGGCAGCAGGCAGCGACGGAAACCTAACTTGGACGCCTCCGTGACCCGAATGTCCGTACGGCCAATAGCTCGGACTTCGCCCGTGAGGCCAACCTCACCCAGGAGGACGGTTTGAGGATCCACAGGCTTGTCCAGAAAACTGGAGGCAATCGCTGTGGCTATAGCCAGATCAACTCCAGGCTCATGAATCCGGACACCACCAACTGCATTTACAAATATGTCCTGGTGTAGCAAAGAAAGCCCTACCCTTTTCTCCAAGACCGCCACCAACAAGGCCAAGCGATTGTGATCTATGCCCATTGAGGTTCGGCGTGGTGCCGCCAGGCTGGATGGGCTCGCCAATGCTTGCACCTCTACCAGAATCGGCCTGGTACCCTCCATGGCTGCTGTAACAGTAGATCCGGGTGTGTCCATAGGCCTTTCAGCCAGTAAGAGTTCCGAGGGATTGCTAACTTCCTGCAGTCCACTATCTTTCATCTCGAAAACTCCGATCTCATTGGTGGAGCCGTACCGATTTTTTGTGGCTCGCAGGATACGAAAGGCATGGCCGCGATCTCCCTCAAAATAGAGTACCGTGTCCACCATGTGCTCCAATACTCGTGGTCCTGCAATTGCACCATCTTTGGTCACGTGGCCGACAAGAAAGACCGGCAGTCCCTTTTTCTTTCCTTCGTGCATAAGACGGTCGGCACAGTGCCGCACTTGGGCCACGCTGCCCGGAGCTGATTCCAGCTGGGTCGTATATGCAGTTTGGATGGAATCCACTGCCACCGCAGCCGGGTTAAGCTCATCCATGATACGCAAGATATTTTCCAGAGCTGATTCGGCAGCCACGTATAGATGTGATGAGGTCACCCCCAACCGCTGCGATCGCATCTTGATTTGTAGGGTGGACTCTTCGCCGGATATGTACAGGATGGGTTGCTCGAGACTAGTAAGGCCATTGAGAGCTTGAAGCAAGAGGGTAGATTTACCTATGCCAGGGTCACCGCCAATCAGAACAACTGAGCCGGGTACCACTCCCCCTCCCAGGACACGATCCAGTTCCACTATGTTAGAAGAAAGTCTTCGGCTTTCCTCCAAAATGACGCCATCGATGGGTTGGGGAGTAGCGGGCGGCAGGAGTTCCTTACCACCTGGAGTCTGATCTCGAACCAGGATTTCCTCCACCAGGGTGTTCCACTGCCCACATCCAGGACAGCGCCCTAACCATTTAGGACTCTGGAAACCACACTGCTGGCAAATGTGACGACTTTTTTCTGCACGCGCCATAGGGCCACCTGAGATTCTCTAGCCCGGATATTTTATGAATTGCTGTCGCGAGACCACGAAGATGGGTGTGCCACCGGGCAACCGCAGGGGGTTGGTTCCGAGGCGTACCTGAGCGGTACGTCGCAGGGGCCGACACCCGAGGACGCCAGGAAGGACGGCCATATCCGTGGTCGCAGCAAGTGATTCATGAAATATCCGGGCTAAGTTAAAAGGCTACTTGAACATGCCCCTCTGAAGTTGTGGGCTCAAGTTTGGCCGGAACAGTCCACCTTGTCAAGGTATTGTATAAGAAAGTCCGTTGTCAAAGCCGCATAGCGCATGGCCATACCCTATGCCTTCTATACAACTGACAACGGACCACGGACCACAGACATCTAGGCCAAGTTGCCGTTGACAAACAATTGTCTCTATGATTAAATTCGAGACTTCAGCTTTTCCGCACCTTAAGGCCTGGGGTAGGAGTTCGTGCGGTTTATCTCACCTCAGAAATACCCCGTGAGCCAACGGTACGGACTCACCCTTTTTGGGGTGTCGAAAGATGCTGGCTGGCCAGTACGACTTCAGCATATGATCCAAATTCGAAGGTGGATAGTCTGTACATAACCGTTGCGGCCAGCTAGAGGTGACAGACAAAGTTGCGCAGTGCAAATGGAGGTGACTACTAATAGGTTAAGGGTCCTGGAGCGGACCAATCCCTTTTTGAACCCGGAAGGAGTCTCATGATGGCGGAAAAAAATATCATTGAGGTTAGTGACGATACCTTTGAGCAAGAAGTGCTCCAATCAGACATACCGGTTCTCGTTGATTTCTGGGCGCCATGGTGCGGACCCTGTCGAGCTATCGCTCCTGTGGTTGCTGAACTGGCAGCAGAGTACGAAGGCAGCCTTAAAGTGAGCAAATGCAATGTGGATGAAAGCCCCAAGACCCCATCCAAGTATGGCATCAGGGCCATTCCCACCCTGATTATTTTCAAAGAAGGTAATGTATCCGAGCAGATAACCGGAGCTGTCTCCAAGTCGCAGATCGATGCTGCTATAAAAAAGGTCATATAGCCCGTCGCTGACCGTTTGACCCGGATTGGTCTCCGTCAGCCTAGAGATTGCCTGGAAAAAAATCTTTAAGCTCAGATCGAACGCTACACTGAAAAAGAGGCCGAGTCCCTTTCGACGGGTGTCTGGGGACGAGGCCTTTTCTTTCTGAATGTGTGAGCCAAATCTTCCAACAGGCTGAGATGATAAAGCGGAATCAGAAGCTTCCCCTCACTGCATTTCTGTTGTTTTTTCTCTTGCTCATTGGAGGATTGACTGGATGTGGATGCCTTTTTGGGGAAAAAGAGACTGACACTGCAGAAGAGTTGGCTGAAAAGGGAATGGAATACTTCGAGGAGGAAGACTATTTCGATGCCCTGAAAGCTTTCACTACCCTCAAAGAACGCTATCCTTATAGCCGTTATGCAATCCTCGCCGAACTGAAAGTTGCTGATGCCCATTTTCATCGCAAAGAGTACGCAGAAGCCATTGCTGCCTACGCAGACTTTCTTCAGCTTCATCCCAAGAATGATGCAATTCCTTACGTGCTGTACCAGATCGGCGAGTGTTATTATGAACAGTTACTGAGCGAAGATCGTGATCAGACGCCGACCCGCCGGGCCATATCGGCTTTCCAACGGCTCCTAAAAGAACATCCCTTCTCAACACATGCGAAGACGGCAAAGGAACGAATTAAGGACTGCCGCAAACTCCTGGCACAACATGAGCTTTATGTAGCAAATTTCTATTTCAAATCGAAGCATTATGAAGCTGCTCTCAGCCGCTTTGAGGGTGTGTTGGCAGGCTACAGGGATGTTCTGCCCTTAGATAAACGAAAAGAAGTTGAGAACCTTGTACTCGTCTGCAAGGAAAAACTCTCAGAGCAGATTGGGGAAGGCGTCATTGGCAATTAGAGTCCACCCTAATATTGCATACCCAAACCGGTAAAAATCGCTACGCTCGCGTGATAGTCCCGCCTTTGGCGGGACGAACGTGCTCGCCTCGGACAGGATCTCACGTACGATCAAGTACTGTTCATCCTGTCCCAGCCTGCGCGCGCTCACATTTGGCGCACTCTGACGCGTTCTTCCTCGGAGTGGGTATGCAACATTAGGGTTTAGATACCATTTCGGAACGGTATTTGCAGGCAGTTCATAGCGAACGTAAAACAAAAAAGACTTGACAGTGCAGGGTCTGTGTTTTAGATTTGAAATACACGTTAGTGATAGCCAGCGATTTGCAAAACTTCCTGCCTGAGGAGTTTTTCCAACAACAATAATTCAAATCCTGGCCAGTAAGCCGCCAGCAATCCCAACGAGGTCTTTGATTTCAAGTAACTTCGTGCCAACCTGAGGCGATATTCCTGACGGGCATCTGTTGCAGCTTTATAGTGCTGGTACCATGCTGGCGGACGTTCAAGAGGACAATATAACGGAAACGGAAACAATGTTTGAAATTGGCGCAACACCACGCTGTGCCCCACTCTACTGAGCCTTTCATCAAAATCCTTGCCGAACAGGTTCCTGCTGAGTTCAAGTTGCGCTGCGGCGTAGCCTGGGATTGTTCACTGTGATTCAATTGCGTCAAGAATAAACAAACGGCGAAAAAGACTGACAAATAGTTACCTAACGACTAGACGAAAGGAGAAATGCCCGGCGTAACAACTGGGCAGCAAAGTATGGATCTCGTACAACTAAAAGAACAGAATATTAAAGGTTTGATACAGATGGCCAAGGAGTATGGTGTTGAGGGCTTCAGCACCATGCGTAAACAGGAGCTAATCTTTGCGTTGCTTCAAGCACAAGCAGAACAAGATGGCTTGATTTACGGGGAGGGCGTCTTGGAAACCCTGCCGGACGGGTTCGGCTTTCTCAGAGCGCAGAGCTACAACTACCTTCCTGGCCCTGACGATATTTATGTATCCCCATCCCAAATCCGGCGATTTGGTCTCCGAACGGGAGATACTGTCTCAGGACAAATCCGTCCACCGAAGGAAGGTGAGCGCTACTTCGCCTTGCTGAAAGTGGAGGCAGTAAATTACGAGAACCCGGAGGATACAAGGGACAAGATTCTCTTTGACAATCTCGTTCCCCTCTACCCTGAGGAAAAAGTACGGTTGGAGACCGAGGCTGACAGCTATTCCAATCGGGTTATGGATATGCTCACCCCCCTCGGTAAGGGCCAGAGGGGGCTCATTGTGGCTTCTCCTCGAACCGGCAAGACCATGATGTTGCAGGCCATTGCCAATAGCATTTCGGCCAACCACAAGGACGTGTACATGATCGTACTGCTTATTGATGAACGGCCGGAAGAGGTCACCGATATGGCGCGATCGGTGAAGGCGGAAGTGGTTAGTTCTACTTTCGACGAACCGGCACAACGCCATGTGCAAGTTGCTGAGATGGTGATCGAGAAGGCCAAGCGTTTGGTGGAACACAAACGTGATGTGGTAATACTTCTTGATAGCATTACCAGACTGGCCCGCGCTTATAACACTGTGGTTCCGCCCAGTGGCAAGATTCTTTCGGGCGGTGTTGACTCCAACGCCCTGCACCGACCGAAACGTTTTTTTGGTGCAGCTCGCAACATCGAGGGTGGAGGAAGTCTTACCATCATTGCCACCGCACTGGTCGACACCGGTAGCCGGATGGATGAGGTGATCTTCGAAGAGTTCAAGGGTACAGGAAATATGGAGATTCATCTGGATCGGAAATTGGCCGATCGGCGAATCTTTCCATCCATTGATATCAACCGTTCTGGCACCCGGAAAGAAGAGTTGTTGCTGCCGATTGAAGATCTGAACCGTATATGGATCCTGCGCAAACTCCTTGCGCCCCTTAACACCGTAGACGCCATGGAGTTTTTGTTGGACAAACTGTCGGGCACTAGTGACAACGCTGAATTTCTGGATTCCATGAATCAATGAAGTAGCTGGTTCCAGTTCCCCGCCAAAAAAATCTTGCCAAAAAGCTCCTGTGAGACTATCCTAAGGAGATTTGTGAGCTGACCCCTTTTATAACAGAGGTCAGGTTTTTGGTGTATCTGCAACGATGCGTTGCAACTAATATTGATACCGGTAAGGAAGGAAAGCTATGAAAAAGGACATCCACCCCGAATACGGGATGACCACTGTTCGCTGTCACTGTGGCCATGAGTTTGAGGCTGGCTCAACCAAAAAAAACATAAGTATTGAGATTTGCTCTCAATGCCACCCCTTTTACACAGGCAAGCAGAAGTTGGTCGATTCGGCTGGGCGCATTGAGCGCTTCCGCAGGAAATACGGTGACTATTTGGGAAAAAACAAGGAAGTAGTTAAGGAAGTAGTACAGGAAGAAGTAAGGGAAGAGGTTAAGGAAGTAGTACAGGAAGAAGTAAAGGAAGTAG
>Ga0255045_10000257_pt1 | contig 11749 bp, 8 predicted proteins | sample BC1_12_23_MG_FD_183652 | JGI IMG/M metagenome (GOLD analysis project Ga0255045, IMG submission 183652) | Seawater microbial communities from Strait of Georgia, British Columbia, Canada - BC1_12_23 | ecosystem: Environmental > Aquatic > Marine > Strait | place: Canada: British Columbia...
TGTCGAGTTTATGCCTCGCAGTGAGGCGATCAACATCCCTGAGAAGGCGACCGAGGGCAGAGCTGATCGCGTGTTCGTGGACAAGCAGCGCGACGGCATCACCATGACCTTCTGGCCGGTCCCAGAGAATGACACCGACGAAATTCATTTCGATGCGGTGATGAAGTTCCAAGACTCCGACACTGCGGCTGACAATGCCGACATCCCTTGGTACATGTACGACGCATTCGCCTATGGTCTGGCCTTCAGGCTGGCCGAGAAGTTCTCGCCACCTGAGCTTGAGCAGTCCCTGTACGCAAAGGCAGAGAATGCCTTCAAGACAGGATCGAACGCTTCACGCGAGCGTGGCGATGTTCGCATCGTTCCGGGCAGCGGCAGCAGGCGGCGCAGAGGGAGGTCTGGCGGTTACCGATGAGTAAGCAATATGCACGTGGCAGGAATGCAGTAGCAGAGTGCCAGCGGTCAGGGCAGAAGATGCTCTACCGTGATTTGGTCGAGGACGGTCACGTTCCCGGCCTGCTTGTGCATCCTAACTGGTGGGAACCGAAGCACCCGCAGGAGATTCCTGTCACGGTGACGGACCCGATCGCGCTGTATAGACCTGCACCTGAGATTTCCATTGAGGAAGACTACGGTGACCCAGACGGCAATACCTTCCCACCAGAGCCAAACACACTGTTCCCGGCCACAGGCACGCTTGCAGAGGCGCTGGTTGGCGGTGAGCAGCATATCGTGGTGGACAATGCGGTCACCTTCTATTTTGGCGACCCCGTGTACATCGAGCTGGACGGTGGTGGCTGGTTCATGTCGGAAATCAGGACTGAGGCTGACGTGGCATCTTTCACGGTGCCGTACAACGTGGCGTTCTCGGGTACGGCTGCGGCAGGCAATGAGTTCTACATCAGGTACAGATACAACCTCGCCTTTGGCAGCGAGTTCAGTGAGGAATTTGACTAATGGTAGACACCGTAAGAACAGAGGCTGAACTGCAAACTATCTTTGCTGATGGTCAGGCCGAGGGTGCGATTACTCCACAGGATGTACGGGACTTCGTAGTGAGTTCACCGTACCTTGCGAATCAGGGTTGGGAGTTCATCTTGGATGGCACCTACACGGCTGGTGCGCCGCGCACGATCCTGTCTGGCGTACGTACGCAGGTGACCATTGATGGTGCTTCTGAGAACATCAGGCACCCGGCCAGCGCTTCGTTTTGGAACACCGGCACCAACAAGGTCGAGCCGAGTGGTCTGAATGACTTCGGTATGTGTCGATTGGCTTTCGTTGGACAGTCCACGGTGGCTCAGACGAACCGCTTTGAGATCGAGCTGGACACGGTTACTGGCAGTTTCCCGATCATCTACCAGCAGACCGGCATATTCGCCAAGGGCGCTGGCGCTCCGCAGAGCTTTAATTTCATTGTACCGCTGTTCGCGGGTTCTGACTTTGTGACCAATGGCGGCATCTTCTACATCACACCAGAAGATGATGCCACCTTCTGGACGTTCGCGATCACGTCCGTGAAGATATACGGGGCGGCTCCATGAGCAACAAGACATACACAGAGCTGGTCCAGAATCTTCAAGACTGGATGGAAGATGACGACACCGAGTTCGTCGGGGCAATTGATGACCTGATCAACTTGGGTGAGATGCGACTGTGGCGTGATCTCGATCTGTCGATTTTTACCAGCGAAGGCACAACGACAACTGCGGCTGGTACGGATACCGCAGTCAAGCCAGTCACCGATCTTGAGTTGGTGACATGGCAGTCCATCTATTACGACAGCGCAGGCGAGAGAACTTATCTCGAACTGCGTTCAACCGATTTTGTCAGGGATCATCAGGTGGTAGGGGCAACGGCCCAACCTACATACTATGCTGAACAGACTGAGACTGATTGGCTCCTGTCTCCGATCCCTGACAATACCTACACCCTGAATGCTCGTGGGGTGACTCGTCCAGCGCGATTGTCGGTAGGCAACGCGACCACTTGGCTTTCACTGCATCAGGACGACCTGCTTTTCAAGGCGTGCCTTGCTGAATCAGAGAGGTTCCTGAAGAGTGATGATCGCGTAGAGCTGTGGAAGACGGAGTACACAGAAGCCCTGCCTTTGGCGAAGCGCGAAACTTACGAGTTGCTTAATCAACGCTACAACCTGACACCGCTGGAGGTGCCAGCAGTACCGACAAATCAGAGGTAAGACATGTCAACCACCAGTTCACTTCTAAAGCTGACCTTACAGGACTTGGATGAAAATCCAGACACATGGGGAAGCGTACTTAATGTCAGTGCCCTTGAGCTTCTGGAGGACGGCATAGCTGGCTCTGCTTCTGTAGACATAACTGCCGCACAGGACTACACGCTGGATGACACCGCTGGTGGGCCAACTGCCGCGAACGGCGCTCGCTACATGATCATTGATCTGAACGGCTCGCCCGGTGGCGCTCGTAATGTCATCGTGCCGACTCGCAGCAAGGTATACCTAATCGCGAATACGTCTGATGGTGACGTTACCGTGAAGACCAGCGCAGGCACAGGCCCGGTAATCATTGCTGGCGAGGGTCAGTGGGTGTTTTGTGATGGCACTAACGTGCAGGCAGCATCAGCAGCAACGGCTGTGGCAGCGAATACAGCAACGCTGGCAGCGAACTCCACGTTATTGAATGGTATTGCAGATACCGCATTCGCGCAGAAAGCTGTTGCACAGACCTTCACCAAGGGTCAGGTATCACAGCGAGTAACAAAAACAATCGATGCAAGCAATATCAATATCAACTGCGCAGATAGCAACGCCTTCTATCACCTGACGACAGCAGCATTTACCCTGACCGCGCCAACCAATGCAACCACCGGACAGCAATTCAGCTTGATTGTTGAACAGGGAGCCGGGGCACCTCACTCCATTACGTTCGCATCAAGTACGTTTATCGCTGCTGGCGGCGCACCTGTGCTATCAACTACGCTTGGTGATATTGATTACCTTGGCTTTGAGTACGTCACTGGCCTTTCCGACATTGGAGGCAATCGGTGGGTTGTCAGTATAATTAAGGGGCTGGGGTCTATTTGATGTGGCGCTCACCTCTTTCTATTTTTGGTGGCAGTGGGGCAGCAACCGTTACCTTTACGGAAGATGCTTACGTTGGTGATCTCTACACCTATCTAGGCTCTCCATCATCGCCGGTTGAGGTAACCATCACCGCAAATGATGCCGATGTTGCCTACATTGCCATCAGCAACGCATTCGCTGGTGGTTCCACCTTTCAGTTTACTGCGATCAACAATGGGCGCTTTATCGGTGTTGGTGGCGCTGGTGGTGTTGGTGGTAATGATTATGGTGCAACAGGCTCGAAAGGCTTCTTTGGAAGTTCTGGTGGGCCTGCCATTGAATCAGCTAACTTCAACATCAACATCGACATTGATGATGGGTTTCTGTTTGGCGGCGGCGGTGGCGGTGGCGGTGGTAGCTTTAATGATCTTGGCGCTTCAGGAACTCCGGGCGGTGGCGGTGGCGGTGGTATCGGGTGGGGTAATGCTGCTGGTGGCGCAGCTGGCTCTCCTACAGGTTCCCCGGTAGCAACAGCTGGCACGGCAGGCGGTCAGACCGCAGCAGGTACAGGTGGTGCGGGTGGTACATCTGGAACAAACGATGGTGGTGATGGAGGCGGCTGGGGTCTGGCTGGTGTGAACGGTCAGTTTGCCAATCCGCAGCAAACGGTTTTTGGCAATACTCAAGGGGCCGGTGGCGCTGGTGGAGATAGTGGGCCTGCTTTTTATCCGACCGCAGGAGCGGTCGCGACATTCAACGGTTCGAGCAGCGAAGCAACCCTGCGCACTGAGAATCGAATCAAGGGCGAGACAGACGGCAGAATTATTATTCCTGACCGTAAGGTTTACGGCTTCCACTTAGGCGTTGGACATCCGTCCTATACCTACGGTTGGAAATTTGGCAGCACAGCAGCTGGCATCCTCACCAAGATATACCCGGCTGGCGACACTAATTACACTGATTCGTGGTATGTCGGTAACGACATAACGGCAAGCGAGTACGAGGTCAGGATCGTTGCGGATACTGAGGGTGGAACTTGGGACACCGACCCCGGAACTGCTGGCGATTGGTTTGCAATGAGCGCAGCAAGAACGTGGTCTTTAACCACAGCCGCATCCCCGGCATTCGCTGGCTCCATTTTTGAGATAAGGCGAACAGACGAAACGCTGGCAGCAGCGTCTGGGCACCTTTCAGCAGAAGTTGAGTACGAGGCGTAATGACACAGAAGCAGATATTCGATTTGCCAATTGGTCCGGGGCAGTACACCGAGCAGTCTGAGCGTGGCGCTGTCGGTCGCTGGTACTCGATGGACAAGGTGCGCTTTCGCAAGGGGCTGGCTGAGAAAATCGGTGGCTGGGTGCGACTTGAGCCACAGTTCATAGGCGCTTGTCGTAAGCTCCGAGACTGGTCATCGCTTGATGCTAAGCAGTGGACCGCTATAGCAACCGATACGAAGCTCTACTTGTGGCAGGACGGAATCCTCTTTGACATCACGCCGCTGAGAGATTCTGGGACGCTGACAAACCCATTCACGGTTAGCAATGGCTCACCCATTGTTGCTGTTGGTCACATCGGTCACAATTGTCAGGTAGGTGACTATGTGCGGTTCTCTGGTTCTACGGCGGTAGGTGGCATTACAGTTGATGGTGAGTATCAGGTCACCGGGGTCACAGACTCAGACGAGTATCTGATTGTTGACGATGAGTCCGCCTCAGCCGATGTAACAGCCGGTGGGTCAGTCAACTACGAATACGATATTTCAGCTGGCGCAGCGAGTGCAACAACCGCTACCGGCTATGGCACAGGTCCATACGGTCGAGAGGGATATGGTAACGCTCGTACCGGCTCAACCTTGGTTCTTGGCATTCGTACATGGTCACTAGACAACTGGGGCGAAGACCTGTTGGCTTCTCCACGCGGAGGCGCTATCTATTGGTGGGACCGCTCCAAGGGCACGGGTACGCGAGCGGTTGCATTTGGTGGTGATGCTCCGATCAGCAACGAGGCAATGATCGTCTCGCAGCGTGACCGGCACGTGATTGCTCTGGGTGCGTTTGACTATTTCAATGATGCGTTTGACCCGATGCTGATTCGCTGGTGTTCAACTGAAGACCTGAATGACTGGGTGCCCACCAGCACTAACACGTCGGGTGATCTAAGGCTGTACTCAGGCTCGAAGATTATTACAGGAGTCCGCTCACGCCTTGAGACGGTTGTTTTCACCGATGTCAGCGTTCACACGCTGCCTTTCTTTGGTGGTTTTGATGTTTTCGGCCTAAACACCATTGGTGAGAATGTTTCAATACTTGGTCCGAATGCAGCCGTTCCGATTGATTCTCGCGTCATCTTCATGGCTGAGTCCGACTTCTATATCTATGACGGCATCGTCAAGGTGTTGAACTGTGACGTGCGCAACTTTGTTTACGACAACCTGAATGTATCGCAGCGGGACAAGATTTATGGTGGCCTCAATCGTGAGTTCAATGAGGTCTGGTGGTTCTATCCGTCCTACGATCCGCAGTCATGGGTGCAGCAAGACTTTACGCTGGGCATTCCGCCGGGCTACTCGATTGCAAACTCAAGCGAACTACCGGTTACCCTATACGGCGATGTTATCTTTCAGGGCGACTTCGAGGGAGCGAATGGCGCGACCACATACACCGAGGAATCTCAATACACGGAGAGCGCTACGTTCAACGGTGGCACTGAGATAAGCACGACCAGTCCATTGTTCGATTCATCGTCGCTTGCTGGTGATGGAATCGCTGGTTCGTACGTCTCATTCCCTATTAACGCACCAGCTCTGGCTGCATGGGAGGGTGCTGGCAAGTACATGACTGCCGAGCTTTCGTTCCGCGTTGACACGCTTCCAGCGTCAAACGGTGATGAGCGTGTGATGATCTTGGTCGGTGACCCTGATGTCCAGTTGTTGAAAATTAGTCTTGACCAGTCAGGCGGCACTCTTTACATGAGGGTTGGTTTTGCAAATTCTGGTGGTCTCACCTATGTAGGGGCCGGTATTACTACTGGTGTTGACTACTTTGTCGCGGTCGAGGCTGATAATACGGGTGGACCCGGAAGCTGTGTTGAACGAGTCTGGTGGGGTACTGTATCCGGTGGCACGGCAGCCATAAAAGACGTTAATGGTGGTCTGACAGCAAAAACTGCTTCGACTCTTGGCACTCAAACGATACACGTAGGGGGCTATGCTACTGGAGAAGAATTTGATGGCGCTATTGATCATGCGAGGATCACGGTGTCAGACACGTCACGCTATGGCACGTCCGGCACTATCGCTATTCCAGACCCGTATCCGATCTCAGTTGGTGGTGGAAGCGGCGACATTGGATACACGTACAACTTCAACTCAGGTGGCTATACCGAGGTCGTCGCGGTTGCCGACAACAATTATGAGCATGATTTCTTCCTGACTAACGATGAGCCAATCCTCACGCCACCAGAGAGCGAGTACGCGGTCGAGCTTGACGTGAACCCTAGCATCGGGGCCGGGAGTGGCTCTGCCGGTCTATGCTTCCTTAGAACCGATTTGGTGGGCACTGGTGACACTGATGCTGATGATTGTCAGCAGTGGATGCTTGCGCTCGACTATGAGAACGATGCGGTACTGATCACGAAGAAGGAAGGGGCTACCCCGGTATCTCCTGATAATCATGGCGGGACAGTGGATTTCACTGCTCTTACCGGCTCAGCGATGGCTCTGGATACCAAGTACATCTTAACTGTGCAGTTCGATACGCCGCAGCTCACTGGCTGGGTAGACGGAGTTCAAGCGTTTCAGTTCAATATGTCGGCAGCTGAGCTGTTGCTGTTCACTGGTGGCACCATGGGGCTGCACCAATCACCGGGTGTTACTGCTGACCTGTATCGTTTTTACAATCTCGCCTCTGGGCCTGTCGGCACGATTACTGCTGCTGACTTTGACATCAGCCCGATTGAGGCCAACCGTTATGTGGCGTTTAATTATGAAGAAGGGTCATGGGCAACCGGGAAGATGGCAAGAACGGCTTGGGCAGACAGAAGTCCCCTGTTGGAAAAGGCGTATGCAGCAGGCACAGACGGATACCTGTATCAGCATGAAACAGGTACAGACGATAACGGCGCAGCAATGGAAAGCTACGCCCAGTCGTTTGACATGGAGGTCCCGCAGGCCGGTGAAGAGCTAATGCACGTTGATCAGCTAATCCCAGATTTCGTCACGTTAGAGGGGTCGGTTGATGTAAACCTGTCCGGCAAGAAGTACCCGCAGGCGGTGGTGAGACAAGAGAAGGGTCCATACACAATAGATGGCACGACCCGGAAAATAAGTACGCGCATCAGGGCGCGGCAGGTGGCATTGAAAATATCATCATCCAATACTGGCGATAAGTGGCGCATGGGTACTTGGAGGGGAAGAGCTGGACCGCACGGTAAGCGTGGATGAGTCGGCAGCGAGTAGCATTTCCGTCCTTTCGTACAGAGGAACAGATCAAGTCGTATGATATGCGGCAGTTGGTTTCTGCGCTTGAGTATCGCTTTCAGTCACTCGAAGACAACAATGAGTCCATCTACCCGGAGGTAGGTGGCGGTGAACTCGACAACATTTATGCGCCACTAACTCACACACACGTTAGTGCTGACATCACTGACCTTGCTGTACCGACGAGCATCTTCGACCTTGATGATGTTGATGGATCACCAACAGTTGGTGAGATTCTCGCTTGGAATGGCGCTCAATTTGTTCCCGGCCCAGCCGGTGGAACCCTCGCGCTCAATGACCTTACCAACGTCTATGTGCCAGCCCCCTCTGATGGTCAGTCGCTTGTATATGTATCTGGCTCAGGACGATGGGAAGCTGGTGATGTGGCTGGCGGCGGCGGTGTTACTACGCTGGCTGATCTTACCGACACGGAGGTTTCTGGTCAGGCGCAGTACGACATGCTGTTCAACACCGATGGCACAGAGTGGGGTAACACAGCAGGTGCGATGACGTGGACTCCGGGGTCTGGGCTTGGTGTTACTGGCGACATTACTGTTTCGGGCGGTGCCGTTAATATCTACGATAGCACTGGTGCTGACTACGCCACGCTCAGTCACGATGGCACTGACTTCAATACTACTTTTATCAACACAACTGATTGGAACGTAAATGATCTGACAAGGATGTGGTTGCATGATGGTGCCATCCTTAGAATTAGCGACCCCACTGACCTCGATTGGGCAGAGTTCAATCACGACGGCACCGATTTCAATACTACCTTTACCAACACAACTGATTGGAATATCTCTGGCATCTCTGATGTATATATTGCAAACGACCTTGCGAACTCTCCGACTAAGCTCTTTGTCGGCCCCACCACCCTGCAAGGGGATAGTAATGATGGGCACTTTGTAATAACAGGTGAACACGGTGGTGTTCTTTATGGCTTCAAGATTACTCAAACGTCAGGTACGACGAGCATCACTGGCACAACAGATGGGCCTGCGACAGCAGCATCTACCACGCTGGCGTATCAGGGTGGGATGAATGTTTTCTATCAGGGCGGATCAGATGTCCGTATTCAGGATGGTGGGACACTACGGATTCAAGATACGCTCGACACAGATTGGGCTGCATTCAGTCACGATGGCACAGACTTCAATATGGACTTCACAAACACCACTGACGTTTCATTTACCGGCGCAGCTACCTACACGTTTGATGAAGATATAATCGTCGGTCTTAGCGGCGACCCTGATTTCGGTAAGATTTACTTCGATGGCGCAAGTCTGCACATCGACGCTAATGGAAACTCAAATCTATACCTCCGTGGGGCGACTGTATCTGTTATTGGCGGTGACAACTTTCAGGTAATGCAGGGTGGCCTGAACCTCACATACAATGTCGCCAACGACGGCTACCTGACAATGAGGGCACACCCAGCTTTTGCTGAGTTTGCTGCGGTTGGGACCGTTACTCCAGAGCTTCGATTCAATGGGGCCGATCTCTACTCATTTGATAATACGGTTGGTCTTTCTGACAACACGCTCTCTCGCCCGGAGCTTACCGACTACGGCGTTACCCACCAGACACCGACTGTCACAGCTAATGCAGTCACGGTCGATCTCACTCTTGGTAACGTCGCGACCATTGACATGGACCCAGCAACTGCCGATGTGACCCTGACGCTCTCGAATCCACCGGCAAGTGGAACGTATGGTGAGGTGCAGATATACATCGTCATGGGCACGCCTGCTTACGACATGATCTGGCCGGGAACCATTGTATGGCAGGGAGGTGGTTCAGCGCCAACCCTGACCACAACGGACGATGTGGTCGATATGATCCACTTGTCTACGAATGATGGTGGCACTATTTGGTATGGCACCTATGCTCTCAACGCAGCCATTGACCTTACGCATACCGGAGAGGTGACTGGAGGCCACGACGCTACGGTGCTGGACGTTACGGCTATTACAAACAGAACTGATGTGGTAGCAGACCAAGCAGATGACGTTGCTATTCATGACGATAGCGATGGTACGATAAAGAAAGTTAATTTGAGTTCGATTACGGATGCGGGGTATTTCTGATGCCACCCATACATAGAGGTAACTGAAAATGGCAAACACACTCAGGATCAAACGATCCGTTTCAACCAATATCCCGACTGGTCTTGCTCAGGGTGAGCTTGCTTACTCTGAAGATGATTCTCCGAATGGTCAGGGTGAACTATTCATTGGCACGGCTTCGTCTACGGTCACAAAGATAACGACAGACATTCTGACTGGTACGGATGGTACTGCGGCACAGCCGAACAGCTCAGCACAAGATAACGACCCAGCACAAGATAACCAGACCATCACAACTGGTCTTGGTATCGACGGCGCTGATGCTGGTGATAGCGGAAACGTCACGCTCTCCTTGGCTACGACTGAGCTGACTGATGTTGCTCCTGCAACCGAGGACCAGTTTGTATTCAACGATAACACTGACGAGCTACCTAAGAAATATGCAGCAAGCACAATTGCGCTGAGTATCTTCAATAATGATCTCGGCGCAGGCACCCAAGACCTCGCAAGCGTTACCGGATACGGCGCATCAACCGCTACTGAGTCCACCTTTAGTGGTGGCCTTCTCATGTCTGACAGTGATCTGAACCGTCCTGTCCTTGAGGACTATGCAGTCAAACACCAGACCCCCACTGTTAGCGGTAATGCAGTCGCGGTGAACTTGACGCTGGGCAACTCGGTTCTAATTGATATGGACCCTGCTACTGCGGCTGTCACGCTGACTCTTACCAACCCACCTGCATCCGGTAGGTACGGTGAAGTAAACATTCAGATTGTCATGGGCACCCCTGCCTACACAATCACTTGGCCCGGATCGGTTACATGGGTGGGCGGTACTGCTCCCACACTCACTACGTCTGACAATGTAGTTGATCTGGTACATCTATTTACGACTGATGGCGGCACAACTTGGTACGGTACTTTTGGACCCGCTGCTGCTCCTGCCAATGTCGTATCGTTTACTACTGGTACTGGCCTTATCGATACGGGTACAGCCGCTGATCCAGATGTTGCGATTGACTACGTTGGCACCAACAACTTCATTGATTCAGCAACGGACCTTGAGAGCACGGCGATTGCTTCTGCTGACACGATTGTCTACCACGATGCGACTGACAATAATGTTAAGAAGGGACTGATCTCTGACCTGCCATTCGGCGCTGGGTCAGGCGATATATCGAGGGTTGACATCACGGCAGGTACTGGCCTAACGGGTGATCTTAATACCGTCACTGGCGACCACATCCAAACGATCAATGCAGTTGGTGGTACTGGCATCACTGCTAATGCAGACTCGTTGGACTTGGACTTCTCCGAGCTGACGGACATGACCGCTGGAATCAGCGGCACGACTGAGTTCATTTTGCAGAACGGCGCAACTGAAAGCCGCAAGACAGCGAACGAAATCAAGCTGGAGTTCTTCGACTACAGTACGTGGATGCTCGATGACGATACGTTCGCCACTGCGACGGATACAACAACTGCATCTTCTGAGTCGATTAAGGCGTATGTAGACTCTGTTGCGGCAAGCGAGATGACCTACAAGGGTAGCTTTGATCCGACCGGCTCTGGTACTCCTAATCTCAACTCGATAGCATCCAATGTTGGTGACATGTACACGGTCACGGTGGCTGGTACGTATGACTTTACTACTGGTGCTGACCCTGTGTTGGAGATTGGCGATGTGCTGATCTCTGAAGTTACTGCTACTCCTAACAGTAATGGTGATAACTGGACGGTCGTACAGAACAACCTTAGCGTTGCAACTGAGACTACGTTTGGTATTGTTGAGATCGCCACTCAGGTTGAAACTGATCTCACCACGTCAACCTTGGACGACCGTGCCATAACACCGAAGAAGCTGAATGCTTGGGTGATAGATGGAGGCACGTTCTGATCGGTCATGGCAAACACGATAATCACAAAGAACAGCTCGTCGGCTAGTAATGTCCCTACGGCTGGTGAACTGTCAGAGGGTGAGCTTGCTGTAAACACAGCTGACAAGAAGCTCTACTCGAAAACCGCAACCACGGTCTTTCAGTTATTCGATGGTGTGTACTTGCCGTTGACTGGCGGTACGCTCACAGGCGCACTCACAGTCGAAGGTACGATAACCGCAGGTGGCAATCAGGTTCGCGGTGTACTCTCAGCGCT
>Ga0255045_10000258_pt1 | contig 11710 bp, 8 predicted proteins | sample BC1_12_23_MG_FD_183652 | JGI IMG/M metagenome (GOLD analysis project Ga0255045, IMG submission 183652) | Seawater microbial communities from Strait of Georgia, British Columbia, Canada - BC1_12_23 | ecosystem: Environmental > Aquatic > Marine > Strait | place: Canada: British Columbia...
CGAGTAACCTTTATTCGCACAGAGCTTTGCAATCTCGGAACCGGTGCCGGTCCCCGCGCCAACAACAACAGCACATCCTGATTGAGTCATGAAGAAATCCCTCTGCTTGGCGGCAACCGGTCGGAGGGGCGGTCCTATTCCAGAACGAGTCGTGGTGCTTTTTTGCCGTGGTTGGGCGCGGCACGGTGGGTGGGCCGGCGGATCACACGGTGGAGGACAACATCTGCGACGGTGGCCTGTCCGTCAACAACGGCAACGCCATGGATCTCCTGAAGCGCGAAGTCCGGGGCTTCGATTCTCAGATCGTAAAGCCCGGGGAGCAGTAACCGGTGGTAGTCGCCGACATCCGGGTCGGTGCGCACAGTCGATCCATCTTCCTCGCGGTCGATCCCAAGCACCTCGATGGTGGCCGCGAGAGGTGTGCCGTTCGCATCGGTTACCACGCCCCGGATTCCGCGTTGTGCGTGGGCCACAAAACTCAGAAAGGCTCTTCGGTTCCACAACCAGAGTTCGTCCAGGTCTCCTGGGGGCAGCAGTTTGGTCTCGGAGAGCTCGATAGTGACCTCGCGCCCGCCCTGGAAGAAGGTCATGAAGTCCTGGCGCCCGCCGTTGATCTCATACCAGTCCCAGCCGTTGCTGATGCCGTTCTCCTGGTCGATGAAATAACCTCCGGGACTGTCGGCCTGGACGAGGTTTGCCCAGCCGCGTGCCAGGGTCCGAAACCAGATGTCGTCGGGGTGGCGTCGTTCGAGGGTATCCCAGGGATAGTTGACGAGCTCGGCGCCGCCGTGGAAGTTGGCCGAGAGGACAAAGGTGTTGGCTTCGGCGAGCGCCATCATGGCCTCGGTCTCGGGCCACCATGGGTTGCCGTCCGGGTGATCACCGTCCTCAAAATCAGGGAAATTCCGATTTGGGTTGATCTTCGAATCGGCGCCGTCTGAGGTCGTGTAATAACGGATCGCATCAGCCACCGTGTCGTCTCCCCCAAAGTAGGTGCCGTCGGGGTTGGCGAGTGGGTTGATCCAGAGCTCGGTTCCGTCAACCAGTGATGTGATCTCTGATTCGTTGCCATATCCCCTTACAAGGTGATCGACCAGACGCAGAGTGAGTATGTAGCCGGTTGTTTCGTCGCCGTGCATGGTCGAGGTCAGGAGCACCTCGGGCTCGTCCTCCTCGTCGCGAGGGTGATCGGAGATGATCAGGGCCCACAGCCGGTGAGGCTGGACGGTGTTGGTGGTCGGGCCAAGATCCACCAGTTGGCAGATATCCGGGTGATCGGTCGCGTACTTGAGCATCAGGGCCTCGTACTGCTGGTAGCTCGGGTAACAGGTCCACGACCGGTTACCATCATCGACCCAGCCTTCCGCGCACATCCCTGGCTCTGTGGCTCTGCGCATCGCGGGCGCGACCTGCCAGCTCCAGCCCGCCTCCCTGAGATTCTCGAGCTGCCTCGGCGTCGCCACCGCCCACACCGCGTGGCCGCGAACGTTTTCGATGCTCACCAGTCGGGTGAGCACGTCCAGCTCCGCACGGTCACCGATCTCGATCCGAATCGTGACCGTGAGGTCGGGAGCCGACGCGGTTTCCTCGGCAGCAGCGATGTGGGGGACGACGACCAGGAGCAAGGCGATGACGGCCGGAGATCGTGGTGAGAAGCGACGGAGGGACATTTCCTCGATTCTACGCCATGGATGCCCGATAGGACGTCAGCGGTATCGTCTGGGAAGCTCGAAAATCGTCGATGTACTGACGGTGACGGTGATACCGGTACCGTCGTCGGGGATGGCCGCGTCGACCCGCAGAAGTGTACTGCGGCTGAGGTTGGAGAGATCGAAGAGAAGTCCGGCGCCGGCATCGAGACGAATGCCGTCGGTGTCCGGACCCACCCGCGGGTCCCAGGTCTTGCCTGCATCGCCGAAGACGACAACCCCAACCGAGAACAGACCGAGGACCTCATCCTTGATAAGCTGCCGCCACTGAACATTGAGGACCGCGCGCCCGGTGCCGTCGAAGTAGTCGGGGTCCCAACCGCGCAATCCCAGATTGGCGCCGAGCGTCAGCTGGCGGTCGCCGTCGAGGCGGCGCGATTCCTCTACCAGGAGACGCATTTGCAGACCGTGGCTGCCGAGCTGAGCAGCTCCGAGCTGAATCCCTACCACCATATTATGGGCACTGCCATCCTCCAACCGACCCGAGAACCAGGTGTCGCCCAGGAACAGCCAATTCCCGCGCTGTTGTGCTGCATGTGCCCGGCCGGCCATCAAGAGCCGCTCGCGGTCTCCGCCGAATGTCGGGGACGAGAGGATAGTGCCCAGGCTGAAATTTGGACCGAGGGCGACGTCCTCCTGGACCGCCCATGCCCGAAAACCGCGAACGACCAGGTAGCGGTCGGCGATCTGCTCGTAGGAGAGGCGCGGACCTTCGACGAGACGGTCCTCCGGCGTTGGATACGGTTCGCCGGTGCTTTCCCAACTCCAGTCGGAGTAGGAGTCCCGACGGTGCTCCCACCCTGCGAGCAAGCGTCGGGTGATGATGCCACCTCCGGGCAGCCGACCGCCACCCCACACGCTCAGCCTTTCCGCCTCGTGGAAACCGCTGATCACCGATTCCGATTGCGAATAGAGGTGGTTGACGAGCTCCTGCCGACGACCTGAAGCACCCCAGGTCCAGGGAGTAGAGAGCGAATAAAAGGGTCGATCGATCACCACTTCATCGAGGAACCCATCCGAGAGGTTCGCGTGGACCAGCCCGACCCGCCAGCGGCTGTTGAAGACGTTTGGATCAAAGTAGTTGAACGACCAACCGTCACGCTCGTTGTCGGACTCGTAGGCGACCCCCACCGCCTTACCCCAGCCAAAGAGGTTCTCCTCCTCGATATCGAAATGAAAGTTTGCGCGGTTGCCGAAGACACCCAGCTTCGCGCCCGCCTTGAGGGTCCACTGATCGTGGGTCTCCACCATCACCTCGACACCTTCGTCGACGCGGTGGGCGGAGATATTCACCGGGTTCATGATGCCAAGCCCGCGCAGGATACGGGCGCTCTCCGAGGCGGTGCTCGCGGAGTAGGGATCACCCTCCTTGAAGAGAAGCATCGAACGGATGAAGTTCTCCTTGCTGACGATGTGGAGGGCGTTTGCCCAGCGGTAGAACCAGGCTTTGGTCTTTGGATCGGAGGTGTCGAAGATGTCTTTGCGGTCGACGCGAATGGCGACGATCGGCAAACCGTCAAGCGCGGGGTCGCCGTCGTCCGCACACACCGGGCTCCAGAGGATGAGAACAACAACGGAGAATATGCAGATCCGCCTGGCGGGTCGATTCACCGCGATCGCCGCTTGCGATCGGCCTCGCGCTCCCTTACCAGCTCCGCCACCTGACGGACCCGCTTCTTTTCGCGTGTCTCGCGCATCTTGTCGGCGCGCTTTCCGACAATCTGGAAGACCTGGCTGAGCTTGAGCAGGAGCTTCAAATGACCGACGGAAGAGGGCAGTTTGGTGTTGCGGAGCTTGCAGCCCCACAGCTTGGTCTTGTTGAGGTTTGCCTTGGTGAGGTCGGCGTTGCGTAGATCGGAGTATCGAACGTCCGCCTTTTCGAGATCGATTCCCACCGCATCGGTGAACCTGAAGTCCGCGCCGATCATCTTTGCCCCGCGCGCCTTGACCAGGATCATGTTGGTTCCCGACAGGTCCGCACCCTGGGCAATCACGTCCTGGAGGTTTGCCTGTTTGAAATTGGCATGGCGGGCGTTGGCGTCGACGAGGTTGGCGCCGCTCATATTCGCTCCCTCGAAGACGGCATGCCGGAGGTCCGCCTGTTCGAGATTTGCCTCGCGGAAATTTGAAGCGCGCAGCTCGCAACGCGAGAAGACCGCCTTGCGCAGATTTGCCGAGGCAAAGGAAACTCTACCGAGGCTCGGCGAACGAAAATCGAGCTCCGCCAACTGAGCGCTGATCAAATTGCAGCCGTCGAATATGGCGCCGATGATGCTCGAATGGCGCAGATCGGCGCCCGACAGATTGGTGCGCACAAAGCTCACCTTTTCGAGGTCAGCGTGGCTGAGGCTCGCGCCCTCGCACTGGGCCTCGTCAAAAATCGCCTCACACAAAACCGATCCGTGGAAGTTGGCGTTCCGCAATGCGGCCCCGCGAAAGTCCACTCTCTGCAGACGGCAGTTCTTGATTTGAGCGTTGTCCGCCTGGGCCTCGGTAAAGACCGCCCCCTCCATGCTGATGCTCTCGAGCTCGACTCCGTCGAGGATGGCGGAAGCGCCCTGGACGCCTCGTAGGATCGTGCCGGCGAATCGCCCTCCCCGCAGCGACGCGCCTTGAAGCTTCGCCCCCGACAGATCGGACTGGTCGAAGAGCGCACTCTCCATCTGCGCCTGTGAGAGATCTGCGTGGCGCAGGATGGTGCGCGTTAGATTGGTGCCGCGCAAGGAGGAGCGGAAGAGCGACGCATTCGACATGTCGAGATCAGAAAGGTCGAGGAAGTCGAGCTGGACATTTTCGATTTTTGCTTCGGTGAGCGAGGCATTCGTAAAACGCGCGCCCTCGAGGATGGCCCGCGAGAGATCCGCGCCGTCGAGCTGCGCCCCGGTGAAATCCGTGCCGCGCAGATGCGCTTTCGAGAAATTGAAGCCGCGGAGATCCAGACCGGTGAGCTGGGCGTCGATGAGATCCGGCGCCAACGTCGGGTTGGCCGTGCGCCAATCGTTCCACTGACCGGCGCGCAGCTGGTTGAGATGATCTGGGTTGGCCATGCAGTGTCTCCCGAACCGCAGGTGCGGACTCCATTATACGGTGCCGATCTCTGGCAGCTTGTAGTTCAGTTCCAATGATTCAGGTTATCCATCAGTCTCCTTTCGTCCCCGCGCCCGTCCCCGACGGCGTTCGACAGGGTGGAGACCGCCACTCACATTATTGGCCGCAAGCGATTCGACAAGTCCGGCAGCTTTCCCAACATCGGGTACGGGCACGGGTACGGGAACGGGTACGGGTGCTACCGGAATCCGCTACGAAGTGCGCGAACGATGCCGCGCCCGATACTGCCTCGGTGTCAGACCGACAGTTCTTCGAAACACCCGTGAGAAAGCGCTCTGGTCGAAGTAGCCACAGGCGTTCGCGACCTCGACGATCGGCATGGTTCCTGCCCTGAGCATCTCGGAGGCGACGTCGATACGCCTCTTGGTGATGAGCTGGCTGGCGGTGATCCCGAATATGGCGCGGAGGCGCCGGTTGAGTCGGTAAACGGAGAGACCGGCGACCGCCGCCAGCCTCTCCACCCGCAGCTCCAATCCGTAGTTGGAGCGAATCTGATCCAGGGTCTCAGCCACCTCGGTGAAGTAGTCGGCCTCGGTGCCTGGCGAATGGAGATCGCGAGAGGTTCCGGCGATGCCCGTGACCTGGCCATCTGTTCCGAGAAGCGGCATCTTGTCGGTCAAACACCAACCCTCGAGGCGGGTCGGATAGAGATGCAACTCGAGGTTTTGCACAATCGGGACACCCGAAACCAGCACTCTTCGGTCCTGCTCGAAGAATCGGTTGCCGAGCGGAGAGGGAAAGACTTCTCGGGCTGTTTGGCCGAGGAGCTCGTTCTTATCACGCATGCCGCAGCGCATGACCAGGGTCTGATTGACCACCACGTAGCGACCATTGCAATCCTTGATGAAGAAGACTACGTCCGGGATGCGGTCGAAGAGGGCTTCGGCAAAGGCCGACTTGTCGATGAATGCGTGGAGTTCGGGGTCCATTTTCATAAATATTTGTGCCGAAATTAAAGTCTGGTCTCCTGAATCATACTAGACCAAATCATTCTCGTGAATCATCTTATGATTTGAGAGACATGACGACGATGGCAGTTTCCACAGAATCTGTTCCGATCGGCAGGGTTTTCAACATCCAGCGGTGTTCGGTGCACGACGGACCGGGCATCCGGACCACGGTTTTTCTCAAGGGCTGCCCTCTCTCGTGTAGCTGGTGCCACAACCCGGAGGGCATCGATGAGGCACCGGTTTTGATGATCAGCGCCGATCGTTGTCTCGACTGTCGGGAGTGCGTGGAGGTCTGCCCGGTCGAGGAGGGTGGAGCGGCGCCGGCGGGGGAAGTCTGGGATCGCAGCCGCTGCACCGTCTGTGGATCGTGCGTCGAGGCCTGCCCGGCCGACGCTCGTGAGCTCGCCGGGCACGACTACGAGGTCGGAGATCTCGTCGATGTGCTCGAGCGAGACCGGGTGTTTTTCGATGCGTCCGGCGGCGGTGTGACGATCTCTGGTGGCGAACCGCTCACTCAAGCCGGGTTTCTGACGGGCTGTCTCCATGAATGCCGCCGACGAGGCCTCCACACCACAGTCGACACCTGCGGTCTCGCGCCGCGGGAAGCTCTCCTCGAGGTGGCAAAGCTTGCCGACCTCGTGCTCTATGACCTCAAGCACATGGATCCGGTTCGGCACCGGTCCGGAACCGGCGCCGACAACCGTCTCATCCTCGACAATCTGTACGCGCTGAGCGAGAGCGGGGCGAAGCTCTGGGTCCGGGTCCCGCTCATTCCAGGCTTCAATGATGACCCGGCGAACATCGAGACCACGGGCGCCTTTCTCCAAGGGCTGCCGAGGCCGCACCCGGTCTTCGTGCTGCCCTATCACGGCATCGCGGAGGGCAAGCGGTCGCGGCTGGAAGAGGCCGGAGACAGGCCCTGTCTGTTGTCTCCTGATGCGGAGACACTCTGCTCAGTTTCCGAAGAACTCGCGAGGCACGATCTCGAAGTGACGGTTAACTCGCATATCTCACCAGCTGTCGTCGCGAGGCCGGAGAGGTGTGGTTAGATGTGGTGTTTGCGACCTGAGGGCCGCGGAGGCGTACTTGACGGTACGTCGAGCAGCCCGATGCGAGCAAACGCCGCAGATTGCTGCAGATCTCCGGCCGCAGCAGATGGTTGGTGAGATATGCGAGTGAAAGGCTCTCCATGAACAACCGCGTTCAGAGACTGAGACAGCAGAGCCTGGACACCCACCCTTCGGTCTCGATCGAACGCGCGGTCCTTCTGACCGAGTTCTACCGCGAGAACATGAGCACGTACCCGCAACCGGTGCTCCGGGCAAAGGCCTACCACCACCTCTGCGCCAACAAGACCGTCTTTATCGGCGAAGAGGAGCTGATCGTGGGCGAACGGGGCCACGAGCCCAAGGCCGCTCCGACCTATCCCGAGATTATCTGCCACAGTGTCGACGATCTCCGGATTCTCGACAGTCGATCCATGACCAGCTATCACATTGCGCCGGAGGACATTGAGTGCTACGAGCGCGAGGTGATCCCCTTCTGGAAGGGCCGCTCTCTCCGCGACCGGATCTTCGATCTGTTGCCCGAGGAGTGGCACCAGGCCTTTTCGGCGGGGATTTTCACCGAGTTCATGGAGCAGCGTGCACCCGGCCACACCGTTGGTGACGGCAAAATCTTCGGGACGGGAATGCTCGACTTCAAGGCGGAGATCGCAGCCGCGATCGAGGACCTCGACTCTGCAACCGATCCGGAAGCCATGGCCAAAAGGGATCAGCTCGAAGCGATGGAAATCGCCGCCGACGCGACCATCCTCTATGCAAATCGTCACGCCGACAGGGCGGAAGAGATGGCAGAAACCGAGACCGACCCGGAGAGGCGGGCCGAGCTCGAGCGGATCGCGGAAGTCTGCCGGCGTGTTCCTGCCCATGCCCCGCGCGACCTTTGGGAGGCCATCCAGACCTACTGGTTCGCTCACCTCGCGGTGATCACCGAACTCAACGGATGGGATGCTTACAACCCCGGCCACCTCGACCAGCATTTGGAGCCCTTCTACGATGGCGGCGTCGCCGATGACAGTCTCGATCGTGAGACCGCCAAGGAGCTGCTCCAGTGCCTGTGGGTGAAGTTCAACAATCACCCGGCGCCGCCCAAGGTTGGGGTCACCGCGGAAGAGAGCGGTACCTACACCGACTTCGCCAACATCAACATCGGAGGCGTTCGCGCTGACGGCTCCGATGCGGTGAGCGAGGTCTCCTACCTCCTGCTCGAGGTGATCGACGAGATGCACCTCCTGCAACCTTCGAACAATATCCAGCTGTCGCGGAAGAACCCCGATCGCTTCCTCCAGGCCGCGCTCAGGGTGATTCGCAAGGGCTACGGTTTCCCGTCGATTTTCAACTCTGACGCAGTGGTCGAAGAGTTGGTGCGGCAGGGAAAGACGGTGGAAGACGCAAGGGAAGGGGGTACCTCCGGCTGCATCGAGGCGGGTGCCTTCGGCAAGGAGGCGTTCATCCTGACGGGATACTTCAATCTCCCAAAGATGCTCGAGCTCGCTCTCCACGATGGAGTCGACCCGTGCACCGGCAGACAGCTCGGGCCGCACACCGGTGATCCGCTGAGGTTCTCGTCTTTCGATGATCTCTTCGAAGCGTGGCGCACCCACGTCCGCCACTTCATCGACATCAAGTACCGCGGCAACCTCGTCTTCGAGCGGATGTTCGCGGACTGGGCGCAGGCGCCGTTTCTGAGCATCCTCACCGACGATTGCATTTCGAAAGGCCGTGATTACAACGCCGGGGGTGCACGGTACAACACCAACTACATCCAGGGTGTCGGCATCGGCAGCCTCACCGATAGCTTCTCCGTCGTCAAGCACCACGTCTATGACGACGAATCCCTCACCATGTCGGAGCTCATCGAGGCCATCGATAGCAATTTCGAGGGCCGCGAGACGCTACGGCAGCGCCTTCTCAACAAGACGCCCCGCTACGGCAACGACGACGACCGCGCTGACGACATCATGGTCCGTTGTTTCGAGACCTATTACGAAACGGTCGAGGGCCGGCCCAATCTTCGCGGCGGCGAGTACCACATCAACATGCTGCCCACCACCTGCCACGTCTATTTCGGTGCGGCGATGGGGGCGATGCCCGATGGACGCTGCGCGGGCATTCCGTTATCTGAAGGGATTTCTCCGGTTCAGGGTGCGGACCGTCAAGGGCCGACCGCGGTCTTTAAATCGGCGGCCAAGATGGACCACCTCAAGACCGGGGGCACACTCCTCAACATGAAGTTCTCACCACGCCTCCTCGAGGGATCCACTGGTATCGACATGATGACTTCTTTGGTGCGTGGGTACTTCGGCATGGACAGCCATCACGTGCAGTTCAATGTCGTCACCGCCGAGACCTTACATGAGGCGCAGGCCGACCCCACGAATCACCGCGACCTTATCGTCCGCGTCGCCGGCTACTCGGATTACTTCTGTGACATCTCCCGCGAGCTGCAGGACGAGATCATTGAACGCACCGAGCACGATGGCTTTTGACCAGAGGCGGCTACGCTTTATCTACCTCGAGAGGCGAGTGCTGATCGCAGCCCGGATGTCGCTGGAGGCAGATTCTGGATGCTCGATGCTGGATACTCGATCCGCCCATCCACCCCTTCAAAAGGGAGGAGGGCGTGACCCCGTTCCCCGGAGGTGCCACTTTTGACATTGTTTGGGCGTTGCTATCCCTGTTGGAAACGCCCTGCGGACAAACAATGTCAAGGGTGGCTCCTCACGAAGAGCGCGCACTGAGAAGACAACGTCGAAACCAGATCGAAGCTACGATACTGTGGACAGACGCGATATCGGGCACGGAGACGGAGACGGAAACGGAGACGGGTTATGACCTACGGATGGGAAGGCGAGAAGGTGCGGCTGGTGCCGCTCGATCGCGATAAGCACCTCGACAACGCGCTCAAGTGGTTCAACGATCCCGAGATCACCGAGTGGCTCGAGACCGGTGACTGGCCGCTCACCCGCGGCGCCGAGGAGGAGTTCTTCCGCGCCGCCGAACGCCAGGATCGGGCGACTGTACATTTCGCGGTCGAGAGCCTCCAGGGCGAACACGTGGGCTTCTCTGGTCTGCGGAGCATTGACTGGCAGAGCCGGGTTGCGGTCTCCGGCAGCGTCATCGGCCGCAAGGACCTTTGGAGCAAGGGTCTTGGTGGAGACGCCGTCAAGGCCCGCAATCGGTACGCCTTCGAGGTCCTCGGTCTCCGCCTCCTGATCGCCACGGTCATTGCCGACAACGCGCGGTCGCTGGCGATGCTCGCCAAAGCCGGCTATGAGGAGGTCGGTCGCGTGCCGGAGCGCTATTGGAAGCGTGGCGCCTACCGCGACCAGGTGCTCCTCACCCTCCACCGCGACGGGTAAGGCTGGGAGAAGAAACGCAGAGGCGCAGAGGCGCAGAGACGCAGAGAAAGAAATAGAAGAGTATGTGGAAGCTCGCCAAATACACTCTCGAATGAACGAAAGATCTTGACTGAGCTTGAAGCTGTCGATTCAACCCTCAATCGACTGCCGTTCGATCGTTGGTTCACCGATGAATCGGGATTCGCCAGGTTTATGGTCCTCTCTGCGCCTCTGCGTTGAATCGTCGATGGAGTTCAATTCAACGATTTACGAGCGGTTGGACTACGATGTCTGATGTGGACTATGACCCGACCTTTGAGGATGTGTTGGCGGCGGCGGAGCGGATCCGCGATCACGTCCACCGCACGCCGGTGATGACGTCGAGGGCGATTAACGGCATCGCCGGCGCCCATCTCCATTTCAAATGCGAGAACCTGCAGAAGGGGGGCGCCTTCAAGGCGCGCGGCGCGACCAACGCGGTGCTGTCGCTCGACGAAAAGGCGGCCGGACGCGGGGTGGCCACCCATTCATCGGGGAACCACGCCGCAGCACTGGCGTACGCCGCCGGCATCCCTGGCGTACCGGCGCACGTTGTCATGCCTTCGTCGGCGCCGCCGGTCAAAAGGGCGGCGGTGACCGGCTACGGAGCGCTGATCACCGAGTGCGAGCCGACGCTGGAGGCGCGAGAAACGACCCTCGATGCGGTCGTTAAACGCACTGGCGCCACCTTTATCCACGCCTACGACAACCCCATGGTGATTGCCGGCCAGGGCACGGCCTCCCTGGAGTTGATTACTGACGTCCCGGATCTGGAAGCTGTGATCGCACCGGTTGGTGGCGGAGGGCTGATGTCGGGCACCGCAATCGCCGTGTCGGAGTCGAGGCCGGACATCCAAATTTTGGGATCCGAACCGGAAGGGGCGGACGACGCCTTTCGATCGCTTCGCGACGGAACGCTCTATCAGTCGGTGAAACCAACGACGATTGCCGACGGTTTGCTGACGTCGCTGAGCGACAGGACCTTTCGCATTCTGAGTGAACGACTCGAGGGCATTCTCACCGTCAGCGAGGAAAACATTGCCCGCGCCATGCGCCTCCTCTGGGAGCGCATGAAGCTGGTCGTCGAGCCGTCGGGTGCGGTTCCACTGGCCGCGGTGCTCCAGAACCCCGACCAATTCGCGGATCGCCATTTAGGGCTGATTATTTCCGGCGGGAATGTGGATCTCGACAGCCTCCCGTGGTGAGCTATTCCGCCGGTGCTTGAACAGAATAGAGGGCCATGAGACTACGGGGCTCTGGGAATACCTTCCCCTCCGTTGGAAACGCAAAGACGCAAAGACGCGAAGAAGGCGCAAAGATGAGATTTTGAGTTTTTCTTAGTGGCGATCTTTGCGTTCTTCGCGGTTCAAAAGACCATCAACTTCTCTTGACTGCGCAAATGAAGGTTCTCTTGAACGGAAAGATGGTATTCCCGTCGCGCGACGGATAAGCGTCACGCAGTAGAGCGCCGTATTCGTCCAAGAACCCAGCGTGTTCGTCCT
>Ga0255045_10000261_pt1 | contig 11632 bp, 11 predicted proteins | sample BC1_12_23_MG_FD_183652 | JGI IMG/M metagenome (GOLD analysis project Ga0255045, IMG submission 183652) | Seawater microbial communities from Strait of Georgia, British Columbia, Canada - BC1_12_23 | ecosystem: Environmental > Aquatic > Marine > Strait | place: Canada: British Columbia...
TACAATGGCAGGGGGTGTCCTCGGACTGAGTGGAGCGGCCATGGCTCGTGCTGAAACTCCAAAGTCTGGTGGGATCCTCCGCTGTTCGATGAACGTCAAGGAGATGACTGATCCGGCCACCTACGACTGGTCGGAGAAGGGCAACCTTGCACGGCACATGACAGAGCCCCTTGTTCGAATCAACAAAGACAACCTGGCCGAACCCTATCTTGCGGAGAGTTGGAAAGCATCCGACGACCTCAAGACCTGGACGTTCAGATTGCGCAAGGGCGTCAAGTGGTCGAATGGTGACGACTTCATCGCCGACGATGTCGTCTTTAATTTCAATCGCTGGCTCGATCCGGCTACCGGTTCTTCGAACCAGGGTCGTTTCAGTTCAATGACCAAGAAGATCGATACCGGCAAGAAGGACGACAAGGGCAATCCGGTGATGTCAACTGTCGCCGCTGACGGCGCGATCGAAAAGGTCGATGACCACACCGTTCGCTTCCACCTCAATCGTGCCGATATCTCGCTCCCCGAAGCGATGGGTGACTATCCGGCACTGATCGTGCATCGCCGCTTCAGCGAGGAAGGCGGGGATCTCTCGAAAAACCCAGTCGGCACCGGCCCCTTTACCCTCACCCGATACTCGGTAGGAGAGGTTGCCGAGTACAAAAAGCGGACTGATCATCCCTGGTGGGGCGGTGATATCTATCTGGACGGTATCATCTACATTGACCACGGCGATGACCCGGGACCGATGATCGCTGCACTGGCATCCGGGCAGGTCGACTGCAACTATCGCACCAGTGTTGAACAGGTGCTGACCCTAAAGGCCATCCCTAACCTGGTGACTTACGAAACAGTGACGGCGCAGACCGGCGTGGCGCGCATGAAGGTGACTGAAGCACCGTTCGACAACAAGCAGGTGCGCAAGGCGATCCAGGCGTGCATGGACCACACCAAGCTGCTGGAACTCGCCTATCAGAATTTTGGGGCTCCGGGCGAGGACCACCATGTCTCTCCGATCCATCCGGAGTATTACAAGCGACCGGCGTTGAAGCAGGACTATGCGCTGGCGAAGAAGCTGCTTGCCGACGCAGGCTACAGCGACGGGATCAAGGTCCGCATAGACTGTGTTGCCAATCCGACCTGGGAGCAGAACGCGGTCAAGGTCATCGCCGAGATGTGCAAGCCAGCGGGTATTGATGTCGAGATCAACATCATGCCGGGCGGTACCTATTGGGACCGCTGGATGAAGACACCTTTCGGCTTCACCTCCTGGACGCACCGCGCCCTTGGCGTGCAGGTTCTCAACCTGGCTTACCGCTCCGGCGTCGCCTGGAACGAAACATCCTATTCCAATCCTGAGTTCGACAAACTGCTCGATGAGGCCGGGGCTATCCTCGATCCGAAAGAACGCAGCAAGGTTATGCGAAAACTGGAGGTGATCCTTCAGGAAGACGCGATTTTTATTCAGCCTTTCTGGCGCTCAGAGTTCATCACCGCAACCAACAAGGTTCACAATATATACTGCCAGGTGGCCAACGAGAGTCACTTCAACGAGGTCTGGCTCAGCTAGGTTGATAGAATCCTCGATTCTATCCCGACGCTGAATAGCCAGACACAGAGCCGAGATGATCGTCTTTATCCTTAGACGGCTGGGTACCATGCTGGTTACCATGCTGGTGGTATCAATAATGCTCTTTTTGCTGCTGGAGTATACTCCCGGCAACGTTGCTACCAAGGTACTGGGTCCCTATTCGTCGGAAGAGCAACGTACCCTGTGGCTTGAAGCCCATGGCTATTTTGAACCCCTGTGGGTCCGCTACTCCAGCTGGCTTGGAGATTTCATGACCGGTGATTTCGGGGAGTCGGTGCGCTTCAAGGTACCGGTCGCCGAGGTCCTGTGGCCCCGCCTATGGAACACCGTGGTGCTTGGCTTCTGGGTGTTCACGGTGATGATCCCGTTGTCCCTGATACTCGGCGTGATGGCCGGCATGCGCGAAGGCTCGGCACTCGACCGTACGATTTCCATAACCAGCATCATCACAACGTCCATTCCGGAGTTTGCCAGCGCCGTGTTTCTCGCCGCCGTATTCGTCTTTTGGCTGGGCGTCCTGCCGGGCACCAGTACGATGACCGGCGGGTTCGAATGGCAGCAACTGGTGCTGCCGGTCCTGGTGCTCGTCATCTACGACTTCGGCTACGTTGCCCGCATGACCCGGGCATCGATGGCCGAAGTGATGACCACACAATACATCCGTACGGCCGTACTCAAGGGGTTGCCATATCGACGGGTAATCATGCGGCACGCATTGCGCAACGCACTAATCGCACCATTCACCGTGATCATGTTACAGATCAACTGGCTGCTCTCGGGTGTCATCGTCGTTGAGTTCTTTTTTGCCTACAAGGGCTTCGGTGCGTTGCTGCTGGAGGCATCGCTGAACCAGGATATCTTCCTGATCGAGGCCTGCGCCATGGTTGCCGTGTTCGTCGCTGCCGCAACACAAACCATCGCTGACGTAGGCTACACATACCTGAATCCGCGGATTCGGTTCGGCTGAGGACAGGTTACTTGGCCCACTCCGTCGATACCCGTGGTACGGTCTCTTCCACCTTGTGGCGCGTGTTCGGCTCGTTCAAGCTTCTGCGCGAGAGCTGGGTTGGGATGATCGGGACGGGGATCATCGTTTTCTGGGCTGTGGTGGCCGTGCTGGCGCCGCTGATCGCACCGTTCGAGCCAAACGCAACCTTACAACCATTCGCCAGGCCGTTTTCTGATTACGCCGCCGGTGACGGTGTCTTCTGGCTCGGCACCGACCACCTGGGGCGGGACATCCTGTCGCGAATCATCTGGGGCTCGCGGACGGTACTGTTCTATGCGCCGCTGGCGACTGCGAGTGCTTATCTCGTCGGCATTCTGATGGGTGTCGCCGCTGGCTATTTCCGTGGCCGTATCGATGAATTCCTGTCGTTTCTGGCCAATGTCATTTTGTCGTTTCCGGTTCTGGTTTTGTACATCCTGGTGATCACCACAATCGGCTCATCGGGGATCAACATCATTATCGCCATTACTTTTGCCAGTGCCCCGGGCATCATGCGTATCGTCCGCGGTCTGGTCCTCGATCTGCGCAATCGCGATTATGTGGCCGCGGCGCAGACCCGCGGCGAATCACCCTGGTACATTATGCTTGTGGAGATCCTGCCAAATGCCAGAGGGCCACTGATTGTCGATGCCTGCCTCCGGCTGGGTTACGTGGTGATCACCATCGGCGTGCTGGGCTTTCTCGGCCTTGGCCTGCCACCACCGGACCCCGACTGGGGCGGAATGATTAACGAGACGCGATCCATGGCCCTCGCATTTCCCTCCATGACGGTAATCCCGTGCATCGCCATCTCATCGCTTGTGCTCGGATTCAACCTGATTGCCGACGGGCTCCGCGAAATCTCCATGAGAGACTGAATTGACCGTTCACACCGAAATACCGCTGTTGGAGATCGAGGGGTTATGCACCTCCTACTTCACCCGTGCAGGTGAGATCCCGGCCGTCGTCGACTTTTCCCTGACGATGCAAGCGGGTGAGAGCGTCGGCCTGGTCGGGGAGTCAGGTTGCGGCAAGTCGACCGTAGCGATGGCGATCATGCAGTACCTGGGCAACAATGGCGATATCGTCAACGGATCAATCCGTTTCAAAGGCCGCGATCTGAAAGCCCTCAGTAAGAGTGAACTCCAGCAAGTGCGCGGTTCCGAGATCGCAATGATCTATCAGGAGCCGATGGCGGCCCTGAATCCGAGCCTGACGATCAGTGCCCAACTGACCGAGGTGCCGATCGTCCACGAAGGGGTCAGCCAGTCCGAAGCGACGGCCCGCGCCGTAGACATGCTGAACAGCGTGCGGCTACCCGATCCGGAGCGGGTACTGGCCGCATACCCCCACCAACTATCCGGTGGTCAACAACAGCGCGTGGTGATTGCCATGGCACTGCTTGGCAAGCCGTCGTTGCTTCTCCTCGACGAACCGACGACGGCGCTTGACGTTACGGTGGAGGCCAGCATCGTCAGCCTTATCGCCGACATCAGCCGGGAGTTTGGAACGGCACAACTCTACATCTCGCACAACATGGGTCTGATTCTTGAAACATGCGAACGGGTGTGCGTGATGTACTCAGGTGAAGCCGTTGAAATCGGTGCCGTCCAAGATGTGTTCCGCCATCCGACCCACCCGTACACGCAGGGCCTGTTCGGCTGCATTCCCCTGCCGAGCTGCGACAAGAATGCCCGCCCCCTGGTACCGATCCGGGGTCAGTTGCCGCTGCCGCACGAGCGGCCCAGCGGCTGTTTCTTCGGACCACGCTGTGACAGCTTCCGCGAGAACCTGTGCGATCAAAGCCTGATCCCGATGATGCAATCTGACCGTACCCGACATTTCGTCCGTTGCGTGCGCTGGCGTGATGTCCCTGGCGAGCGGCAAGTCGGGGAGGTGAAACGGAAAGCGCCTGCCGAGATTGGAGAGGAAGTACTGCGCGCCGACGGGCTGCAGAAATACTATCCCGTTTACGACCGCTCGCTGGCCGCGCTGCTCAGCGGTCGGTCGGTGCGTTACGTCAAGGCCAACGAGGCGTTGAGCTTCGGGGCCCGGGTGCGGGAGACGGTTGCCATCGTCGGTGAGTCCGGCTGCGGCAAGTCGACGTTCGCCAAGGTACTGATGGGCCTGGAAACGGCCACAGGTGGTGAGCTTCTGTTCGCCGGTGACGATATCAGCAACAGCCCGGTCAGGGAACGTTCACCCAAGCAGCTGGGCTCACTGCAAATAGTTTTCCAGAATCCCAACGACACTCTCAATCCAAGCCATACGATCGGCGGCCAGATCGGCCGGGTGATCCGAAAGTTCGGCGTCGAAAGCGAGCCGCAGAAGATCCGCGATCGGGTCTATGAACTGCTTGATACCGTTAAACTTCCACGCGATTTTTACAAGCGGCGACCCCGGCAGCTGTCCGGTGGCCAGAAACAGCGAATCGGTATAGCCCGGGCGTTCGCCGGAAACCCCAAGATGGTGATAGCCGATGAACCTATTTCTGCTCTGGATGTTTCGGTGGCCGCAGCGGTAACCGAACTGCTCATGGACATCCAACAAGAACACGGCACGACACTGCTTTTCATCAGTCACGATCTCAGCGTGGTCCACTACCTTGCCGACCGTATTGTCGTTATGTACCTTGGGCAGATCATGGAGCGCGGAACCACGGAGGAGATTTTTGCGCCGCCCTATCACCCATATACAGAAGCTCTGCTCTCGGCGGTTCCCATCGCCGATCTAAATGTCCGAAAGCGCGAGATCGTGCTTGAAGGCGTCGTGCCAAGTGCTCTCAATCCGCCAAAAGGTTGCTTCTTTGCGACGCGCTGTCCGCACCGGATTGGACCAATCTGTGACGAAGAACCACCACCGTTCCGGGAAGCCTCGTCGAGGCACGTCATCACCTGCCATATTCCGCTCGAGGAACTCCGAGACGTCGAGCCGGTGTTTCAACAGGTTGACGTTGCAACCGAATAGTGGACGGCATAGCGGAATGAAGCAGGGTTCTGGCTAATCAATGGTGAACCTAAAATGGAAGGGTTGGATTACATTGGTAATTGCACGAACAGATCATCCGTAATATTGTTTGATAACAATATCATACGGTCCGTTCGATTATTTGCACCATACGGCATTGGCTATATCAGGATGGTTATTGAAGACGAAGAGCCACTCGGTAAATATACAGTGCAAGCCAATGTGATTGATCGTAATCTAAACAAAAGCCTAGAGTTGGAAACTCACTTTCTAGCAGTCAAGGCGAGTTCGCAACATAACAAGGCGCCGCAGCCGACGCAGTAAACTGCGCGGCTGAGCTTAATCGTTATGCTTCAGAATGAAGTGGTCTAATGAATATCAACTTTGAAGCTATTGAAGTCCAATACAATGAGGCTATTGAGGGAGAAATTGTTCAGGTAGTTTTCGATGAAGATTCAAGTGAGGATCCATTTAATAGAACCAAGCGCTATGTCATGATCTCCCAGAGCTATGAATTCCCGAGTAAACCGACATTAGAATGGCATGATGGGGAAGATTATCATGGTGGCTCAGAAGTTCTGAGTTATAAATTGGATAATGATATATTGGAATTAGAAACGACAGATAGTTTAAGTTTCAGAATTAATCATAGCTGTCCCAAAGATATCTTAGATAAAATACGAAAGTTTTTTCAGCGTGAATTTAGCAATAAGTGGCACAAGAAAGCATAACAAGGCACTGCATCCCGGTGAAAGCCACGCGGTAAGACGTGCTGAATGACCCGCCAGAGAAAATCCGCACCACGCAGTGACTCGGTGAGAATCTCACCTGTTTCTCCATCGACATATTGGAAGGTCACACGGCCGTTGCGGTCGAACAGAATATTGGACTCTCGTATCATGCCCCGATAAAGGTAGCGTGACAGATACTCCAGAGCTGAGTTTCCACGACCAGCATGACGGCAGTCCAACACCCACTCTTTCGGTGTACCGGTGGGCGATTGCAGACCAACCTTGGCAATCTCATGCAGGAATTTGCCACGAAAAACCGTTGCCAGCGCGAACTCGTTGAACAGATATTGGTAGCGCGTGCGTTTCCATACGCTTTGTTTCCTATCCACGCCGCCACCGGGTACCACCACATGGAGATGGGGGTGATAGGTCAGTCTTCGACTGTGGGTGTGCAGGATTGCTGTCATACCGATTTCCGCCCCCAGGTGCTTGGGATTGCAGCCAAATTGCTTGAGGGTCTGGCTGGCGGCCCGAAACAGGGCGGCATAGACTTTGCGCTGATGTTTCCAGGCCAGGGAGCGCAGCTGCGCCATGCCTACGTTAAGTGTCTTAGGGCAGCTCACTTCTTGACAAGGTGAATCCGGTGACCGGACCCAGACTTTCCCAATCAGCCGGTTCCAGCGGTCTTTCTTGTAGAACTCCACCCGGGCAGGCTGGTCACCTGCAATATGGGCAAGATTCTCCGTGGCTTTCTTACCGAAGGGTTGCCTCCGTTCTGGGGTATTGATTCCTGCCAGACACACCTTGTGCTATGTGTTGCTACTGTCCAGGACTACCAGGGTATCGCCGTCGACGATCCTGACAACCTTTCCCTCTAAAGTATCGGCGAGGCAGGTGGTGGATACCAGAAGTAGGAAGAAGAAGTAAACGAGGTGCATTCCAAATACTCAACTTATATGAATGTTCAATCGGGGTTACGCCGTTTCAATCGTAACATTCCGTTAGAATCATAACGGTTCGATAAGACTTCTATTCAACGTTTTGTTGAAACAGTCTCTGTCTGGCGCTGAACAAGGTTTAACTCTGCTTGGACTAACTAACTGATTAAATAAGATAAAAAAACATAATGTCAAAAGTTGGCACAGCATCTGCAATATCTCTTATCAAGTTCAACAGCTTTTAACTTAAACAACTTAGGAGATACATTATGAAAAAGACCACTTACACCGCAGCCATCCTTGCCGCCGCTCTGTTTTCCGGTGCCGCCTTTGCAGAAATGGACAACGTAGACGACGTCCTGACCGGAAACGGCTCTGTATCTGCCAGCCCCAGCACGCCTTATGTTTTTGTGAACTCCGGGCCGCAGGGTATAGAGGACGATGTTATATACGGTAAGAAAGAGATCGGAACGTCTGATTTCAGTCCCTACGAGCGCGTCAGTGAAGACCGTGACAACCGCGACAATCTGATAGATAAGGTTTCGTAATAAGTCACGAAAAAAAGGAGAGGCTGGGCAGTTTGATGGCCTCTTCCCATTTACAGACCCCGCCTGAGTGCGGGGTTTGTTTTGCCCTGAAATGATTGATACCGACAACAAACTGTTTCTGTCTCGGGTACCGAAACAACATTGTAAAATGATATGCTTTTACTTCCTATCAACTACAGCAAGGAAAAGGACTTATGCTGATATTAACCAGGAGACCAGGACAAACCATCCACATCGGTGACGATATTGAGGTTACTATTCTCAGTCAGAGGGGCGACCAGTTCAGGGCCGGCATTACTGCACCCCAGGATATCCCCGTACACAGGGACGAGGTGTACCAGCGGATCAGAGACGAAGAGCCCGCTTAGGCTTAGGCTGACGCCATCCACACCACAGACCCGGCCTCAGAGCCGGGTTCTTTGTGTCTGGGAAAGGACCGGTACTAACCTGGAGGCTCTGGTAACTAATCACGAGACAGTATCGGGAAAAACTCTGTCGTCCCAAGAATTTCGAACTATGCTTGTCAGCACTGATAACCATACCCACACGGGGAGTGCTATGAATATCCGAAGAAATATACTGTCCCCGATCCTTGTCCGACTGCTCCTGGCCGGCACGGTGGCACTTGCGGGTTGCGGCGGCAACGGTGTCCAGAAGCCGGTTGTTTTTCTCGACCAAGGCTTCAGTGCAGATGACCGCCAGGCCTTTTATTACCTGTCACAGGGTTCTCAACTTTTACCCTATGACTGGTTTCTGGCACTGGAGCAGGCCGAAAGTCAGACATTATTCCGCGACGACGGGCACATGCGCGAGCTCGGCTATATCCCGCAGTCGCCCGACCCAGCGAAGAACCCGGAAGGGCTGCCGATAGGCTTCACCAAGGATGATAATCCTGACACGGTTGATTCGTTCGCGATAAAAAAGGCGTTTCTCGGCGAGGACTACAAGCGTGAGAACTATCCGACTACCAACGCCTGGATGGGTCCGACCTGTGCCGCATGCCACACCTCGCAGATTGATTATCAGGGTGAATCGATACGCATCGAAGGTGGTCCCGCACTGGTCGACCACCAGACCTTTATGATCCGCCTAGCCGCGGCGTTGGAGGCGACGCATAACGATGCGCAAAAAATGGACCGCTTCGCTCGCAGGGTGCTGGAGCCTAATTGGAGCCAGGGCGAGCAAGGCGCCTTGCAAGCGCGGGTGGTCGCCTACAGTGGGGTACTCAATCGCTTGGTACAGCAGAACGCGACGGACCTCGCCTACGGCTACGGTCGCTTAGATGCCTTTGGTGCAATCCTGAACCGGGTCATGGAAACCGGCCTGGGAATACCGGAAAACCACGCCGAGTCCAACGCCCCTGTCAGTTTCCCATTCCTATGGACAGCGTCACAGTTAGATTGGGTGCAGTGGAACAGTGCGGTCAGCAATGCCATCGCCCGCAATACTGGTGAGGTGATGGGGGTGTATGCTCATATGCAGTTGACCGGTACACCGCAAACTGGGCAATTCAATAGCACAGCCCGTATTGACAATCTCGATCGTATTGAGAGCTATGTAGAAAAGATCGAGGCCCCGGGCTGGCCGGAGCAATTGTTTGGTGCGATCGACAGCACCAAGGTAGAGCAGGGTAAAGCGTTGTTTGCGGCCAACTGCAAGGGCTGTCACGTCATCCGAGGTGCTGATGGAGAGTTCCCGAGGAGGCAGGCCAACGAGGGTGAGATCAAACAGTTCATTATTACCAATGCCCCAGTTTTAGCCAAGCTGCGTACCGATCCGCAGATGATACAAAACGTGTTGTCACGTTTCGTCGACCCGGGCGATTTAGCACCCTATCTGCCCGAACTACCAGATAATCTCAAGCAGGGAAAAAAGGTACTGGCGGTGGTGGTGCTCAGTGCCGCGGTTGGTGGCACAGTAGATCGGCAGTTGAAACAAGAGGGGTTGGAAGGCGAGGCACTACAGGAAGCGAAGGTTCGCCTGAACGGTGGTCGTACCACCAGGGCACAATTGGTTCCGCCACCGCAGATAGTTGCAACCTACAAGGCACGACCGCTGAACGGCATATGGGCGACAGCGCCATATCTGCACAATGGCTCGGTGCCCAGCCTGTACCAGATGCTGCTGCCGGAGGACCAGCGTGTGAAAACCTTCAGGGTTGGTAGCCGTGAGTTTGACCCGGTCAATATCGGTTATGCGACCGACAGCGGATTCGAGTTTGATACCTCGCTGCCCGGCAACCGCAACACGGGTCACAGCGGCCCGGAGCATACCCAGACTAAGGGCGATAACAATCAGTGGCGCGATTACAGTGAAGACCAACGCTGGGCCCTGATCGAATACCTAAAAACCCTGCGGTGATCGAGAGCTTCTCACGCCATTCCTGGTTAGTGGTGGACCGTTTCGACTTAGGCAGCTTGGAGTTGTGCCGCAGTGGCATGCTATGCGTAAGATTTTCGAGCTAGACCAGCTTACAGAAACTGCGACTGGAATCACATGAGGTAACAGGAAGCTGACGAATCGAACCTACTATCACTCCATATCTTAATGATACCGATCTGAGAAGCTTGCTATTTTCCACACGCTATCCATACCACAGACCCGGGCTATAGAGCCGGGTTCTTTGTGGGAAATCCACAGTAGGAAGGCACTTTCACGGGGTATCTCGGTTGACCCTATGGGTAGGTACCGGGTCGGGGGAGAAGGTGGATTTAAGTGCCGTTTTCTGGGCAATATGGTCAGGTACTTCGCAGTCAGAGGAATACAACGGATTTCAAAGGAAAATTCCCTGGAACTGGGGCCTCGTATAGTGTGGCGTAATAGGCTCTTGTCGAATCTTTGCAGTCGTTCGCGATTCCGCACGATTCAAGTACCAACACACTATTACCGAATTATGGCCGTTAAGTCCGAGTTAGGTGTGGAAACGCTTGCGGTCATTGTGCCAAACCAGGAAGACCTCAAACAGACGGTTGATCCGTACGTTGTTTCGATTCAGAAAATCGAAGATATGACAGTGTCTTACTCGTCACGGATCAAAGCCAAGGTCAACCCGATGTGGTGACCGGAAGCAACCAACGACGGCTAGGTCGTTCCTTGGGAGCACGTCGAGCTTGTAACGATATAGACCCCATGTCCGAAATTGTCCGGACTGCGACGATGGGCGAAGATTCGGTAACTGGAATTCGGAGAGAAGAGAGATAGCCGGAAAAATCCTCACTGTTTTACCTTAGATGCAAGTTGCTTCCCAGCTAAAGCTATCATTGCTTGGTCATAGCTCAAGGTCTGCAGTTGGCCGGGTCCGGCTGTACCTTTTTTTGATCCGACGGTCAGCTTTGTGGTTTTCTTTGGGAGTTACCAAGAATAATTCTGGTAATTCTGCCCAAGATTTCGAATGCGAGTAACTAATTTGACGTAGCTACAGCCTATAAGTGGTTACCCCGTACAATTGGATTTCCCCACCTTTGGGTCTAGTGTTTAAGTAAGGAGACCACTGAATCCAGGAGGTTGATAATGAAGAGCGTGTTGTCGAAGTGCACAATGGAACCGCTGTACAAGCGCATCCTCCCCAGCCTCGGATGCCTGTTGTTGATGGGGCTGTGGACCGTCGGTGGCACGGCGCAGGCAGCTTTGGGGTATCTGATGACCGATGACGGTCAATTTGTACGTAACGGCTACGGCGAATGCTGGCATACCTCCCAGTGGCTGCCGAAGTTGGCGGTTTCCGAATGCGAAGGCGCGCCGCCCGAACCGGAGATAATGCGCATCGTGAGTCTGACTCTGGACAGAAAGGCCTTTTTCGACTTTGATCGGTCAGTGATCAAACCTGAGGCGCGGACAAAGTTGGATGCGCTGGCCGCTGAGTTGGGTGAAGCTGC
>Ga0255045_10000264_pt1 | contig 11581 bp, 6 predicted proteins | sample BC1_12_23_MG_FD_183652 | JGI IMG/M metagenome (GOLD analysis project Ga0255045, IMG submission 183652) | Seawater microbial communities from Strait of Georgia, British Columbia, Canada - BC1_12_23 | ecosystem: Environmental > Aquatic > Marine > Strait | place: Canada: British Columbia...
ATAACGCGTCCCTGTGCCATGGCATTGCACACACCGTTGGTGGCATCGCCTAAAACAACGATGTCAGCCCCAATATTGAGATAGCCGACGTCATCAGAGGCAGAGCTCTGGCAGATAATGGTGGTGCCGGGCTGCCCCATGCAGCCGAGACGCTGGCCGACCGGACCGGAGATTGTCAGGTGATAAGGGCCGTCCTTGGGCATCAACCTGCCGCCGACATTATGCTGGCCGTAGTTATCCAGGATGAGCTTCTTGGATTTTTTGGCTGCGGCCTGAACAAGCTCCTCAAAATTCTGGGAGCTGATGCGCTGACCGTGCTTATCTATTCCCTTAACTGTCAGGGTCTTCGCGGCTTTCGTTTTTTGAGTTGTTTTTTTCTTGGGACTCACGATTGTGCTCCATTCATTCGCTTAAAGCGAACAATTAACAGACATATTTAATCTGCAGCCTTTCTGCTGCATCAGCATCATCTATACCAATGGCGTCTGACATGCCGATGGGCAAACTCTGGGAGCGGCCCAACGGTGCCAATATCTTTTTCATTTCAGTTCGTATTGCCATAAAGGTATCTGCTACCCGTTCGGCAACCTGGTCTGGATCAAGGCGCCGGTAGAGTTTTGTGTTCTGGCTGGTAATGCCCTTGGGGCAGATACCGATATTGCAGACGTTGCAGCGGTTTTGTTCACTGCCCAAACAGCCTGCGGCAGACTGCATTATGTATTTACCGATATGAACACCGGACGCACCAAGCATAATTAGCGCCAGGCCGTTCTGGGTAACGTTGCCGTTCTTGCCAACGCCGCCTGCTGCAAAAATAGGGATTTCATTCTGCTTCCCCTGGGCAACCAGGTCGAGGTAGCATTCCCGCAGGTTGGAGGCGATGGGGTGCCCCGTGGCATTCATGCTGACGTTGTAAGCTGCTCCTGTACCGCCATCGACCCCATCGATTAAAAGGGCTGAGGCGAAAGGATTGCGCACAAGGTTGTTGAGCACCGACTTGGCTGAGGTGGATCCGGATATCTTGGGATAGACAGGCACCTTGAAACCCCAGGCCATGGAGAGCGACTGGATCATCTTCATGACCGACTCCTCAATGGAGTACAGGGTCTGATGCACAGGCGGTGAAGGAAGATCAACGCCTTCAGGTACACCGCGCAGACGGGCGATGAGCTTGCTCACCTTGAACCACATGAGCAGTCCGCCGTCTCCTGGTTTAGCACCCTGGCCGTATTTGATTTCAATGGCAGCCGGATCGCATTGCATGTCCGGGATGGCCCTGATGATCTCATCCCAGCCGAAATACCCGGAGGCAATCTGCAGGATGATATACTTGAGATAGGGACTTTTCAATACCCATGGAGGACAGCCGCCCTCACCGGTGGCCATGACCACAGGGATGCCCAGCACTTCGTTGCAGTAGGCAACACCCTGAAGCAAGCCAAGCCACATGTTTGGGGAAAGGGCCCCGAATGACATGGAACCGATGACAAAGGGAAAAATTTCCCGTACCGGCGGAATCCATTCCCCGGTTGCTTGACGGCGCAGGTACTCTTCCGGAGAAAGTACTCGTCCGAGGAGGGTATTCATCTGGAACTCATGACGACCGGCATCAAGGGCCGGGTCTGTCAGCATCGAGATGCGGTTGAAGATAATTCTGTCAAGCAGTGAACCGCGTTCGTTTCTGCGGCCACCGCGTTTCCAGGCTTCGCCCTTATCATTTTGCAGAAGACGGACCCTGGCATCATTGGGGTTTGGTTCCGGCCCAATTGCCTCGTTGGGGCAGACAGTGGCGCACATGCCACAGCCTATGCAGCGGTTGGCTGGTTCTGTGCGCTGCCGGATACCGGTAAAGGTGCGGTACTCGCTGCCCCGTTTTTTCTTGAGGATATCAAGTTTCGGCATTCTCTGCCGACGGTAGGTCAGATAGATTGCCTCCTTGGGGCAGACGGATGTGCATCTGCCGCAGAGGGTGCATCTGTCCTCACGGTGCTTGATGACCCACTGCAGGTCAAGGTGCGTTACGCTACTTGGGGTAGAGGGTATGGATCCAATTGAGACCATATCTTCATCTCCTTACGGTCTGGAGGAATAATTATCGTGTTTTCACGCATGGGTTGAAAATCAAGGGAACGGTCCCGGTCCGGAATCATGGCGTCAACACCACACATTTCCGAGGCCATGGCCCATTCACCTTTTTTGCCGCCTACTGTACCGGGACGCAATTTCTTGGAGTCCTGGGCCATGATGCAGGTTTCGTCCGGCAGGGTTCCTATCACGCAGTTCGGGCCGTCTATGATGAAGCGCCGGCAAACATTGCGGAGTCCCTTGAGAAAATCTCCCTGGGGGTGAATACTCAACTCTTCAGTTTTTAAAGGGGTAATAACATGTTTATATGTTTCAAGAGGCAGCTTGAGCCTTTTATGAATATAGTGCAGAATATGGGTAAAGACTTCCGAGTCGCTCTGGTAACCGATGTAACCGGGGTAGTGCATGCCGATCAGCGACTCCTTGATTGGAACATAGGCTGTATTTTCACCGTTCGTCATGGTGGCGATCCCCTGGATAAAGAAGGGGTGGCAGGCGTATAGATTTATACCATAGTTGGTATTCTGTCTGCCCTGGGCCATAACAACACGGGCCGTGATGCGGTTATCATTAAGGCCTAAAGCCTCACCGATTCCCAAAGGCCAGCCTACTTCTTTGATGGTTGCAACATCCGGAAAGAAGGAAAAGGCCGTGAGGTCGCCGCCATGATCTTCACCGTTTTTTCTGAGTTCCAGGCGGGTCAACATCAGTTGTGTTTCGATCTCATCCTCATCGTAGGACTTCCAGGATGGGGGCAGTCTATAGACCCGCAAAAAATATTTATAGCGATCCTGCGCTTCAATCTTCTTGAAGTCAACATCAAACTCGTGGTCATATTTCAGTTGAAAGCCTTTTTCCTGCATCAAGGCCCCCAATCGATGAAAGGCAGCCTCAGTATGTGCAATCCCTGAAAGGATAGGGTCCTGAGCCTGGTAAGTAAAATCCGTAAATGTAAGACCGCGGAGGACTAAACCTAAGCCACTTCCATCATATCCTTCCTGCATTGCCTCCATAGCGGTAAGGACGTTGTAGGGAGAAAAGGGCTTCGTCGCACTTTTCAGGGCTAATCGACACATGATTTTCTCCTAAATATAGAGATGTTTCGAATGATCGTTCTTTTAAATAAGATAAAAAATAAAAACATTTTTAGTCTCTGGCCAACTGGAATACATACTTTTACTTATAATATTCCAGGGAAGCCGCAAACAATAAAATGGATGAATGAAATAATCAAGTGGAAACCTCACCCTGTTTTATTTTATCACTTTCCTGATTTTGAATGAATATGTACTTTACATCTCTTCAGCAGTCTTGAAAATTTATTCTTAACATTATATAGTCCTGCATTCGTGAGTCATCGGATATATCCCCGGTTTTAAAGCAATTTCCCGACACGGAGTGAGTATATGGTAAACGGTGGTACAGACAGGGTGGCTCAATCGTCCACAGGACAGTACATTAAATAAGCATAAATGGAGGGGGCTTGGAAGTTTTTTTCTATGAGGCCTTTGCCGAAGAGGCTGAATATCTGCAGCAATATCTGTCCCCCGGGATAGCAGCGGGATTCACCCGGAAGACGATACAGGAACACGGCACTGCCGAGCCGCCCGCCGGCCTGATCAGCATCCGTACCCAGTCTTCCGTACCTGTCTCCTGGGCTGTAAAACTTGCAGGCATCCTGACCCGCAGCACCGGCTATGACCATCTTGAAAAATACCGGGGGCAGGAAAATTGCAATTTGCCCTGCGGCCACCTGCCGCCATACTGCAGCAGGGCGGTTGCCGAACAGGCAATGCTGCTGTGGACTGCTCTTTTGAGGAACCTGCCGGGCCAGGCAGAGAATTTTGCAAGCTTCAACCGGGACGGCCTCACCGGTTGGGAATGTGAACACAAGACTCTGCTCGTGGTCGGGGTTGGCAATATCGGTTATGAGGTGGTCAAAATTGGCCAGGGGCTTGGCATGCAGGTGTTTGGCGTCGATATCGTTGAAAACCACCATCTTGTAAAGTATGTGACCATTGATCAGGGGCTTGCCATGGCCGACATCATTGTCTGTGCCATGAACCTGACTGCCACTAACAGGCACTACTTTAACTATCACCTTTTGAAAAAGGCCCGGCCAGGTGTCGTCTTTGTCAATATATCACGGGGTGAACAGTCGCCGTCTGCCGATCTTCTCCGGCTGCTGGACGAGAATCATCTCGGCGCTGTCGGCCTGGATGTGTTCAATCACGAAAGCGGACTGGCTAATTCTCTGCGCGATGGAAGCCAAAGTGATGATGAAGAGGTGGCAAACACTCTTGAATTGGCCGGCCGACCCAATGTAATCTGCACCCCCCATAATGCTTTCAACACCCATGAGGCCATTGCCAGGAAAGCAAAACTCAGTATCGAGCAGATCGACCATTTTCTGAAAAATGGGGAATTTCTCCGACCTGTACCTCGAGAAAATACTAGCCCCTGACCGGTGATATACCGTCCCAGCATTTCGTGCAGAGATTTTCTTTGCCAATACCCAGCGCGGAAATAAATATATCAAGGCTGTTGAACTTGACGGAGTCAGCACCTATCAGATCAGCTATCCAGGCTTCAAAGTCCCGGAGTTGCGCCATGTTTTCGATTGGCCCCTCCGTGATAAATTTTCTGGCACAAAGTTCTTCGTAATTACTGGTTGAAATGCCAAAGTCGCAGGGATACATCAGGGGGGGACAGGCTACGCGAACATGCACTTCTTTAGCCCCTGCTTTTTTCAGATCATTCACCTTGTTAAGTATTTGGGTGCCGCGAACAATGGAATCATCACAGAGTATTATTCTTTGTCCCTCAATCGCCGAGTGCAGAACGGACAATTTGCGCTTCGCCATTTTTTCCCGGGCAATCTGGGTCGATTGCGTATAGCTCCGGTCTGCGTAGCGATTATAAAGAAACACTTCCTGATAGTTGAATTTTGATCGCATGTGATAGCCAAGCGCGTGACCGCAACCGGACATGGGAACCGGAGCCACGATATCGGCTTCAATACCGCCTTCATCGATGTCACGCTGGGCAAGACTTGCGCCCAGAGAGTTACGGGCCTTTTGCACCGAGAGGCCGTCAATTATGGAATCAATACTTGCAGTATAGGCCCATTCAAATGAACAGTAAGCACGATGGGGCGAATCAAGCTGTTTGACCGTTGTAAATCCCTGGTCATTTATATGGACGATTTCACCCGGTTGCACATCACGGACTATATCCATATCAAGGTTGTGGAAGGCACGGGATTCCGAGCTGACAGCATACTTGTCCTTGCCCTGCCCCAGAATAAGCGGTCTGAAGCCATAGATGTCCCGGGTTGCAAAAATGCCGTCTCTGGTAAGGAGCAGGATGCTGTACGCCCCCTTTATTTTTTCCGCTAATGCGGTAATACCGGCAACAGCATTACCCTCGGACATGATAATTTTTGATATGATCTCGATGTCGTATCCCTGTAGAAAGGACCCGCCCTTGGCCATGATTTCATTTATTAACTCTTCAGAGTTAATAATATTGCCGCTAAAGGCCACAGATATCTCACCCAGTTGCGACATCCACTTGACCGGTTGACGCTCTAACAGGCTGACGTGACCGATACCGAATGAGCCCTTGAGGTAGTTTATGTTGGGCTCTGTAAAGGTATCACCAACCCTGCCATGATGGGTGACCAGATTAATCCCATCTTTAAAGGTGGCAATGCCGCAATACTGCTGACCGCGATGCTGGAGAAAATCAATTCCCTGATATATTTCATGGGCGCATTCCTCGGAAGAATATAAGCCGAATAGGCCGCATTTTTCTTGAATAGACTTCATAGGTATTTTCCTTTTTGCTTTTTCAAATGATTTTTTCCGGCAGGTTCCTGCCCAGGCTAAATATTCGCGTGGTAATGCTGCAAAGAGTATATATCTTCCTTTCCTGCGCGAAATGCCTTGATACCTCGTGCGGTTGAAACAGCCGCTGTCAGTGTCGTGATGTAGGGAATTTTGTGTTTGATGGCTTCCTTTCGGATATAGGAATCGTCAAACTGGCTCATCTTGCCGCTGGGCGTGTTAATTACCAGATGGATTTCCCCGTTCTTGATGGCATCGACAATATTGGGTCGGCCCTCTTGCATTTTCAGAACCCTCTCTGTCTTGATCCCATGTTTTTCCAGAAAATCATGGGTCCCCTGGGTTGCCAGGATATTGAAACCAAGTTGGGAGAAATGCTGCGCTGTTTCAAATACAGCGGGCTTGTCATGATCCGCCACAGTAATAAGCACGGTGCCTTCAGTCGGCAGGACCTGCTGGGTAGCCTCCTGGGCCTTGAAAAAGGCAAGGCCAAACGAACGGGCCATGCCAAGGACCTCACCGGTCGAGCGCATCTCAGGTCCCAGGAGCGGATCAACTTCCGGGAACATGTTAAAGGGGAAGACCGCTTCCTTGACGCCATAGTGGGGGAGTGGCCGCACAACAAGGTTCAGCTCTGATATCTTTTTGCCAAGCATGACCCTGGTGGCGATTCCCGCCATATTAATATTGCACACCTTGGAAACAATGGGAACCGTCCGCGAGGCCCGTGGATTTGCCTCCAGGACGTAGACAACATCATTGGAAATGGCGTATTGGATATTCATTAATCCCACCACATTCATGGCAATGGCGATTTTTTTGGTATATTCAAAGATTGTCTCGATATGCTTTCTGGGGATGCTGATGGGTGGAATTACACAGGCTGAGTCTCCCGAGTGGATCCCGGCCAGTTCGATGTGTTCCATAACCGCAGGCACAAAGGCATCACTGCCGTCGGCAATTGCATCAGCTTCGGCCTCAATGGCATTTTCGAGGAATTTGTCAATGAGAATGGGGCGCTCCGGGGAAACTTCCGCTGCAGCGGCCATATACTGGGCAAGCATTGTGTCATCATGTATTATCTCCATGCCGCGGCCGCCGAGCACATAGGATGGGCGGACAATAAGCGGGTAGCCGATCTCTGCTGCGATTGCCAGGGCCTGGTCAAGGGTGCTGGCCATGCCGGCTTCGGGCTGGGGAATATTTAACTTTTCCATGATTTGCCGGAACTGGTCCCTGTCCTCTGCCAGATCTATTGTGGCGGGGGAGGTTCCAAGTATCTTCACCCCTGCTTCGGCAAGTTCGCCTGCAATATTAAGTGGTGTCTGTCCGCCGAACTGGGCTATGACCCCTTCCGGCTTTTCTTTTTCATAGATACTCAAGACGTCCTCCACTGTCAGTGGCTCGAAATAGAGTTTGTCCGAGGTGTCATAATCCGTGGATACCGTCTCCGGATTGCAGTTGACCATGATGGTTTCTATACCTGCATCTCGCAGAGAGAATGCCGCATGCACGCAGCAATAATCAAACTCAATGCCCTGGCCGATTCGATTCGGGCCACCGCCGAGGACCATGATTTTGCGTCTGTTGCTGGAAAGTACCGAGTCCGGTGCGTTATAGGTTGAATAATAATAGGCGGCATCCACGCCGCTCACCGGTACGGGATTCCATGCTTCGGTTATACCAAGTGAGAGCCGCCGCTTCCTGATTTCCGTTTCCCGGAGATCGAGGATCTGCGCCAGGTAGCGGTCCGCAAAGCCGTCTTTTTTGGCCCGTTCCAGCATTTCGTCAGGAAGGAACTTGCCCTTGAACTGCAGTATTTTTTCTTCAAGTTCGACTAGTTCCTGCATTTGCTCAATGAACCAGCGCTTGATTTTGGTTTTGTCATGGAGTTGATCAACAGTGGCCCCTTTGCGCAGGGTTTCATACATGATAAACTGCCGCTCGCTGGAAGGTTCTGCCAGGAGTCCCATCAGCTCATCGAGGGACAAGTTATGAAAATTTTTGGCAAAGCCCAGGCCGTAACGGCCGATTTCCAGAGAACGGATGGCCTTTTGAAAGGCCTCCTTATAATTCTTGCCAATGCTCATTGCCTCGCCGACTGCGCGCATCTGGGTCCCGAGTTTGTCCTCCACCCCGGCAAATTTTTCAAAGGCCCAGCGCGCAAATTTAACCACCACATAATCGCCCGAAGGGGTATATTTTTCCAGGGTGCCGTCACGCCAGTAGGGAATTTCGTCTAAAGTCAGACCCGTAGCCAGCATTGCAGATATCAGGGCAATGGGAAACCCGGTTGCCTTGGAAGCAAGGGCTGATGATCGGGATGTTCGCGGGTTGATTTCAATTATAACCACCCGGCCTGTTTCGGGATCATGGGCAAACTGGACATTGGTGCCACCGATTACCTCTATCGCCTCAACAATGGCATAGGAGTAATCCTGAAGTCGTTTCTGCAGTTCGGGCGAGATTGTCAGCATCGGGGCGGTGCAGAACGAGTCGCCGGTATGCACACCCATCGGGTCAACGTTTTCAATGAAACAAACGGTTATCATCTGGTTCTTGGCATCGCGCACTATTTCGAGCTCCAGTTCTTCCCAGCCGATCACCGCCTCTTCTATTAATACCTGCCCTACCAGACTTGCCGCCAGGCCCTGGCTGGCAATCAAACGAACCTCATTCATGTTATAGGCGATACCGCCACCAGTGCCACCCATGGTATAGGCAGGGCGGATAACAACCGGCAAGCCAAGCTCCTTGGCAATTTCCTCGGCTTTTTCCAGGCTGTGGGCAATTTCGCCTCTCGCCATCTCTATACCCAGCCGATCCATGGTTTCTTTAAAGGCCAACCTGTCTTCGCCGCGCTTAATGGCGTCCAACTGTACGCCAATGACCTCGACACCGTATTTCTCAAGCACTCCTGCTTCTTCAAGTTCTGTGGCAAGGTTGAGAGCTGACTGGCCGCCAAGATTGGGCAGCAGGGCGTCAGGTCTTTCCTTTGCAATTATTTTCGTCATTGTTGGCAGGTTAAGAGGCTCAATATATGTCACATCAGCCGTGCCCGGGTCGGTCATAATGGTTGCCGGATTGGAATTAACCAGCACAATCTTATAGCCCAGTTGCCGCAATGCTTTACATGCCTGGGTTCCTGAATAATCAAACTCGCATGCCTGGCCGATTATGATAGGGCCGGAACCGATGATCATGACCTTGTGTATATCCTCTCTTTTGGGCATTGTGAATCTCCGTGTGTTTTCCAGTTTTTGTTATATTTTCTAAATTATCCTGCTCTGTTTACATGGTATCGTTTTACCTGTGAAATTTCTTTTATGCAGTGGTGAATCGATTTCAGGATGGAGTCTTTTCAGCAAGGCTGCGGAATTCAGAGACAACCTGTTTCATTTTATTGAGAAATTCCTGATCCGTGGCACAGGAATCACATTGGAAATTGCTGTTGCAGGCAGGGAGAGACAGTGAACCCATTGTGAGGCTGCGAAGCCTGGGGTCAAGTTTATCCGGGACCATTTCGATACAGCCGGTGGGACAGATATAGGAACAGGAGCCGCAACCGATGCAGACGGCTGAGCCTGTTTTGAAAGGTGTTGCCACCTCGCGTTCGGTGCCGCGATTGGCCAGGCCGATGGCGCCAACCCCGACCACTTCCTCGCAGAAGCGGACACAGAGGCCGCAGAGGATGCACTGCTTATCATTTTTTTTCTTGAGGCGGGATGATTTAATCCCCATCTGCCGGGCCATGGTCTGCAATACGGGCACATCAGGGCAACGGGCAAGCAGCAATTCGATTATTGACCTCCGGATCTGCCTGACCCTGGCTGTGTCGGTGAAAATCTCAATGCCGCTACTGTCTATTGGGGAATTACATGATGTTACCAGGCGCCGCTGTTTGTTCTGCACCAGCTCCACCATGCAGAGACGACAGGAGCCATAAGCCTTGACTGCCTCGTGATGGCAGAGGGTTGGAATAACTATGCCCGCCTTGCCGGCAGCCTCGATGATCATGGTGCCCTGCTCAACTTGCCCCATCCTGCCGTCAATGATTATCGGTATTTTCATAGTCGTGTCCCCTGAGTCATAATTGCCGATCTATACAACCCTGATTGCGTCGAATTTGCACAAACTGAAGCAAATGCCGCATTTGACACAGGTCTCGGCATCAATGGTATGCGGTTTTTTCTTTTCTCCGGAAACAGCACCTTCCGGGCATTTCACGGCGCAGAGTGTGCAGCCGCTGCAGAGATTTTCGTCAATCTCGTAGGCGAACAGATTTTTGCATACACCGGCGGCGCATTTTTTATCGAAAATGTGGGCTTTATATTCATTCTGAAAATAACGGATCGTACTCAATACGGGATTGCCAGCCGTGCCTCCCAGGGCGCAGAGTGAGGCAGTGGTCATAATACCGGCAAGCTCAGAGAGAAGTTCCATATCTCCCTCTTCACCCCTGCCTTCACAGATATTCGTCATGACTGTATGCATCTGCTGCAACCCTTCCCGGCAGGGCACGCATTTACCGCATGACTCAAAGAGGAGAAAATTCAAAAAATACCGGGCAACATCCACCATGCAGGAGGTCTCATCCATGACAATCATGCCGCCTGATCCCATGATGGCACCCGCTTCCCGCAGGCTGTCGTAATCTACCGGCATGTCTATTTTGCTGATCGGGATACAGCCACCTGATGGGCCGCCGGTCTGAACCGCCTTGAAGCTTCTGCCGTTTCTGATGCCGCCGCCTATATCAAAGATTATTTTCCGCAGGGTGGTGCCCATCTCCACTTCGACCATTCCGGTATTTTTGACCTTGCCGACCAGGGAAAATATCTTGGTCCCCTTGCTGCCCTGCGTGCCGATGTCGCCATACCAGGCCGCTCCATTGCGAAATATCTGGGTAATATTAGCAAGGGATTCGACATTGTTTAAAACAGACGGCTTGCCCCACAACCCTTCAAAAGCAGGATAGGGCGGCCGGGAACGGGGAGTGCCGCTTTTCCCCTCAATGGAAACCATGAGTGCGGTTTCCTCGCCACAGACAAAGGCGCCCGCTCCCTTGTTGATTTTGAGGGACAGGCAGAAATCGGACCCCAGGATATTGTCGCCGAGCAGACCATATTCTTCTGCCTGCCGGATGGCAATGGCCAGATGTTCGATGGCAATGGGATACTCCTCCCGTACATAGAGAAAGCCCTGGCTGGCGCCGATGGCAAAGGCGCCGATGATCATCCCCTCGATTATGCTGTGCGGATCGCCTTCCATGAGACTGCGGTCCATAAAGGCGCCCGGGTCACCTTCATCGCCGTTGGCAATGATATATTTGACATCACCGGGCGCTGAGGCACAGAGACGCCATTTAATGCCGGCCGGGAAACCGCCGCCGCCACGGCCCCTGAGCCCGGAGGCAATGACCGTGTCCACCACCTTTTTTGATGACATGGTGGTCAATACCTCGCACAGGGCCGTATATCCATTGTTTGCAATGTAGTCTTCGATATCAGTGGGATCAATCTTGCCGCAATTGCCGGAAACATGTTTTTGCTGTTCCCGGTAGAAGGGGAGGTCTCTCTCGCAGGTAATGGCTTCGCCGGATTGGGGATCCTGCCACAGGAGCCGATCTACGACGCGACCGCCGAGGA
>Ga0255045_10000266_pt1 | contig 11556 bp, 7 predicted proteins | sample BC1_12_23_MG_FD_183652 | JGI IMG/M metagenome (GOLD analysis project Ga0255045, IMG submission 183652) | Seawater microbial communities from Strait of Georgia, British Columbia, Canada - BC1_12_23 | ecosystem: Environmental > Aquatic > Marine > Strait | place: Canada: British Columbia...
CCACAGGACACGAAGACCACCGCAGCGATCGCGACAAGGACGCGGGGATGACAACGCAAGTCGCTCATCAGCAAAGAGTACCACGCCCCCCACCACCCGCCCAGTGACCAGTAATCAGTAACCAGTAACCAGTTCCATCCACCCACCCCACGGACTCTCACACTGATTACTGATTACTGGGCGGGCGGGCGGGACTGGTTACTGGGTGGGTGGGAGGGAGCGGCGGTAGAGGGGACGGAGGGCCCAACCGAAGACGCTACCCATCGGCCGCCCGACCAGCGCCGAGCCAAGCCGCAGGAGTCCCTCGCCAACCAAGAAAATATTGAGGAGGATCAACCACGACAGAGCGGTATCGAGTTCCTTTTGGAGATTGGCGATTCCGCCCACCAGCTCCGCGGCCCCACCAATGACCGTGAACCACACGGCGCGAGTGCCCAGCTCTTCGGCCCAACGTTGCTGATCGGAGCCAGGACCCAGGGTCACGGCGGCCGTGACCATCATCGTTCTCAGAAACGACGGAGGTGCCTCTTTCGGCACCGCTGCCGGTGCTGCCGCAAGAGGTGGTCTCAACTGTAGCGTTCGTTCTTCCGTGCCGCGGTCATGATCTCGGGTGAATCGATAAACCCAGGAGCGGCCCTCCTGCTCCACCCTGTCGAGGCGGAAGTGCTCTCCTCGATACGGCAGAAGCCCGTCGCGGTCCCAATCCCGGCGCAGGATCGGAGAGACCACAACGATGAGACCGCCGTCGTTGTCGAAGGACTGCACGGCCGGCGATTCGCGTTCAGCTTTGGGCACATTCTTCGGTGCCAACAGCAGGAACGGTACACCAAGCGGAGAGCCGACTGGTTCTCCATCACCAAAAACCATCGCGAGGCGTGCAATACCGAACACAAAAAGCAAGGGCCCCGGAAGGGCCAGAGCGAGCGGCATGAAGAAAACCGCACCAACCGCAGCCGCCACGAGTTGAACAGTGCCCACAGTTCCCGCCAGCATTTCAAGGGTTGCCGACACCATCGTCGCGCGACCAGCCGCAAAACCCCACTCGTTCGCCCACTTCTTTTGGAGCACTGCTGGCGCCAACCCGAGCACCGGGAGCAGAACCAAGGTCCAACCTCGGGCGCGCCGATTGCGAACCTCGTTTTCAGTCCTGTCGGCGATATCCTGAACAGATTCACGGTTCAGGGTGAAAACATTGCGCATCGCCGACGGCTCATCCCACGACCGGAGAGTCCAGCGTACGCCGCTCCCGGCAGGCATTCGACCGACTACTTCGAACGATTGTCCACACCACAAAACAGCGGTCCCCGGCACCTGTTCCTCTGCGGCCTGCCAACCGAGGTCGAGGCGCGGGCTGGTAACGGCCAACTCACCTGCGGACCCGGGGCTGGCGTACACGCCGTGACCGAGATCTTCGCCACGTTCAGGTTCCATTTCAACATGTTACAGCGAGAAGCGACATGGTGAATTGATTACGCTCGGCTGGTCAGGTAAAGGGTTAAGGGTAAAGAGTTAAGCCCACCCTCTCCCCCTACGTTCTTAACCCTTAACTCTTAACTCATTAATTGCTCCAGGAAATGGAGAAACTCATCGATGCCTGACGTGTCGTCTCTGATCGGCAGCGTCATCTCACCAGTGGGACTGACCCGGGCGCCCGGCCAGTCCGTAACAACCTCAGCAAGTCTCTGCGACGGAGTGACCGCGGGGTCCAATCGCAATCTCCACTTTCTTACCCGACGGGTCACCGACGCCACGCCGGCTCTGCGGGCGGCCATCCGTATCCGTTGAGCACGCGCGAGATCGTCGACTTGTGGCGGTGCAGGTCCGTAGCGGTCCGCCATTTCGTCGAGCAGTGAGGAAAGGCCTTCCTCGTCGTCACAGGCGGCGAGGCGCTTGTAGAAGCTCAGGCGCAGGGACGGCTCCGGCAGATACCGCTCCGGCAGCTGGAGGTCCATCCCCAACCGAAGCTCGACTTCCCGCCTGACTGTTGCCGGTCGTCCCTCGAGCTCGGCCACCGCCTCCTCGAGCAGCTGGCAGTATGTTTCGAAGCCCACCGCCTCGAGGAAACCGTGCTGCTCGGCGCCGAGAAGGTTGCCCGCGCCCCGAATCTCGAGATCGCGGGCTGCGATTCGGAAGCCGGCGCCGAGCTCGCAGAACTCCTGGATGGCGGCCAGCCGCGCCCGCGCAGGCGGTGTCAGAGTCAGGCCTGGGGGAACCAGGAAATAGGCAAACGCGAGGCGCTCCGACCGCCCCACCCGACCGCGCAGCTGATAGAGCTGGGCAAGCCCGAAGCGATCGGCGCGGTTGACCAGCAGGGTGTTTGCGTTGGGAATATCGAGGCCGTTTTCGATGATCGCGGTGGCCAACAGCACGTCGGCCTCGCCTGCCAGGAAAGTGTGCATTGCGCGTTCCAGGTGACGCTCCGACATTTGGCCGTGGGCCACTACCACCTTCGCCTCCGGCACAATCCGTCGTACCCAATCCGCGAATGCGCCGATCGATCGTACCCGGTTGTGGACGAAATACACCTGGCCGCCACGTTCCTTTTCGTAGAGGATCGCTTCGCGGATTACCTCTTCGGAGAACTCGATGACGCTCGTCTCGACAGCCTGTCGATCGCGCGGCGGGGTCTCGATAATCGAGATGTCGCGAATCCCGCTGAAAGAGAGGTTGAGAGTACGGGGGATCGGGGTTGCCGACATGGCAATCACATCGACCTCCGTGCGCAGCTTCTTCAGACGTTCCTTCTGAGCGACGCCGAATCGTTGCTCCTCGTCGAGCACGACCAACCCGAGATCGCGAAAGCGAATCGTGTCTGCGAGCAGCCGATGGGTCCCGACAACCACGTCCACTCGACCCTCTGCAAGACCCTCGATGACCTCGGCTGCAACGGTTTTTGATACGAACCTGGACAACATCCGGGTCTCCACCGGAAAACCCTCGAAGCGGCGGCGAAAGGTCTCGAGGTGCTGATCGACAAGGATGGTGGTCGGCGCGAGCACCGCAACCTGTTTACCCTCGAGCACCGCCTTGAAAGCTGCGCGGATGGCGACTTCGGTCTTTCCGTAGCCCACATCGCCGCACAACAGCCGATCCATCGGGCGTGCCGACTCCATGTCCTCCTTGATCTCACCCACCGCCCGATCTTGATCCGGCGTCAGCTCGAACTCGAAGGCATCCTCGAACTCACGTTGCCACGGCGAATCGGGTGAATACTCGAAGCCCCTAGACGCCTGCCGGACGGCAGCGAGACGCAACAACTCCGCCGCCATCTCACGGACCGCTTTCTTGACTCTGGCCTTGCGTCGCCGCCAACTGCCGCCGCCCAGCCGATCGAGCTTGGGTCTGACCTCGGCCTCGCCGGAAGCGTACTTCTGGATCAGGTCCGCGCGTTCTACCGGCACCAGGAGCGAGTCGCCTCCTTGATAGGCCAGAACGAGCATCTCCAGCTCCCGACCCTCTACAGCGACCCGTCGAAAGCCGGTGAAGCGGCCGATTCCGTGATCCAGATGGACGACGAGGTCGTCGGGGCGGAGGTCTCGGAGGTCGGAGGCGAACGCCGCGATTCCAGAGCGTCGTCGGCGAGGCCTCGGGGTGGCAGTGAGATCGCGACGCCCGTAAACGGCGAGGATGTCATCCCAGACGAAGCCGTGCTGTAGCTCGCCCTCGACGATCGCCACCCCGCCCGGCGGCGGCGGCGGCGATACCGGCTCCACCTCGCCCTCACGCAGGAGATGGGCAAAGCGCCGGCCCTCGCCGAGCGAGGCCACCACCAGTACCTGACTCATGTCCTGGGCCCGGCGCGAACGCAGCGTCGGCACCAAATCGGGAAGGCGCCGCACGAAGTTCTCCGCCGGGTGGGTGGCAAGACGACGCCAGGTCGTCGATCCATCCACCAGCTCGAGCTGCTCGAGCCTCAGCGACGCTTCTTCAATCGTCGATTTCAGGTCTTCGGGATCGAGCAAAAGACGGTCGGGCGGCGGCAACTCCATCACCCGCCGACTCAAAGCCTGCCACTCGCGATCCTGTACCTGCCACCAACGTGCAAGCTCGCCCAGGACTTCGTCGCGATCGCACACCACCACCTGGTCGGCAAGTTCGAGCCAGCCGGTCGACTCTCCGGCGAGATGGAGGGCGCCCCACCAGAGTCGTTGTTCCGCACCCTCCGCCATCTGTACCGCGAGCGCCGGAAATTCGGTTTCGAGCAACGCCGCAACCTCGAATAGACGCTCGGGTTCTGCCGGGAACGGGTCGAGTGGAAGCAACTTAAGATCTTCAACGGCCTCACCGATGCTGCGCTGGTTGGTCGAGTCGAAGCTTCTGATTGACTCCACCCGGTCATCGTCCAACTGCAACCGCAGTCCAGCCTCGCCGCCGGCGTGGACGTCCACCACCCAGCCACGGATCGCAAACTCGCCCGCCTCCTCGACGAGATCGACACGTCGATAACCCGCCGCACTCAGCCCCGCCGCCAGTTCGCCGAGATCCAGCCGCTCTCCTGTGCTGATCCGGAATCCAAAATCGTCGACCGCCCTCGGCATCGGTATTGGCGACCCCAGAAGCCTGGCCGGTGCCACGACCAGATCCACCGCCTCCTCCGCGATCTGCTGCAGCAACTCGACCGTCCGCAGGCGCGCCGCCAGCGGAGGCTCGGCACCAAGATAGGGGCTCGCGAGCTCGGCCGGCGCGACCCCGACTCGCAGGTCGGGCGCCAGAAACCGTAGACCCGCCGCCAGATCCTCAGCCTCCGCGACGTGCGGCACAACGACCAGGGCGAGGCCCTTTGGCCATCCGTGGGCAGCAACGGCCGCCACCGCCAGAGAACGGGCACCCGGAACCACGCCACCGACCGCGAGGCCGGGAGCAGCTTTTTCGAGCTCGGCCGCCAAAGTGCTGAGGTCGGGGAGTGGAAAGTCTGTCACCTCGATACCGATCCTACAGTTTTGAGTTTTGAAATATGAGTTTTGAGTTCCACCCACCCACCCGACGGGCACAGGGAGCGCCTACACCATTTTGAGCAGGTGCCCCATTTTGAGCTTTTTGGCCTCGAGGTAGTTACGATTGCTATCGGTGGGCGGAATCTCGAGGGGGACGCGCTCGACGATCTCGAGACCGAAACCGCGTAGGGCGGTGTATTTCTTTGGGTTGTTGGTCATCAAACGTAGCCGTCGCGCCCCCAGATCGACCAGGATCTGGGCGCCGGTGCCGTAATCGCGCGGGTCCGCCTTGAAGCCGAGGTGGAGATTGGCCTCGACCGTATCCTCTCCCTGGTCCTGCAGCTCATATGCGCGCAGCTTGTTGAAAAGTCCGATGCCGCGTCCCTCCTGGAGGAGATAGAGCAGGATTCCCTTCCCTTCCTCGGCGATCTGCCGCATGGCGGCGTCGAGCTGAGAACCGCAGTCGCAACGACGGGAAGAGAAGACATCGCCAGTCAGACACTGTGAGTGAACTCTCACCAGGACAGGTTTCTTGGGGTTCATTTTGCCCATGACGAGCGCCACGTGCTCCTCGCCTGAAACCCGGTTGCGGTAGCCGTAGATGCGAAAGTCGCCCGCATCGGTGGGCAGGGCGGGTCCGGCCACTCGCTCGACCAGATTTTCTGTGCGCATGCGATAGGCAATGAGGTCGGCGACCGTGAGGATCCCGAGACCGTGCTCGCGAGAAAACTCCTCCAGTCGGGGCAGACGAGCCATTTGGCCGTCATCGTCCATCACCTCGCACAGCACGCCCGACGGAGTGAGACCGGCCATCCGCGCCAGGTCGACAGAGGCCTCGGTGTGGCCCGCGCGCTTCAGCACCCCACCCCGCCGCGCACGCAGGGGGAACGTGTGGCCGGGACGCTGGAGATCGGCGGGTCGAGTCTTTGGATCCACCAGCGCCCGCACCGTTGCTGCACGGTCGTGGGCAGAGATCCCGGTGGTAGTCCCTTCCTTGACCTCGACACTGATCGTGAAAGCGGTGCCATGGGTCGAGGTGTTCTTCTCCACCATCAGCGGCAGATCGAGCTCATCACAGCGCTCACCGGTGATCGACGCGCAGATCAGACCACGGCCGTAGCGAGCCATGAAATTGATCGCCTCTGGCGTCACCTTGTCGGAGGCGAGGATCAGATCGCCCTCATTCTCACGATCGGCGTCGTCGACAACGATGATCTGCTCACCGCGAGCGATCCGCGCCACCGCCTCTTCCACCGAGATAAAAACGTTGTCTCGTTCGGTCATGCACACTCCCACCCGCGCCCCAGCGCGGCGAGCCCGCATGGTAGCCCGAACAGCCTTTCGTCGCAAGCAGATCGGCGCAGGATGCACCCGTCCCAACCACCCACCCGGATACAGGATGCAGGAAACAGGGCCCACCCGTCCCCCCTGTACCCTGCATCCTGCGCCCTGTATCCATGCTTCGCGAGCCGCCAGACTCTAGCTAATTGTAGAATCGCAGTGGTGAACATGAATTCAGACGTCATCTATCTCGACTACAACGCCTCGACGCCGTGCGATCCGAGGGTGGTGGAGGCGATGCAGCCGTTCTTTGGTGCGGTATTCGCCAATCCGTCGAGCCGCAATCACCGGCCGGGACGCGATGCCTTCAGTGCCCTCGAGAACGCGCGAAACACTGTCGCCAAAATCCTCGGCGCCCGATCGGCAACCGAGATTGTCTTCACCTCGGGCGCAACCGAGGCCAACAACCTGGCTTTGATCGGCGCCGCCCGAGCCCTCACCGGTCGTGGACGGCACCTCGTAACTCAGTCCACCGAGCACCCGTCGGTGCTCGAAGTCCTGTACGCACTCAAGGGCGATGGCTGGACACTCACCGAAGTCAGGGTCGATCACGAAGGTCGGCTGCGACTCGACGAGTTCGCCTCAGCGCTACGCGACGACACGGCCCTGGTCAGCCTGATGCTTGCCAACAACGAGACCGGCACCGTTCAATCAGTACGCGAAGCCGCCAATCTGGCCCATGCGCGAGGAGCGCTCATCCATTGCGACGCCGCTCAGGCTGTAGCGAAAATCGCTGTCAACGTGGCCGAGTTGGAAGTCGATTTGCTCAGCCTTTCGGGCCACAAGCTCTACGCACCAAAAGGAATCGGCGCGCTCTATTTGCGCAGAAACAGCCCACCTTTCAAGCTGGCGCCCCATCTTCACGGCGGTGGTCACGAGGGCGGGATGCGTTCCGGCACCCCAAATCTCCCTGGGGCGGTCGCCCTCGGGCGCGCGCTCGAAATCGCCGACGCCGAGCTTGAAACCGAAGGTCCGCGAATCGCCGCCCTTCGTGACCGATTGGAGGCAGAGGTCGTCGGCGCGATCGATGACTCGGCGGTCAACGGGTCGATCGAGCACAGGCTGCCCGGTACCAGCAATATCTCGTTCCCAGGAATCGACGCAACCGCTCTGCTCGCCTCGCTCCCGGACCTCGCGGTGAGCAGCGGCTCGGCCTGCACGTCGTCCCACCCGGAAGCTTCTCCCGTCCTGCTCGCAATGGGCGTGCAGCGGGAGCTCGCCAAGGCCTCGCTGCGACTCAGCGTCGGACGGTTTTCGACCGAGGACGAGGTCGACCGCGCAGCCAACCGCATAGCCGAGGAGGTCATCCGCCTGCGTTCTCTCAAGCGCCGCCAGGAGCGCTGAGGCCTCACTCCACGTAGCCGAGGCTGCGCAACCATTCTTCGGTCGTCGCAAACACGGTTACGGTGGGAGCCGCTGGCGGCTTGGAACGCCTTTTTCTCAGGCTTGAGAGAGTCTGTCGCAATGCCTCGCTCACTCCCTCGTGAGCGCCGACGACATCACCGGTCTCTTCGGGGTCCACCAGGAGATCGAAGAGCGCAAAGGGGCGCCGCCACCGTTTGACGAGGTTGCGCCCCCGGACAGCCAGAGGGGGCGAGCCATCGGCGAAGGGATCGCCGGCAAAAGCCGCTCGCGGATAAAGCTTCCATCGTGCCGTCCGCAACGAAACCTGGTTCTCACCAAGCGGCAGGTCGAGCTGGCTAACGGCGGGCAGCGGAGTCGGCAGCCCGGTCAAGACCCTTGCCAGGTCAACACCTTCGAACTCGGCTGGCACCTCGAGGCCGACCTCGCCAAGCACCGTGGGCGCAAGATCGAGGAGGCGCACCTGGGCGCCAACGGTCGTCCCGGCATGGCGCCCCTGCGGAAACCGGATAACGAGCGGCACACGCAGCAGCTCGTCATACAAGGTGTGTGAGTGCCACCCCACGACACCGTGCTCGCCGAGCTCCTCTCCGTGGTCTGAGGTAAAGATGATGAGTGCATCGTCGGCCAGATCGAGCTCTTCGAGACCAGCAAGAAGCACCGCGAAGGCCTCGTCCACGGAACGGATCTCGGCGTCGTAGGCGGCTATGATGTGGTCCAGGTCTCGGTCGTTGATCGCGATCTCACCGCGATTGATGCGTTCGAGGTCCTCCTTCGATATCCATGGCGGAAGGACGCCGTCGTAGCCGTCTTCGAAGATGGCCAAAAGTTCCGAATCAGGCTCGTATGGATGGTGCACCTCGTACGTGTGGAGGAATAGAAACGACGGACGCCCGAGATCCCGAGCGAGCCACTCGAGACCAGTCTCGACGGCGGCCTGAAAATCCGCTCCGCCTTGGTTGACGCCGTAGATCTCGAAGCCACGGTCGAGACCAAACTCGGGAGCGATCTGACCGCCGCCGGTGAAGGCTGCAGTGCGGTAGCCCGCCGCCATCATCACGGTGGCGAGGGTTGGCAGCGACGGCGGCAACGCTGTCCGGCGGCTGAAAAAGGCGCCGTGGTTCTCAGGCAGAAGCGAGGTCAGCATGGTGGCGTGCGAGGGCAGGGTCGAAGGCGCCTGTGCGATCGCCCACTCGAAGAGCACAGCCTCTTCGCGGAAGCGATCCACCGTCGGGCTGGTGGGCGCAGGGCAGCCGTAACACCCGAGACGATCGGCGCGCAGGGTGTCAATTGAGATCAGGATGACCGTCGGCGCATCGGCCTTGACACCTGCCGACGCGGGAAACGACCCGGTCGACGGCGAGTCAGTTGCCGGGGTCCCACAGGCAAAGATTCCGGCCAGGCACCACGCCAGCGTTCGAATTTCCGGTCTCATCCCGCCTCGTGATACAGGAGGATGCCATCGAGGTGATGCTCGAATACCCCCACCACGCCGCGCCACGCCTCGACCAAAGGCTCGAGCGGTTCACCTGCCTCGATGCGCTGCCGCGCCGCCGGCGACCCGGTCAAAAGATCGAGGGCCGGCACGTCACTCACGAATTCATAGGGATCGGAGCGCCAGGCGAAATCCTCGGGGTGCAGATCGTGGATATTTTTCAGGATGTGCAGGCCGAGGGCGACGGGCTCGAATGCCTCGCGGGCGGTGGGGTGAAGCTCGACACCGTTGCACACCTCGTCCCCATGCTTGCCGAACTCAGGTCGGAAACAGGCCTGCCGGAACGCGATTCCCGCCAGACCGACATCTCTGAGCCTGGACACCAGACGCTCGGCATCGACCCACGGGGCACCCACCAGATGGAATGGTCGGGTGGTGCCACGTCCTTCTGAAAGAGTGGTCGCCTCCACCAGGCACAACCCGGGGTAGAGGGCGGCGGTCTCCAGGGTCGGCATGTTGGGGCTCGGTGGCACCCACGGCAAACCGGTGGCGTCCAGCCAATCCCCCCGCCTCCACCCCCGGCAGGGCACGACCGTCATCTCGAGCTGCGGATAGCGGTCTCGCTGCAACAGGAGGGCGATTTCACCCAGGGTGAGGCCGTGGCGAACCGGCACGGGCAGCTGTGACACAAAGCTCTCGAATCCCTCCTCCACCATCCCACCCTCGCGCACCAGCCCACCGATGGGGTTTGGACGGTCGAGCACCATGATTTCTACGCACGCCCTTTCACACGCCGCCATGACCCAATCCATGGTTGCGGCAAATGTGTAGTACCGGGCGCCGATGTCGGGCAGATCGACCACCATGACTTCCACGCCGTCGAGGTCCTCTCCTGACGGCGCGAGAGTCTCGGCGGTGGTGCCGTACAGTGATCGCACCTCGCAGCCGGTGAGCGGATCGCGTACGTCGGCCACCGCCTCCATATCCTGCGCGACGCCGTCGAGTCCGTGCTCGGGCGCGAAGAGACGGACCAGTCGCCCCAGGTCAAACGCCTGCAAAACGCCACGGGCCGGGTCGAGTTCGCCAGTGACCGCCGCCTGGTTGGAGAGCAAAGCCCACCCGCGACCACCGATCAGCTCGGGAGTCTCGACGAGCACCTCGAGTCCAGTCTGCACACGCTGCATGTTTTTATCCTACCCCGTCCGATCCCGAAGAAGGCTATGGGGCTATGGGGCTATGCGCTTTACGGCCGACGATGTTGCCGGATACCGCATTCGGAGAAAAGCGCGCTGACCGGAGGTGCCTGGCTCCCGATGTGACGATGTCCTCATCGTCACGTCGGCGTGCCTGGCATCCTCTCGGGAAGAACGATCTGAGAACAGCTCACTGACTCTACCTCGTTGGTTCGAGTGGCAAAACGCTCGCGGCGGCATTCAGTGAAGATTTCGAGGCGGGCGGAAACTTTTTCGCCCTCTCCGGCATTACAAGAGGTGGAAGCGGAGGACGAGCGATGAGAGTACGTCAATTGAACATTCACGAGTGGGCTGTCACGGCATTGCTCATGGCTGTGACACTGCTCGCTGCGCCAGTCGCTGCCGGAGATGGCGAAACCGAGTACGCGACCTTTGCCGGTGGCTGTTTCTGGTGCATCGAGGCCGACCTCGAAAAGGTCGAGGGCGTGCTTTCGGTGACCTCGGGATACACCGGCGGCACGGTTGCCAACCCGACCTACAAGCAGGTGTCGGCCGGCAAGACTGGACACACCGAAGCGGTTCGCGTCGTCTTCGATCCTCAGATCGTCAGATATGACGATCTGCTCGCGGTCTTCTGGCGCAATATCGATCCGACGGTCTCCAACCAACAGTTCTGCGATGTCGGCGACCAGTATCGCAGCGGGGTCTTCTACCACAACGAAGCGCAACGAGAGGCGGCGGAGCGGTCACGGGCCGAGATCGAAAAGACCAAGCCCTTTGCCGACCCCATCGTCACCGAGATCACGGGCGCCACCGCCTTTTACCCGGCGGAGGCCTACCACCAGGATTACTCCAAGAAAAACCCGCTCCGTTACTCGTATTACCGCAAAGGGTGCGGCCGGGACCGCAGACTGGCGGAACTCTGGGGAGAATAGAATGAAGAAAATCACCATCACGACCATGGCCGTCATCTCGTGCTTCGCTCTGTTGGCACCGGTGCCGGGCGTCACCGCAGACGGCAATGAAGAACAGAACTTGGGACGGGGAGGCGCGCAGATGAGCGACAAAGAACTCAAGCAGAAACTGACCCCCGAGCAGTACCGTGTAACCCAGAAAGGCGGCACCGAGCCGGCATTCAAGAACGAATACTGGGACAACTATCGAGACGGTATTTATGTCGACGTGGTATCGGGAGAGCCGCTCTTTGCTTCGATCCACAAGTTCGAGTCGGGCAGCGGGTGGCCCAGCTTCACACAACCGCTGATTAACGAGAACGTCGTCGAGAAAAAGG
>Ga0255045_10000267_pt1 | contig 11506 bp, 8 predicted proteins | sample BC1_12_23_MG_FD_183652 | JGI IMG/M metagenome (GOLD analysis project Ga0255045, IMG submission 183652) | Seawater microbial communities from Strait of Georgia, British Columbia, Canada - BC1_12_23 | ecosystem: Environmental > Aquatic > Marine > Strait | place: Canada: British Columbia...
GTTTTATAAAAAATTGATTAAACAAGAAATTATATGTATATAATTATATAACCATGAGTTCCTTATCTCAAGACGTTGAACAATCAAGTTCCCAAAGTGCTGTATTAGATACATATATCGGCTCCCGCGATGAAGTTAACGGGATACTTACTTTTACTTTGGCGGGTATTAATGTAAGTATTGCAAATGGTCTTAGGCGCACAATTCTATCAGATATTCCTGTTCTAGCATTTAAAACATTTCCCCACAATGAAAATAAAGCAGATTTTATCACCAATACATCGCGATTTAATAATGAAATACTAAAGCAAAGACTTGGATGTATTCCAATTCATATTCCTGATCTTAAAATGCCATACAATGAATTGCAGGTTGAAATACAGAAAAAGAATGATACTAATGAGATGATGTATCTTACTACTAAAGATTTTAAAGTGAAAAATACATCAAGTAATAAATATCTTGATGATAGTACAGTTAATAAGATATTTCCACCGGATCCAATTACAGGAGATTATGTATTATTTGCTAGACTTCGCCCTAAAATTTCAAATGAGGTACCAGGTGAAGAAATTAGAATAAATGCTAAAATGTCATCGCATACTGCCGGAGAGGATGGCATGTATAATACTGTTTCATGTTGCACATATTTCAATACTCCAGATAAAGTTGCGCAGAAGGATGGATGGCAAGCAAAATTAAGTACTTTGACTGAAGAAGAGAAAGACCCTGAGTTAATGGCGCTTAAAGAAATGGATTACTATAATCACGATGCGAAAAGGTTCTTTATCAAAGATAGTTTTGATTTTAAGATTGAAACTATAGGTGTTCTCACGAATTATGATATTTGCTTTCAAGCTAGTCAAATTATAATAGAAAAATTATTGCATATTAAGGATATTGCATCTGAAAATACACTTACTGTTACTAAAGCAGCATCCACAATTGAAAACTGTTATGAAATTTTACTCGATGGATTTGGATATACCATTGGGAAGGTAGTTGAATATATTTTACATAGAGATCTATATGCTGGTAATAAAACTGTGACATATGTAGGATTTAGAAAAAGTCACCCACACGATAGTGTTAGTTTTATTCGTATTGCATATAAAAGTAATTTTACTTCTATTGAAGATGTAAAATCAGATGTTGTCAATGCTTGTGAGGAGGCAATAAAAATTTACTCCACCATTGCTAGTGAATTTGAAAAGTAAATTAATTATATTTAATATTAATTTACTTAATAATTATTGTTGCGTACTTTCTTGCAAGTCTTTTACAACAGACTTAATCTCATCAACTTTTCTTTTTTTTAAAGGATAATTGATCGAACGCATAAGATGGTGACAAGGAATATTATTGATATATTCAATAACAACATGTTTCCTTACAGCGATTCCCTCAGGTCGCAAATCATTCAAATATTGTTGATGCAAATTATACATATGAGTGCGATATTCAAAAGGAAACTCTAGAAGTGGTTTTTCCTTTTTGATATAACATCTAATATAGTTTGAATGCAAATTAAACGTAAAATTATGAACTTGTTTGCGTAGTTGATCGAATGTACCTTTATGTTCAGGATAATATTTAAGGAAATCACCGACTGCACCCATCTGCCTCAAATTATAGTATTGATATTGAAGTTTAGGACTATTTCCTTTAAGCTTGCGTACATGTTCATACGTTGGATTTCTAATTTTAGTTCTATCTCCCGTATCAGGATTTACAAAGACCGCCCCCATAATTCTATAATCCATATTCTGCGTATAAAATTTATCTTTAATTTCATTAAAATCAAGTCCTTCGCAATCAATTACTTTATTTAGAGAACGCGGTATTTCATATGGTACTGTTGCGACAAAGATATTTTCATCCCAATTCGTTAATGATATCTCATTTACAACTAAATCTTGACATTGATATACTTTACATAGAATAATATTAGATTGTGTAAATGGGACAACTATTCTATTATCAGGATGCTGAAGAATCCAGGAATAACATAAATTTTTATTAAAATTTTCAAATTCGTACCCCAATCGATTCATCGCTTCAAGAAACATAGTCCTGAACGTTATTTTTTTGTCCTGATAAAATGAACATTTTGCCCCAACACAACTTCTCGAAGCGATCTCCCATTCTTGTGTTAGAGTATTAAAGAACATATTTATCATTGTACCCTCTATAAATTCTTGAATTTCATACTGAGTTTTATTATCAGATACATCTGCGAGAAATGTTTCATTATCTATTGATTTTGGTGGAGAGAATGAAATAATTTTGTCATTATGTAAAATAACTGACCTGAAAAGACCAAGCGTTTTTTGATTGGTAATATTCAAATTATTCTTGTTATATTTAAGCAAATAAATATTATTTTCTGATTTTTTAGCATCTGTTATCTCAGCTTTTAAACTCATGACCTTTTCGCGCCATTGTTCGTCTTCATTATCAACTTCTCTTAGCATATTTTCAAGATTTTTTACTCTCTCACTTTTTTGCTGTTTTACAATAATACCCTTTTCTTCAGCATACTCCTTATCATTATATAGTCTTTGAATGTCTACTGTGCTTGCGAGATTATATCTGATCTGCATTTGCTTTATGATACCGATATCTCTTTAATAATATTTGACAATCAATTTATTTCAAGTACATTCCAAGAACTTAATTTCTACTCTAATTATAAGGCAATGTCTGAAAAACAGCAAAAACCAGTTGACCCACCACAATCATTTTTTGAATTAGGAGAGGTTATTAAGATAATAGCTCCATCAAATAGTGATATTAATGAGAAAAGTTATCTAATTCAATATTTAGATGAAAATGAAATAGATATCCTCGACGTTGATACATTAAATAAATCAACGCTTGCGATAACAGATGGTAATTTAAATGATGAATCTATTGAATCTATTGAAATATTAAGTAAACCCACCAATGAAGGGTTTGCTAGACAGAATAACCTTTTACCGGGAACATGGATCACAATTCAATTAGGAGGTGATGTGCCCGCTACGGTTAATGGTGAAATTACCAGTTTAGAAGAAGATATGATAGAGATTAACACTTGGCCTGGAAATAAAAAAATTTATATTGATTTTGAATATAAAGGTATACCTAAAAATTTACCTATAGATTCGATTCGACCATTTACACCTCCAGCTGTACCTGATGAGCAATCACCAAGCCAAGCTACACCATCTCCTCAATTTCCACAGCTTACGCCTTCTCCAGTAGAGCAGAGAGAAGAAGATCTCGATATAGATATTTCACCGGTTGATGTTGCTACCGCAATTCCAAATGTTGCGGCCCAAAGAAAAGAGATTTTATTAGATGCTGATGATATTGTTTTTGGAGAGAAACTAGGGGCAATTACTCAAGAAGTACCAGTTAGTGAATCAGAAAGGCGATTTGGTATAGAAACTCAAAGTGATGATTTATTAAATGATCTTCTCTCCACAATTCCAACATCTGCCAGAAATACGAAAGTGTTAAAATCAATTCATATAATGGTAGAAAGATATCAACAACTTAGACAGCAATTTTCAAAATTATCTGATGATGGCGAATATGATATCCCCGATACCAAAACTGCAGACTACAAACCATTGATTACAAATTTACAAAATTTAGATGCAAAACTGTATTGGTTATTGCCAATTGCCAAAAATCGAAAAAATATCTATGATATGAGAATAGATGACGAAGACGATTCATCTGATATAGTAAGTACAAAACTGAGTGATGCACAAACAAATATATATGAGATAGTTAGTCAGTATATGACAAATACTGTACCTGATGGTGAAAATAAATATGAATATCTTTATAGAGCATTAAATAGATATCTAACACCATTTACTGATCCAAATTTGAAAAATAATGTAATTGTTTCATCTCGAGTAAATCAAACCATGAATGTTATTATCGGAAATTTTGAGAATATTATGTCTTCAGTAATTTGTGGTGAAAAATTCCAACAAGAAAGATTTGTTATGGGAAGATATGAACAGGCATTAACAAGACCCACAATTCGCGATTTAAAAAATCGTAAATTATTACCAGATTTAGTTGATCTAACACCTGGAGATAGATTATCATTATTGGGATATTTGCAATTACCAGAAGCATTTGTTAGATATTCGCAAATTAATCTACCTCAAACAAATATATTACTCAAATCTAATTTAAATCTAATCCCCTTCTCATATTTTCGATATTTGAACATGAATTCTCCTTCCGATATTAATATAAATAGCATAGAGCAAAATCAAACACCCTCAAAAGGTGATGATGAAAATTTCTTAAAAAAATTTGAGATGTTTGTATACGATCAACTTTCTAGTCTAGAGGATAGAAATGAAGAACATTATACTAAATTTTTAAATAATATGGTACCTAGAACACGTTCTCTTTTTAATATGATGAAAAAATACTATAAAAATTCAACATCATTCTTGAATATATTATTCCATTTACAACCTTTTATGGTTTATGCCAATGATATAACTTTCAAACAATATGAAGAAATTGTTAATTTCATGCGCTCTAATATTTTAAAATTTAAAAAACATTTAGTGCAAAATAATACAGCATACCTTAATTATACTTCACACGAATACAAAAATAACAATACTAAATTTAATACAGGATTTAAAAATAGTTATTTATTTAATTTGTTAAGTTCTAATAGTTCAAATGCTAGGCAGACTGAACAGGAATATAAATTATCTGTTGTAGATTTAGAATCGGGTATAAAAACAAATAAAAGATTAAATATATCCACCCCAGAATTTATAAAACGTATTTATACCGCTGACTATGGTTCTCTCTTCGCAAATACAATAGCTCTTGAGGACATCGATTTATTTATAGGAATGGATGTTGATACCATAATTAAAAATAAGTTAGAATCTTTGGAAGGAGAAAAAAAACAAGAGGAATCCAGAGATGATAAAGAGTGTAAAAATTTTGTACTAGCTAAATATTATCTTGATATCGATGATTTGAAAGAAGATGATGGTAACCCTGAAGTTTATTTTGATACTAAATATGATGATACACGGTATGATATCGTTGATGAATTTGAAAATGAACAAGCGCGAATGTCTCCCACAGATTTTAATGCATTTTTATTAAACCATTTGATGGCTAATGTAGGATTAAGTGAAGAGACTGCCAGAAGAGAAGCCAGTGCTATGGTTCAAAAAAAACGTTTAATTATTGAGGGAGATTATTGTTATTTAACTACTGAACAAGGAAAAAATATATATTATATTCGTGATAGTAACAATACATGGATACATAACCCTGAATATGACGGTGAAAGTATTAGTGCAACAATGTTTTGTAATCTCAAAAAGAACTGTATGGCAATCAATAAAGAGTGTGATAATATGATAATCAATAAAACAAAACTAAAACAGCAACTTTTGAATGAAATGTTAGAACAGTTTGATCAAGATTTGCATTTGGATCAAGATACAATTACTACAAAATTAAATGAACGACAAAAATATTTGAATGAGCGATTAAAAATGTTACAATTAATTGATAATCTTTTAACAGTGAGATACGATGAAGTTAAATTTGCAATAGGTCAAACCATGCCTGAAAGAAATATTGAGGTATCGCCTTATGCCGAATTGCGAGATCTTATTCTATCTCATGCAGATTTTGTCAAACGCCAAACAGATATTTTAAAGTTTATTGAAAAAACTTGCCAACCATTAACTTGGTCTGATGAACAAGGTGGTAATATGTGGTTTTATTGTATCAAAACAGGCAAAAAATTATTACCAACATTTTATGAAAGACTTGCTGAGGCATTCTTTTCAGGGAATTATCAACCTGTACTTGAGAGAATAGTTTCTGAAAGAGGAGAAATTAGCGATGATGGTGATAAAATTGTTGATAAGTATTCTGGATATACTATTCGTATGATTGAATTTGATGATGCAGAAGGGTTTGATGACGCTGGTTATAAAATTGTTACTAGAGCCTTAATAAATAAAGATATAGGTGATGTAATAATGGATATGTCATTCAGACCGGTAGATAAATTAAAATCCAAAGACGGTGATATGATTAGTAATATTATAAAGACCTTACAACAACAAATGGGCATTTCTATTGGAGGGAATATAGAATTTATTATTAAAAACGTTGAGTCAACATTAGATAGTTATTTACCTTCAGAAGAATTGTATAAACAAAAAGTAAAACAAGCAAAATCTAGAAATGTAAGATTGGGGTCTTATATTGATGTACATGACGAAGCGTTATTATTACTTACATTAGGTTATTTTATGATAGCTACACAAACAATGATGCCATCTATTATTACATCCAAAACATTTAAAGGATGTGGTCCAAAATCATTTGAAGGTTATCCCCTTGAAGGTCCTGGAGATTATTCGGCATTGAAATATATAGCGTGTTGTGCTTTGAGATTACGATCTAGAACTCGACCGTGGCAGAGATTACCTAGATTGACGCGAGATAAAGCAGTCTCGACATTGAAAGCATTTATGGAAAAGCTTAAAAAACTCATCGACAAAGAAATTCTTAAAAATAGAAATGTAACGGAAAGAATAGATGCAAAACTATTATACCTTCAGAACAAATCGCCAGGCGAAGCTATCCCTATGGAATTTGATGTAAAACGGTGGTTAACATTCCTACCTCCATTATTTCCTGTAAATATTAAAGATATTCAACCTTTGCCTGCAAATTTTAAAGAGAATTTGGATAAAGATATAGAAAGTGCAAATCCTAGACAATTTGAGAGAGTTTCTACTCTATATGGTAAAATGACTATGATGTCAATGCATATTTTAGAATTGATTCAACGAGTTATAAATAAAGAGACATTACTTCTTTCAAACAATCAAAATGAATTATTGGTTGAAAATGCATGTTGTAATAACGGATCGAGGGTGACACGAGTTTATTTTGAGGAAAAAGAAAATAGCATTCGTACTGTAAATGCTAATGTACAGAAATATGGAGATATATATAATATAGTTGAAAATTTGATTGTTCCATTTTATTTATTTGATCCTAAAAATACAAAACTTAAATATCCTGCCGTTCCAAAAACTTTTTCTGAAAGTACAATTTATAGAGCATTTATAAGATTTTGTTATTATAATACCGGATTTATATTATCTGAACAATTAGAGAGAGTATGTGGTACAAATTCAAGTCAATTCAAAGCAACAAATAATATTTTAGAGAAGATTGAAATTTTAAAAAAAGAAAATAAAAACTACAGCATGGATGATTTCTTAAGATTAATGAATATTGTAAATAAATCAAATATTGTTGAGGTGGATATGAATGAAGATATTATATCACCAAGAGTCAGTTTTGAAAATCTAATGAAAAATGAAGAGATAAAAGCTGATATTGAGGGTACTGATTTGGAAACATTTATGAATATGATGACAGGCGTGCTTGATAGATATGATGTGCTATTAGAGCCTTCTGGAGAAGATGAAAACGTAATTAACACATTTTCAACATTTCTACAAAATCGAACGGATGAATTAATGACCGAAATTATCGAATATACGGATATTGAAGGCGATTTGAATACAATTGAGTTTTTTAATACTATTGGTAATTGGAAGCTAAAGGGTGAAAATATTTATATGAGTTTAGAAGATGAAACAGCAGAAACATTTTACAATTATGCCAATACATACATCAAAAATATTTTGAAGATTTACCCTACAATTATTGTTGATGGTGGAAATAAAACGGATTATAAATCACCAAGTGTTCCAATGCATTGGACTAAGGGTGCTCAAAAGTTAAGTAATACGCATATTAAAGATGTAAAAAATATTATTTCGAAAGAATTTAGTAAATTATATGAATTTTATGGAGATGTTGAAATTAAACCAATACTAATAGATATAAGTAATTCGGTAATAACCAATACGATTATTACAATTTCACAATTATTACCATTTTTCTCTGATATCAGATTAGAAGCAGGAGAACCAAGAGCGAAAACAATTTTAGATGGGGATATCATTAAACGAATAATGAAATTTTTACTCATGCGTGCCTTATCCGAATATATTAAAATAACGGAGGAATATTCTGCAAGTGAGACAGTGGTAGAAGGTGATTCAAGTATTATGGGTGAAAGACTTGAAGAGGATATTTTAAGAGGACGTGCTTTACAATTAAGGCAAAAAACAAGTAATATTCTTAAAGCATTTATCTCCATTTTGCATACACAAAAATCGATTATAAATATTTCAAATGATGAGATTAATCTTAAAGTTAATAAATCAAAAGAAAAAGAAAAATCTAAAATTACTAAAAATCTTGGCGATTTAACTGTAGAGGAAAGAAAGGTTCAAGATATTATGAAAAACCATAAAATAGGCGATTGGTCTCTTGGTCAAACACGGGCGTTATTTGTTTATGATGAAGAACAATATGAAAAGGAGCGTCACGATTTAGAAGTGGATGCTTTAAATGAAATGCAAGTTAACGCTATAGATGGTGTAACTGAAAGAACACGTGAAATTTATCAAATGGACTGGGCAAATGAACAATTAGAAGATCAGCGAATGCAGAGTGAAATAGGTAATGCTATATTACAACAAGGGGATGATGATGATGGCCCCGAGGATTTTTTCTAACCGTTTAATTATGTATAGTTATGAAATATTATGGACTTTTAATGGAGATGAATGGAAAACGATAGTAATAACAAGAAAAATCAAAAAAAATAATTTAAATAATACATTAAATCTATATTTATGTATTATTTACCAAATGAACTATAGGATATTGTAAAGACATACCCACACATAAAAAAAAGTTTAGTAGGGTCATTGAATGAATTGAAATATATTTTCGATGTTTTGTGTTGTTATAGGGGGTGTCAGTTTTATACAGTACATAAAATTACTGGGTATTTTCATAAATGTTATTTTACACTTATTTAAAATCTAAATCACAGGCGTGTTTCTTTAGAGATTTATCATGTATATTCCAAAAATTTAAATTCTAAAATAATCTATATAAGACAATGTATAGATCATTTATTCGTAAACATACAACATCAGTCGCTATATTATTATTTATCATATTTTTTTACATTATCCAGTGTTGTGCCCCATCATTTTTATATAAAAAGGATGGGTCTATCCGACCATTTGGCTTAGGTTACAAAGGTAAAACTGTTTTACCTATTTGGTTGATTGCTATAATAGTATCTATATTATCTTACTTGTTTGTAGTTTATTATTTAGCAATGCCGAAACTATCTTTTTAATTTGTTACAGTGTATAGACTTGGTTTCTTTTGGTTTGCCTGCATTTCTTCTTCTTGATCTTGTAAATCCATAGCCGTTTTTTTCATTTCTTCAGTGGAGTATTCACACTGAATATTTGCTATCGAATGCGATGATATTGATATAGTAAGACATCCCGCCATTACGTACCAAATATATTCTGCAATTAAATCTTTTATGACAACAAGTTCGTATAATTTATTATATTCCGGCATATTGGCGTAATTCGATTTGAAAATCTGTGAATTATTTTTAGATTTCTTAGCAAGGGTTTTCATAAAATCTTCATAATTATCAGGTGTCATCTCATTTATAACTAGAGAATGATCTGCGCAAATTTTAGTTAATAATGCATTTCCATTATCAGCAACTAGTGCATTGAATTTTCTAGATAAACCTAAACAAGATATAAATAAGTATCCAAATGTATTGGAAAATGGGCTTAGCCAACCGGGAAAAGCCGATGTTAAAGCTATTACACTTCCTAAAACAAGAAAATTAGGAATAAATGTATACATAAGAACTGAAAATAAGTTTTGAGCACTACCGTTACATACAGCCTGTGCATTACTGAAATTAAACCATATTTGGATTAAAACAATAAAAATTATATATCCTAATGTGTATGCTCCTGTGGTGATGGCCTCTTCTGGACCCCCACTAGACATTCCATAACCTTTTATTAAAAAATATATAGTTGTAAATGCTAAAAATGTTGTTATAATTGTAGAAACTGAGCTAGTTAATTTCGATGCACTTGAATCCATATATATATACTATTTATGTATTATTTTTTTTTGTTTTTTGCCTTTATAACTTATGAATAGTCCACACATACCAACATTAACAGAACCGGGTGTAAGTTATTTTTTGAGATCTACATTAAAAAAATGCAATGAAACAAAAACAAAATATTTTAATGTATTGTGGAATTTAGGATTATTATTCTTTTTTGTAGCTCTTTTAGGGATAATTTTAGTTTACAAAAAAAATACAAAATTAACTATAGAACAGAAAAAGGAAAAACATGAAAAGGAAAAGAAATATGTTTTAGAAAAAATTAAAACATTGCAAGAAAAGGAAAAGAAAAAGCAAAATGAAATAATTACAAACCTTCCTAAGTTTGAAAGTAATTTTGTGATGTTACATAAAAATTATTATAAGATTTAAATATAAATGACAACAGCTAAAGAAGAGATTGAACAATTTTATAAAAAAAAGAAAAAATATGATTCAAAATACAATACTGCAAAAAATAGAATTCTTCATGACTCAGATTTAAGTAAAGAAGATAAAAGAAAACGGTTAAAAAAAATCAAACCTCAATGTTTGGGCTGTAAGAGAGCTGTTGGTACCATTTTCACCCCAACTATAGGTCGTGTTAAAGAAGCTAAGTGTGGTGATACAGCATCACCGTGTCCTTATAATATCAGAATTAATTATGGTGTATATGAATATGCTCCCAAGTTATTGGATAAGATAACTCACGATATACGGTTGTTTCAGTTTAATATTAGTAAAATTAAATACAATCTTTTGTTTAACTTGGTAACAGAAGAGGAAATGGAACAATCGTTTAATGAAACAAAAGATAAATACAAACAAATGATCAGTTATAAAACTGTGATCGAAAATTTTTTACAAAAGTTTAATACAGTTGAGATTGAAGGTATCGATGGCTTAGAAGATAGAGTTATTAGTAAAAAAATATATATACAAACTAAAAAAAATGAACTAGAAGGGTTAATTTCTAATTTTAGAAGTATGATTTTAGATTATACTAAGAGTACACTTGCTGACTCAAAAAGAGCATTAATGACAGATGGTATTGACTTGTATTTAAATAGAATCTTACCAACTATGAAAATTATACGAGAAACACTATATGAAATAAATACCGTTTTAAAAGAAAAGGGCAAGTTTAACTTAATTCAAAAAGAACATACACTAGAGACTTTGATAATGGAAATTGATCCCATGACTTTTATTTCTGGAGGGGATGCGGACAATGAAGATGATGAAGATGATGATGATGATGAAGATGATGAAGATGATGATGAAGATGATGATGAAGATGATGAAGATGATGAAGAAGATGATGAGGAGGATCCCTGGATTACAATGGATGGGACAATCAAAGAATAAAATAGAATATTACTATATATGAAATTTATAAGT
>Ga0255045_10000268_pt1 | contig 11442 bp, 10 predicted proteins | sample BC1_12_23_MG_FD_183652 | JGI IMG/M metagenome (GOLD analysis project Ga0255045, IMG submission 183652) | Seawater microbial communities from Strait of Georgia, British Columbia, Canada - BC1_12_23 | ecosystem: Environmental > Aquatic > Marine > Strait | place: Canada: British Columbia...
GACGCAATGGCGACGATCATTCCGATAAACACACACGATTTGAGACGACGCATCAGTACCCCCCATTTTCGATCCGGGGAATTGTAGCGCATCGCGGGGGGCTGTACGGCTGTACGGCTTTACGGCTGTACGGCTTTACGGCTTTACGGCAGAAATAGTGGCTTCCGTCGCTGGACTGTCAATTCGATTTGCCGTCTCACCCAGATGGCCGCCGGGCGGGCGCGGGGCCCGTGCGGCCGCATAGCCGTATTGCGTCGGGTGGGCGGGTTACGCCTTGCCATTCATCTTTTCGATTTTCTGTCCGATGAGGAGCGCCATCTCCAGAGCCTGCTCGTAGTTGAGCCGCGGATCGACGCGCGACTCGTATGCGCGGTCAAGATCAACCTCCGAGAGCCCACGAGCGCCGCCGATGCATTCGGTGACGTTGTCGCCCGAAAGCTCGAAATGTACGCCGCCTTGATAGGAGCCGAGATCGGCGTGGATTTCGAAGCTCTGCTCGAGCTCCGAAAGGATGTTGTCGAATCGTCTGGTCTTGCGGCCGCTGGCTGTCGTCTCAGTGTTGCCGTGCATCGGGTCGCAACACCACAGGACCAACCGACCTGCCCGCTGGACAGCTTCGACCAACGGCGGCAGGTTCTCGGCAACCTTTGCGTGGCCCATTCGGTGAATGAGAGTGATCCGACCCGGTTCCGCGTCTGGGTCGAGGATCTCGAGAAGATCGAGCAGCCACTCCGGAGTCATACTGGGGCCGATCTTGACACCCATCGGGTTGCGGATGCCCCGGAAGTAGTCGACATGGGCCCCTTCGACCTCCGCCGTCCGCAGCCCGATCCACGGGAGGTGGGTCCCGAGGTTGTACCAGCCTTCGCGCCTCGGCACCTGACGTGTCACCGCCTGCTCGTAGGGCAAGAGAAGGCTTTCGTGGCTGGTATAGAAATCGACCCGACTGATCTCGCCCGCCTGGATACCGGCAAGGGTCTCCATGAAGAGGAGCGAATCGGAGATATTCGCCACCATCTCCTGGTACTCCTTGGCGCGGGGCGAGTGGGTGACGAACCCGAGGTCCCAGTACTCGGTGTGGTGGAGGTCGGCAAAGCCGCCGTCGACCAGCGAGCGGATGAAGTTGAGGGTCAGAGCCGCGTGCTCGTAACCTCGGAGCATGCGCTCCGGATCGGGGATTCGCTCGGCGGCGGTGAAGCCGGATCCGTTGATGATCTCGCCTCGGTAGCTGGGCAGGGTCATGCCGTTTTTTTCCTCGGTGTCCGAGCTGCGCGGTTTGGCGTACTGACCGGCGAACCGGCCGACCCGGATGATACGGCGTTTGAGCCCAAAGGTCAGCACCAGGCTCATCTGCAGGAGGATCTTGAGCTTGTTGGTAATGATTTCGGCGCTGCATTGGTCGAAGCGCTCGGCGCAGGCGCCTCCCTGGAGAAGGAATCGTTTCCCTTCTGCAGCCTCTGCAAGCTGGGACCGGAGTCGCTCGACCTCCCATGATGTGACCAGTGGCGGCAACTGAGAGAGCTGCTCGACAGTCGATGCCAGCGCCTCCTGGTCCGGATAGGAGGGCTGCTGCCCGGCAGGTTTGCTGTGCCACGAAGCGGGGGACCACATCGCCATAAAGTGGGGATTCTACACCAAAGTACTCACCGTTGCAGGATTTACCCGTACCGTCCCCGCTGCTGATCATGAGTCAAGAGTAAAGAGTTAAGAGTTCAGGCTGTCATCAGCCCATTCGCGATTTTTGTCACACAGTACTTTATTCTTAACCCTTGACTTCTTAATCATTTACGGATGAAGCTGCCTACCAACACTCCTCTCCTTGTCCTCCGGACTTGACAAAATAATATTTGTAACATACAACTATATCTGGAGATGAAATGAACGAGTTCCAGACCCTCGAAGACACGCAGGCGAGACGGCTCCGGGAGGCCATCCGTGTCCTGGTGCGTCGGTTCTCACTTGCTGAAAGGGCGGACATCAGCTGTTGCGGCATGACGGTCGCCCAGGCAGCCACTCTCGAGGCGCTGACGGCCGGCGGTCTGCGGCTAAGCGAGCTCGGGAAGCGCCTCGGAATTGCCCCCAGCACGCTGACCCGGAACCTCGCGCGACTCGAAGAGCGCGGCCTCATCCGCAAGGAGCCCGACCCAAACGACGGACGCGCGCAAAGGGTAGTCCTGACCCAGACGGGTTTCGAGGCCGCCGATGAGGTGCGCCGCCAGGAACACATCTTCGCCCGTTCGGTACTCGACCGTCTACCACAGGGATCCGCGGCCGAAGCAATGACCACACTTGAAGAACTGCTCACGGCGGTCCGGAGCGCCACTGAAACCTGCTGCCCCGGCGCCTACGACCATCTCATGACAACAGCCCAGATGAGCGTCACAGGAGGACACCATGAATGAGAAGACCATCCAACCCAAAACCAAGACCGTCGACTCCGAGTCGGTGGTGAAAAACGTCCGTGAAAGATATGGTGCCTTCGCCACAGCAGGGACCTCGTGCTGTGGGCCACAGGCGACGAGCTGTTGTGGCAGCACCAGCGAAGTCGCCTCGAACCTCGGCTACGACTCCGTCGATCTCGATCTCCTACCCGACGGCGCCAACCTCGGTCTCGGCTGCGGTGCTCCGCTCGAACATCTCGATCTGATGTCCGGGGAGACCGTCCTCGACCTCGGCTCCGGTGCCGGAATCGATGCGCTGATCGCGGCCCGTAAAGTCGGGCCCGAAGGCAAGGTGATCGGAGTCGACATGACTCCGGAAATGCTCGCGGCGGCACGCAGAAACGCCGAAGCCGCAGATGCCCATCAGGTCGATTTCCGCGAAGGCAGGCTCGAGAGCCTGCCGGTGGACGACTCCTCGGTGGACGCTGTCACCAGCAACTGCGTCATCAACCTGGTGCCTGACAAGGCTCTCGTGTTCTCCGAAATCGCCCGTGTCCTTCGCCCGGGAGGGCGGCTCGTCGTCTCGGACATCGTACTCGACGGCGATCTGCCCGATGCCATCCGCGACAACGTCCTTGCATATGTCGGCTGTGTGGCCGGCGCCGAGCGCAGGGAGCGGTATTTCGCCATGCTCGAAGAGGTGGGCCTCGGCGAGGTGGAGATCCTCAAGGACGCCGACTTCCTCGAGATGACCGAAACGGCCTCGCCGGCGGAGGTCCACTCGCTCATGGAGCGGGCAGGTATATCCAGGGAGGAAGTCGAAGGCATCGTGAGGTCGGTGACGTACCGCGCGAGGAAGGCTTGAGGCTTGTGGCCTGTGGCTTGACATGCTGAGAAGAGCGTTGAGGTCCCTCAACGCGTCAAGCCCCAAGCCCCAGGCCTCAAGCCAAGACCTTCGGTTGAGAGATTGAATTGAAGTAGACTCCCACCCGTGAACCTGGAATTTGAGCTCGCTCTACGCTTCCTGCGGCGCCGTACCGGCGTGCTGCTGCGGGGCACCGCGCTCGCCGCCTTCGCGGGCGTTGCCCTCGCCGTCGCCGCCCTCGTCATCACGCTCGCTCTGATGACCGGTTACACCAAGGCCATCGCCACCGCTCTCCAACTGGGCAATGCACACATGGTCGGGTTCGCCCTCGGATCGCTGCAGCCCGAAGAAGCCGATGACCTCACTCGTCGAATCGCCGCGGTCGAAGGGGTTCGCCGGGCGACCCCGGTAACCTATCTGACAGGGATTTTGGAAGACCCGGCAGAGCCCACGAGACCCATCCCTGTCACTTTGAAAGCAGTCGCCGAGCCGCCTTCATACACCGGGCTCGAGGATTGGCCGGCCGGAGAAGGGCTGGTTGCCGTCCTCGGCGAGAGGCTGTCGATGCAGGTGGGTCTCGAAAGCGGCGACACGGCCGTCGTCCGCCTGCCCCCCGTCGGTGGTTCGTGGATCCTACCCACGCTCAGCCTCCAGGTGGTGGGGACCTTCCGCCTCGCCTTTGCAGAGTTTGACGCGCAGTGGATCACGGTACCCCTCGCCGAAACGCTTCGCCTGCTGCCGAACATGGGAATCGCAGGGATAGAGGTCGAGCTCGCCGATCCAATGGCCGTGGATGAGGCTCGGCAGGACCTCAGCGGCTTGGATCCACGCCTCCTGTTCACCGACTGGCGGGAAATGAACAGCTCCCTCTTCGCGGCCCTCCGATGGCAGACCCTGTCGCTCTTCGTGGTCCTCAGCCTGGTGGTCGCGGTCGCCTCGTTCCAGGTCAGCTCCGCACTGGTGGTGCTGGCCATCGACAAGCAACGGTCGTCGGGTATGCTCCAAGCGTTGGGCGCCACCCCGGCTCGGATCCGCAGAGTGCTGGTCTACTCAGGCCTGCTGCTCGGTGGTGGCGGGGTACTCGGCGGCGTCGTCTTCGGGTGCATCGTGAGCTGGATCATGACCGCTACCCGGGCAGTCCGCTTCCCACCCGGTCTCGCCCGGGTCTATATGGTCGACTCGATTCCCCTGATCCCGTCCCCGGTTCATCTCGCGGCAGTCGCCGGAATCTGCTTATTGATCGTTTTTCTCGCCTCCATGTGGCCCGCGTGGAAGACCTCACGCCAGGACCCGGTGACATCGCTTCGGGCCGCGTGACTGCCGCTGCAGGCTGTGTGAATCACGAAATTTAAGAAACTGCGTCACGGTTTCAACTCTTGACGACGTCGAGCGAAAAAGGCTGAAAAATAGCCAATCCTCAGCGTGATACGCTGAATAAAGACGTCGATCCACGGGCCGAGCGTGAGCGCCGCCACAGCCAGCTGCGCATCGGCGTATCATCATTGGAACCAGGGTATGTACGAGATTCAACTGCACCCGGCGGACATCCGCAAACAGGTCCGCTACTACTTTCTGGGCCGAAAAGGCTTCCGTCGTCTTATCGGAGCGGGGGTGGTGGTGGCGGTGGTGCTTGCGGCAGGTCTAGTGCTTGCCCCTCTCGGAGTTCAGTCCCTGCTCCTCACCGGAAAGCTCCACTCACTTGGACAGCAGCACCGGTTGCAGCACGAGGTTCTCGAACAACGCATGATGACTCTCAATCGGCTCGAGCGAGAGGTCGTATCGGCGCGGGCTCTGCAGCGACAGATGAGTCTGATCCTCGGCTCGCCGCAGGGTTCAGAAGGACCCGGTGGCTACCCCGAACCGCCGCCCGGCGATCTGCTCGTCCCCGAGGCGCAGCTTGCCGTCCGGCGTGGGCTCAAGCTTGACTCGGACACCAAGGCACTCCTGACCCTGGCCGACGAGCTGGCGAGCTTCGCTCGCTCCAATGAGGATCTGGCGCAGGCAGTGCCGTCTATCTGTCCTCTGCCCATCGGCACCTTCGTCCTCACCTCACCATTCGGAAACCGCACCTCGCCGTTCACCAACACAGTCGACTTCCACTCGGGCATCGACCTCGCGGCCCGTGAGGGAACGCCGATTCTCGCTGCGGGGGGCGGCCGGGTGGTGTTTGCGGGCCGTTATCCGCTGCGACGCAACGTTCGCTGGTGGCGCTACGGCAACGTGATCGTGGTGGCCCACGGCGAGCGCTATCTGACTATTTACGCCCATCTCCAGGAGATCTCGGTACGGAGGGGAGCGACCCTGCGGAGAGGCGAAGAGATCGGCACCGTCGGCAACACTGGTTGGAGTACGTCACCGCACCTCCACTACGAAGTTCGAGTCAGGGCCGAAAACGACGACGAGCCGGGGCCGGTGGATCCGCGGATCTATATTCTCAACTACCAGTGGACCGGCCACGAGGAGCTCCTGGTCCAAGCACGCAACGCTCCGGCGCCATCTTTCGACCCACTGCCGTCGCGCATGCGAGGGAGGTAACACAATGGAAGAGGCCAAAAACTTTCCCACGATGATCATTCCCAATGGCACCGACGTCTCGGTCAACGAGCACGGTCAACTGTCGATCCGCACCCCTGGGAACCTGGTGATCCAAAACTCGGGCGTGTACTCGGTGATCGAGTCAGGCAGCGGGTCGGTCCGGATCGACCCGGACGTCAAGGTCGAGGCCGTATCAGTGCAGGCGGCCGATTCCTGCTTCGTCGCCGGCCAGCTCACTGCATGGAGGGTGCGCGCACGCACGATCACCCTCGAACGGGGCGCGCAGGCGAACATCATGCTTCAGGAGTCGGAGTCTCTCGAGCTCGATCGAAATGCCCGACTGGTAGGCAACTTTTCCTCCGAAAAAGAACTTTACCTGATGCTCGGCCGGTTCAGCCGCGAGTTGCGCAACCTCCCCAACGGCATCTTCGCGGGTGAGGAGGCCGGCGGCAGAATCCCTGCCAGGGTGTCTGAGACCAGTTCCGCCGAATCCCCATCCGAGGAGCCGTTCGTCGCTCCCGATGGTGAGGGCGAACCGACGCCGCAGCGGCGGCAGGAACAGAGCGAGGTCATCTCCCTGGTTCGAGTGATCCTCGAGCGCGAGATCGGCAGGGTCGGTTCCGAGGGCGGCGGACGCGAGGCGTTGGAGCGGCTCCTCGAGCTGGTCCGCAGCAACGACCACGAAAAGCTGGGTGACGAGTACCGTTACCTGATCTCGCAGGTCGAAAACCCGACCGAGGAATTGGAGCGTGCGGGCGAGATCCTCGCCAAGATGCTGGCGCAGCCTTAGGAAGCTGTTAGTTGAGCCTCTTGCAGAAACCCGCCCGGTGATGATTCCGCCAGGCTGGATTCACAAAAGGGAGGGGATAAACCCCTCCCCTACAATGAGAACCGTAGGGGCGGGGTTTAACCCCGCCCGCGAGTCACCGGTTTTTCACCAGTCTCAGCTATCAATTCTCCCGCCCACCCGAATCATCCGCCAAATCGACTAGGTGACGGCTAGCGGCTGACAGCTCTCGACCAATCTAGAGGTCAAAATCTCGGGCACGAGCCCCTGTAACGGATCGCGCATCTGCCGTGGGCGATGGTAATCTGCATCTTGAAGCACAAGGGGAGGATGAGCGGCAGATGGCCGAGTCGAGTGGAACTACGAAAACGCCCCTTTACGAGGAACATCTGGCCGCCGGTGGGCGGATGGTGGAGTTCGCCGGATTCGAGCTGCCGACTCATTACACCAGCCTCACCGAAGAGCACCACGCGGTCCGCAAGCGGGCGGGCCTCTTCGACGTGTCACACATGGGTGAGATCACGATTCGGGGCCCCGCTGCCCTCGAGTTCATTCAGCTGGTGTCGTGCAACGACCATCAGAAAATGACCGTCGGTCGCGCCCAGTACACAGGCATCATGTATCCCGAGGGCACGTTTGTTGACGACACCCTAGTCCACAAGATGGCCGATGACGAGTACCTGCTGGTGGTCAACGCCGCCAACCGTCACAAGGATGTCGCCTACCTCACGGAACTCGCCGATGACATTGACGGTGTGGAGGTCATCGACCTTTCAGATGACTACGCGCAAATCGCCATCCAGGGACCGCTGGCGGAGGAGATTCTGCAGCCGCTGACGCCCGAAAAACTGGGTGAACTCAAATATTACCGATTTATTGAAGGTGGGGTTGCGGGCACAGCGGCGATCATTGCCCGCACCGGTTACACCGGCGAGGACGGTTTCGAGCTCTATGTTGAGCCCTCGGCCGCTCCCGGGCTTTGGCAAGCGATCCTCGACCGGGGCCAACCACATGATTTGTTGCCGGCCGGACTCGGCGCGCGCGACACCCTGCGGTTCGAGGCAGGGATGAGTTTGTATGGAAACGACATCGACCACACTACAACCCCGCTCGAGGCCGGTCTCGGCTGGATCGTCAAGCTCAAAAAGGGCGATTTCATCGGTCGAGATGTGCTCGAGCACCAAAAAGAAGAAGGCCTCGAGCGAAAGCTCGTCGGATTCGAACTCCACGAACGCGGCATCGCGCGCCACGGCTATCCCGTGCTGCTGGCGGAGGACGATGCCGAACCGGTGGGCCAGGTGACGTCGGGAACCCAGTCGCCGACTCTTGGCAGAGCGCTCGGGATGACCTACCTTCCCATCGAGGCGACTGAGGTCGGCTCGGATTTCTTCGTCCAAATCCGCAACCGCACCGCCCCAGCACGGGTGGTCGAGCTGCCGTTTTATTCTCGGAAGAAAAAATGAAGGTCACGGCTATAAACTTCAACCAGGGAGGAGCATTCAATGACCGTTCCCGATGAACTGATGTACGGCCGTTCGCATGAGTGGATCAGGACCGAGGGCGATTCGGTGGTTGTGGGCATCACCCACTACGCGCAGGACCAGCTCGGCGAAGTCGTTTATGTCGAACTGCCCGACGTGGGCGCCGGCGTCGCCGCCGGCGACGAGCTCGGCACCCTCGAGTCGGTGAAAGCGGTCTCCGAATTCCTGGCGCCGGTCGCCGGCGAAGTGCTGGAGGTCAACGGGCGCCTCGAGGACGAGCCCAACCTCATCAACGACGATCCTTATGGCAACGGTTGGCTGGTCAAGCTGAGAGGTTCGGCCGAGGGCAAGGAACTCCTCGACGCCGCGGGCTACCGGGAGTTTCTGGAGCAGGAGAGCGCCTGATGCACCCATGGGTAGGCGCCGGCCCCGAGGACCGGCGGCACATCCTTTCAGAGCTCGGTTTGAAATCGATCGACGAACTTTTTGCTTCGATCCCTATCGGCGTCTGCGTTGACGGCCTCGATCTTCCGCCGGCGAGGGATGAGGACTGGATCCGCCGCGCCCTCGGTGAAATGGCAACGGCCAACGTCTCCATGGATTCGGTCCCCAGCTTTCTCGGCGCGGGGGTCTATCGTCATGTGCAACCGAGCATTATTGACGCGGTCCTGTCGCGGGCCGAGTTCTTCACCTCCTACACTCCATACCAGGCAGAGATTTCACAGGGCACCCTCCAGGTCATCTTCGAGTTCCAAACCCTGATCAGTCGCCTCACCGGTCTCGACGTGGCCAACGCGTCCCTTTACGACGGCGCGACCGCGCTCGTCGAGGCCGTGCTCTTCAGCCATCGCGTGCAGCGTGGCAAGCGGGACCTGGTGGTGGTGGCGGAGACCGTTCATCCAATATACCGGCGGGTCCTCGACACCTACGCCGAGGCGGCGGGGGTCGAAATCGTGGTCGTGGCCCCCGGTACCGACGGCCGCCTCAATCCGGACGACGTCCGCGAGACGGCCCCGGATCGGGCCTGTTGCGTCGCCATCCAATCGCCCAACTTTCTCGGCATCGTCGAGGACCTTCCGGCGCTGGCCGCGGCCGCCCACGATGGCGGCGCCCTGGCTGTGGAGGTGGTTACCGAGGCCGTGTCCCTCGGTCTCCTCGCTGGCGGTGGAAGCTTTGGCTTCGACGTCGTGTGTGGTGAGGCCCAGTCCTTCGGCGTCGCTCCCGGTTTCGGCGGCCCGCACCTCGGCTTTTTCGCCTGCACTTCAAAACACCTGCGCCAGATGCCGGGGCGGTTGGTTGGCGAGACGGTCGACGAGGAAGGCAAACGAGCCTTCTGCCTCACCCTTTCGACCCGCGAACAGCACATCCGCCGCGCCAAGGCGACCTCCAACATCTGTACCAACCAGGGTCTGATGGCGCTCGCCGCTACAGTGTGGCTCGAAGCAATTGGCGGCATCGGGTTGCGCGAGCTCGCCACGTCGTGTCTCGCCCGTTCAGAAGAGCTCAAACGGAGGATCGCCGATCTCGGTGACCCGTGGCGGATCGCCTATCCATCGAGCCCCACCTTCAATGAATTCCTGTTGGTCGGCCCAGGGACCGGTACCGAGCTGGTGGCACGAATGGCTTCCGAGGGAGTGCTTGCCGGGATTCCGACCACCGATTGGGGCGGGTCGTGGCCCGACGGGGTACTGGTAGCAGTCACTGAACGGAATTCGGCAGCCGACCTCGACGCCCTGGTGGGCGCGCTGGAGAGGCTGTCGTGAAACGGCGCGCGATTCGCGACGAACCGCTTTTCTTCGAACGCAACCCGCGACGAGTTCGGCGGCAGGGGTATCTCCTTCCCGCCCTCGACGTGCCCGATGTTGAGGCCTCTGTGGTGCTTCCGACCGAGCTGGTACGCGAGCCGGATCCGCACTTCCCCGACCTCACCGAGATGGAAGTGGTGCAACATTTTCATCGCCTCAGCCAGCTGAACTATGCGGTCGACGAGGGCCTCTACCCTCTCGGATCGTGCACCATGAAGTACAACCCTCGCCTCAACGAACAGACCGCCCGCCTGCCCGGCCTCACCTCTCTTCACCCCCTTCAGCCACAATCACAAATACAAGGTGCGCTGCGCCTCATCTGGGAGCTCGGGGAGTCCCTCAAGACGATCACCGGCATGCCGGGAGCGACACTGCAGCCGGCTGCGGGCGCCCACGGCGAACTTACCGGCATTTTGATGATCCGGAAGGCGCTGGAGGCTCGCGGAGAGGAGCGGGAGGTCGTGTTGGCGCCTGACTCTGCCCACGGCACAAACCCCGCCACCGCCACCTTCGCCGGCTGCCGTGCGCAGGAAATCCCATCGGCCGCCGACGGCACAATCGATCTCGGTGCACTCGACCAGATGATGGATGACACCGTCGCCGCCCTCATGCTGACCGTCCCCAATACCCTTGGTGTCTTCGAACACCAGATCCTCGAGATCGCAGAACTTGTGCATAGCCGCGGCGGTTTCATCTACATGGATGGCGCCAATCTCAACTCCTTTGTCGGCCGCGCCCTTCCCGGCCTGATGGGCGCCGACGCCATGCACATAAACCTCCACAAGACCTTTTCGACTCCACACGGTGGCGGTGGCCCCGGCGCCGGACCGGTGACGGTTTCCGATGCCCTGCTCCCCCACCTCCCGGTGCCAAAGGTGATTCGCAACGACAACGAATTCGAGCTCATGTGGGACGATCCGGCCTCTATCGGCCAGATGCGCGGTTATTTCGGAAACTTTCTGGTCCTCGTTCGGGCCCTCACCTACATCTGGAGCCTCGGTGACACCGGTTTGCGCTCGATGTCCGAGGTGGCCGTTCTCTATGCGAATCTGGTCCGCCACCGTTTGAAGGGCGCCTACCATCTCAAATTCGAGGCACCGAGCATGCACGAGGTGGTCTTCGACGACAGCATCCAATCCCGTCACGAAGTGCACAACGTCGATATCGCCAAGCGCCTGCTCGACTACGGATTCCACCCACCGACGATGTCATTCCCCCTCATCGTTCACGGCGCCCTGATGATCGAACCGGCCGAGAGCGTCGCACCCGAGGAGGTGGAGGCCTTCTGTGACGCGATGCTCGCCATTGCCGGAGAGGTGGAGACGGATCCCGAGCTGGTCAGATCCGCGCCCCATGACACTCCGGTGCGACGGGTCGACGAGGTCCGAGCGGCGAGAAACCTCAAAGTTACCTGGACCCCAGACGAGGAAGGGGCATAGCAGCTTTACCGCCTTAAGGCTGTGCGGCCCCCCACCCACCCGTTTAAAACCGCTAACCCGCATATCTCACACCGAAGCCCGGAGGGGCTGATTGGCGGGTTTGGGGGCTCGGATTTCCGGTTTGAGGATGTGCGTGGGGTCGAATATCG
>Ga0255045_10000269_pt1 | contig 11415 bp, 11 predicted proteins | sample BC1_12_23_MG_FD_183652 | JGI IMG/M metagenome (GOLD analysis project Ga0255045, IMG submission 183652) | Seawater microbial communities from Strait of Georgia, British Columbia, Canada - BC1_12_23 | ecosystem: Environmental > Aquatic > Marine > Strait | place: Canada: British Columbia...
TTCAATTTTTTCAATCAATTTTCAATCTTCAATTTCTCAAATCTTCAATGGAAATGAGAGATGATCTCTCATTTCCAGTTGCGAATCAGCTCAAGCAAGGTTCTTACCCCTATCCCGGAAGGCCCCTTGTTCGAAATATACGGCTTTTCAGTGAAATTATAGGCTGTCCCGGCAATATCCAGATGAGCCCAGGCAACATCATCCTCCACGAACTCCTGGAGAAATGCTGCTGCTGTAATGGTGCCTGCGGCACGATTACCGACATTTTTCATATCTGCAACTTTGGATTCGATCTGCTTGGAATATTCAGGTCCGAGAGGAAGACGCCAGAGCGGTTCACCGCTTCTGTCACCTGCAGTCATGACCTTTTTCGCCAACTCGTCATCATTGCTCAACAGGCCGGTTCGATGATGTCCAAGGCCAACAACTACTGCACCGGTCAGCGTTGCCAGATCTACAACTGCTTTGGGTTTGTATTGCTTGATGCCATATGCCAGCGCATCTGCCAGGATCAAACGACCTTCAGCATCTGTGTTTATAACCTCGACTGTTTTGCCGCCATAAATAGTGATAATATCACCCGGCTTTAATGCACTGGGTCCTGGCAGGTTTTCCGTGGTCGGCACAATGGCGACCACATTAATCCCTTTTGGCTGTTCCTCACCTACAGCCTGCATGGCACCAAGCACTGCAGCCCCGCCGCACATGTCAAATTTCATTTCCTCCATACCACCGGGTGGTTTGAGGCTGATGCCGCCTGAATCAAAGGTCAAGCCTTTGCCTACCAGAAGCAATGTCGGATTACGAGGAGAAGTTTTATACTCAAGGATAACCATCTTCGGCGGCTGGGCCGAACCGCTGTTCACCCCTAATATGCCTCCCATCTTCAAATCCTGCATATTTGCCTTTGACAGAACCTTGCAGGAAAAATTCTTCGTCTTTGCAAGTTTTCGCCCGAATTCAGCAAAACGGGTCGGAGTCCAGACATTACCGGGTTCATTTGCCATATCTCGCGCAGTGCATCCTGCAGAGGCGGCAACTCTCCCCTTCTCCAAACCTTTCTTAACAGGGACATCAACCTTAACTGTGCAAAGCAGTATCTCTTCAATCCTGCTTTTCACATCATCCTTCTTGACGGTTTTCTTGTATTTTTCGAACTGATATGCTCCCAGTATGAGCCCTTCGCTTATACATTCAGCTGTTTCCTGCCTGTCCAGAATGAATGAATCAGGCAATATTACCAGTATCTTCCCAGCCTTGGTCTTTAAAGCGGCCCCAGAAACCTTACCGCCTGCCTTGCGGTAATTCTCTCGCCATTTATCAGCAGGCGTCAGGCCATTGTTACTATTTCCCTCCTCTGCTTTACCAAGACCGACAACCAGGACCCTTTGTGCCAGAATTTTTCCTTTGCCTGATGGGTAGAACAGGACAGTTTCACCATCCTTACCGGAAAAATCACCCGCTTTAAAAGCAAGCCTGATTGTATCCTGGACGTACTTGTTGTTGCATACAGGCATTTTTTTATTCTGCTGGTGTACAAAATAGGCAAGCATGTGGCCTTTATATTTTTCCACATCCTGGGTCGTGTGCTTTATTTTCATGGTCTTCTCCAATATTTTTTGTCCGTTATTACAGTGTCAGACTTTCAGTATATTTAAAATTTATCTATTCTATTCTTTTTCTCTTTCTACTTTAAAGCCTATTGTATACAATATTCTGAATCCGTGACGAAAAATTACTTTAAACTGACTGAACCTCACAGATTCAAAATTATGATAAAATTATATGTTCACAATAGAAAAACCCTATCCTTTTACCACAGTTATTCATGAACTCCAATATTTGAAGTGTCCTTTAAAAGAATTGAGACAGGAGCAGCGCCACCCGGTAAAAGCAAATGATCAATTACGGTATACGTGTCCGCATCGTGCTCTTCGATGCCGACAATATTTGATATATTCGTAAAATGTTCGAACAGGAACAGCGCCACCTTATAAAATCAAAAACTTACAAGCGGCATACGTGTCCACATCGTTTTTCGAAATCTCACTTCGTTCCCTATCTACGATGCCGACAATATTTGATGTCTGGAATTACATCGATTACAACATCATTCAACAAAATGAAACCAGGCACTGGTTTTTCACAACACACAGCAGCAGCACTTTCATATAAAAACAGTCTATCAATTCAAGGAGGAATCCATTGGTCACTCAATTGATTTTGGCAACTGGAATTGCCATCATCGTATCCGCATTCTGCAGCATCATTGAAGCGGTACTGTACTCTGTATCGCAAAGCCAGGTAGAGGTAATGGCCAAGTCCGGGAAAAAATCAGGATTTGTCCTGAAGGAACTCAAAAAAGACATCCGGCAACCTATCACTGCCATTTTGACCCTGAATACCATTGCCAATACCATGGGCGCTGCAGTTGCAGGTGCCTCAGCCGCAGTTGTATTTGGAGAAGAAAACCTTGTCTGGTTTTCTATTTTCTTTACCCTTGCCATCCTGCTTTTCTCAGAAATCCTTCCCAAAACAGCAGGGGTTGCCTATGCCAAAAACCTTGCTTCCTGGATAGCCATACCTCTAAACACCCTTACAAAAATTATGCGCCCGTTAATCTGGCTCTGCCAGGTAGTCACCCACCTTATCCCCAAACAGGCAAAAGAGGCCCTCGTCTCAATCGAAGAAATTCAGGCTGTTGCAATGCTGGGAAGAAAAGCCGGTAAAATTGAACCGCAGCAGGAAAAAGTCATAGCAAATATTCTCAAGCTGCAGGATAAAACGGTACGGGAAGTAATGACACCTCAAACGGTTGTTTTCACCCTCAATGAAAACCTTACAATTGCTGAAGCCTTAAAGTTTAAGGAGCAGTGGAACAAGCACAGCAGAGTGCCGGTATATGAGGAAAACCATGATGATGTGGTTGGTCTTGTCTTAAGCAGAAATGTGCTGCTCAACTTCGCTGAGGGCATGGGGGAGAAGAAACTGTCTGACCTGATGCAACCGGTCCATTTTGTTCCTGAAGCTGCCCCGCTCAACAAAATTATGATAGAGTTTTTTGAACAGCAGGTTCATCTCTTCGTAGTAGTAGATGAATACGGCTCCGTTACAGGAGTCATCAGCCTGGAGGATATTATTGAAGAGATTGTCGGTAGGGAAATCATTGATGAGTCAGACACTGCAGGCGACCTGAGGGAATATGCCAGGCACAGAAAAAAACTGCTCCGAAAAACCCAGAAATAGTTTTTTAAAAGGGGACAGATAATGTCCTTGCGCTGTTATAAATTCAGCAGGGCTTTTGCTATAAGGAAATAAGCCAGCACGCCCAGGATATCTATGGATGTTGTCACAAAAGGCCCGGTGGCAATTGCCGCATCGAAATTCAAGCGTTTTAGAAGGAGTGGCACAAAGGTGCCTACCGTTGCCGCCATGGTCATGACAAAAAATACTGAAATCCCTACAACCAGGCCAAGATATTGGGTGTCTGCATACCCGAAGAATGCAAGGATCCCCAGAAACAGACCATAGACAGTACCAAGGATCAGACCAACACGCATCTCCTTGAAAATAACCTTGGAAAGCTCCTGCATATTGACCCTGCCGGTTGCAATACCGCGAATTATGATGGTGCTGGACTGGGTTGCAATGTTTCCACCCATACCGATAACGATGGGGATGAAGGCGGCTAGAGCAAGAACTTTCTGCAGTTCATCATGAAAAGATGTAATGATGAACATTGCCATAACCCCACCTATCCAGCTGGCAAACAACCAGGGTGCCCTGGTCATGGCATTTGCCATTGTTGACTTCAGAAGAATTTCAGTGTCTTTTCCAGCACCGGCCATGCGCAGGAAATCTTCCGAAGCCTCCTCCCTGATAACATCAATAATGTCATCAACCGTTACTATTCCAACCAGATTATAATTATTGTCCACTACAGGAACCGCCAGAATATTGTACTGGGAGATAACATGAGCCACCTCCTCCTGATTCGTATCTGTGGTAACCGAGGTAACATTGGTGTTCATTATATTTTTGAGCTGCCGGTAAGGCGGATGCATCAGGAGCTCGCGCAGTGAAATTACGCCTGTCAACTGTCCATCCCCATGGGTGATATAGAGATAAAAAGACATCTCCTTTTCTTCGCTCCTCTCCTGAACAATCTTAACTGCATTTTCGGCACTGAGTTCTCCGTCAAGGGCCAGGAAATCGAGGGACATAAGTCCGCCTGCCGATTCAGGATGGTACTGCAACAGCTCATCTACGTCTTCCCTGTCCTCCTTGAGCATGAGTTGCCGGATCTCATTAGCCTTCTCATCCGGAAGTGCCTCAAGCAGATCGGCCACATCGTCAGAGGCCATCTCAGATGTAACCGCCACCATAAATTTCGGGGTCAGATCCTGGACCAATTCCAGCATGATGGACTCATCAACCTCACTCAGAAATTCACCGACCATCTCCGTCTGGGTAATAATGCTGAAGACTTTTTTGCGTTCCTCATGAGCAAGATGCCTGAAAACCCAGGCCATATCGGCAGGATGCGTTTTCTGCAGCAATTTCAAAAGATGGGCCACTGCACCACGGCGATTCAGCCGTCGAACAGTATCCAGAAGGACCATCCCTTCATTACCGATCATTTCTCTTTTGAATGTTGCTTCTTTCATTATACGCACCAGACTAGTCAAACACTGAAAAACATTATATTGTATCGCTCCAGGAGCCTGTCGAAACAGACCGAAGTCAAGAGTCATTTAATAAAAATTTGACTAATTGCCATAAAAAAAATAACCCTTTACGGGTTGCAGTAAAAGTTAAATAGAAAATAGCCTTTTTACCAGAAAACTTAATAAATACCTAGTATTAATAATATTCTGGGACATTTTCTTCTTATGATGTTTTTCACTTAAATGAGCAGACAATAAATTATGCAGTCATTTTCTGTTGTTATTGTTGGTGCCGGACCGGGTGGACTGGCATGCGCACGCCTGCTGGCCGAACATGGTCTGGATGTTCTGGTGCTGGAAAGAAATTCCGCCGCCGGCCCCAAGGTGTGCGGTGGAGGTATTACCTGGGACGGGTTAATCAAACGGGTGCCCGAGCACCTCATTGATGGTGCCTTCACCTCTCAACACATCAGGTCAAATTACCAGCAGACCGTCATACAGTCATCCGATCCCATTGTTGCCACTGTCCGCAGGGATGTTCTTGGAAAGTGGATGTGCCAACAGGCGGAAAACGCTGGTGCTGTCATTAAAACTTCTTGTGTGGTGAATCGTATTGATTCTGATTCAGTTGCAACAAGCCAAGGAAACTTCCGGTACCGCTATTTGATAGGAGCTGATGGGACCAGTTCCATTGTGCGCAAATATCTTCGGCTCGCTACTGAAAAAGTCGGTGTTGGCATCCACTTTCTGGTACCTGGCAATTTTGAAAAAATGGAATGGCATTTGAATAACAGGCTGTTCAACAACGGGTACGGCTGGATATTTCCGTATCAGGATATGGCCTCCGTGGGCATTTATGGCGTAAAACCCTATAACAACCCCAAAAAGATGCTTGCCAATCTCAGACAATGGGCAAAACAGCAAAAAATTTCACTCGGCGGTTTAAAACCCAAAGCAGGACTCATAAATTTTGATTATAAAGGCTGGCGTTTCGGCAATAAAATGCTTATTGGTGATGCAGCGGGACTTGCTTCAGGACTCACGGGAGAAGGCATGTATTCAGCCCTTGTGTCCGGTGAAGCGGCAGCCAGGGTGATTTTAGACCCGGAATATGACTGCCATGAATTACAACAGCTCATTAAAAAACAGCAGAAACATCAACGCATTGTTGAATTTTCTGCTAAAAATAAGCTGCTCAACATAACATTAATGGAAACACTCATCCTGGCATTGCGCACAGGGCTTATCCCCTTCAGCATGCTCGAGATGGCAGACTGATCGAGGAATACTCAATGAACACGGAAGAACAGAAATCAAAACGAAAAAACATACTCATATACAACCTGCTTTTTGTGGTTGTCTGCGGCGGTCTCTTTCTCTTTCTCTGGAGGGCGCCGGAAGAGACCACCAAGTTTCTTCCCAACGATGAAGACCATGCCACATTCATGAAAATGGATAAAAAAGCGGCGGAAAAATTCTGCAATGACTGCCACTTACCGGATGGTGTGGCTCCCCTGCCCGAAGACCATCCACCCAAGTACAGGTGTCTTTTCTGTCATAAGAGGGAGCAGTAGGCTGAAAGCATTCAGCAATTTTGAATTCTGTATTCTATCGGGTAACGAAACAACCCGATGATTGACAGAATTTTGAATTCAAAACTTAGGAAAGTGAGCGTAGCGAGACTCCGAAACTCAGAATTCAAAATTGTCTTTCCTCCCCCCCTTGCGCCCTTTGCCTTCAGCCGTCTTATTCTACTAAGCGCGGCTGCGTGAAATGGATTTAAAAGCCACCAGTAATTTTTTCGTACCACATACCGCGTACCTAACACCCTTTCTTTAACCTTTTTCCCAGCCAGAAGTGTTGTTTTATGCCGGTGCATAAATCTCATAAATGAGCTGATCAGTTTTATGAAAGGAGTATCTTTAATAAACCTAAAATGATTTTTTTTGAACAAGGACAAAGACTCATCCCTTGAAGATCTATGCCCTGTTTACAAGCCATAACGCTTGACAAAAAGGCCCTTAGCATTATAAGCAACATAGTTTGGTCTGATTTTTTATGCGGATAGTATTGAAAGAGCTTCTGCAACCAGATAAATACTATAATCTTCCATGCGAATTTCAACATATATAACAAAATACAAATCCCGACTGCTACTGCAGGTACTCCTGCTTCTGGCTGTGCTGCCAAATCTTGTTCTCAATGCAAGAGCAGGGGAAATTCCCTGCCTCAACAATTCGCACATCTTCGGTATGTCCACAGTTTTGTCCGGCCCTGCAGCCCATCTTGGAATCAATATGCGAAACGGCGTGCTGGCGGCCCTGAAAGAGATCAATCAGCAGGGTGGCATACAGGACAGAAGTCTTTGCCTTACAGCTCTCGACGATGCTTACGAGCCTGAAAAAACGGTACTCAATATGCATAGGCTGATCGAACAGGAAAATGTTCTTGCTATTATAGGTAATGTTGGCACACCCACAGCAATTGCCTCAGTGCCAATCACCAACCGGAGCCGTGTTCCCTTTTTCGGTGCTTTTACCGGAGCAGGTACTCTGCGTCGAAACCCACCTGATCGATATGTTGTCAATTACCGTGCCAGTTATGCAGAGGAAACTGCAGCAATGGTGCAGGCGCTCATTGTCAATGGCCGACTTCAGCCAAACGAAATTGCCTTTTTTACTCAAAGAGATGCCTACGGAGATTCCGGTTTTGTTGGTGGGATTGCCGCCCTGAAAAAAAACGGTTTAAAAGATGAAACCCAGATCACCCATGGAAGGTATGAGCGGGACAGTCTGGCAATTGAAAATGGTTTGGCTGATATACTTCTGGCCGAACCTGAACCCAAGGCTGTCATTATAGTCGGCACATATGCTCCGTCTGCAAAATTTATCAGACTGGCCAGAAAATATGGCCTGAACTCTCTGCTCCTCAATGTTTCATTTGTGGGTGCGGCACCCCTGGCTCAGGCCCTTGGCCCGGATGAGGATGGAGTAATTGTCACCCAGGTGGTACCTCACCTGGCCGCATCTTTACCGATTGTACAGGATTACCACAGAGCACTGCACCTCTTTGACCCATCAATTCCTCCCACATTTGGTTCATTGGAAGGTTACATCTCAACACGAATTCTTTTGCTTGCCCTGGAAAAAATTACAGGAGACATTACACGGGAATCGATCATGAATGGACTTGAGGCCCTGGGACAATTTGATCTTGGGTTCAGTGCACCTCTTAAAATTTCCAGGACCGAACACCAGGCAAGCCATCAGATATGGCCAACAATTATCCGTAACGGTGAGGTTCTACCGTTTGACTGGAACCAGTTAAAAAATCTGCCATGAATTTTCAACCAGAACATAAAAAACGGGAAGGAAATCCTATAAAGTTTGTCTGGCTGATTACACTGCTCAGCTTTTCTGTCGGTGTATTCATGGTCTACCTTGTCTGGTCCATGCTTACTGACATACGTACAGAAAGGGAAAAACTGTTCGAGTTAAAAGAAACTTTTAATTATACACATGCTAATCTGGATAGCAGCCTGGACAACCAAAAATCTAAAATATCCGCTCTTTTGGAAGCAGCAATTGGTGATACCAACACAGGGAAAGACTCCCCTCTGCCGGGTCTTATCCAAGACTATCGCAAGGTAGTTTCCAGTCCTGACCTCATGCCGGCCTTTGAGCAACTTGAAAAAAACATTGCCTCTCTTCTCATCGTCACGGATAAATTAACCTGGTGGGCAAGTGCATACAACAGAACAGTTCCCAGGATTCCCCGGACCCGGAAAGAGGTGGAATCCATTCTTGGCCGGATTTTTGAAACTGTTGATAGGGCAGAGGGACAACAGCGTTTGGAGCGTGCTGCAAAAATCAGGCAGATACGACGCAATGTTGGAAAGAATTCTAACGAAATTACTCTTTCAACCATAAATGAAATTGCAGTTTCCAATGTTTTTTCTATTATACGGCGAGATATTACTGACCTGGTTCAACTAAGCGAACATTTACACATCATAACAGAGGCAGACAACCTTGCAGACCTCAAAGACAATAAAATCCGGACACTGCTCGCCAGGGTGCGCTTCAATACACAGCTATCCGGGGGCGAAAAATCTGCTGAAAAAAACAAGCTCAACAGTCTGCTGGATGATTACGAAACAGCATTGTTCGGCCATGGATATTCCATCGACAATGATCACCAGATAATTATCCTGGGTTATGACGGTGAATACGGCCTTATTCTTGACCAGTTGAAAATGGTTAAGGAAAGAGAAATTCTTCGTGCAGAAGTTAACCGTATATATGACAAAACTGAAATTTCATTAGGGGAAATTGTATCCAGAACCGATACTATTACCGAACAGGAAGTCACAAAAGTTGAAAAAGTGCTGGGCCAGACCTGGCGGACCATGGTTATCATATGGTTTGTCACCAGTTTGATTTATGCAATGCTGGCCTACGAAATTATCATGGCTGCCAGGCAGCAGATAAAGGTAATCAAAGATTCCAATATGGAACTGGAAACAATGACCAATGAACTCCGAAAATCAGAGGAGCGGCTACACCGGCTGTCCTCAGATCTTTTCACGGTGCAGGAAAACGAAAGAAAAAGAATTTCGTTTGAGTTACATGATGAATTGGGACAATCCATGGCAGCCTTAAAAATGCAGGTGGGTTCTATTGCCAGACGGTTGGGGAATGTCCCGATAGAAGAGATGAAAACCGTTTGTAATGATATGCGGGACAACATAAACCAGATCATCGAAAACGTCCGCAGGTTGGCCAAAGATCTTAGTCCGGTGGTTCTGGATGACCTTGGTTTGCAGGCTGCAATTGAATACCTTGTGAATAATTTCACAAAAATTTATAATGTTGATATCAAGTATAGATATACGGATATAAATCATCTGTTTAATGAGGATTCTCAGCGCATCATCTACAGGATTCTACAGGAAGCCTTAACCAATATCAGTAAACATGCCCAGGCAAAACATGTTTCACTTATCATTGAAGAAATAGATCGCGCAGTTCAATTCACCGTCAGAGATGACGGCAATGGTTTTAATGTCCAGAAAACTTTAGACCAAAAAGGTACGGAAAAAGGTATGGGGCTAGAGGCAATGTCAGAGCGCGTCAGGATCCTGGGAGGCAAAATTAACATCGTGAGTCGCCCCGGTATTGACACCACTGTTACCTTTACCACTCCTATAAGATAACAAGGAGAACGAAATGACAAAATGTAAAATTGTTTTGGCAGATGATCATGTCCTGATCCGGCAGGGGTTAAAAAAGCTCGTTGAAGAGAACAAATCTCTTGAAGTAGTTGGCGAAGCAGGCGACGGCCTTGAACTTCTCGATGTCCTGGATCAGGTTATACCTGATTTGATTCTTCTCGACATTTCCATGCCCAACCTGCGGGGTATAGAGGTGATTAATGAAGCCCAGAGGCTTTGTCCCAAGGTAAAAATTCTCATGATAACCATGCACAAGAGTGAACAGTACTTCCTTTGTGCCATGTCCGCCGGAGCTGACGGCTATCTCCTAAAGGAAGACTCGGATAGTGAGCTTCTCAATGCAATTGATGTGGTTATGCATGGAGATATTTACATCTCCCCCCATCTTGCAGAAGAATTCTCCGATGAAATTATCAGGGCGTACCGTGAAAAAGGTGTATTTCCCTGCGACACCCTGACCAACCGGGAAATCGAAGTATTAAAGCTTGTTGCTGAGGGATTGACCAGTAAGGAAATAGCAGAGCTTTTGTCCATCAGCATCCGGACCGTGGAACACCACCGGGCAAATCTTTTGAAAAAGCTTAACCTGAAAAATACGGCCGACCTGATAAAGCATGCAATTCAGAATGGTTTTATCAATACAAACGATTAAGTTTAAAAGAGCTTTTCGTTCTTTTTGACGAAAATTAAAAACCTGAGGGGGAAATGAACATGACTCAACATACTAGCAACTATGCTTGGCTGATGGCAAAATTCGGAAAAGTAATGGAAAACCATCAGGAATTCGGCAAGGCTCTGCGAGAGGCCGGCCCCATAAGCGAAAAGGATGCAAACCTCATCCAGCTAGCTGCTGCTGCCGCCACTAAAGCAGAGGGCGCAGTGCATTCCCATGTAAGACGAGCTCTGGATGCCGGCGCCACTCAGGAAGAAGTTTATCATGCAATTATTTTACTAACGAGCACCATAGGCTTTCCAGCAGTAGCTGCTGCCCTATCCTGGGCAAGGGATATTGTCGAAGGCTAATGCTTGACATAAAAGATTTCAGGAAACAAAAAGACATTACTTCTGAACAACAGGAGGAACTGGAAGTTTGCCTGCACAAATCGTCTCAGGAGGGTTGCATTCATTTCGCAAGTGCCCTTGAAATAGCAAAATCACTGGAAATCCATGCTGCTGTTGTTGGCCAAACAGCCAATAAACTCAATATCAGAATTAATAAATGCCAACTCGGCTGCTTTTAAATAGCGCCAACAAATTCAGCACTATCTATGAAATCCTTACATGAAGCCCTTATCATACGAATGAAGGGTGATGATATTGAAGAGGTAACAGATCAGGTTGCCTCTGAGACAGGTTTCACTCTCAACGTCAATGAAAAGCAGGTTGTGACCCTACTCTGCACCCCTTCTGAACTTGATACCATGGCAATTGGCTTTCTGCTATCCGAAGGTATTCTCAAAAACAGGGAATCATTGCTTGATGTGCAGATGAATGAAAAAGAATTCACTGTTTCCG
>Ga0255045_10000272_pt1 | contig 11375 bp, 14 predicted proteins | sample BC1_12_23_MG_FD_183652 | JGI IMG/M metagenome (GOLD analysis project Ga0255045, IMG submission 183652) | Seawater microbial communities from Strait of Georgia, British Columbia, Canada - BC1_12_23 | ecosystem: Environmental > Aquatic > Marine > Strait | place: Canada: British Columbia...
TGACTAACAGGTAGACTCGGGCCAGACCAAGAAGAAGACCGTTGTCGCACTGACTGGCACCAAAGTCTCCGGCTCGATTCGGAAGGCGACCATTTTGTATGAGCATACCGCGAACGATACAGGTAAGCTCCCGATTTTCCGGGCCGAGGCTGCCTGCGAGATCATAGCGGCACACTTCCGGCCAACGACAGGTTGGACCGCCGCCGCAATCAGCGAAGATCTCATCCTGCAAAAAGACGCTGGTGCAGGTGGCGGCGGTGCAGCTGGTATCGCGTTAGTGGACGGCACTGTCGATACTGTCGTTGCGGACAGCAACAACGAATGGTCTAACGCGACTAACGGATTGCCTGGCGTGCATTCAGGTACACCGGGTGAGTATTATGAGCTATCAGAGGGTGACTGGGTCTACCTCGAGCAGACGACCAACTCGACCGGCGTAACGATGGGTTGGGTTCTGGTCGAGATCACATACAGGTTGACAGGTTGACATGAGTGTCTTCGCTCCGATGGATCCACCCACCATTTCTGGTCCAGTCTCCCCTTCGACGACTGGTCCAGGCTTTGCTTCGACGCCCGCCGTTGACCCCGTTTCGTGTCAACTTACACCAAAGCAAGAGCAAGCGATGCGGGATTGGGTACAAGGAGAGCGGGAGGCATACGCAGCGGCGCTAGATGTTCCAGCCCGTTGAAGACGCCGAGATCGATTGTGAGATCGTATCTCAAGGTGGGCTGTACGAATTCGTAAAGCTCGCGTTCCCTTATGTGGTGGCCCTACCATATATCGACGGTAGGGTGGTTCGAGAGGTTTGTCTTCATCTCGAAGCTGTGTCAGACGGCGACATTAAACGTCTCATCATAAACCTACCGCCCGGGTTTATGAAGTCTCTGATCGTATGTGTGTTCTGGCCCACGTGGGTGTGGGCTACACGAGACATTAATTACAAGTTCATTTTCGCATCGTATGATCAGAGCCTAACGTTGCGTGACGCCGACCGGTCACTTGAGCTAATGCGCTCGAAGTGGTTTCGGGACCGTTGGGGTGACCTCCTTTGGGATGAGAAGCGAACGGCCATAGGGGATATACACACGAAGACAATGCCTAGAACCCACCAGGAGATACCGCGGGTGGTACCCATTGATGCTACTACCTCTTCGCAATGTAGTTGGCTCAAAGCTGGGTGGCGTTTCGCTACGTCAGTCATGGGCAAAGCCACTGGCCGACACGCCAACGTTCATGGCATCGATGACCCACACAAGCCACAGTCGTTAATGACCTCCAAGCGAGAGCTTACGAAAGCTCAGACGTGGCTTGATGAGACGATGAGCACACGTGCCGAAGATCCAAAAAATCTCGCACGTGTGCTCATCATGCAGCGGTTACATGAGGACGATCTCAGCGGCTACTGCTTGCGTCGAGGGGATTACGTACATCTGCGTCTACCTATGCGCTTCGAGTCCAAGTATGTTTCGGTGACACCGGTTGGAGGGGATTGGCGTACTGAAGAGGGCGAGCTACTTTGGCCCGAGAAGTGCGACGTTGAAGGCGTTGAGACACTCGAGAAAGACTTGAAAACCGAGCAGGCAAAAGCGTGCCAGTTGCAGCAGCGACCCAATCCGAAGGGCGGTATCATTTTTCGCGAGAAGTGGTTCCGCTACTGGCATGTTGATGGCTTGAAGGTGCTTGATCCGAATGGCCGACCTTGTCTCTTATTGCCCATAAGGGGTGGTGTCAAGCTGCAATCATGGGACTTGAAGTTTGCCGACGAGACTTCGGGACAATCACGAGTGTGTGGCCAAGTGTGGTGGGACCACACCCCGTATTACTATCTGCTCGACAGCGATGTAGATGTTTACGGTTTCGTCGATTCAATCGATGCTATCCGCAGAATGTCTCGGGCGCATCCCGAAGCGAATAGCAAGTTGATCGAGAATAAGGCGAACGGTGCCGCAGCACAGAATACGTTGAAGACTGAGCTTAATGGTATCGAGCTAGTCGAGCCGGAGGGCGGTAAGCTCGTTCGGTGCTTCGCCTGCCAACCCATCGTCAAGACAGGCTACTGTGTACTACCACACCCTGATATGCCAGGCTTCGAGTGGGTGCGAGACTTCGTGGCTGAGGTTACTGGTTTCCCAAATGCCTTGTACGACGACCAACCCGATACGATGTCTCAGGCGTTGAATCATCGAGACGATTGGAAGAAAAAGTTCATGGCCGCAATGGATAAGGCGAAGGTATGAGCGACGACATCAACCACCCATCACACTACACCACTGGGACTATCGAAGTGATCGACGCGATCGAAGCTTGGCAGCTAGGCTTCCATCTCGGTAACGTTATCAAATACGTGGCTAGAGCGTCACATAAGGGCGAGTGGTTAACAGACCTGAAAAAGGCGCGGTGGTATCTCGATCGTGTTATACGGCAATCTGGGAAAGCTACCGCTGGAAGAAACGAATCATGACCATTTACGATACGTTATCCGAAACCGTTTCAGATGTCAAAGCTCGGTTCGACGGCTGGAGGAATACGTTCACTGGTTTGGGGACATCTCGAGACAAGGTGACCGCTGGCCGGTATGGCCCGTCTCGTATACTGTTGGACCAAGAGCTGTCTGACTTGTTTACCCACAATCCATTGGCGAAGCGCATCTGCTCGAAACGTCAGAAAGACATGTTGCGCAAAGGCTATCGCATCGTTTCGGATAGCGAGACATTGCCGACATTGTTGACAGACGCCGCGAAAGACTTGGACTTTGATGCGAAGCTACTCGAGGCGATGGTATTGTCTCGGGTCTTTGGTGGTAGTCTAATGTTATACGGCATCAAAGGAGACCCAGCGGAGCCTGTTGATCGTGTCGGCTCGATCGACTATATCAACGTATTCGATCGCCGATTCGTACAGACTACGGCTGTATGGGATGATCCATTGAAAGCAAACTATGGTGAACCGGCCATGTATACTGTGGTTCGAAATCAGTCGAAGGTACATGTGGATCGCGTCCAACGTTTCGACGGCCAGTATGCTGAACCCGAAGTGCGGCGACAACGAGACGGCTGGGGTGTTTCGGTATTGCAGGAGGCGGCCGAAGTCTTGGGACAATTCGGTCAGAGCTGGCAAGCAGTAGCCCACATGATGGTAGGGGCATCCGAGGGTGTCTTTGGGATTAAAGAGCTGATGTCTATTGTTGGGGAGGGCGGTGGTGAGAAAGTACTAGCTCGCCAGGCTCTCGTGAGCATGAATAGGTCGGTTGCTCGTGATGTCCTTATTGATGCAGATGGTGAATCGTACAGCCGTGAGCAAGTGGCCTTTCAAGGTGTCGCGTCTGTTCTCGAGCTATTCATGATGATGGTTTCAGCTGTCGCTGAGATACCTGTAACGATCTTGTTCGGTCGCTCGCCGGCGGGGGAGAACGCAACGGGTGAGGCAGATTTTCGGGCCTACTACGATTCTGTCGAAACAGAGCAGCAAAACGAGCTACGCCCCGTGCTGGAGCATTTCTACGCGTTGCTCGCTGCGAGCTTAGGCCATACCGAGGAATTCACAATCGAATTCAATTCGTTGTGGTCGGCTCCACCCAAGGAGCAAGCTGAGGCTAGAAAGATTATAGCAGAGGTGGATGACATCCACCACACAATAGGCGCTATCTCTGCGGGAGAAATCCGAGCGTCTCGGTACGGTGATGCCAGCTGGGAAGATGATATCACACTGGATGACAAGTTGACGGCCGAGCTTGGGAGGCAAGAGACCGAGCCGACGGACGAGCCGACGGACGAGCCGACGGACGAGCCGACGGACGAGACCGAGAACAATGCAGAACAGGCAAAACCAACGCTACTCGTGACCGCTACAGCGGTCGGTAACGTACATACTGCTAACGAGATTCGGGAGGCGTCTAATTCGAAACCTTGGGGTAGCGATCCCAATCAGGATGCTGCCGATGGGTACTTGCCAGAACCGGTGTTCACGGATAAGCAAGAGTACAAGTTCAAAGAGGAATTCGGATTGAACGATGAGCCGGAGCCGACGCCGGAGCCGACTGGCGGGTAATGGAAGGACGATCAATGTGTGATGCCAGACATTGTGACGAAATGCACGACCTAGCGCGGCGAGCAAGGGGTGGTTTGCGTTTGCGGATATACTATGGTTGACATCCCGAAAGCTGTCAAGCGTCGGTTCCGCAAAGCGAGATCAAAGGGGCAGAAGCTGGCTCTAGCCCCGAAAGAGCCGAAGTTACTCATAGCCCAAAACTCTCTTTTGATTCTGCGTTTCGTTGACGAGACATCTGAGATCATACGCGGGCTACTACTACCAGCACTCGAGGAAGCGCAACGGCAGGACGGAGTCCCGACAGTTATCCAAAAGACGGTTGATCTGATCGAGCTACGAATAGCTGAGCTTATCGATTCGAACCAGGTTAACAAAGCTGCCGAGCAGACGGCAAACGAGATAGGTGCGGCAAACACGAAACAGTTAAAACGCCTGCTCAAAGTTGAGATCGATCCAGAGATCCAACCCTTCATTGATAGGTTCGTCAAAGACAGCACGCTACTCATTAAGAGTCAATCGTCGGGGGTTGTCTCGCAGATACGTAGGATCATCGATGGCAAGATCGGTGCACGGCACGAAGATCTCGCAAGTGAGATCGAGCATGCGCTAGGTGTCCGCAAGTCCAAAGCTCGGTTCATCGCTCGTGATCAAGTACTCAAGCTCAACGGAAAGATAACCCAAGCGACGCAAACGTCTGTTGGGATCGTTGAGTATGAGTGGGTTACTGCGGGTGACGATGATGTGCGAGACACACACGAAGAGCTGAACGGGACAATCCAGAGATGGGATACGCCTCCGGTCGTGTCGGAAGACGGCCGCCAAGAACACCCCGGAGGGGACTACCAGTGCCGCTGTGTGGCGCTGGCGATTATTCCGGATTAGGGCTTGACGCCGGAGCGGGGTTGTGCTGTAGTTGGTGTTGCAGTCGGAAAGCCGATCACTGAAGATCAACCGGCAGATGTCATCCGGCAACCCCAACGGAGCACGACATGATGTAGCCTAAACGGACTCGCGAGTTGCGCGAGCAAGTTGTAAGTAGGGACGAAAGAGGCGCCGAGCCGGGCAACCGGACTCGGCGCTAGTGTTTTGTGGGTACGTTTCACGTGAAACGTTTTAGGTCGTTTTTTCTGGCGAGCACCTTGACTCGGCTGCTACGACTAGGGGGATGGCATCCAAGCTACAGCGGCGTTTCGACGTTGGCAGATTAGCCAAAAGTAGGCCAGGACCCGCGGGCTCCGTGGTAGTACCTGCGAGCGTCACGCGTTCAGGTGTCTTCACCTATCATCTGCCGGCCGGGGGCGTGCAGCGCGAGTACCGCCCAGCGGATGAGGTATTCTCGGTAGCGTCCCTAGCCTCGCTGGCGAACGCTCCGGTGACTGACCTACATCCACCTATATTGGTGGACCCAAAGAATTGGGGCGATGTCTCATGCGGCTCGGTAGTCTCGACACCAAAACAGGATGGTGATTGGGTCGTTTCGGACTTGCAAGTCAACAAATCCGACACCATCAAAAAGGTAGATACTGGCGAGGCTTGCGAAACATCTTGCGGATACCAGTGCCGTACCGAGATGTCACCCGGTGTCACGAACGCTGGCGAAGAGTACGACGCGATTCAACGGGACATCGTATACAACCACGTCGCGCTAGGCCCCCTGGGTTGGGCTCGTGCTGGGCGCGAAGCCTGTTTGAGACTTGACTCAAACGCCGCTGTGCAAACCGAGACGCATACCAAGGGCTCGACTATCCACCATAGGGGTAGGGTACACACGAAACGAAAGCCGGAGAAACTAGGGATGAAATTCCGTTTAGACAGCATCGACTACGACACCGAAAAAGATCCTGCGGCGGCCGAGCAGGCGTTGGCTCGGATGCGCGAGAAACACCGGGACAGTCTCGATGCGAAGGATGTCGAGACGGGCAAGGTGCAAGCCAAGCTCGATGCATCGGAGGCGAAGGGCAAAGAGCTACAAGTCAAGCTCGATGCAAAGCCGGATATCCCCGCGCTTGTCAAAGCTCGTGTAGCTCTCGTGATTCGAGCCCAGCTCTTCGATCCGAAGATCAAATGCGACGGTATGTCGGATCGTGATATCCGACTCGCTGCAATCAGGACAATCAGGAAAGACTTTGACGATACCGACCGTTCGGACGACATCGTGATCGGAGTTTTCGAGACGTTGGATCCCCCGGATCGGAAAGCGGACAGTGACAAGGTCCGTCAACTTCGAGACGATCCGAAGAAGCAAACGACCGACAGCAAACCCCGAAAGCCGGCTCATACTCGTAGGCTCACAGCCAGCTCGATCCCGCTGCACCCTACCACGACTTGATGAGGTAATACCATGACGCTCCTAACCGAGGTTATCGAAGACACCCCTAACGGCTACGCTGGTCAGCTTTGGTCGTCCTACCCCCATGCCATGGACACCAGGATCGCAGAGGAGACCATTTTACCCGGGCGATTGATTACAACGGTGGGGAAGACACTCGACAAGGGTGTGTTGCTTCCAACCACGTCCGCTGGTGTGACGACGGTTGGTGCTACGGGTATCAGCCATTTCAATACGGCCAAGTCCGAGGTAACCTCGGACTATGCCGATCGCGAGCCCTTAACGCGCATCACGCAGGGTAGGGTTTGGGTGGATGTCGAAGACGCTGTATCTGACGGCGACGGTGTTTTCGTTCGGTTCCAAGCAGGGATACTCGGGGCATTTCGTTCCGATACCGATACTGGTGATGCCGTACAGTTGCCCGGCGCGGTATATCGAAGTGATACAGCTGGCGCTGGGCTGGCGGTTGTCGAAATCAACAGTCCGTAAAGGTGGAGATATGATCATCCTAAACCAGGGCGGTACCCCGTTCAACGCAGAAGCGATCCGGCTCGATGCCGATCGAATGTGGGAGCGGATGTGGTCTCACAGTAAACGAATTCTACGTGACACGTGGGATTTCGATCCGGAAGGAGATGGGGCGGTACTAACACGGACCGATGCTGGCGAGAGCTACTTTCTCGAGCAACAGCTTCGGTTCGTAATGACCGAGCGTCTGAAGGAAGATCGAGCACCTGCGAAAGCCGAGCTTTTCCTACCACTCGATACGAGCATGCCTTCCGGTGCAGAGACTTGGGTCTACCGAGTCATTCGAGCAGCGGGCATGGCGAAGGTTATCACTGACTACGCGGATGATCTTCCACCTGTGGATGTCGTGCAGTCAGAGGTGACCGGCAAGGTCATCTCGATCGGCAACTCGTACGGCTATACGATCCAAGATCTTCGACGTGCGGCGTTCAGCGGTCAGCCGTTGGAGCGGGACAAAATGGATGCTGCGGCGGATGAAGTAGACCACCGCATGGATCACATCGCATCGTTTGGCCACGTTGCTAACAACATCCCGGGTTTTCTCAATAACCCCAATGTCCCGTTGATCGTTCTACCTACGGGCGGTTGGCCTACTGCATCGGCGAAACAAATCCTAGCGGATTTGCGGCACATGGAGGACACTATCGCTCAAGCGGTGTTCCGCAAGCAAGAGTTGATGCCAGACACGGTGCTATTCGATTCGGTGTCTTGGAAGATCCTCCGAGAAGAGGTAACAGACTTCAATGAGAAATCGATTCTTCAACGGTTCCTCGACACTTCCGAATCCGTGAAAAATGCGGATGTCTGGCATCGTTTGGATACGGCAGATGCCGCCCGCACTGGACCACGTATCGTCATGTATCCGCGCAATCCTGGCGTGCTACGACTGATCGTGCCTCAACTATTCGAGATGATGCCACCACAACCCAAGAACCTGGCGTTTGTCGTCAATACCCACGCCAGGATCGGTGGCGTTGACGTCCGAAAGCCGTATGCCATGGCATATGCTGACAATGTAGACTAGGAGCGAGTAATGCCTACAGTAACGAATACGAAACCGTGCTTGGTTTACGGCCCACCGTTTACGAGTAGTCCAGCCCAGCCAACCAAATTCCATCCTGGGCGGAACGAAGTACGCCAGGAGTATTGGGATTTTTGCCTCAAACACTCTGGCTTCAAACGAACATGTCTCGATACCGGTATCATCGTTGGATCTGAGGAGACAGCGGTATCGGATGCTCGTGATGCAACATCCGAGGCGGAAGCAATCAAGAAGCTGCACCAGTTGAACGACCTTGGTGGCTGCTCGCTCGCGGAAGCTGGGCGAGCTATCGAGCTGATCAACGATCGCGCATTGCTTGCCAGGTGGGCCAAGTCAGAGCAACGAGCCGAGGTCAAAACGATCATCGTTGGGAAGTTGGCTCGCACGCACGGCATCGGATGACGCTAGCCGAATTCAGAATTCTACAGCCCGAGTTCCATACTGCTCCGGATGAGACAGTTGAGGCTAACCTAGCTGCTGCCGAGCTAGAAACTCCTGCCGATGTTTGGGGCGACAAACGAGATCAGGGTATCAGGTATCTGACGGCTCATATGCTGGCCGTCGGTCCGTCTGGTATGAACGCCAGAAAGAAAGCCCCCCTCGAAGCACACGGTAATACTATGTATTGGCATAGGCGGCAAAGACTGTTGCGCCAAGTCGCCGGCGGGGCCTATGTGGCGTAATGCCTTTCGTGTTGACAGATCGAGATCGAGGCTACAAGCACCTTTTGAAATGGGCTCGTCAAGCCTTGGCCGATCATTCGATTACGGTTGGTATCCACTCAGACGAAGGCGGGCGCAACTTACTCATTGGCTCAGTCCACGAATTCGGTTTAGGGAACGTACCACCTCGATCGTTCATCGCCGCTTGGGTGGACGAGCAAAGAACAGACCTGCTCGCATTGATAAAGAAGGCTGAGATAAAGGCCATGAGAGGTGTGGATCCCATCCGAGCACTGAGGCAGGTTGGTGCGCGCATGGTTGGGCTCGTACAGAAGCGTATGGCTGGTGGGATACCTCCGCCCAAAGTCGATGGCACTATCGCGCGCTTGATTCGAACGGGGCAGTTGAGATCGGCCATTGCGTTTAAGGTGGATGGGTCGACATGATCGATTGGCCCACAGTATGTCCCGCTATTCAGGGGCTTATCGCAGCCGTTGCCGAGCTACCTGAGAACCAGGTTACTTGGCGAGATCAACAGCAGCCGTATAACCCGGATGCGCTGGTCAAGTTGCATAACACAGCCGAACGGGGGATCGGGTGGGACTACGGGGCCATTGAGGGTGACGAGAAAGTAACATACGGTTTGCGCGCTTGGACGCTCAATGTCCAAGTCGAGGCCGTATCCCAAGAATTCGACGCGTTCGCCCCGTTCTACTGCTCGCGTATCCGCACACGTTTTCAGCAGGAAACCACACGTCAAGAGCTACGCAGATTAACTGGCGTTGTTATCTTTCAAGACTTCCCCTCAATAGATGTGACGCTAATCGACGGGGACCGTCATTGGTCGAAATACCAGGACAGTTACGAGCTACACCTTGGTTTCAGGGAAGTAGACAACTCAGAATACGAGGGCATTCCAGCGAGTAACTGGATTGAACGTATGCGAGCTGTCGGTTCACTGAACGATGGGACAATCGAGACTGACCAGACGATCATCCTAGGTAGGCAATTCGGCTCAGGTTTTGACTCAGGTTTTCAGAAGAATGATCCAAGGGTTCTCGAATGACACAAGAGCAGAAAACCATTGAGCAGTTGTACGCGTCTGACATAGACGATAACACGTCTGGAGATACAAAAAACGAAAACATCCGGAACGTTGTCGAGACATTACGACCACGTTTCGCTGAGATTTCGTTGAGCGGCGCTCCGGTGTCGACAGATATCGTTAGTGTCGGGGTATTCACTAAACTCAGCGGCACGACGGTACTAACGGCTGATCCGGTTCCATACCAATTCACAATGCCTGCGAGCAATCGTTTGACGTATGGTGGGCAGGCGAAGTGTTTGGCATCCATACGGGCCAACGTGTCTCTACTGCTAGATTCAGGAATTAACCAAGAGGTGGCAGTCCGAGTTGCAAAAAATGGGGTAGTGGTTGCTGAGTCAGACGCAGCCGAAGTGCTATCCGGGACAACCAATATAGAGCATTTACATGCGGATGCTTTGTTGAGTCTGGTTCCAACGGATTACGTCGAGATTTGGGTAGCGAATAACACCGGATCAAATGATCTCACAGCACAGCGCCTCCACATGATCGTTGAGACGAAAGCAATCGAGTCATGAGCACTGACATTTCCAAAGTTGTAAACGTTCAAATCGACGTCAAAAGTTCCGCCCCAACTCGTGCCAGTTTTGGCACCCCTTTGATTGCTTGTGTGTGTCCGTTCCAGGATACTACCCGCGAGTATTCCGATCCGTCTGAAATGTTGGATGACGGATTCACGTCCGACCAACCCGCGTATGCCAAAGCTCTGACTATGTGGGGTCAAGAACCCCATCCACCAACGTTCAAGGTGGGCAAGCGTCAGAATGTTTGGACGTTCAAGTATCTGCTCGGGCCGCAAGAGGTCACCGAAGGGTATACGTATCGTTTCGAGATCAGCGGGACGGAGATCGAATACGTAGTTCCAGCAGCTGCGAGCAAGGCTATCGTGGCTACGGGTTTGCAGCTGCTGATCACTGCCATCAGTGGTATTACCGCAACAGTCAGCACAGACTTTGTTGCGGTGACAGACGATGCTGCGGGCAGTGTCCATGCAGTGGATCTCAAAAAGCTCGATCCGCTAGACGTCATCTCGTACAAGGATACTACTGCCGATCCAGGTATCGTCGCGGATCTCACGCAGATTTACAAGGTAGACCCAAACTGGTACGGGTTGCTACTCGATGTTGGGGGTAGCGCCACAGTTGAGGCAGCAGCGGCGTGGGTCGAGGGTAAGCCACTGATATCCGCAGCTGATTCCACTGACACTGGTGTGATCGATGTGGCCGTAACGGACGATCTGTTTTCGGTGCTGCAAGACAATAGCTATGATCGTACTACCGTGATCTGGCGTAGCGTGGTCCCTTGGTTGGCTAGTGGTAACGCAGATGCGGCGTGGTTGTCTCTCATGCTGACGTATGACCCGGGTACTGCGACTTGGGCCCACCAAACGCTGAAAGGCGTACCTGTTGACGATCTGCAGGCTGGTTGGCAGAATCAGATCGAAGCCAAGGGCGGAAACCATTACACCGAGATTGCGGGTATCGGAACGACATTTTCCGGCCAAGCTGCGAGCGGTGAATATACGGATATCACGCGGTTTGTGGACTACTTGGAGAACACCATAGCTGTTGCCGTATTCGCAATCAAGGCAGCGCTGCCAAGGGTTCCGTTTACGAACAAGGGTATTGGGTTGTTGGTGGCAGCTGTCCAAGGTGTGTTGA
>Ga0255045_10000273_pt1 | contig 11330 bp, 15 predicted proteins | sample BC1_12_23_MG_FD_183652 | JGI IMG/M metagenome (GOLD analysis project Ga0255045, IMG submission 183652) | Seawater microbial communities from Strait of Georgia, British Columbia, Canada - BC1_12_23 | ecosystem: Environmental > Aquatic > Marine > Strait | place: Canada: British Columbia...
AAAATAGAAAGCATGATAAATCAATACGAAAATAAGGAGGGATAATGATAGATGAAATTGAAAGGATTATAAAATCTCATATGGAAAATCAACCATATAAATCAAAGTGTGATGAATGTGGAAAAGATATAAATTGTTATGGAGAATTAGATCGTGATTTAGATATGACAATTAATGTTTCTGTATGCGATTGTATGAAAGATGAAACTGCCGAATTAAAAGCTAAAATAGAAGAGCTAGAAGATAAGATACGAGATATGGAGGATAGTTAATGGAGAAAAGTGCTAAAATATTAAGTGATATTGTAATCCACAACAAATACGCTAAATATTTACCAGATTTAAAAAGAAGAGAAACCTTTGAGGAAATTTGTAACAGAAACCTCAAAATGCATATACAAAAATTCAGTGGAAATACAGAAATTATTAAAGAGTTGAACCGAGTTTATCGAGACTTCGTAAAAACTCGTAAGATTTTACCAAGTATGAGATCAATGCAATTTGCTGGAAGACCAATTGAACTTAGTCCAAATAGATTATACAATTGTGCTTATATTAATGTCGATCATCCGGCAGTTTTTTCAGAAACTATGTTCTTACTTTTAGGTGGTTCTGGAGTTGGCTATTCGGTACAACAACATCATGTTGACCAATTACCAGCTATCCATAAATCTAATAAAACAAGACGTTATTTAGTTTCCGACTCAATTGAAGGTTGGGCAGATGCAATTAAAATTCTAATGAGATCATTCTTTGAAGGAAAACCTGTTCCAAGATTTGACTTTAGTGATATTAGAGCAAAAGGTTCGCTGTTAATTACTTCTGGAGGAAAAGCTCCGGGGCCTCAACCTTTACATGATTGTGTTCATAACATAAAGGGAATTTTAAACTCTAAGGATGATGGTGAACAACTTTCAACTTTAAATGTTCATGATATTATGTGCCATATTGCTGATGCGGTTTTAGCTGGAGGAATTCGTAGAGCTGCAATGATCGCATTATTTGATATTGACGATAATGAAATGCTAACTTGTAAATACGGAAATTGGTGGGAACAAAATTCTCAAAGAGGTAGAGCTAATAATTCTGCGGTAGTTTTAAGACATAAAATTACTTATGATAAGTTTGAAGAACTTTGGGAAAGAATTCGACTATCTGGTTCTGGAGAGCCGGGACTTTATTTTACAAATGATAAAGAATGGGGAGTTAATCCTTGTTGTTTTACTGGTGATTCTATTCTTAAAACAGGATTAGGAGATTACGACTTTAAACATCTATCAACATTGAATAATATTTCAGTTAAAGATCGATTTGGTAAAATACGAGAAGGTAAAGTTTGGTCTAATGGTATTAAGGATATAGTTGAAGTTAAAAATATGTTAGGTGAAACAATTAGATGTACTCCCGATCATGTTTTTATGGATAACAAAGGAAATGAAGTTCAAGCTAAAGACTTAAAGAAAAAGAGATTGATGCCCGATCTTGAGATTAGGACAAAAAATACAGAATTTGTTAAGTATGGATTTATTCAAGGAGATGGAGGTCTTGGAAGATTGACTAGTCCAACTCATAAGGGATTGGAAATTCATATTGGAGACAAAGATAAGGAAATTGCTACATTATTTGGAATTGATTATGTTGAAGGAAAAAGAACTTATTATACAAATGGATATAACACTAAATTAAAAATTATGTTATTTGATTCTTCGTCTTTGCCAACTAGAGGTATGCCAGAAACTTTTCTTGCTTGGAAAAGAGGACAAAAGAAATCGTTTCTAAGAGGTATGTATTCAGCTAACGGTTGTGTAATTAAAGGAACTAGAGTTTCGTATAAAACTACATCAAGTAAACTACGAGATGAATTGGTAGAAACACTACAAGATTTAGGAATAGAATGTTATTTTACAACAAATAAAAATAAAGATGTTAAATTTGATAATGGAACTTACACTTGTAAAGAAAGTTATGATATTAACATAGGTAAGTTTAACTCAATTAAAAAGTTTGCACAAGAAATTGGATTTGTTCATGAATATAAAACAATAGCACTAAAGGAATTGCTTATTAAAAAGAGTCCATTAATTAGTTCTATAAAAGATGGAGGAAAAGAAGAGGTTTTTGATTTTACAATAGAGGATGATAAACATTGGGGAATTGTAAATGGTTATGTAGCACATAATTGTGAAATTGCACTAAAATCAGAACAATTTTGTAATTTAGTTGAAGTTAATATTGGAGATGTTACAGATCAAGAAGAGTTAAATAATAGAGTTGAAGCTGCAACTTTTCTAGCAACATTACAAGCTAGTTATACAGACTTCCATTATTTACGTGATTCTTGGAGAAGAAATTGTGAAAAAGATGCACTAATTGGTGTTTCAATGACAGGAATTGCTTCTGGAACTTACAAGAAACTTGATTTAGAAGAAGCTACACAAATTGTATTAAATACAAATAAGAAAACAGCTAATGATATTGGTATTAATCAAGCTTCAAGAACAACTTGTTTAAAACCAGCCGGAACAACTTCATTAGTTTTTGGTGGTTCTTCTGGAATTCATGCTTATCATGCAGAATACTATATTAGAAGGATGAGATTAGGAAAAGACGAAGCTATATATAAATATCTAGCTGAGAACCATCCAAATCTGGTTGTAGACGATCAAATGAATCCAAAGCAGGCTATCCTAGAGGTGCCAATTAAAGCTCCTGAAAAGGCTATTATAAGGTCTGAGAGTCCTTTACAATTATTAGAAAGAATTAGGCTTTTTTCTATGAAATGGGTTAAAACTGGACATATTAAGGGGGAAAATACTCATAATGTTTCTGCTACAGTTTCGATAAAAGATGGTGAATGGGAAATTGTTGGAGATTGGTTCTGGAATAATCGGGACACTTATAACGGATTATCTGTATTAAACTATGATGGAGGAAGTTATTGTCAAGCTCCTTTTGAAGATTGTACAAAAGAAGTTTATGAAGAAATGTACAAGAGTTTGGAAGAAATTGATTTAACAAAGGTTGTAGAAGAACAAGATATGACTGATTTAAGTGGTGAAGCAGCTTGTTCCGGTGGAAATTGTGAAGTAAAGTAAGAAAAGGGAGCTTCGGCTCCTTTTTTTGTTGCTTTTGTATTTGTATTATGGTATAATAGTATAAACAGGAGGAAGAAAATGAAAATTGAAGAGATAGAAAAAAGATACAGAAAAATACAATACGCTAGGGAAATTTTGGGATTAGTACGAAAATATATAGACCCAAATGCATTTATTGCTGGAGGATTTGCTCTAGCATTATATCTCGAAATGGATTTTGATAAAGATATTGATATATTTTTTAGTAGTCCAAACTTTGATATGGGAATGGATTCATCAGCTTACAATCAATTAGAATTAATATTTGGGGATAACTTAAAAGTTGCCAATAGATTAACGTATGCATATAACAAAAGATTTAATCGAATCGGAAAACTAAATAGCGAGTTTAATGTTGATTTTATTCAAATCAGTAAGGCTCCGAAATGTAGACACAAGACAATGGAATATGTGTTTGAAAAATTTGATATTAATCTATGTAAAATTGCGTTGATTTTAACTTCAAATAATAGCATTTTTTATAATAACGATTTTATTGATGAACAAGTAAAAAATAAAGAATTGGTAATAGAATATAATATAGCTGATAGAAAGCTGGAGAATGATATACAAAATGCTGTTACAGAAAAACGACAGAATAAGTATGAAAAAAGATTTCCGGATTTTAAAGTTAGAAAGGAGAAATAATGTTTGTATATGTCTATGGAACACTTAAAGAAGGCAATTCAAATAATCATTACTTGGATAATGCCGAATTTATAGAAGAAGCAGAATTTACTGCAAATCATACAATGTTCACTTTATTGAACAATTACAACGGAAGTCTTTACAAAAGATTTCCATGTTTGATTAAAACACCGCAGATTAAAAATACAATTAAAGGTGAAATCTTCAAAATTGACGAAGAAACTTTAATGTATTTAGATCAACTAGAATCAAATGGTAGTATGTATCAAAGAGAAGAAGTGGAAATTAATGGTAAAACTTGCTTTGTTTATTATTTTATCTCAAATAACTTTGGTGGAATAATTACAAAAGAGGATGAATTTTAAGGAGAGTTTATGGTTGCTAATTGTAGAGTGTGTGGTTGTGGATTAGACGAACAAGACCTTCAAAATGCTGGTATGGATGTTATTTGTTGGAATTGTTGGGAAGATGAACATAAAAGTAAAATTAAAGTTCATACAAGTCGTTTTGGTGGTGGAAGTCATGTTAAAATCGAAGACTTACAAGAATTACTAACTAGAGATAAAAGATTCACCAAAGAACTTATGAAGAAAATTAAGGAAGAGAAATGAAAATTGATATAACACCATATGAACATTTTAAGCCGACTCTATTTCAAACTATTGAAACGTATGATTTAGATAGAGCAGTTCAATTTGCAGTTTTAAGTTCTGTACCTTTAATTGCTATTTATATTTATTTACAAGAAGAGTTTGGTGGATTTGAAGAAAAGATTGCAGATTTAACAGAGTTTTATGATTATACTAATATAATAAGGGAGAAATAAAATGAAGCGTAAATTATCGGAGATTTTAAATTATATTGACGAACAAATGGGAGATACTGACCCATTTATTGACCCAGAATTATCAGATCAGGAAATGTATGATATTATTATGGAAGAAGAACCCTTAATGTTTATTCATATGAAGTTGGTTGAACTTATTGAAGATTTGGGGTAAATATGAAAAGAAGTGAGATGATTGAGAAACTAATTGCATATTGGGAAGAGTGGGAAGATTATCCTTCCTCAGAAGAAATGGCGAAGTATTCACTAGATATAATTGAAAAAGCAGGAATTAATATTGATTGGGAGGAGTAATTATGGAATATATAAAACAAGTAAAAATAATTAATCAATCTTGTGAATATTCCGCTGAAGATATGGTTAATGACTTTTTAAAATATATAGACCCCAATTTAATTGATGATATTGTATATAAAACAGTTGGCGGAAGTTTAGGTGGATATAATTGTATTATGATTGTTTACAGAAAAGAGGTAGTATAATGGAAAAAATTGTATATATGGGAGTTAAAATAAAAAAGATCAAACAACCTGAAATTTTAAACGAACTTATTAGTGGTTCATATAAAAAAATACATACCGGAAGAAAAGTTGATATATATAGTGCTGTTTTACTTGGGGAATTAATAGAATGTGAATATCTCGAAAATGTTAAATTTGATATTGAAGAAGTGATAAGTGGTTTAGAGTTCGAGTTAAGTTGTATATTGCCTAGAGTAAAAGAGATACGAAAGGTACTTAAGAAAGCAAAGGAGAAATAATGGGCGAACCAATTAAAGAAAGTTATATAAAAGAAGTTTACAAATTTGTTGAAGATGAACCAAATACTTGTCCAGTTTGTGGCGGTTCTGGAGAAGAAGAAACTAAAGAGTTAATTTGTAGAAGATGTAAAGGTTCTGGGGAGATAGAAAATGTTTAAAGTTGGAGATAACGTTAGAATTATAAATAATATGCATATTGACAATAAAATTCATGAAATTTCTGACATTGACGAACGTTATTGTCTTCCTTATTGGTTAAAAGATCACAATCTTTTATTTACGGAGGACGAACTTGAATTATGTGATGATATTATAATAAAATTTAACGTTGGTGACAAAGTAAAAGTTAAGAAAATTGTCGGATTTATGCCTCCAGAAAAACATATTTCAATTGGTGATATTGGATTAATTGATGAAATTGATGATGAGTTATATAATCCATTTGTTGTAAAGTTTGGTGAGACCATTGCAGTTTTTACCGAAGACGAACTAGAATTAGTTGAAGATTCTGAAATTAACATTACAGAGCCAATTCAAGTTAATCCTCCGCATGGAATTGATAATCATTCAACTTTTGCTAAAGCTACAGAAAAAATAGTGAAGGATATTATTAAGAAAATGGAAGAAAGTTTTGGTAAATTACAGTTTGAATCAGATTTAATGTGCGTAACTACTACACCTTTACCAGAAGTTCCAACAGATAAGGAACTATACGATGGAATTGGAGAAGCTTTTGAAAAAATGGAACAGGAGCTACATTGTCCTGAAAAAGCTAAAGGAAAGTTAAAAGAAGCTTTCCGGAAATTTGATAGATTTACGATTCATGTTGATAGTTTACTAAGATTAAACGAATTAGGAATTGATTTTAATGAAAATACAACATTAGAAGTTCCGAATATAGAAGGATTAGAAGAAGCTATTAATCTTGTAAATAAAGCTTGTTCTATTGAATTAAAAAGCAGAAACGAAAGAAAATTGGAAGAATTTTGTGCAAAACAATTTAGAAAGCTAAGAGATGCCGAAGATAGTGCAGAAAGAACAAAAGAAATTATGCGAGAAACTGCTGAGTTTTACAAGAAATAGAGGATTAGTATGACTAAAGAAGTATGGAAAGATATTCCGGGATATGAGGATATTTATCAGGCTAGTAGTTTTGGTAATATCAGAAGCATAGATAGAATTGTAAATGGTAAGAATGGGAGCAAAGTTCCCGTTTCGGGTAGAGTTCTGAAACCAGCTTTCGATAAAGATGGCTACAAAAGAGTTTCTTTATCTAAAGAGAATAAACAGAAAAATAAAAGAGTTAATAGACTAATAGCTGAAACTTTTTTAGAGAATAAAAACAATTATGCTTGTGTTGATCATATTAATAATATTAAAGATGACGATAGGGTTATTAATCTTAGGTGGTGCTCTAATAAACAAAATAGACAATTTGCTAAAGAAGATGGTCTAATGAAAGGAAGAAAAGGAATAGCGCACCATAATTGTAAATTAACTGAAACAAGTGTTATTGAAATAAAAAAACTAATAAAATATACAGATTTAAGTAATTTAGAAATCGCAGTAAAATATGGTGTAGGAAAAACTGCAATAAGTAAAATAAGATGTGGAGTTAGATGGTCACATATAACATTGGATGAAATTAATGGAAAATAAAAAACTATATTACAGACTTTGCTCTGGTTTGGCGGACATTGGAAAATTAATACCAAAAGACGAAGATATTTATCAACATATTGATACCTTGAATCGTTCTTGGTATAAGTCTATATATTTTTATACGGAAGAGCATAAAAAACAAGCAGAAGAAAAGATTGTTGTTCGAGATAAAACGCGCAATAGAGGAATTGTTGGAATTACTGATGTTGTTACCAACAAAATTGTATTTGATTTTGATAGCGAACATGATATTCCTAAAGCAAGAAAAGAAACTATCGCTTGTTGTGAACGATTATTGACTCATGGGATTGGTGAAGATAGTATTCAACTATTTTTTTCGGGCAAAAAGGGATTTGCGATTGAAGTAGAATTTGAGGATTTGTATTTAACTCCGCCAGAAGTTAAGAATATTGTAAAAGAAATTGCTGGTGATTTTGAAACTTACGATAGTGTTGTAGTGAATCCATCAAGAGTATTTAGAGTTCCATTAAGTCAGCATCAAGATAGCAAACTATACAAAATACCACTATCTTTTGACGAACTAAAAACCGTTTCAATTGATCAGATTAAAGAAGCTGCTAATGGTGAATATGAAATGGAAATACCTGAAACATGGAAAAAGTGTAAAGCTCCAGAAACAATTCACATAATTAAGGAAATCGCACCAGAAGCTCCAAAAAAGGCCTCAGTGATTGCTGGACAAGAACATGACCTAGACTTCTCTAAGATGCCTAAAGGCTTCACAAAGTGGAAATATGCGCTTCTAAATGGATATTTCCCTGCTGGAAGTAGAAGTACCGCATTATTGATTTTAGGCTCAACTCTAAGATATTTGAACTTTCCTTTGGAAATTGCTCATAATATGTTAAAAGCTAGTATTCGTATGCAAGCTTTAAGATTTGACCAAGACCCTTTTGATACATCAGAGATGTATAATACAGTAATTTCACAGGTTTACGGGCCGGGATGGAAAGGTGGTTGTTATTCTGAGGATAATTTTCCGGGAGAACTACAAAAGTATTTACTAGAATGTGGTATTCCAAGACAAAGAAAGTCAACAAATGAAGGATTTTCCAGCATTGATGGCATTTTTGATAGATTTAAGGACTTTGCTGAGAATATTGAAGCTAATACAATTCGTATGGGAATTAAAGCTATTGATGATAATACAAGAATTACAACAGGAATGTTATTTGGATTATTAGCTAGTGCCGGAGGTGGTAAAACTTCTGTTGCTCTACAAATATTAAATACCGTAAGTAATAATGATGAACAATCTGTAATGTTTAGTATGGATATGGGAAGCAATTTAATTTACCAAAAACTGTCTCAAAAACATTCTGGTATGGATGGAGAGAAACTATTCGATCTATTTAAAGACGGAAAAAAAGAAGAGATTAATAAGATTCGGTATGAACTTAAAAAGAATTACGAGAATGTTAATTTTACGTTTAAAACCGCTTTAACTGTTGAAGATATTAGACAAGGAATTATTGACCAAGAAGAAGAAACTGGTAAAAAGATTAAGTTTGTTGTAGTTGATTATTTGGAAACTATTTTGGGGCCTTATTCAGATTCTACAGCTAATTCAGCTCATGCAGCAAATGCTTTAAAAGATATTGCAACTGATTTAGATGTTTGTGTATTACTTTTATTACAAACTCAAAAGAGTTCTGGAAGTGTTGACGAACCATTAACTTCAATGAGAAAAGTAAAAGGTTCTTCTGTAACAGAACAAGCTTGTAGTATTATTATTTCGCTCTGGAGAGAAGGATTTAATCCTCAGAATTTTGATGATGATATATTTATGACATTTTGTTGCGTCAAAAACAGGATGGGGAGATTGTTTCAAGTTGATGCAGCTTGGGATGGATTAACTGGAACTGTTCATGAAATACCAGAAAATGAAAAAGAACAATTAGCGGATTTAAGAGAAGCTAAAAGAAAAGCGAAAGTAATTGAAGGAGTGTTGTAATGGAAAAATATTTAGCAAACCAAAAACGACAATTACAAAGAAATTATGAAGAACTTAAAAAATTAACCAACGATGTATCTACTCTGTCAATATATGGTTACGAGCATATTGGTTACTTAAATGGTATGATTCGTATACGAGAAGAATTGTTGGATGAATTTGATATGTTGGAGGAATAGGAATGGAAAAATACATAATCGACAACAAAGAAGATGCTCAAGAATTTCTTGATTGGATTGAAGAAGAAAATCTTCACTACAAAGATCAATGTGACCAAATTTATGTGAATGATGAACTTTTTGTATTTGAAGGAGAGGCATTAGACTTTTGGCAAGGCCCGAAAAAAGTTGCGGGATTTGATATTAAAGTTAGCGACTCTATACCAGAAGACGAAATTCATATAGTTAGCGAAAATGCTCCAACTACCGTAATAAAGAACGTAGGAAAAGAACCTGAACTTGAGAAGGTTAACCCTTACGACAATGCTCTAATTTACGGCAAAAACAACACCGAAGGAATTGTTGCAATTGAAGTTCAAGATAACGAAGTATTAATCTTCAAAAACGATGGAACCGTAGAAACTATGCCGTTTTATTATTGGCTTTTAACTAATAGACCAACTAAAGCTTCAGAAAGTTTAGACGGAACTTTACATTACAAAAACATAATAAGAATTGAAGATGAAGATGCATTTAAAAAAGCTAGAGGAATTCTATACGGAAGAAAAGCCGACTTTTACAATGTTTACGATAATGTTGAAGCTGCTATGATGATGGAAGGATTAACTCTTTTCAAAGGATTAAAAGCTAATGAAGTTTCTGTTTTATCTTTCGACATTGAAGCGAACGGATTAATTAACGACGAAACTGCTATTCCTTATGCTGGACTAGAAGCGAAAGTATTTATGATTACAATTACATTTCGTAATACAGAAGGTAAAATACAAAGATTTATGTTTTCTGTTGATGATTACGAAGATAACGATGTAGATATGATTGCTGATTTTTGTAAAAAAGTACAAGAACTTAATCCAAGTATTATTGTTGGACATAACTTATTTGGTTACGACTTTCCATATCTTTCATATTGTTATGGAACTAGAAATGGAACAACTCAAGAACTAGAATTAGGAAGAGATTGTTCTGAAATTAAATACAACCAAAAGTTTAGTAAATTTAGAAAAGATGGTTCACAAGAATATCCGTATAGAAATATCAAAATATTTGGTAGACAAATTATTGATACATTTTTCTTGGCTATTAAATACGACTTTAGTAGAAAATATCCAAGTTACGGACTAAAAGCTATTATTGAAGACGAAGGATTAATTAAAAAAGGAAGAGTATTTTATGATGCTTCTCAAATTGCTAAAAACTGGCATATTATAGAAGAAAGAGAAAAGATTAAAGCTTATGGTAAAGATGATGCTGATGATTCATTAGCGTTATTTGATCTGATGATTCCTCAGTTCTTTTACTATACTCAATCTATTCCAATGGCTTTCCAGACTATTAATAATACCGCAACTGGTAGACAAATTAATAGCTTCTTAGTAAGAGCTTATTTACAAGAAGGTCATTCTATTCCAAAAACAGAAGATAAGAAATCTTATGGTGGAGGAATTAGTTTCGGTAATCCGGGAGTTTGGAACCACGTAAATAAAGTTGATGTGGCTTCACTTTATCCTTCTATTATGATTACCGAAGAAGTTTACGATCGTAATAAAGACCCGAAAGCTTATTTCTTACAAATGGTAACACATTTTACAAAAGAAAGACTTGAAAATAAAAGAATTGGTAATGAAACTGGAGAAAGATATTACAAAGATGTTGAGCAAGGACAGAAAATCGTAATTAACTCAGCTTATGGAACTCTAGGAACTCCGGGACTTAACTTCAACTCTTTTGATTGGGCAGATTTTGTAACAACAAAAGGAAGAGAGATTTTACAGACCGGAATTGATTGGGCAGAAGGAAGAGATTTTCAAATTGTTAATGTTGATACCGATTCATTTTCTTATTCAACTGGTAAAAAACTAGATAAAGAAACCTTTGACGAACATATTACAGAAGTTAATACTTTGTTTAAAGAAGGGATTATTTGGGAAGATGATGGACAATTTAAAACTTTCCTTGTTGTAAAGGCTAAAAACTATGTTCTAGTGCCGTATAAAAAGAAAGATGGGATTAAGATCAAAGGAAGCGGTTTAAAGGCTACAATGAAGGAAACAGCTCTTAAGGAGTTCATTGGCGATATTATCAACGCTTTAATTACAAATAAGAAAGCGCATATATTTTCAATTTAT
>Ga0255045_10000275_pt1 | contig 11292 bp, 9 predicted proteins | sample BC1_12_23_MG_FD_183652 | JGI IMG/M metagenome (GOLD analysis project Ga0255045, IMG submission 183652) | Seawater microbial communities from Strait of Georgia, British Columbia, Canada - BC1_12_23 | ecosystem: Environmental > Aquatic > Marine > Strait | place: Canada: British Columbia...
TATCGGCCGGATGGGCGGGCCGTCTATACTCATCGCGCTAAAAGGAGAGACGCCCATGCGACCCGACGGACGCCAACCGCACGAGATCCGCCCCATCACTATCAAACCCGATTTTATCCGCTACCCCGAAGGCAGTGTCCTCTACAGCGCCGGCGACACGATGGTGCTGTGCAACGCCAGTGTGCTCGACCGCACGGCGCCCTTCCTCCGCGGCTCTGGCGAGGGTTGGGTGACCGCCGAGTACGCCATGCTGCCGCGCGCTACCGACACGCGTACGGAACGCGAGGTCAAAAAGGGAAAACCGAGTGGCCGCTCGCAGGAGATCCAGCGTCTGATCGGTCGCTCCCTCCGCGCTGCAGTCAACCGGGGCGAGATCGGCGAGCGAACGATCGCAATCGACTGCGACGTTTTGCAGGCCGATGGCTCGACCCGCACCGCCTCCATCTCCGGCGGCTGGATCGCCCTGGTTCTCGCGCTTTACCGGATGCACGAGCAGGGGCTCCTCACCGAGTGGCCGCTGACGAATCAGATTGTCGGCGTGGCCGCAGGGCTGGTAGGTGGCGAAGCGCGGGTCGACCTCGACTATGGCGAGGACTTCGATTGCGATGTCGATCTCAACCTGGTCTTCACCGGTGACGGCCGCCTCATCGAGGTCCAGGGCACCGCCGAGGGCGAACCGTTCTCGCGCGAGCAGTTCGCCGCACTGGTCGATATCGGGTGGCAGGGAGCGGAGCAGGTGATGGCAGAGCAGAGGGAGATCGTTGGACCGCGCCTCGACGCACTGGGGCTAGCTCTACCATGATCAATTTCGGATTTCGGATTTCGGATTTCGGATTTTCAGCCCCACCTCGTCCAAAACCCGAATATGGGTGGGCGGGGGTTCATTCCTAATTCCTCATTCCTAATTAACTTCTCGGATTTCCGCCATTGACACTTCGAGGCGCCGAAACCTATACTCGCTCTCCACCTTCGGGTGGTTGATCTTTGCAAAAAGTGAGTGGACTCCCAGTCGGGGTGTAGCGCAGCCTGGTAGCGCACCTGCCTTGGGCGCAGGGGGTCGGAGGTTCAAATCCTCTCGCCCCGACCATTAACACCTCCACACTGGAAACCTCCGCCTGTAGCTCAGCTGGATAGAGCAACGGACTTCTAATCCGTAGGTCAGAGGTTCGAGCCCTCTCAGGCGGACCATCTAATTCTCACGTCTCGCTACATCGCGTAGCGAGGGCCGCGAGGTTTCGTGAGATGTGGGGTTTGCGACCTGAGGGCCGCGCAGTCGTACACGTTAGTACGTCGAGCAGCCCGACGGGAGCAAACGCCGCAGATTGTGGGAAATCGCGGTCCGCAGTAGCGAGGTAGCGAGACGTGAGAATTGAAGATATGGTGGGCGTAGCTCAGCTGGTAGAGCACAGGATTGTGGCTCCTGTGGTCGGGGGTTCGAAACCCCTCGCTCACCCCATTTTTGTGCGCCCGTAGCTCAGCTGGATAGAGCGATAGCCTCCGGAGCTATAGGTCATGGGTTCGAATCCCGTCGGGCGTACCAATTACCTCGGCCTCCCACCTCGGGAGGCCTTTTTATTGGGTTGCTCGCGGCCTTTGGCCGCGGCGACGTGTCGGAGCCAGCCGGTGACCGGACGCCGCCTCCGCCCATCCACCCCGCGGCGCCGGTCACGAGCGGCTGCCTCTCGCCACGTTCGAACCGACTACTCAGGTCCCACCGGGTCCGTGCGCCTCTCGCGGGCCGATACGGCGATGGCGACACCGCCGAGGATCGCGGCGCCCGAAATCACCAGACGGGTGGTCACCGGTTCGGACAGCAGCACCACTCCACCGATCGCCGCCAGGAGGGGGACGGCCAAGTGGACGATCGCGGCCCGAGTCGTCGTCAGCCCGCGTAGAGCGGTGTACCAGAGGACGTAGCCGAGGCCCGACGCCAGCGAACCGGACAGCAATGCCAACAGCACACCAATCGGCGACAGGGAAAGCGTAGGCAGTACGACGGCCGCGACGATCATCACCATCGGCACCGATCGAATGAAGTTGTCGGCTGTCACAGCCACCGGGTCGGTCACATCCAGCCCCCTGATCGAGTAGAGGCCCCAGGCGATTCCCGCCACCATCATGATCAGCGAGCCTCGGAGCGAGGGTGCGGCCACCCCAGGTGCGACGAGCCAGACGAGGCCCGCCATCGCCACCGCCAGGCCGACCCACTGCAGCGCGTAGAGCCGCTCTCCACGCTTGAGGCCACTGAGGATCATCGTCCCTTGCACGAACGCAATTAGGATCAGAGCGCCGGTGCCGGTGGCCAGGTAGACGTACGCGAAGCTAAAGGCAATCGCGTATGCAAATAGCCACCAGGCGGAAACCCAAGAGCCGTGTTGCCTCGAACCGTTTTTTCGACCACGCACCGAGATGACGATCCAGAGAGTGATCGCTCCAGCCACCAGGCGGACCAGTGTGAAGCCGGCTGGATCAGCTTCTGCCGAACCCAGAGCCATTCGCGCAAGCACCGAGTTGGAGGCAAACGCAACGAGGGTGCACGCGGTCAGCACCGCTGTTCGAAGTCCGGTTTGCGTTGCCGTCGTCTCCCGCATCGTCACCGCGTCGCTCGCGTGATTGACCCGATGACCGACCAGGTGGTCCCGACCCGTGGTGTTTCTTTGATCGACATGCAGCCAAGAGACTACCGAAGCGCTGAGAATCTGTCTCCATAATTGTTGCCGTAACCAAGGATCAGATTCTCCGTCAGCTCCAATCTCTGTTCGACCTCAACTTCCTCACTTTTGCGCGAAGAATCGTCAACTCTGTTTCGGCCCAGGCGTCACCCGCTTGAGGGTCTGCAACAACACGCGGCCGGGCCCGGTGAGCCGGGTCATGAAGAGACCCTCGCCGCCAAAGGCCATCCGCCGGCAACCTGCCACTCCCTGGATGTCGTAGTCGACCGACTCGGCAAAGGCTGCGAGGCTGCCGGTGGACACGAGCACCGCCTCACCCTGCGCGAGGTCGCGCTCGATAAAGTCGCCCGAGCCGTGCACCAGCACCGTGCCCGAGCCCGAGATGTGCTGGAGGAAGAGCCCGGCACCACCGAAGAAGGCGGCCCCCGCCCGCTTGGCCACGCGGACGTTGATGTCAACCCGCGGCCCGAATGCCGAGACAAAGGACCCGCGAGTTGTGATCACAGGACCATCATCCAGGTTCCAGGCGATGATCTTGCCCGGTTGGTTGGCGGCCAGGGTCGCGCGCTGCCCGTCGGCCGACGCTTCGAGAAAGGTCAGAGCGATGCCCTCGCCGGACATCATCCGCCGCGCCGCCCCACTCGCCCCACCCGGCACCTTGAGGGTCCAGCCCAGGCCAGGGTCCAGGGCGACGATCGAACCCTTGCTCGCCCAGCATGTCTCTGCCTTGTCCAACGTCAGATTCGCGACCTGGGCCAGCTCGCCGTGGATGGTGTATTGCATGGATCCTCCTGTCCAATCCTGCCACATCGGACCGATCATAGTCTCATCGTTATACTCGGCCGGTCGGAGGATATTCCTGTTGTGACGCAGACGAACACCTATCGGCGGTACCTCGCGATTCTGGGGGTCAAAGCTGAGCCGCCATCCCTCAATCACCTGACCCGCCTGGTCCACGCACAGATCACACGGGTGCCTTTCGAAAACATCTCCAAGCTCTACCTCCGAAAAACCCAGGGGGCGGCGTTTATCCCGAGCCTCGAGGAGCACCTCGACGGTATCAAACGATACAACTTCGGAGGCACCTGCTACGCCAACAACCCGTACTTCTCCGAGCTCCTGCGCCACCTCGACTATGACGTGACCATCTGCGGCGCCGACATGGCCAGACCTGATGTGCACGTTGTGTCCGTCGTCCGACTCGAGGGTCGTGAGTACCTGGTAGACGTCGGCTACGGGGCGCCCTTCTTCGAGCCCATGGCCCGCGACCTCGATCAAGAGCTCGAGATCGTCTTCGGCAAGAACAGGTACGTGCTCCATCCACAGGATGAATCCGGGCGATCGAGAATGGACCACCTTCGCGACGGCGAGTTGATTCACGGATACGTCGTCAAACCCACGCCGCGGGGGGTCGACCACTTCGCAGAGATCATTCGACACTCCTATAGCAACGAGGCGACCTTTATGAACGTCGTCGTAGTCGAGCGGTTCTTCGCCGAACGCTCGGTGAGGTTCCACAACTTCACCCTCACCGAGTCCACTCCCAACGGCGCCACCACCACCCGACTCGCCGACAAGGAGGAGCTGGTGGAAGCCCTCGAGCACTACTGCGGTTTCCCGAGCAATATCGTCCGTGAGGCAATCACCGACATCGCCCTCGAAGCGGATATCTACAGCTGACTCCTGCTGCCCCGCCAGATGCGAGATGCGAGATACGAGATGCGAAATCCTCCAACCATCCCGCAAGGGACTCTCATTCTTCGAAACAGCTGATTGTGGGCGGGCGGGTGGGCCCTGTGATTTGTATCGTAGATCCTGGATCTGGTTGGACGGGCGGGACCGGAATTATCGCCACGCGCACTCGATTAGAGGATGAAACGACTGCGAAGGAAGGGCTCATTATGCGCATCAGCCAGACGCCAAACCGAACGATTCTCTTCACCTTCGTCATCATCGCGGCCGTGGCCGCCTCCGGGCCAATTTCCGCCGATGAAGGAATGGAGAGCTGGCAGCCGCCGCCGCCGATGCCTGACGACTTCGACTGGCTCCAGCTCAATTCGGGCGAGTGGCTCAAGGGCGAGATCATCGCCATGTACGACGAAAAGCTCGAGTTTGACAGCGAGGAGCTCGATGAGCTGACGTTGGACTGGAGTGACATCAAGGAGGTTCGATCTGCGGGCACCATGCAGATAGGTTTTGAAGATGACATCGTGGCGACGGGCCAACTCCTGGTCGAGGGCGACATGGTTCGTGTCATCGGTGAGCAGGATCAAAGCTTCCTCCGATCCGACCTTTTGACCATCACCGCCGGAGCGCCCAAGGAGATCAACTACTGGTCCGCCAAGATCACCCTTGGCACCAATATCCGCCAGGGCAACTCCGAGCAGGTGGAGTTCAGCTCGAAGGCGAACTTCCAACGCCGAACGCCGAAAAACCGGATCAACTTCGACTACCTGGGCAACTTCAACGAAACCTTTGATGAAGTGGCGGCCGACAACCAGCGTATCGACGGCGGCTGGAGCCGCTACTTCTCCAAGCGCTTTTTCTGGACTCCGGTCTACGGTGAGTATTACCGCGACCCCTTCCAGAACATCGCCAGCCGGTGGACCCTCGGCATGGGCCTAGGCTACACGCTTATCGACACCTCGAAGATCGACTGGGAGATCAACGGCGGGCTGGCCTACCAGACCACCCAGTTTGACGACGTGCCGGATGACGCTTTGGATTCAGCTGACACTCCCGCCGTGGTCTTCGGCACCCTTTACGACCACGAGATCACCAAAAGCATCGACTTTGTCTTCGACTACCGTTTCTTCATTGTGAACGAAGAATCGGGCACCTATACCCACCACCTGTTGACCGGTCTCGAGTTCGAGCTCACGAGTCTGCTCGATTTCGACATCACCCTCGTCTGGGACCGTATTCAAGATCCCAGAGAGAACTCTGACGGAACATTCCCCGAGCAGGATGATTTCCGGCTGACGTTTGGGCTTGGATTCGACTTTTAGCTATCCGATCTGAGATAAACTAACGAACGAATGGTTTCTCGGAAAAGGAATTCCCGGGCCCCAGCACCGCGAATCGTGATTGCGATTTTGGGGTTGGCACTGGTGGCGGCGGGCTGCTTCACCAGCCACGTGCGGACGCCGTACACCGATGCTGGTGATGTCCAGGGGAGTCGATCTTTCGAGACCGCGCCGCCATTTACTTACGAGAAGGTCGACGTGCCCTTCACAAATCACGTCGCGGGCACCGGCGTCTCCTCGCAGTACGAATTGCGGCTGCTGGAGATCCCCTCCATCGGCGACAACGGTCAGCAGGACAACCTCGTCACGGCGAAGTACTACCGGAGCACTCTGCCGGGATCGCACCCACTCGTCATCGTCCTGCCCATCTGGGGCTCCTACACCTATCCACCGCGAAAATTCAGCTCGAGCATCCAGCGCCGCAGCAACGGTGCCGCTCATGTACTCCACGTCCAGGGTGATACTCACCTCGCGGATTGGTCCGGGCTCGTCGCCGCCACTGACGAGTCCGAGTTCCTCGAGCTGTGGCGGGAAGCCGTCGAACGCCAGCGGGTCACAATCGTCGACGTTCGCCGGCTCATCGACTGGGCCGAACAGCGGCCCGAGATCGACGCCGATCGGGTGGCACTGATCGGCTGCAGCCTCGGCGCCGTCGTCGCCGGGACCATCGCCACCCAGGAGCCGCGACTGGCGGCCACGGTGACGGTCATGGGGGGCAGTCACCTGCATTCGGTGCTTGCCAGCTGTGACGGCAAGCGAGCCACAATTGTGCAAGAGAAAGCGGAGAGCTTTGGCTGGAGCCGGGAGGAATTCGAAGCTCAGCTCGAACCGATCATGAGCGTAGTGGATGCGGCCGAATATCCGGACCGGGTTGATCCTCGAAGGGTACTGATCATTGAAGCCAACCGCGACAAATGCGTGCCGGAGGAGGCGCGTGAAGATTTCTGGCTCGCGCTCGGCCGACCCGAACGAATCAGCATGGATTACGATCACGCGCCGGCGTTTTACTCCATGACTCCAATCGGTCTCAGCTGGATGCGGAGGCGAATCTGGGAGTTTCTCGAGCCGCGGTTGCTGGAGTAGCTCCCGCCCATCCTCCCACCCAGATACAAGATGCAAGATACAAGTCCCACCCACCCTCCCCCTGCTGATTCAGCGGGCCGGGTGGATCTTGCATCTTGAATCTTGCATCTTCAATCTCGAAAGGCGGTGGTACCGAACGATACTGACGGCCGCATCCGGAGTATGATCTTTTTACCGGTCCCAATCGGAGGTGTATCGATGGCACGGATTCGTTTCCGATTCAAAGAACACCCCTTCAATTCCGCAGTCGTCGCGATGACGGTGCTAAGCCTGGTGTTATCAGTGCCAACTCATACGCTCGAAGCACAAGAGACGGCAGCCAGCACGAATTCAAATCAAGCTGATGACGACTCCGCAACAGAGGGTAAAAAGAAAGAGAAGAAGAAAAAGGCAGGCGGCGGCAGCTTCCTGCCGATCCCGATCTTCATCACCGAGCCGGCGATCGGCGTCGGTCTCGGTGTGGCCCTCACCTATTTCCACAAGCGGAAAGGCGATACCGATTCGGAGGCGTCGATTCCGGGGGCAATGACCACCGGCACTCCCGGGGAAACCACGAGGAAAAGAAAGCGGCCGCCCACCATCACCGGAATCGCCGCCGCCTATACCGACAGCGGTACCTGGGGTGCGGGGATCGGCCATTCCAGCTCGTGGCGGAAGGACAGAATCCGCTACACGGGCGCTCTCGGCTACGCCGACATCAAATCAACCATCTACCGCTTCAACATCCCGTTCGATTTCGACATCAAGGGGGGCATCTTTCATCAGGACATCAAGTTCAGGCTCGGCAAGAGCAATTTCTTTCTCGGCGGCAAGCTCTCCGCACTCGCTGCAACCACCTTGATCGAACTCGGTTTCGATCGCCCGATCGAGCTCGGTGAGGGTGATACCACCGACATCGGTCTTGCCGCTCAGGCGGTCTGGGAGACCCGCGACAACATCATGACGCCCAACCACGGGCAGCTGATCCAGCTCGACCTCTGGCGATACGACGACGCCATTGGCGGCGATTTCGACTACTGGAGCGCGAACTTAAAGGTCAACTCGTTTCACCAGCTTGCAGACCGCTTTGTCCTCGGCTGGCGAATCGACGCCAAAGCCGTCGACGGCAAGCCACCATTCTGGGGTTATCCCTGGGTGACCCTCCGAGGTGTGCCTGCAATGCGGTACCAGAACGAAAGGGTCGGGGTGGTGGAGGTGGAAGGCCGCTACAGCTTTAGCAAACGATGGGGAGTGGTCGGCTTTGTCGGCAGAGGCAAGACTGACGGCGACATCCCCGCCTTCGAGACGGCGGACAAGATCAATGCGGGCGGGGTGGGAGGCCGGTTCTTCTTCAAACCCGAGGAGGACCTGTGGGTCGGCGTCGACATCGCCCGTGGGCCGGAGGACACCTACTTTTACATCCAGGTGGGGCAGGCCTGGTAGCGGCCGCCCACCCATCCGGGTTCAGGCCTTACCCAGCCACCCCTCCACCCGGATACAGGATCCATGTATCACGCAACGGCGATCAAACAGCCGCGCTTTGAGTATCGGGGAAGGTCGGGTGGGACCTGCATTCTGCACCCTGCATCTTGCACCCCGGTGGGTGGATGGGGCCTGCGACCCATGACCTGTGACCGGGTGGGAGGACGGGGGAATGAATTCCATTCGTCACGGGTTTCATCCCGAAAGCATGCAAAAGGAGGAGCGAAGATGTCAGTAAAAAATAGTGTCGTATTCGTGATGGTGGTGGCGATCGTGGCGGCAGCGGGTCTGGTCGCTGCACAGACAACCTCTACTCTGGAGATCAAACGGGGGACGGTGGTCTCGGTCTGGGGCAACGACCTGGTGGTCAAGATGTCGGATGGCACGACCAAGCACGTCGAGGTGCCCGACGGTTTCGAGTTCAACGTCGATGGCCGGAAGCTCCCGGTGACTGCGCTCAAACCTGGCATGAACCTCACCGCGGTGATCAAAACCACGACCACCCCGACAGAGGTCAAGACCACCGAGATCAAGAAGGGTGTGGTGGTTGCAGCGTCGGGCCGGACCGTGATCATTCGATCTGACGAAGGGACGAAGAAGTACACGGTCCCCGGCGACTTCCCGTTCTGGGTCGATGGCGAGCAAAAGACGGTGTACGACCTCAGGAAGGGGAATCACATCACCGCCAAGATCGTGCACACCCATGTCGAGATCGTGACTGATCGGGACGCCCAGGTGGCGGCCTCGGAGCCGGCCAAGGCAAAGCCCGCAGCAGCACCGAGGCGAGCGGCGAAGCCTGCAGCACCCATGTTGCCAAAGACCGGGAGTTCCTTACCGTTGGTCGGACTTCTGGGTCTGTTGGCGCTGGCGGTCGGCACGGGCATCGGGATCATCCGTCGTTTTTGACAAACAACTCCCTTCCTACCGGCCCGTGGCCGGCCTTCCCGCCACCGCATTTGCGGTGGCGTTTTTTCACCCAACCACCCACCCGCCCAGTCCCGGGTCTCAGGTCTCAGGTCTCAACAAAATTGCACTGCGTTTCAGGGTGGGCGGATGGGACCTGCAGCCTGTGACCTGAGACCGGCTTGGTGGGAGGAACCGTTGACCACATGGCGACGAACAGCGTAACGTCGGAGACCTGATGACTGGTGACGATGAAAAACACACCGAGCGCGCAAATGAGACGCCACACAACGCGCCGCGAGCACGCGAAACCAGGCGATCAGTGCCCGTGTTGCGAATCGTTGAAATCTCGGCCCTGGTCCTGGGGGTCCTCCTCATTGGGCTGTATCTGACGGCAAAGGTTGACAGTCACCGAGCCAGCAAGGGCGCGATCGACCGTTTCAATCAGGCGCGGAACATCGACGTTTCAAAGATCCGCGAGGAGCTCGCCGCGCCCGGGCGCGAAGTGCCCGGTCCGGTTGACACGACGTTGTGGTCGGAGGGCCGTATCGAGGGCCATCAGCAGAGCCTTTTGGCGGACCTGGATCTTCCGCTGGCGGTGCTGAAGGTCCCGAGCGTCGACGTCGAGGTGCCCGTTTTCGACGGAACCGACGAGGTCATCTTGAACCGTGGGGCCGGTCGCATCGAAGGCACTGCCTTCCCCGGTGAGGCGGGTAATTTCGGGATCGCAGGACATCGGGACGGCTTCTTTCGTCGGCTGAGCGACGTCTCGCTGGGAGACATAATCATCGTCCAGACGATCGACTCGACCGCCACATACATGATCAAGGATATTCAGGTTGTCGAGCCGAGCGACGTCTGGGTCCTCGATCCCACTGATTCGCAAATGGTCACCCTGGTAACGTGCTACCCGTTCTATTTCGTTGGCAGCGCACCGCAGCGATTCATCGTGCGAGCAGCGCTGACGAGCCTGGAAGATTCACACGTCCGCTGACGATCCTTCGAGTTCTCGATGCAAGGAGGGTGACAGCCTCATGCTTGACCCCGGAACTGTCACGAACCGGCAAGACAGGTTCGGTCGTCAGCCCTACCCTAACGGCAAAAGAAACGGTACCGTTGACGGCGAGGCCACAGCGTCAATGCGCGTACAACGGGGGTGAGGCATGACACTCGATCGTTTGGCATGGATTCTCGTACTCGGTGTCGCCCTTCTGGCGTGCTCAGGCGGTGGCGGTGAAGCGTCGCCCGAGAGGGCGAACAACGGGGTCCCCGAGGATTCCACACCAGGCACCGAACCAATCCCTGTCGTCCCTCCGGCGCTGGTGGCAGAGTTGATGGAACCGTTCCACGGAGATTTCGATGCCATGGTCGAGAATCGTGTGATTCGAGTCCTCGTGACGCATAACAAGACCAACTTCTTTCTCGACGGCGGTACGCAGCGTGGCATCACCGCCGATGCTCTTCGTGAATTCGAGAAGGCCCTCAACAAGGAGCTGCGGCTCGGGCGACGGCCGATGCAAGTGGCGGCGATCCCGGTCTTGCGTGACCAACTGATACCGTTCCTCGAGCAGGGGCGAGGCGATATGGCGGTCGCCTCGCTCACCATCACCCCGGAACGGGCAAAGCAGGTTGTTTTTTCGGTGCCCGGGGCACGAAACGTCAGCGAGTTGGTGGTCACCGGGCCGCGATCGTCAGCTCTCACGACTCTGGATGACCTTTCCGGCAAACGGATCTTCGTCCGACCGTCCAGCAGCTACTGGGAGAGCTTGAACAAGCTCAACGCCTCCTTCCGCGAGCGCCGCCTCGAAGAGATCGAGATCGCCGCCGCTAGCGAGTATCTCGAGACCGAGGACCTGCTGGAGATGGTCAACGCGGGTCTGATAAAGATCACCATCGCCGACGACTACCTGGCCAGGTTCTGGGCGCAGGTGTTGCCCGACATCGTGGTCCATGAGGACCTCGCGGTCGCGACCGGCCGTGACATCGGCTGGGCGATTCGGCGAGACGCCACCGACCTCAAGGAAAGGGTAGACCGCTTCGTCGCCGCCAATCGCGAGGGAAAGCTGCTCGGCAACATGCTCTTCAAGCGCTACCTACAGGACACAAAGTACGTCAAAAACGCGCTTGCCGACAAGGACCGCGAACGC
>Ga0255045_10000277_pt1 | contig 11289 bp, 9 predicted proteins | sample BC1_12_23_MG_FD_183652 | JGI IMG/M metagenome (GOLD analysis project Ga0255045, IMG submission 183652) | Seawater microbial communities from Strait of Georgia, British Columbia, Canada - BC1_12_23 | ecosystem: Environmental > Aquatic > Marine > Strait | place: Canada: British Columbia...
ACCGGCGTTAGAAACCGCGCCACTATGGACTCGGCGATCCACCGCGAGATCGAGCTGGCGCGCCGCCATGACAACCCACTGTCGGTGATTCTGCTGGATATCGATCATTTCAAAAAGATCAACGACCAGTATGGGCATCTCAGCGGCGATCAGGCACTGAAATCCATTGCCCAGTGCACCGACAATACCATTCGGGAAAGCGACATGATTTTTCGCTATGGCGGAGAAGAGTTCCTGGTGCTTCTGTCCGGCACTGACCGCAAAGGTGCGGAGCAGCTGGCCGAGCGCATCAGGGAAAACGTGGAGAGGCTCAACCCCACGCACACAAGTCGATGAGCCTGACTGTCAGTCTGGGCGTGGCTGGCATGCTGGACGGCGATGACACTACAACCCTGTTCAAACGTGCGGATACTGCCTTGTACCAGGCAAAACACCAGGGACGCAACCGGGTGGTGATGCAGTAATAACCTGTCCACTAGGAGGCTATCGGACTTAACACTGTTTGGCTGCAAATCCCTGGATGACGATCAACTCAGTTTATAGAACTCGTTAAATAGGCCCACTATTCGCCTCGTTCGATAAACTGATTTGATTCGTCCCCAGTGATTTTCGCTTCAAACGGATAAGTCCGACAGCCTCCTAATGGATTCAGTTAGAATCCCCCTATGACTTGGACAGCCCACACCACCATCGCCGCCGTCATTGAAGCCAGAGGCCGCTTTCTGATGGTGGAAGAGCGCACCGAAAGCGGTCTTGTCGCTTTCAATCAACCAGCCGGACATCTTGACCCCAATGAAAGCCTGTTGGATGCCGTAATCAGGGAGACCCGAGAGGAAACCGGGTGGAAATTCCTGCCCGCAGGGGTCGTGGGCATCTATCAGTGGCGTGTACCCCCCGACGGAAAGACCTATCTGCGTTTCTGCTTTCACGGTACATGCGAGGACCACCACCCCGACGTGCCTCTCGATGAGGGCATCATAAGGGCCATGTGGATGACGCGCGAAGAGCTGGCCTTGCAGCAGCCGCGTCTAAGAAGTCCGATGGTATTACGTTGCATCGACGACTATCTCTCCGGTGTCAGCCACCCCCTATCCATTCTCCATAACATCGATCATGCATAAGGTTATCGTGGGCCTTTCCGGTGGGGTTGATTCCTCCGTGGCGGCGCTGTTGCTCAGAGATCAGGGTGTGCAGGTGGAAGGCCTGTTCATGAAGAACTGGGAAGAGGACGATGGCGAGGACTATTGTGCAGCCGCAAAAGATCTGGCGGATGCCCAGGCCGTGGCAGATCGGATTGGGATACCACTACACACCGTCAATTTCGCCACCGAGTACTGGGACCGGGTATTCGAACACTTTCTCCGGGAGTACAAATCCGGGCGCACACCCAACCCGGACGTGCTGTGCAACCGGGAGATCAAATTCCGTGCCTTTCTGGATCACGCACTCTCCCTCGGTGCCGAGGGCATAGCCACCGGCCATTACGCCCGCATCGCCCGAAAAGACCATGGAGTGAGCATGTGCCGGGCGCTGGATGAAAACAAGGACCAGACGTACTTTCTGTACATGCTGGGTCAGCCCCAGCTTTCGAAAAGCCGCTTTCCCCTGGGTGACATGGACAAGGGGCACGTCCGGCAGACAGCCAGGCAGGCAGGGTTTCCCAACTACAAGAAAAAGGACAGCACCGGCATCTGCTTCATTGGTGAACGCAAGTTCAGGGATTTCCTCAGCCGGTACCTGCCGGCACAACCGGGCAGAATTGAAACCCCCGAAGGACGATACATCGCCGATCACCAGGGGCTGATGTATTATACCCTGGGTCAGCGCAAGGGACTGGAGATCGGAGGTGTCGCCGGAACCGAAGAAGCGCCCTGGTATGTGGTGGCCAAAGACCTGGAACAGAACCGGTTGATGGTGGCCCAGGACCACGACCACCCACTGCTGATGAAACAGTCGCTGGAGGCCTCTCAGCTGCACTGGGTTTCCGGCGATCCACCCCCGGTACCTCTGTTCTGCCTGGCCAGGATAAGACACCGTCAACCCCTGCAGCGCTGCGAGCTGGTTTCTGTCGAAGAAGACCGCTGCCTGGTTCGATTCGAACAAAAGCAAAGGGCGGTGACGCCTGGTCAGTCGGTGGTTTTTTATCGGGACAAAGAGTGCCTGGGCGGAGGCGTGATTGAAAGGGCCTGTTAACACTATGCGGATATCCATCGACGGAGGCCATTTTTTTGCAGGACAAGGCGTACTGAGCGCAGTGTACCTGCCGTACATAAGCGAAAGTGCAACGCGGTCATGCGGAAAAATGGTCCCGTCCCTTCGGGTTGGCTCTCAAATGAGGCCATTCGGCGTTGCACATCGCTCATTTGGAACAACCAAACCTCGCTCTGTGCGCCTTGCCTGGCCTCATTTGAGAGCCAACGCTGGGTATCCGCATAGTGTTAGCAGGCCCTAAATGAAGACTGAAAGGGACAGGTGTATTGCCCTGGCCGGGGTATTCCAGGCTGCGGGGCTCGCCTCCAGGGTCGCCCGCCATGGCATGGCGGACAGCGATGCCATGGAGTCCAGCCTTTACAGCCTTTTCCAGGTGGATTCAGCTTCCGTCGAGGATGTTTACGGCGGTCTCTCCGGTATCACCGACGGATTGAGAACCCTGCGGGAACAGCTTATCGGAGAAAAAGCCAGGAATATCGATATCACCCGCTATGTTATTTCCCTGATGCATCTGGAAAAAAAGCTGTCAAAACAGCCGACCATGTTGCAGCGGCTTTCCGACGGCATAAACAGTGCCACCAGGCAGCTCGAACACTACCCGCTGCTCCATTCCAATATCCTGGCTGCCATGGCGGATCTGTATTCGGAGACGATCAGCAACCTGAGACCGAGGATCATGATTCAGGGTGAACCCCTGCATCTGCAAAACACCGAAAACATTAACCGGATCCGCGCGCTTCTGCTCTCCGGCATCCGCTCCGCCATACTCTGGCGCCAATGTGGGGGCAACCGCTTCCAGATCCTGTTGGGGCGAAAGCGCCTGACCGAAACGGCAAACGCCCTCTTCCTCGAAATCAGAACCCAGCCCGACCAGGCTCCCATGGAATCGTGAACTTACCGTTTCGCAATGACTATGGGAACTTCTCAGAAGCAAGTGGATTCACCATGAAAGTGATCAACTTCTCACTGCTTATTCTCCTGTTGACTGTGGGCCAGGGTATCCAGGCCGGAGAAATGGAAGTTCAGGATAACGACGAGGGCACCTGGAACAAGGCCGGTGAGTACATGGACGATGCCGGCAAGAAAGCGAAATCAGCCTGGGAAGCCACCAAGCGATACAGTACCAATGTCATGGAAGAGTCTGGCAGCTATTACGATGCCGCTGTCGACAAGGGCAAAGAGGTTGGTTCGAGCCTATCCGAGAAATCCGGGTCTGCCTGGGAATGGACCAAAGAGACCGGTTCGGATCTGGCGGATCAGGCTGCCGACTACGGCGGGCAGGCAGCGGAGAAGACAGGGGCCTATTACGAATCCGCACGTGAAAAAGCCGGTGAACTCTACGACGAAGCAACGCAGGAACCGGAAACAGAGTCCACCCAGGACAATATCCGGGAAATCTGACCGTCCCCGATCAACAAAACACCAACAACATAGGGCCAAATTCATTCGGCCAACGCCCCCCTTTCCCTGCCCGTCTATCTTTTAGCTGCGAATATCCAGCACGACGACACCGGATTGGCAGGCGTTCCTGGCGAGCCAGTCGGCCTCCACCAGCGGTTGCAGGGGCCGGCCGAGCCGGCCCCTGATCAGGCATTATTCTTAGAGATTGAACGAGATGGGCACTTCCGCCGCCACTTTCGAATACTCGGCGATCTGGTCGAAGTTGAGGTAGCGGTAGAGGTCGTCGGACATGGTGTTGATCGACTGTACCTGCTCCAGATACTCCTCGTTGGTCGGGATCTTACCAAGAATGGCACAGACCACTGACAGTTCCGCCGAGCCCAGATAGACATTGGCACCGTCACCCAGGCGGTTGGGGAAGTTACGGGTGGAAGTCGACATGACCGTGGCACCGGCCCTGACTCTCGCCTGATTGCCCATACAGAGGGAACACCCCGGCATCTCGGTCCTGGCCCCAGCCTTGCCGAAGATGCTGTAGTAGCCCTCCTCCACCAGCTGGTGCTCATCCATCCGGGTGGGAGGACATATCCAGAGCTTGGTGGGGATGCTGGAAACGCCATCCAGCACCTGCCCCGCCGCTCGGTAATGCCCGATATTGGTCATGCACGAACCGATGAACACCTCGTCGATGGTGTCCCCGGCCACATCGGAAAGGGTTTTGACATCGTCCGGATCGTTCGGGCATGCCACGATGGGCTCCTTGATCTGGCTAAGGTCGATGTCGATGACCGCCGCGTACTCCGCATCGGCGTCAGCTTCGAGCAGTTCAGGCTTCTCCACCCACTGCTGCATATTGGCGACACGCCGCTCCAGGGTCCGGGGATCTTCGTAACCGTTGGCTATCATCCATTTCAGCAGGGTGATATTGGAGTTGAGGTACTCTTTGATCGGGGCCTGATCCAGTTTGATGCTGCAGGCCGCGGCAGATCGTTCCGCAGAGGCATCCGACAGCTCGAAGGCCTGTTCCGCCTTGAGGTGGGGCAGTCCCTCGATCTCCAGGATGCGGCCGGAAAAGATGTTCTTCTTACCCTCCTTGGCCACCGTCAGCAGACCGTCCTGAATCGCCTGGTAGGGGATGGCATTTACAAGGTCCCGCAAGGTGATGCCCTGCTGCATCTCTCCGCTGAACCTCACCAGAACGGATTCCGGCATATCCAGGGGCATCACCCCGGTGGCCGCCCCGAAGGCGACCAGTCCGGATCCCGCCGGAAACGAGATGCCCAGGGGAAATCGGGTATGGGAGTCACCGCCGGTGCCGACAGTATCCGGCAACAACATGCGATTGAGCCAGGAGTGGATAATGCCGTCGCCCGGACGCAGTGAAACGCCTGCCCGCGAAGAGATGAAGTCCGGCAGCGTGTGGTGGGTCTGGATGTCCACAGGCTTGGGATAGGCGGCGGTATGGCAGAAGGACTGCATCACCAGGTCTGCCGAGAATCCCAGGCAGGCCAAATCCTTCAATTCGTCCCGGGTCATGGGTCCGGTGGTGTCCTGGGAGCCGACGGTGGTCATCTTCGGCTCACAATAGGTGCCCGGATGAACCCCCTCCACGCCGCAGGCCTGCCCCACCATTTTCTGTGCCAGGGTGAAGCCCTTGGTGCCGCCTGCTGCGGAGACCGGTAACTTGAATGTCTCGGAGGACTCCAGGCCCAATGCCTCTCGGGCCCTTTCCGTGAGTCCCCGGCCGATGATCAGGGGTATCCTTCCACCCGCCTGCACCTCGTCCGCCAGGACATTGGTCTTGAGTTCAAAACGGCAGACTTCAGACCCGTCGGCATGGTTCCGAATCACCCCCTCGTAAGGCAGTATGTCGATAACGTCACCGGTCTGCATGCCCGATACATCGCATTCGACAGGCAGTGCGCCCGCATCTTCCATGGTGTTGAAGAAGATGGGCGCCATCTTGCTACCCAGGCAATAGCCGCCTGCACGCTTGTTGGGGATGTAAGGGATGTCATCGCCCATGAGCCAAAGAACCGAGTTGGTTGCGGATTTGCGTGAGGAACCGGTACCCACCACATCACCCACATAGGCTACTGTGTGACCCTTTTCCTTCAAAGATTCAATTGTCTGCAGCGGATCGCCTTCCAGACCGGGACGGGGATTCTTCAGCATGGCCTTGGCATGCAGCGGGATGTCGGGCCGGGACCAGGCATCCTGGGCGGGGGACAGATCGTCGGTATTGGTCTCTCCGGGCACCTTGAACACGGTGACCGTAATCTTTTCCGGCAGCGGGTCACGACTGGTAAACCACTCCGCATCTGCCCAGGACTGCAATACCGCCTGCGCGTGGCTGTTTCCGGCGTCTGCCTTCTCTTTTACGTCGTGAAAGGCATCGAACATCAGCAGGGTATGGGAGAGCCCCTTGACCGCTGCAGGGGCCAGGTTCTCATCCTCGAGCGCTTCGATCATGGGGGTGATGTTGTATCCACCCAGCATGGTGGCCAGCAGTTCGATGGACCGCACAGGGCTTATCAGGGGACTGGTCGCCGCACCCTTTGCGATATCGGCAAGGAAGGCGGCCTTGACGTAGGCGGCCTGATCCACACCCGCCGGTACCCGGTTGGTGATCAGATCGAGCAGGTAATCCTCCTCTCCCGCCGGTGGACTTTTCAGCAATTCCACCAGAGACGCGGTCTGTTCCACATCCAGAGGCAGCGGAGGTATGCCGTCCGCCGCACGCTCTTCTACATGTTTTCTATAGGTTTCAAGCATCGTCGCTCCTCCAGCTGTTGCATCCTGTTCAAATGCATTCAGGTGTTATCTATAAAATGACTGATGTTTTAAAGGGTTTAGTTAATGCCATTAAGGGATCTGTTTAGTGTTTGTCCATAAACACCATCTTTCGTCATTCCGGCGAAGGCCGGAATCCAGTAAGCCGCCGAATTTCCTGGATCCCGGCCTTCGCCGGGATGACGTGGATTCTAGAAACCACGTATTTATGGACGGACGCTATTTATAACCGAAATTGCCGGAAATATCTGCATCGGATTACCATGTCGTGATTATACGGAACCACGGAAGATCTAGATTTGCCTCCAGGCTGCCAACGCAACTTATTGGTGATGTTATAATCGCGTTTTTTTAAATCAGGATGGCCATGGAACTCTCCCCCCTTACCGCGATCTCCCCCGTCGACGGACGCTATGCAGGCAAAAGTGCGGACCTGCGCCCCATGTTCAGTGAGTTCGGCCTGATCAGACACCGTGTGCTCGTGGAAGTCCGTTGGCTGCAGGCCCTTTCCTCCAATCCCGGCATCTCCGAAGTCAAGCCGCTGGGCGAGCATGCGGACAATGTTCTCAACGGCATCGTGGATAACTTCTCCATCGATGATGCCCACCGGGTCAAAAACATAGAACGAACCACCAACCACGACGTGAAGGCGGTGGAATACTTTCTCAAGGAAAAGATCACAGGCAATGTGGAACTGGAATCCGTCAGCGAGTTCATACACTTTGCCTGTACCTCCGAGGATATCAATAATCTCTCCCATGCGCTGATGTTGCGCGAAAGCCGCGGCCAGGTCCTGCTGCCGCAGATGGATGAACTCATTAAAGCTGTGGAAGGGCTTGCCCGGCAGCATGCCGACATACCCATGTTATGCCGTACTCACGGTCAGCCTGCCTCTCCGTCCACGCTGGGTAAGGAGATGGCGAATTTCGCCTATCGCCTGCAGCGCCAGCGTGATCAGGTGGCAAACATTCAGTTGTTGGGCAAGATCAATGGCGCGGTAGGTAACTACAATGCCCATCTGGCGGCTTATCCTGAGATTGACTGGCCAGGAACCACGAAGGCATTCGTTGAATCCCTGGGGCTTTCCTGGAACCCTTATACCATCCAGATAGAACCCCATGATTACATGGCTGAGCTGTTCGACGGGGTGGCCCGCTTCAACACTGTCGTGATCGATTTCTGTCGGGATATCTGGGGCTATATCGCCCTGGGATATTTCAAGCAGAAAACCGTGGCGGGGGAAGTGGGCTCGTCCACCATGCCCCACAAGGTGAATCCCATCGATTTCGAGAACGCCGAGGGCAACATGGGACTGGCCAATGCGATGCTCGGTCACATGTCTGCGAAACTGCCCATCTCACGCTGGCAGCGGGACCTCACCGATTCCACGGTACTGCGTAATATAGGGGTTGGTTTTGCCTACTGCACCATCGCCCTGCAGGCGGTCCTGAAAGGGATAAGCAAGTTGGAAGTCAATGCAAAACAGCTGGCGTCCGACCTGGATCAAAACTGGGAAGTGCTGGCAGAACCTATCCAGACGGTTATGAGACGATACGGCATCGAGAGGCCCTACGAAAAACTCAAGGAACTGACCCGTGGCCAAAGAGTGACGCGAGAGGATCTGGAGCGATTCGTGGACGGACTGGAACTGCCGGAAGCCGCAAAAAAAGCCCTCAGGGAACTTGAACCCGGCACCTATGTGGGCAATGCGGCGACCCAGGCCCGTGACATCTGATTATGCGCGGTATCGGGAACAGGTACCTGCTGCTGTTCCTGATACCTTTCTTGTTCCAAAACGTGGGCCGCGCACAATCCTCCCCAGCCGCAAACATTGACTTTGACAGAGTTCCCTGGCGGCTTCTTTCATTCAAGGCCAACAGTTCATTCGGCAATCTTGAAACCGACGTCCAACTTACCGTTGTCCAGGCCGGAGAGATCGCTGAGCTGTTGATTGCCTCACCGCAATATAGGGCAGCGCAGGCATCGGGCTCCGGGACGGTCAGCATCAGGGTTCGCTCCAATGCCGATCCCCTCTTGGGTTCCCGTGAGGAACTGAAGACCCAATCATGGTTCAATCCGGAGAACATTGCCGCGTTGCAGCGTGTCAGAGTGCGACGGGGCAAACAGAGTTGGCAGAAGTCTTATCGATTCACGCAGGGTGGGGTTTACCGTGTGCGAAAAAAACCGGCAGACGAACACGAACAGGGCATGACACCGGACCAGTGGACCTCTGTTCAGAAGGCATTCTATGAATATAACGGCAAGGATTCAGAATGTCCGGTAATTATGGAACCCAACGGACTGCTCTATCTGGCATCGGCCATTGATGTCGAGAGACAGCAGTTCCCTTTGAGTATCTGCGTTTTCAATAAAAAGCAGCTGCACCGCTTAAAAATATCCGGCGGCCCGGACCAGGCACTGGAGGTCGATTATCTGGAGAAGGCCCAAGGCACGGATACCCGGATTCGAAAGCGTATCGACGCCGTCAAACTCAGCTTCGAACCGAGCCCCCTGATCCCACCCGACATCGAACCGGAAACTTTTTCATTTTTAGGGCTAAAGGGAAACTTCGATATATTCCTGGACAAAGCGTCGGGGATTCCGATCCAGATAAGCGGGGGGAGTTCATCGTTCGGAGACGTGGACATCCTGCTGCATTCAGTGCAAATCAATGCACGCAGAACGCCGGCAAGCCTGTCCCAACCGTGAAAAAGGCCGGTCCGCGTGAGCGAGCCGGCCTTTTATCTCAGCTTGAACGGCTGATACTAACGGCTTTCTACATGGATACGACGGTTCTGATCGCGTCCTTCCCTGGTGGCGTTGTCGGCAACCGGGTTTTCTTCGCCCTCACCGCGTACGGAGATCATATCGGCGGCAACGCCCGCTGACACCAGGTGGTCCCGGGCCGACTCGGCGCGACGCAGGGAAAGCCCCATGTTGTAGTCAGCCGGACCAACGCTGTCGGTATGACCGGTAATGATCAGGGTCTCGCTGCCCGGGCTGTCCTTGATCATCTTGGCGACCGCGTCGAGGGCCTGTTCCATAGCCGGTGTGAGCACGGCGCTGTCGAAGCCAAACTCACCCTCGAGCAGGTCGATGGTCATGCTCTCCATGATCTCGCAGCCCCACTGGTCGACTTTCGCGCCGGCACGGGTACCAGGACATTTGTCCTTGGCATCGATGACACCGTCGCCGTCGGAGTCGGCCGGGCCCATCATCGGCTCTTCAGCCATCATATCGCCGCAAGCTTCCTTGGGACCGGCAGCGCCGCCAGCTGTACTCCAGCATTCGCCGCCGCTGTTCATAACGGTGCCCATCGAGCCGTCGATAGCATAATGTTTCATACCACCGTGGCTTGACGCCATCCCCTGAGTTGCCACTGCCATGCCTGCAATCATACCAAGCATTACAATGGTTTTTTTCTGTGTGAACATGTTTTTTTCCTTCCTCGCGTTCTATATTGAATGATGTGATTAAGCGGTAGTTTGCAGGTGCCTTGGCAGGCTCCTCCACACCCCAATAACTGGGAAGCCGGCGCCTAGCTTTGCGAAGGTTGCCATAGTGTTAGGAAAAATACCAGACCTTTTTCGTACGAATTAGGCTTGTTGTGACCTGTTAAACACCGGATTCACCCCCCTCCAGATCCGCCTGTACCCGCGACAGGTTCCTTACCCAAGGTTTGGCTGCCTTGATCTCCTCCGGGAGGCTGTCGATAGCGGCCTGAGCCTCTGTTTTGGAAGAAAAATCGCCATACAGGAGCACATTCCAGTCACGCCCATTCCACTCTCGCTGATACTGAGCCAGGGGACCTGGCAACGAAAGCCTGCTGGCGATGCCCGCGATAACCGTCTTGCTGTATGCGCCGGCAATCTGAATGGTGTAATGGGCGGGATCACGCTTCCGGATCCAGCTGCTGTCCTCTGTCCCTGTGTCCCGGGGCCCCTGGGCGCCGCCTTCGTCATCGCCGTTTTCGGACGGCTGCTTTCCCGTGACCCCCAACCGTTCGCTGAGCTTACGGGTTACTTCGTTAATCTCCGTTTGTTTCTCCAGATAAGCATCCAGAGCAACGCGGGTCTTGCCAAGGTCCCTCTGAATAGTCCCCAGGTTTTCACGATACTCCTCGTGAATCGCCACCTGCCCGGACAGAACCTTCTTCTGAAGCTCCATCTCGGATCTCATCTGATCCCACTGCTCCGGCGAAACACCCGGTTCCGGTCTGTCGGGAGAGGGCCCGGAGGCAAGCTGCCTACCCCAAGCCTTCAGTTGGGCATCCTGAGCAATCAGATGCCTGCCGAACTTTTCAATCTGCTTGTCATTCTTCGCGAAGCGGGTGGTGATCCAATCGCTGCCAAACCAGAAACCAACTATGCCCAGCACCAGCAACGCCAGTACAATGACGGCCAGTGCATTCCGTAATCTATCGTAACTGGACAACTGCTCCCGATGTCCCGTCGCCAGGTTTCTGATTTGCCGATCGAGATCATCCTTGTCCCCGGATATGCCCCCCTGCAGCCCATCCTGGGCCATTTCCAGGGCAGCCACGCGAGTGTTCAGGCCGGACGCATCTCCGATCTGCTCCTCGAGTCCCTCCTCCCGGGTCGCTGTTTCCTGAATCCGACGCTCGTGGTTTTCCAGGTGTGTTATGAATTCCCGGCGCGCCGCTTCCAGGTCATCTTCCAGGTCTCCTTCCAGGCCCTCGACGCGCTTCTCTAATCTGAGATACTGATCTGACCGTTCACCGTTGGGGGCTACCGTACTGTCGATCCGTCCCGAGAGGGCGCCGACCGCCTCCGCAATCTCCGCCGTGCGGCGTTTTTCCTCGGCAACATCGGCCGAAAGACGTTCCAATTGTTCTTCGAGCTTCAATCCGCCGTCATGAAGTTT